>Ga0315289_10000458_pt1 | contig 62584 bp, 65 predicted proteins | sample YL17G11_40_MG_FD_203452 | JGI IMG/M metagenome (GOLD analysis project Ga0315289, IMG submission 203452) | Sediment microbial communities from Yellowstone Lake, YNP, Wyoming, USA - YL17G11_40 | ecosystem: Environmental > Aquatic > Freshwater > Lake > Sediment | place: USA: Wyoming | collected... | reverse complement strand
CGGGGCTATCCCATCCTTGGAGCCAGGATCCTTGGCAGATCGTTAGCTGGCTTCCGGGAGGGGCTATACCGTGCCGACGTTTCTACCTTTCCAGGATGTCGCTTTTCAGAGGGTTTCTACAGAGCCCCGACCCGAAAAGACTTATGTATCGGCATAAGCATCCGCACTCTGGCAGGTGCGAGAATTGCCCAGAGGCATTTATGTCAGCGATGCTGACGTCGAGATGTCAAAAGACGTCGAGAGCCTTAGGATAGACCGCCATTTGGTTTCCGACCTATCGTCGCGCATGCCCGGTCGAAAGCGCAGGATGATCGACCGTATAGAAGAGCATGGCGGGAAGAACCCTCTCGCGATCATTCCGATTCTTGTCAAGCATTATGACGACGACGTCTCGAAGGTCAGGAAGCAGGTCCGGGCAAGCCTCGAGCGTCTGACTCAGTCAGAAACCGGCGAGCTCGCGCTCATGGATTGCATGTTCAGCAGGCATCCATCGATCGCGACCACAGCCGCTTCGATTCTTGAGAACCGGGGTCACAACAGCGTGAACCTGCTATCATACTACAGGCAGACCGAGAGCCTCATCAACCAGGCCCGGAAGCTGGACATCTTCTGCAAGGATATCGAGGAGCTCATATCCGACTCGATTGAAACCTACAAGGAGGGCAGGTTCGACCAAGCCATGACCAACATGATGATGGCCAAAGACTTGCTCGAGGACAGACTGGAGTGGCACGGGCACCTCAGAGGCTATATCCAGGACGTGCTGAAGTTGACCCCGACGCTTGGCAGGAGCGGGGTCCAGGTCGACGCTATCCAGGACTCTATCAGGAATGCCTCGAAGGCGATGCAGTCTAGGGAATACAGTGATGCGAAGACTCTCCTGGATCTCAGGCGACAGGAAACCCATCTGTGGAAGCAGCTCTGGAGTCTCGAAGAGTTCATCACTAAGCGCATCAAGGTCAAGCCGATCACGGAGCTCATGGTTCTTCACGAGTCCGACAAGCTGCTCTTGGCAGCATTCAACAAAATGGGTGGGGATGTCAACGAGCTCGTTCAGGAGGGAAGGATGATAGATGTCCTCAAGACCGTCGAAGAGTTCGTCAGAGACGAAGTCTCCACCGACTATCTATCGAAGGAAGGAAAGAGACTAGACACGAAGGATGAGGCTGCGTGGTATGCCATGTGGTCCGTTGGATTGGGCCTGCTCAAGCTGGTCGCTCCGATCGTTCCTAACCTTTCTGAGGAGTTCTATCAGCAGTACTACAGGGACCGAGAGGGCTCGCCAAGCATACATTCGGTCCCGTGGCCGGAAGCGTTCTCTCAATTCCAGGAAGCTCCAGCGTACGCAGAGAAGCCCGCGAAACGGCAGAGGCAGAGCTCCAAGTAGTAACTGCTTGTCGTCAGCCCTGCGTCGGGCACCAGAACTTCGCCCCTTTCTTCTTCTTGTCCCAGCTGATGAGTATGCGCATGCCCTCGACGCCCACCTTGATGCAGTCGGCCATGTTCTGCTCGAAGTCGACCACCTTCTCTGTGGGGTGCCAAGGGACCACATCAGACACAGTGCATATCGCTCCAGCCCTGAGACCGAACAACGAGCAGAGAGTGAATATGGTCCCGTTCTCCATCTCGATGTTCTTCACACCCATCTTCTTCGCGTCGGAGAGCCTGTTCACCATGAACGACGGCATGTAGCCAGTCTGAGACATTGGTGCTACGCAGCCATCCTTGATCACCTTGTTCTCGCTATAGAATCCGTCGACGGACAAGCTTATGCCAACATCGAACTTCGCTTTAGATTTGTAGGCGCTGGCAATGAGTGCTAGGATAACCTCATGATGCGCTGAAGCTGGATACTCGGGCCAAGCGTAGCTCTTGCTCGTACCATCGGCCCTGACCGCACCAGATGAGATCACGAAGTCTCCCTTGTCCAACCCCTCCGCGATTCCGCCACTTGTACCTATCCTCATGAACGTCCTGGAGCCGAGGTTGTTCAGTTCCTCAATGAGGATCGCTGTGGACGGGCCTCCTATCCCCGTCGACGCCACTGTCACTGGCGCGCCATCGAGAGACCCTGAATATACGCAGAATTCTCTCTTCTGGGCAATTTTCTTAGGTCCAGAGAGCTGCGACGCGATCTTGGGGACTCTCTCGGGCTCGCCGCAGAGGAACACATACTCGGAGACATCGCCTGACTCCAGCTCGGTGATCAGCTGTTTTCCCAAATGCTTCAGCCCCTATGTCCGTTCCACGAATGCTCATGATCCTAGATAAGTCCAATGGACTCCCCCTTGTCGAGCCCCTCATCGAAGAGCCAGGAGGAGAATCGAGGCTACCATTCCAAAGTACGTGCTCAAAAGGACTACCCCTCCGAGCTGGCTCACCCTCATGCCCTTGACCATGAACACGAGCATGAGGAATGTCCCCAGGTTCAGCACTGCGATGATTGGCAGGACGTCCGGAATGGAGAATCCAAAGGGCTGGATTATTCCCATTAGCCCCAGCGTGAGCAACAGACCTACAATGTTTGCCCCTATCCCTTCTCCGAGGGCGAGATCTCCGAAGCCCCTTTTCGCAGCATGATACGCCGCCGCGATGTCTGGCAGAGTCGTTCCAAGGGCGACGACCGTGATGCTCAGGAGCCACGGGTCGAAGCCGAAGTCGTTGACCACTCCCATGGAACCTCTCACCACGAGCTCAGCACCCAGAACAGTCCAGATGATGCCGAACACGAGCCACTGGACTCCCGCTCGGATCTGTATCTTCCTGCCAAACAGGTGCCCCATGAGCTCAAGCTGGACCGTGCCATCTTCCATGGTCTCCTCGAGCTCCTCGGGATCCGTCGATCTCTCCATCAGAAGAAGGTTCATGGTGTAGGGCACGAACAGGATCATGAGAGCTATGCCCTCAAGGAATGTCAGGTTGCCATCCAGGAGCAACACCGATGCGACAATGGTGAAGGTCATCAGGAAAACGGCGTCACGCATGATGATTTCCCTCGTGACCTTCAGAGGCACTATGATTGCGGCAAGGCCCACCACGAAAGCGATCGTTACGACGCTAGACCCTAAGCTGTTGCCTAGGGCAATCGATTCCGCCCCTTCCTCGAGCGCAAATAACGACACAACCACTTCTGGCATGGCTGCAAGGGTGGACACCACCAGCATCCCAATGACGAAGCGGCTCACGCCAAAGTTGCGTGACACTGCCACAGCATTGTCAGTCACGAACTTCGCCCCCTGGTTCAGCACAATGAACCCGGCTGCAACTATCGGCAAGAGGGCTAGCGATCCAGCATCTACCATATCCCATCCCGAGCGCTGTCTAGCGACCCTGACATGGATTCCATCGATATATGGCTTTTTGAGAGGAGTCTCGAATCTTTGAGCTGGGACAATGTTAATGTGATGCCGAGCCTTCGCATGTTCGATGCGAGGAACCTATTGTCTGATGATCGAAGTAACCCAGGAAAGGCAGATTGTAGTCGGCAGCCTCGGATCACACCGGTATCACCGCGGAATCTATGCGTATGTGGGTTCGGCACTGGGAGGCGTAGAGCAACGCGTGGGAAGACACAAGTCCCAGAAGAAGCGATTGAGATGGCACATAGACTATCTGCTTGCGAACGCTGACATTCTAGCCATCGTGGCAATCCCAGGCGAGCGAAGAGAAGTTGAATGCAGAATGGCCCAAGCACTTCTGCAATGTGAAGGAGCCAGCATTCCTGTCCCAGGGTTCGGCGCATCTGATTGCAGGTGCGATTCGCATCTGCTGTATTTCGGCGATGTAGACTCCGAACTGGTCTCGGAGACAATCATGATGCGGCTGTCAATGCTGGAGTGCATGTATCCTCGAAGGACTCCAAGGAAGCCCAATCCGAAGACCAAAAGGGAATAGGGTTTTATCGCATGTTCGTGGTTACCATCCTAGAATGGCGCAGGAGATAGACCCCGTTCTGTTGGCTCTATTCGTCTCTGGTCTAGCCCTGTTGCTGTTCTTCCTCTATGTGTCCTCCATAGAGAAGGTCTTCGAGAGGATCGGTTTCTCCCGACAGGAGGCGACTTCCATACTGACGGTTACGCTCCTTCTCGGGTGGATAAGCATCCCGATATTCCCCTACAACGGCTGGTGGGTGGGGATCAGCATCGGAGGAGGGATCGCCCCACTGGTAGTGTGCTATGTGTTGCTCAAATCGAAACGCGTTCATATGGCGGAGGCGAGCATCGGCATCGTGATCGTTGCTGTGGTCACGTATTTCATCACGAGAGCGGAGGAGGGAGTCGGCATTGTCGCTGACCTACCCCTAGCGTTTGCCCCGGCTTTGGCAGGTGGTCTATATGCACTGTCTACCTTCTGGATAGACATCAGGAAGGCCGCTCCGCTCGCGTATTTCTCAGGGGTGGTGGGGACGCTGATCGGGGCGGATGTCTTCCATCTGACCGAGATCCTCTCCTTCGAAGCTCCGACCGAGGGCTTTCCCATGCTCAGCATCGGCGGTGCCAATGTCTTCGACATGGTGTATCTGTCAGGCATCGTCGCAGTCGGCGTCGACATTGTTGTGTTTTGGGTCCTGCAGCAGGAGAAGAAACGGGGTTTCGGAAGGGTCCTGGCGGAATGGGAGCGGGGAGCCGAGGGGCTCCCGTATGCACGCGACCTCCAGCCTGAACCGACTCTCAGGCCCGGGAAGAAAGGTCGGATTCAGTAGGCTTGAGATCGCTCCGACGTCTTCGGGATAGGTTCTTTGAGAACATCGTTAGTGCGGACGCGGCCGCAAGGATGGCTACTATGACGAAGGCGTAGTCAGGGTTGTCTAAAGCGTCTGCGACGATGCCGCAGACGTAGACCACGACCGCACCTCCGCCGAGCTGGAATCCGAAAAGGAGGCCGAAGGCGGTGCCTCTCTCAGATTCGTCCGTGACATCGTTGAGGATCGAGAACAAGGCTGGATACGTGACGAAGAGAAATGCTCCATAGACCAGGAGGACCGGCGCTATGATGAACCAGTCTAAAGCGAAGGCAAGGATCACTACCGCAATTGCGGATACGAGGTATCCCGCCAGGAGTAGTCTCGTCTTCCCGAACCGGTAGCTCATCGCGCCGAAGTAGTACGAGGTGATGGTTCCAATCCCTATCCACATTGCGAAGATCAGGTCTGCGCTCCCGGCAGACCAGTCAGCAGCTTTCGTGAGGCGGACGGGTCCGAAGTAGCTTGTGACCTGGTACAGGGCTCCTCCTGCGACTATCGGAATGACCAGGAACCACATTTTCGAGAGAGTATTCTTCGAGGGCACGCGCTTGGTCTGCTTGGCGACCCGCGTTTTGATCCCATCCTCTTTGATCAGAGCGAGACCGAGAAGCACCGCAGCGAAGTTCAGTCCCGCCCACAACAGACACGGCGCCTTCCACGTGAACATCTCACCCAGGAACCCCGAGGTCCCCAAAGCTATTATCACTCCGAAATTGCCGACCCCGCTCTGAATCCCGAGAGCCGTTTCCACGTATTTGCCTGCATACTCCCTGGTTATCCAACTGGTGCCCACTGGATGATAGAAGGCCGCACCGATTCTCATGGATATGACGGCGAGGAACAGACCCGTGAAATCGCTGACGAAAAGCAGGAGCACGAACGAGGCTCCCATCAGCAACGCGCCGATCTCAAGAAGGTTCCTCGAGAAGATCCTGTCTGCGAATCTCCCGACTGCATATTGAACCAAGACTGTTATGATGAGTCCGAACCCGAGGAATCCGACGTCGTAGTATGAGAGGTTCATCTCCTTGACGAGAATCGGTATGAGCGCAATGAGTGCCATTAGCGTTCCGTCGTTGCAGGCATGATGGAAGCTGATCATCCAGAGCAGTCTTGGAGTCTTGGCCATCGCTGGTATCAAGCGCCCTCAACGTGTATCTTCCATAAGTCGGTTTGCAAAAAGCATATTGGACTCGTCGGAGTTACCGTTCTCGTGCTTAGGTTCCCTCACGGAATGAGGCCTTCATCCTTGGAGGAGAGGCTGTCGTTCTACAATCACGAGTTCGATGTCTCGGCGGTCTCGAGATGGATCGGCAATCGAGGTCATTCGATGAAGTTCGCAATGATACCCGGTAGGCATACAGGTATCGTTGCTCCAGCTCACGCCAAGGACAAGGACAATGTCGCCATCATCGACTCATGGATCACGGTAGCCGATATCCGGGATTTCGCACTCGAGTATCTCCCGGAGGGCCTGTACTACGACCGCAACAGGTATTCGGACGTGCGTGTGTGCGCGAAATGCCATGAGAAGAAACCGAGGTGCGACAAGTGCTACAACTATGATGGTCAGCAGCTCGCATTCGACCTCGACCCTGAGAACATCGATTGCCCGTATCACGGTCATATCGGAGAGAAGATACAGCGAGGCAGAGGCCTGTCCTTCTGCATGTACGAATTCAAGGCCGTACGGAGGCAGGCCATCCAGCTCCGCATGGAACTCGACGACATCTACAAGAAAGTCGGTATCGTGTTCTCAGGAAGAGGATTCCATGTCGTGGTGGATGACGAGTGCGCGTACCTTCTCTCGAGAAGAGAGCGGCAGTCGATTGCCAGGAGATATGGTCGAAGATACGCGATCGATGAATGGGTCACGGTTGGAGGATCGCGACTCATGCGCCTTCCCTGCTCGCTGAACGGTTTGGTGTCAAGGAAATGCATGACGATTAGAGAAATAAGGGATATGTTGGAGTTTGATCCGCGTTCTTCACGGCTGGTGTTGCCAGCCTTTCTGAAGTCAGCGTGATTTGCAGGCTCGGATTTCCTTTCCTTGGTAGTAACTCTTCTTCTTTGAGGCTTTTCCGGCCTTCTTTGATGCTTTCTTCTTAGGAGCCATGTAACAACCCTCGTAAAGGAGAGGAGTCCCGCTCATAGAAGAGTTACTTCTTCTTCTTCTTGGCTTTCTTCGTTGCCTTCTTCTTTCCCTTTGCTCCACACTTTCCGCAAGACATTTTCTTTTCCTCCTATTTGTTAGTCAGGGTTCTTACCCTGGTTCTCTACGATGCACCAATTCCCATGAAGAGCCATTGCTAGCGAGCGATGCACTCTCTTTGATACATCAGCAGACATCTAATGCGTTCTTGACATAAGTGTCTTTTCACGTAATCGTCGCTTGACCGATGATTGCGAAGAATCGCATTGAGGCTCGGCCGACTCTCTCCTCATAGACTATTCGCGAGACCCTGCTGCGAAGATTTTATAGACCAGCTATCCATATATCGCCGCAGTCACAGAGGTATAGCACTTGCCCCAAGGCGACGATTCACGTAAGATGAAGATATGTCTGATCGGCGATGTCGGAGTCGGCAAGACGAGTCTCATCCGGAGATACGTCCTCGATGTGTTCGACGACAAGTACATTGCGACGATAGGTACGAAGGTCACCAAGAAAGAGATTGAGGTGAAGAATCCTGAAACCGGTGCGCCCTCGAGGGTCATGTTGCTCGTCTGGGACATCATGGGCCAGCCGAGCTTCAGAGAGGTTCTGAGAGAGGCGTATTTCTACGGTGTCGAGGGCGCCCTTGCTATCTGCGATGTGACCAGCAAAGAGAGCCTCGGAGAGCTGAGATATTGGATCAAGGCGATGACGTCCACGACAGGCAAGGTACCGATCGTGTTCCTTGGCAACAAGTGTGATCTGCGGGAGGAGACCCGCGTTCCGTATCAGGACCTTGAGGTTTTCGCGAAGAAGCACGATTCTCCCGCAATGCTGACCTCCGCCAAGACCGGATACAATGTCGAGCAGGCATTCGCGACGCTCGTTGACATGATGCTCAATTCCAAGTAGTGTTGGGTCACGTGGGCATGAAGCATAATATCCGAGATTGACGTTTCATGTGTGACGGTGCTTGGGATGAAAGCCAGATGTGCCGACGCTGTATTCTATAACGGCAGAATCTACACGATGGACGAAAAGAAAAGATCCGCTCGGGCTATCGCTGTCTCTGATGGGAAAATCGTCGGAGTCGGCGGGGACGATGACGTCAAGAGAGTCGCCCCACGTGGTTGTCGAAAGCTCGACCTCGGTGGAAAGGTGGTCCTGCCCGGATTCATAGACTGCCATACTCACTTCATCCAGATGGGCGTCGACGCGATGAACGTCGACCTCACCCGTACCAGCACGATCGACGAGGCCCTCCTTCTCATGAGAGAAGCTTCGAAGAAGATACCCGAAGGAGAGTGGGTCATAGGAGCAGGCTGGAAAGAGAGTGGCTGGAAAGATGGAAGGTTCGTCACGGCGAAGGATCTCGATGCCGCCTGTCCGAAACACCCCGCAGTCGCCCACCGCGTGTGCGGGCACATGTCGTCCGTGAACTCGCGGGCAATTTCGATGTTGGGGATAGACCGTAAGACGCCTGAAGTCGATGTCGATTCCTCGGGCTGTCTCACTGGCATCCTCAGAGAGAGTGTGGTCTCGATTCCCCGCCTCGCGACCGCTCCTGACAGGGCCAGGAGGTCGAAGGCATTGGCCATCGCGACGAGGAAGGCACATGCGCTCGGTGTGACCTCCATAAACGACAACGGTCAGCCGGAGGAGCTTGAGACCTACAGAACTGCCGAAAGGGATGGCGAATTGAGTGTCAGGGTATGGTACAACACGCCCTCCGAGACCCTTGACTCCATGTTGAGTATGGGCCTTTCGACCGGAGTCGGTTCGAACATGCTCAAGCTTGGCGGATTGAAGGTCTTTTGCGATGGCGCCTTAGGGGCGAGGACTGCTGCGGTCTCGGAACCCTACGATGACGATCCTGGCAACAAGGGCATGTTCGTCCACGAGAGGGTCGCGCTGGATGAGATTGTTGCGAAGGCGAACGAAGCCGGGATCCAGCTCGCAATCCATGCTATCGGCGATCAGGGGATCGAGGCCGCGATTTCCTCGCTCTCGTCAGCGCTCGACCGATGCAAGAGAAAGGATCACAGACACAGGATCGAACACCTTGAGCTCCCCTCGTCAGCTCATCTGAAGATGATGCGGAGACACAAGATCATTGCGTCCATGCAGCCCAACTTCGTGGGCGAATGGGGGGGACTAGAGGGCATGTACGTATCAAGGCTCGGCCGGAAACGGGCGTCGCGAAACAACCCCTTCAAGGAGGTTCTCTCATCGGGTGTCAGACTCGTGTTCGGCTCGGATTGCATGCCGCTCAGTCCCCTATATGGCATCCATTCCGCCGTGAACGCCCCTTACGAAGTGCAGAGGCTATCTCCCCAGGAGGCAATCGCGGCTTACACGCGCGACGCTGCATGCGCGTCGTTCGAGGAAGATGCGAAGGGCACGATTTCGGTGGGGAAGCTTGCGGATTTCATCGTCCTCTCAGAGGATCCATTGACCAGCCCGAACAAGATCGCCTCGTTGAGAGTGCTAAAGACTATTATCTCAGGGGAAGTCGTTTACGGGAGTGCCAAGAAACGAGGCGAGTGAGATATGGCTGCAAGATCGAAACCTGTATTCACGATGGACGCGCCGAAACCTATTGGCCCATACTCCCAAGCCATGGTCATAGGTGAGTGGGTATTCTGCTCGGGTCAGATCGGCCTGGATCCGAGATCTGATGAGCTTGTCGGGAATACGGCGGCGGAGCAGGCCGAGCGGGCTCTCGTGAACCTGCACGCCGTCCTCAAGGATGCTGGAAGCGATATGTCTCATGTGGTCAAGGTGACCCTATACCTCAAGAGCATGAAGGACTTCGAAGCCGTCAACGAAGTCTACGCGAAGCACTTCGGTGTCAGCAAGCCCGCGAGAAGCACGGTCGAGGTCAGCAACCTTCCCAAGGGCGCGTTGGTCGAGATTGACGCCATCGCAGAGGTCGGCTGATCGAGACCAGGATTTCGCGGAAAGTACTATATTGACTTGAGCATTCATCATAGTGGGAGCCTGAGACCAATGTTCGAGATTCAGCTCGCAAGAGGCGCCAAGGCCAGCGGTGGCACGCTTGTCACGGCCTTCCCAAGCGTCGGAATGGTCGGTACGATAGCCGGTAGTTTCGTATCGGAGTCGTTGAAAATGCAGCGCATCGGATATGTCCTCTCGGACGACATCCCTCCCGCGGCGTTGGTCCAAGACGGTGTCCCAACCCATCCATTCAGAATCCTGGGCTACAAGGATGTCTCGGTCATGACATCCGAGTTCCAGATACCGCTTCCGCTAGCCGGCTCTCTTGCCAAATCATTGATGGCCTGGACGGGTTCGAACGGATACGGGATGATAGTCACCCTCGAGGGCCTGATGGCCGGTCAGGACGCCGAACCTTCGAAAGAAGTCAGGGTGTTCGGCGTAGGGTCAACGCCCGGAGCTAGGGACGTGGTCGCGAAAGCAGGCATCGAGCAGTTCAAGATGGGTATGATCACCGGCGTGTCTGGAGCACTCCTGAGCGAGGGCGAGAGCTCCGGCCGAGATGTGATATGCCTGCTGGTCGAGGCAAACGCCATGTATCCCGATGCGAGGGGAGGGGCGAGGCTGGTCGAATCATTGACGAAGCTGCTGCCATCAATCCAAGTCGATCTCAAGGATCTCTACAAAGAGGCGGAGATGATCGAGGAGAATATCAAGGCCACGGTAGAGCGAACCAAGGAGATGCTCGCTGCGAGGCAGAGTCAGGCCGAACGCCTGGGGAAGTCGTACATGTATGGTTGACCACGCCAAGAAGCCTCGAGGTCTCAAGGAGATGGTCGAGGAGTCCCGGTCCTGGGACGCAGAGGACTTGCTCAGGAACCTCGACGCCGAACTCGACAGGTTCGAGCGCGGCATCGGCCACATGGTGTGGGGCTCTGACGACAAGCCTGTGACGAGGTTCCTCCGACCCCTTCCTATCACACCCGATTTCAGAGTGTCGGATACAGGTGATGAGCTGGCGCTGAAGGTAGTGCTGCCGAATGTCCCCGAAGAACACATGCGCGTGAACGTGGACAAGGATAGTATCGAAGTGTTCGCTTGCTCTGACGACCCTATCTGCAAACCATACTATGTCAAAGCGAATTCGAAGACGTCACTCGACCCGGAATCCGTGAAGCTCAAGCTCTCGGATTCCACTCTACTCGTCAGGGTGGCGAAGGCGAAGAAGAAAAGACTCGAGGTGAAGAGGCCTCGTCACGGGTAGATTCGTTTCTCGGGGCCGGATTTCGCAATTCTTATCAGTTCTGCCCCGAAAGTAAATCAGGGCGTCAATGAAGATGCTGCAAATTGCTTACTCGTTCAACTTCGCAGCGGGCCATCCAAAAACGTTTAAGTAGACTGTAGATGTACGGTTACTGTCTAGTCTCAAAGACAGGTTTGAAGGACTCGATTGGATTGAACAGAAAGAGGTGCAAGAAATGAGCATATTGATTCTTGGCGCATCGGGGCAGATCGGCGCCTACAGCGTGCAGGACCTCATAGAGTTCTGCGGCGAGAAGGACATCATAGCCTCGAGCCGCAAGATGAGCAACGTGAAGAAGGCGATGGACGACCTCAAGCTCACGAAGAAGATCAAGTTGATGGAGCTTGACGCGAACGACACGGTAAAGGTCCTTGAGACCATCAAGAAGGAGAAGGTCGAATCCGTTGTCAACTGCGCATGGTACCCAACCAACCTCGGAGTGATGGACGCATGCCTGAAGGGCGGCGCGACTTACACTGACCTTGGCGGCTTCTTTGACACATGTTTGAAGCAGCTGGAGCTCCACAAGAAGTGGAAGGATGCCGGCATAAACGCGACGATCGGCTTGGGTAGCACCCCCGGAATGACAAATGTCGCTGGAGCAGCAGGCGCCAAGAGGCTCGACTCGGTCGATGCAATCGACATCGTGTGCGCATGGGGCAACACGCTTCCTGTCAAGGAGGCTGGGTGGCCCGGATACTCCATCAGGACTGTCCTTGACGAGTTCACGCAGGAATCAGTTCAGTGGATTGACGGCAAGTACCAGAAGCAGAAGATACTTGGCGGTGAGATGGATGTCCTCATGCCGGAGCCGATTGGCAAGGTCAAAGCGTATTTCATAAAGCACTCGGAACCCGCCACGATGGGCAAGTACCTCAACGCGAAGAGGGTAACATTCAGAATCGGCTTCCCCCAACAGGATATGAACACGTTCCTAACGCTGAGAGCGCTAGGATTCGCAGACACCAACCTGCTGGACGCAAGTGGCGCCAAGGTTTCTCCGTTGGACTACCTGACCGCCATGTATCAGAAGGGCGTGTCGGATGGCAGGGCCGCGCCACCAAAGGAGAAGTTCGAGTACGATATGTTCAGGATCGACTGTGCAGGCAAGAAGGATGGTATGCCCGCGACGGCGACCTACTTCATCGTCACTTGGAACGACCCAGAGAGGGGCGTCTCTTCGGCCAGAGATACATCGGTCCCACCTACGATTGTCGCGCACTGGCAGCACACTAAGAAGATAAAGGAACCTGGTGTGTTCCCGGCAGAGGCGACCGTGGATCCAGAGGCCTTCTTCAGAGAGCTCGGCAAGAGGAAGATCTTCGTGGACGAGCAGATCACGAGGTCGACGAAGTACTACTGATCCAAGAGGATCGTTCAAACCCCAAGAGGAGAGGTGTGAGACACCTCTTCCCCATCGTATTTCTCCATTTCAATTCGTTGAGAGCGTTCATTTCGGGGCATGGTTTTCCTCGGGCAGGAGCGCCAGAAGCCTCGCCATCGCAACCGTGAAGTCCTCCAGCTTGACGTCTACTGTCGCGGGGTCGACCGGCACCTTGTCCTGGATCGCGCACCTCATGTGTATCTGGCACTTCGGACAGAACATGAGCAGCCTGTCGGCGCCGACCCTCTTCGCCTCTGCGACCCTCTCGACCTGCATCTTCTTCGCATTGGCGTTGCAGTTTGCCCATGCGCTCACGCCGCAGCAAATCGCCTTGTCGCGGGTGTTCTCCATCTCCACGAACTTTGCCCCGCTGAACGCCTTCGCCAGCTGCCTCGGCGATTCATAGACGCCCGAGTGTCTTCCGAGCCTGCACGAATCGTGATATGAGAATGTGTAGCTCGCTCTCGCAGCATCATCTATCTTGATGGTCCCTGAGTCTATGAGTTCCTCGAGGAAATCTGAGATATGGACCAGCTCGAACTCGAAGTCTCCCATCAGATCCTGGTAATCCGCCTTGAAAGTCCTGTAGCACTCAGGGCAAGTGAACACAACTCTCTTCGCACCCGATTTCTTGATCAGCTGCACGTTGTGCTCCATGAGCTTCTCGAAGTTGTCTTCGTCTCCTGTCCAGTTCAGGTCGTGACCGCAGCACTTCTCTTCGTTGCTGACGACGGGCACTATCCCTGCCTTGTTCATTATCCTGACGGCGCCCTCAGCGATATCGTTCAGCCTCATGCCCTCTCGGTCGTAGAAGATCGCGTCATATTGCGGCAGACAACCCACGAAGTAGAAGACATCGCCTTTGTCTGCGACCTTCATGTCTTTCTTGACCCAGCCGAGCCTGTTCTGCTTCAGATTGCTCTTGGCCATTATCCTCTGGACGGAGTGAATCAGGCCACCTTGAGAACACAGGGGCGCTGCTCCAAACTCGACGGCTTCCTCTCTCAAGCCCCGTATGAACCCGGTGTAGTCTACCTTGTACGGGCACATTGAGTTGCACTGTTCGCAGGTCGTGCACGTCCAGATGTCCCTGTCGTTGGCTATGTTGCCGACTATGCCTTCCATGGACCTGATGACTATCGTCCTGGGCGCGAAATTGGAGTCGTATTTCGCTACGGGACAGACGGTCGTGCACTTGCCACACTCGACACAGTCGAACGCTCCTGTGTCCTCTATCAGCTGTTTGACCGCGATCTTCGTCTGCTCCTCGGTCCTTGGGCTCTTCGCTTTCGCAGACTTCTGGAGATGTATGGGTCCAAGGGCTCTGACCTCCTCGACAAACTCGCTCGCCGTCTTGGCGAACTTCGTCCTCTCGGATGCGTTTATCCATTCGGTCCTGAGCCTTCTCGAATCTAAGCCAACGATGTCGAACAGTCTCTTCAGCGCGTCGACCCTCTCCTGAGCCTTCTTGTTGCCTGACACGTAGTGACAGTTGTCCATTAGGCAACCTATCACGATGACTCCATCAGCGCCGTTCTCAAACGCATCCATCACGATGCCGGGCTCGACGCTGCCCGTGCACATCACACGCACTATCCTGATGTTCGGGGGGTACTCGACCTTGTTCACGCCTGCGAGGCTCGCCGAGGGGTAGCCACACCAGGTGCAGGTGAAAGCGATGATTCGTGGCTCGAACTTGTCACTCATCAGATCCCACCTCCTCGGTGATCGCTCGGACCGTCGCCTCGACCTGCTCGAGCCTGAATCCGTTGACCGTGATCGCCTTGTTGCAGCACACGACGGCGCACTGCCCGCATCCCTCACACCGGATCTCATCGATCTTGGAGACCAGGATTCCTTTCTTCTTGTCTTCGAGGATCGTTATGGCCCCGTATTCGCAGGCCTTCTCGCATCTGCCGCAGCCGCGGCATCTTTCCTCGTCGACGAATGCTACGATCCTCGGGAACTTGACCTTGCCCTTCTTCATGAGCTCTATTGCGTTTGAGGCAGCCGCCTTGGCGTCCTCAATGGAGTACCTTATCCCCTTGGGCCCCTGAGCGGTTCCAGCAACGTATATGCCCCTCCTGAACTCAGACGGGAACATCGGGTTGATGTCCTTCATGAACCTGTCGACGTCAATCTGGAGGTGGAGCATCTTCACTATCTTGTCGCTTCCGTCAGCGGGCTCCTGTCCAACAGAAAGGACCACGAGGTCCGAGTCTATGTTCAGGAGCGCATCCGCGTCGGTGTCCATCGCACGGACATAGATCTTGCCCCTGTCCTCGACGATCTCCGAAATGCGGCCTCGCACGAAGTTGATGCCCTCTTCCTTGGCGGCCTGGTAGAACTCCTCGAACCCTCTGTAAGGACCTCTGAGGTCGATGTAATGGATGTACACGTTCGTGCCCGGCAGGACCTTCCTGATCTCCCTTGCCTGGCCAATCGCGTATGTGCAGCAGACGAGCGAGCAATGCAGGTTACCTTTCGTCACGTCCCTCGAACCTACGCATTGGATGAAATTGACCGTCTTGGGCACCTTTCCGTCCGAAGGCCTCCTCAATCCTTCTCCCTTCTCACGCTGCTCGACAAGCAGCCTCTCAAGCTCCACTGTGGTGATGACGTCCGGGTTCCCGTACCTCAACTCTGGTATCCTCTTCGGGTCGAAGGTCTTTGTTCCAGTTGCAACGACTATGGTCCCGACATCGAACTCCTTGACGCCGCTCGGCGACTTCACCTTCACGTGTCTGGAACCGAAGCCTCCGGTAATGTCCTCAATCTCGGTGTTCAGCATGACCTCGATGTTCTTGTCCTGGAGGACGTCTTCGATTTTCGGCGTGAACACGCACTCCTTACAGTATTGCATGCAGCATATGCCGCAGTTGTGCGTGGGGAAGGTCATGCTGAGCTTGTAAGCTCTCCCTCCGAGCTCACCGGTCCTTTCGATGAGGTATGCTTTGTACCCTTGGGCTGCGATGTCAAGGGCCGCCTGCATTCCGGTGACCCCGCCTCCTATCACGAGAGCCGCGCCCATGACTGGAATCTCGATGTCCTCCAAGGGCACGAGCTTTTCGGCCCGTGCCACCGCCCCTCTCACGAGGCTCTTCGCCTTCGATGTGGCGGCCTTCTGGTCGCTGTGCACCCAAGCGCACTGCTCCCTGATGTTCACCTGCTCGATGAGATACTTGTTGATGCCCTTCTCTTCCAGGGCCTTGCTGATGATGATGCCCTGAACGTTGGGCGAGCAGGCACCGATTGCGACTCTCTCGAACAACATCTCTGCGGCGTCTTCTTTCAGAAACTTCTGGCCTTCCTTTGAGCACAGCGCCTCGTGGATGCCGACCGCCATAACTCTTGGGTCCTTCCTCAGCTCAGCAGCGATGGTCTCAAGGTTGATCCTCTTGCCGATCTCGTCCCTGCATGTGCAGAGATAGACGGCCACAGGCTTGCGTGGCTTGTCCTTGCTCTCGGGCTGGCTTGTCATGATGTTCCTCCGATCAACTGTGGTCAGTGGTTCCTTCAGCACGAGACGAACTCGACTCCCTGCTCCAGCTTCGCTCTCCTCAGAGCGTTGTAGACTCCCTCGAGGATGCACGCCTCGGTAACATACCCATAGAAATCGCCTTTGTCAAACACCGCTATGGTTGACACTCCCGAATTGGCCATCGCCTTGGCCACCCATCTCAGGTCGAGGGAGAGATTCGTCAGGATCACGAGGGGCTTGGACATGATGTCCTTCACCTTCACTTTGTCCGGGTCCTTCCCCTCCGCGATTGTTTTGGATATGATGTCTTTCTTCGTGACTATTCCGTAGGCGTCACTCTTGTCCTTCCTTGGCACCAAAAGGGAATACTTGTTCCGGTCCAGCATCATTTGGATGGCCTTCGAAACTGAGGCATCCCTTTCAATCATTGGGAATTCGAAGGTCTTGACCACGTCCTTGAGTATCAAAGGTGTCGGGCTCATTCCTTCTCCTCCTTTGATTTCCCCTTTGCCTTCGATTTCGCTGAGACGGCCCTCAGAATGTCCACGTCTGAGATGAAACCCAGGAAGTTCTCTTTGTCGAACACAGCGATCTTGGAGACATTCTCATTCGCCATTTTCTTCGCAGCCCATCTGACGTCCAGGTCCAGGTTGTTCATGACCACCAATGGTTTCCTGGCGAAGTTGAGAACAGGAGTTGCAGCAAAGTCGACGCCATTTGCGACTGCCCCCTCGACCAGGTCCCACCTCGTGATTATCCCGTAGGAATCGTTCGGTCCCTTCCGGTCGATTAGCAGGAAGTCTGTCTTGTTCTCGACCATTGAGATCAGAGCCTCGCCGATTGTCGCGTCTGGAGATATCTTGACGTGGTGTGAGTCACCAAGTATGTTCCTTAGTTCCAACTATGTCCCCCTCCGAGCCAGGGTCTAAACAGCGTTATTGTCGAGAGCGTATATTAATGTTCGGAGCTCTGGACTCAACAGATGCTTGAGGTGGAAATCGAGCCATCAAAGAGCGATCGTTGAGGAACTCTAAATACGCTGGAAGACAATTGCTTTGATGATGAAGCGGTCACTTGATGCGCTGTTTCGGCCGGAATCGGTCGCTCTGATAGGCGCTTCTTCGAATCCTGCGAAACTGAGTCACACAGCTCTGAAGAACCTCTCGAAGGGCCGCTTCCGCCTCTATCCCGTCAATCCAAAGGAGACGAACTTACTTGGCCTCCGCTGCTACGCGTCGGTCCTCGACATTCCAGAGCCAATCGACCTCGCTCTGATATCGCTTCCTGCTCAGGCGACTCTGGAGCCGATGAAGGAGTGCGTCAAGAAGGGGGTCGGAGTCGTAGTGATCACGTCTTCTGGCTTCAAGGAATCGGGCACAGAAGGACGCAGACTTGAGGAGCAGATTATCCGGACGAAGAAGGGCACGAGCACTCGCATTCTAGGTCCGAACACTATGGGAGTATTCGTGCCATCTATTGGTCTCGACACACTCTTCATCCCGATCGAGAAAAGCCCTCGCCCAAGGGAAGGTTCGATCGCAATGCTGTCTCAGAGCGGAGCTGTGTCGATTTCCTTCTTGGAGAAGGCGGAAGCTTCCGGAATCGGCATTTCAGCCTGTGTAGGCCTCGGCAACAAGAGTGACATCAACGAGACGGAGCTCATGTCTTACTTGGCATCGGATTCAGCCACGAAATGCATCGCACTTTATCTCGAGTCGTTCTCATCCGGTCGCGAGTTTGTGACGACTGCCAGAGAAATCTCAGGAGTCAAGCCGATCGTGGTGCTCAAATCAGGTAGGACGGAGGCCGGTTCCAGAGCGGCGACATCTCACACTGGTGCACTTGCGGCTTCTTCCGATTCCATGGTCGACGGAGCGTTGAGGCAGGCAGGAGTCATCAGAGTGTATGATGAGGAGGAGCTCGTGGATGTCGCAAAGGCGCTGGCATATGCTGGCCATATCCCCGGTGACCGGATATGCGTGGTCGCCAGCGCGGGCGGCTTCGGTGTCATAGGTGCCGACTATGTCGAATCGCGCGAGCATGGAGCAGGCATGAGAATGGCGGTGCTCTCCAAATCGACTCAGGACGCCCTTCGTCAGGTCGTCCCCGGCTTCTCTTCCGTGATGAACCCCGTGGATCTGACTGCTGGCGTCACAGACGAGATGTACGAGTCTGTGCTAACGATTTTCCAGAGCGATCCAGGCATCGACGGGATAATGATGTCCCTCGAACTCCAACCTCCGAACATAACCAAGGAGCTGATAGAAGTTGCCGAAAGGAGATCGAAGGCCAAAGGCGCACGCTTGGTGATAAGCGCGTTCGGCGGAGACTACACGGAGACGATGCTCAGAGAATTCGAGCAGAGAGGGATCCCGGCGTATCCGACAATCTGGCGAGCCATTAGAGCACTTCATGCGCTTGCCGAGAGAGGACGCATTCTGAGACAGAACAAAGCGCTCTCAGAAGAACCCCGTTGATGGTGTATCCGCGGATCCTGATACGGGGTCTTCTGGAATTGGTTTAGGAAAGCAGTTTTAGCCGCCGATTCTGAAGACCTTCGTGCCGCACTTCGGGCAGACGCCCTTGGTTGCTGGCTTGCCGTTCTTCAGCTTCACTTTCTTCGGGTCTTTCATTTCGACGGACTTCTTGCACTTCACGCAGTAGGCTTTTACCAAGTTTCCCACCTGTCCCCATATCCCGTTATGTTAATATATAGTCTTTTGGATGATTTCCAGATATCCCGCCAGAGCCAAGCTTCTAACCTATCTGGCATAAGGGAATGAGCGTGGAGGAGTTGTCGTTCGATTGTTTCCGAAAGTGAAATATACCACTCCAGCTCGATTCAGATTGCAGGGGATGGGCGTGAAATGACTTCAGCGAATGCGTCCACTGGGAAGCATAGAGAGCACGCTCGTGCCAAGATTTTCTCCTATATGTATGCCAATCAGGTCGGAGTGAACCTTGGCAGAGGACTAGCCGACCCTTACGTGCCCTATCTGGCTATCTACGCTCTGAAAGCCGGCGCAGCGGAGCTCGGATGGCTCCAGGCGTTTACCAACCTTTTCCCCGCAGTTATGCAGGTCCCCTGGGGGAAGCTGAGCGATCTATTTCACAGAAGGATTCCGTTCCTGATCGCTGGGGGGGCCCTTTCCTTCTCGCTCTACTTCTTCATGGTCGGGGCTCTCAATGCGTGGCAGCTGATTATGATCGTCGCCGTCCAGATGTTCATCGGATCGATGATGATCCCGACCTGGACGGCCCTTGTCGGGGATGTGACCACCGTCAGGAATAGAGGTTCGGTGATGAGCAGATTCCTTGTGGTCGCCACCCTAGCCTACATATTGGGTATCGCTGTGGGGGGATTGCTGATTCACGACCCAACGGCAGCCAAGTACTACGCGATGCCTTTCTTCTTGGCAGGGATCTGCGGGATATCGTCCTCCGTGATCCTGTACGAAATCGCGGAGCAGAAGCGTAAGATGTACGCATCGCCAAAGACGCTTTTCAAATTCAGCTTGAGATCATTCATATTCATCTCCGATCTCAAGGAGAACAAGAACTTCAGGAATCTAGTCGTCCTGAACACGACGTTCAATTTCCTGATGTCCATAATCTGGCCAATCTTGTACCTCACGTATGTCAAGGTATTGCACGCAACCGCGTGGGAAATAGGCATCATTGCCATCACCGGGACGGGGGCCACCCTATTCTTCCAGACTAAAGTGGGTAAGCTCCTTGATGTCATCGGACCGATGCCCCAGATCCTGATTAGTAGGTTCGCATTCATCGCCTACCCGGTCGTCCTGGCCCTTTCGACGCAAATCTGGCATGTGTACTTGTTGAACATCGCATTGGGATTCGCCACCGCAATGGCGAACGTGGCTTTCTTCTCATACATCATGGATGTTGCTCCGGACGAGAAGAAGGGCGAGTATTTCGCGGTCTACAATACTCTGATCGGCATTGCCACTTTCGTGGGCTCCGTCATCGGTGGCTATATGGCATGGTTCTTCCTCGAGTACTATCACGGCGACTGGGTCGTCGGTCTCGGCGCTGTGTATGCGGTCTCTACATTCGGCCGCGCGGCGTGTTCGGTGTGGTTCCTCAAGCTCAAGGACCCAGTCGAGTACCCGTCCACATTGACTTCGGTCGTGAAGGCGCGTTGGAGGAGCTGGCGCGAGAGTCGATGGTCGCCCTTCTAATGGATCTTGGAGAGTTCTCAATCACGTTAGAAAAATCGAAGAGTAAAAGGTTTTCAGTTCCTTGCGTCTACCTCACCTTCTTGCCGGCGACGTAGGACCTGAGGGCGCCTCTGTTCGTCCTTGGGACGGTCAGAAGCGACTTCTCCAAGTGCATTCTCTTGTATGCATTCCACATTCGCATTGCATCCACCTCCTCAGAAGTGAAATCTCGGCTAGTTCCGCTCTCGCAGATCTCGCCTATCACTCAACAGGATGATCGCGATAGCCTGCTATCAATGGGGGAAGAATCCGATCCTTTGCAGGTTTTCGCGAACATACTTATCGATACACTCTGAGACGCAGTGAATATAAGACACTTTGCTCGTTACAATCAGTTCGAATTCAAAATATATTATAAAAATGTGAATATGGTGGGAAATCGAAAATACACTGCCGTGTTTCGGAGTCGTTGAGTACATTGCTGGACATAGTGCTCTCAGGCAGGTATAAATATTTGATACTAAATATAATTAATGAATATATTGTTAGTCGGATTTAAATCTTCCTTCTGTCGAGATTCGTCCGTGTCATGGCAGTTTTCGAAACTCTCCATCACGCATTCGACAGACCGCCTGTTAGTGGTTACCCTGATAGCCAGAACATTATTCCGATGACGGCGAAAGCACTGGCCAGGACGACAATCAAGAACCACAGCGCTCTCTTGTCTATCATGTTCTCGGCAGGCGTGTATGATTCTCTGATTTAACTCTTTTCTGTTGGCGACCAAATCCTGTGAAAAGCACGATATACCTGTTATTGGGATTCCCTTCGATATGTCCCTCGAGGAATTGACCTCGCTCACGAGCAAGGATCGCATTCTTCTCTATCTGATGGATTTCCAAAACATGGACGACAGGTATGAACTTCCTGCCGATCTCACCCAGCAGTCCATTGCATATGGCACAGGGGTCCAGAGGAAGCATCTGTCCCAGTATCTGAATGACCTCATCGAGGAGTCGCTCATTGTCGAGAGGAAGGCACACATACAGAGCATGAAGCAGAGGATGAACGGCTACTATCTCACGTCAACTGGCTTCGCCAGGGCATCTTCTCTCCAGAGCAGGGTCGGGGACGTCATCGTTCCCGTGAGGATCAACGGGAAGCTCAAGGATATGATGGTGAAGGAAATTGACGATGCCACTTCTGTTCACATAACATTCTGCGACATTGTCCGAGAGGCGATCCATGGGAATGGTCTCGAGATGGCTGTACTGGAGACAGTGGAGTCACGCAAGAGGGAGGCTCTGGAGGAGAAAGAGCAAGACACGGACATATTCAGAAGGGCGCTTCAGACCGCGTGGCGAGACGGTCGCGTGACCGCTACTGAGAGGTTCCTTGTCGAGGAGCTGAGGAAACACCTCAACGTCACTGAGGAACAGCAACGCGCTTTGGAGTCTGAGATCGTAAAGAAACTGGCCCAGGATCACATGGAGTTCAGGCGCATCTACAGGACCGTTCTAGAGGTCGCTCTTGCAGATCGAGTCATCTCAGGCCCAGAAGAGTCGATCCTTGAGCAGCTGAGAAGGGTGATGCGAATCTCCCGGAAGGAGCACGAGAATATGGTCAAGGAGGCAGAGGAGTCAATATGCGGGCCACCTGGATGCGGGAAAGACCTCCTCGATGATGCGATGAAGCTGCTGAGAGACCAGGGCGACGACTGATTCTAGATGAACTAACCAATCAACTTGTACACCTTGTCGTGTGGTCTGACTCTTTCCTTGACCTTGATCCCGACTGACTGACCAGCAGCTGCGGTCGGGACAGGTTTTCTATCGATTTCCATGGATTCGATTCTCTGGTCGAAGTTCGTTGTAGCGCCCTTGAATCTGACTGAGTCTCCGACAGTCAGCGTCCCGGATGTGATTTCAACAGCTGCCACGCTCGGCTTCGCGAAGAATATGCTAACCTTCCCGACCTCAATCTCCTCGGCCATGCTCACCCTCAGCTTCGAATCACACTACGGATATTTATCAGCTGTTGGAGCGTTCTTGGATTTCATCATTGGTTCCCCTCGAGGGCCAGCGTCTCAGTCGAATTGTACCCAGCACATTCGGCCCGACAACGGAATCTCGACAAGTTATAATAGGCAGGAGTATTTCACTCACTCAGCATCAGTCAGTTCGGCCAAGGGATGGATGATGCAGAACTTGTCAGCCAGGATCAAGAACAGGCCAGATGCGAAGGCCTGCGCCACCCCCACGAGATTCACAGGGGAGATACTCAGCGTTCTATCCGATATAATGTCTGTCGGTCATGTCGACGCCGTGCTCAACGAGATCGCATCGAAGATTGCCGAGCTTTTCTCGATGCGCGCACTCGTGATAGGGGTTTGGGATGAAAGCGAGAACATCTTCCGTGTGAGAGCAACCTACGGCTACAGTGGGGACAGAGACAAGAAGATCAGGAAGTTCACATACTCGCACGAGCGCCTGGAGATGGACCTCAACGAGAACTGGAAGATTGCCGATGGCGTCTATTTCATCAGGCCCAAGCCACAGGATTTCGTCAAGGGTGAGGAACCATTCTACAATGCCATGGATGACATCACGAAGCCACGGACCGACCCTTCGATCTGGCACGAGCTCGACTACATCAGATTTGTCATCAGGAACCGAGAAGGGAAGTACATAGGCTTCATCGAGGTGAATGAGTCTAAAGACAACAAGACGCCTGACAGCTCCACGATCGAAGCGATGCAATTATTCTCCCAGTTGGCAGGGGTTGCCATAGAGAACGCCACGATGTTCCAGAGCAAGGTGGAGGAGGCGAAGCGATCCCGATTCCTTGGCGCCATAATCGCGCACGACATCAACAACTACAACCAGGCGGTCACGAGCTATCTGCAGATGGCTCTCGAAAGCAAGGGCGTCCCTGAGAAGACCGCAACCTATCTAGAGCGAGCATCGTCATCCGCATGGAGCATCAGCGAGCTCATCCAGAGGGCTGACAAGCTCATCAAGATCGAGGAGGAGGGCGCTCACAACCTCGGGCCAGTCGAGCTTGGCGAGGTCCTGAAGGAGAGCGTCGCCGAGGTGATGCGGAGTCGCACCGAGAAGGAGGTCAAGTTCGATCTCAAGCTCGGGAGCCACAGGTATTTCGTGAATGGCAATGAGCTGGCGAATGAGATATTCACAAACATCCTCGAGAATGCTGTCGTGTATGACCCACACGAGAAGGTATCGGTCGAGGTCAGTATCGGTGAGTTCAGGATCGAGCCGAGGAAGTATTGGTGCGTTTCCGTAGCCGACCATGGCATCGGTATCCCAGACTCGAAGAAGAACGTCGTCTTCGGCAGGATCCAGACGGGCGATGAACGTCTGATCGCAAGCGGTTTCAGTCTATCGATAGTCAGGGCCATCGTCGAGGGGTACCACGGCATGGTCTGGGTTGAGGATCGAGTCTCGGGTGACCCTTCTAAAGGAAGCGTCTTCAGGGTAGCCCTTCCGATGGCTTCACCGAAGTGAATGGTCGTCTATGTAACCGACCCGTCCGGGAAGGTTTATTCATTGTTCTACGATAGGGGAGTCCGTTGGGAATGATGAGGCTTCAGGGCAGAGTCGCGTTGATCACAGGAGGCACGGAGGGAATGGGGTTCGCCACAGCAGAGCTGTTCCTTGAAGAGGGCGCGAAAGTGGTGATCACCGGCCGCTCCGAGGAGAAAGGCAGAAGAGCGCTCCGAAAACTGAGCAAGCATGGAGCAGTGGAGTTCGTCAGAGGCGATGTGTCTCGCTCGGTGGATGCCAGGCGAATGGTCGATAGGACAGTAAAGTGGTTCGGAAGGCTGGACATTCTGTTCAACAATGCAGGCGTCTATCTTGAGAAATTTGCTGAAGACACGACCGAGGAGGAGTGGGATAGAGTCCTCGACATAAACGTCAAAGGGACTTTCCTTGTCACGAAGTTCGCCATACCCCACATGAAGAAGCAGCGCCGTGGGTCGATAATCAACAACTCGTCAGATGCCGGGATCATCGGCAACCGTGTCTGTCCAGCATATTGTGCTTCAAAGGGTGCCATAACGGTGATGACGAAGGCGATGGCGCTTGACTATGCCAAGTTCAATATCCGGGTCAATTGCGTGAACCCGGGCATCATCGACACGCCAATGCTAGAGCGCGAGGGGCGCGCATCTAGAGACGCCGAGGCGTATTTGAGGAGTTCAGATGAAGTGCAACCGATAGGCAGGGTCGGCAGGCCAGAGGAAGTGGCAAATGCAGTGCTGTTTCTCGCCTCGGATGAAGCCTCATTCATCACTGGGACCGCGCTTTCAGTGGACGGGGGCACTACTGCTCAATGATTGATCAGAGAGCGTAGTAGATTAGGTAAATGACTTCTCCTGAGAGGAACGTGACAAACCAAAGCAGATAGAGGGGATTCGACAAACGCTTGTGCCACTTCATCGGCTTGCAGGACCTCCACTGGATGATGCCTGTGCTTAGCATTGTGAGTTCCATGGCTATGACGATGACCGCAACGATGCCGTGCGCTGCGAAATAGACGACTAGTCCTGGCGTGATGTCGAGGATGTTCCCTTCGACGCTGGTCCCAGCCAGGCGGAACAGCATGTAGAATATCGATAGGCTGAGGTCCCAGACGATCCCGACCGTCCCCGTCAGCTTGTGATATGGGAGGTTCCTTCTGCCGCTCAGGTACGCGTGTGTGAAGAGGAATGCGACGGGAACAAGTGCGACCGCGATGAAAGTGCTGATCCAAGGCGCGTCTGACACGAGGCTGCGGAAGTGGTTCTGACTAATCCATCTTCCGCTTCTTCCGTCAAAAACGCTATATCGATTGTATGATGTGTGATATCTCTGAGAGTGGTCTGATGGAAGACTACAAACGGAGCCATCTGGAAATCCTGATGAATGCCATATCGATGGAGATCGAAGGAAAGGAGTTTTTCGAGGAAGCTTCTGGCAAAGTCAAGCACCAGCGTGCGAAAGACACATTCATCAGTCTTGTGAAGCAGGAGCAAAGGCACATCGACATACTGAATGCTGAGCTGTCGAGGCTGGGTGACGGCAAGGGCTGGGCTTCTTTGGCCGAGATGAAAGACAACGCATCGGCCTATGCCCGACAATCCGTCTTCAAAGACAAGGATATCAGAAGGATTCGGCTAGGCGCCGATGCGGGCGAGCTGGAGGTTCTGAAGGTCGGCATCGAGGTTGAGAAGAAGTCCATAGAATACTACAGGGATGCTGCGAACCAGACCACGGATCAGAACGCGAGGGGAATCTTCACGTGGCTCGTGGGCGAGGAAGCCGGCCACCTGACTATCTTATCTGCGGAGTACGAGAACAGAACGGGATCGGGATTCTACTATGACAACATGGAATTCAGCCTCGAGGTAATGTGACATCGTTAGAGTGTCCCGTTCCTTATGGATTCCACTGTCAAAAGCAGATCTGAAAACACCGCGTACGCGGTCTGCGTGATCCCTGGGCCTCTCTCGAAGATGGTAAGATCACCCATCAGATCTGTCTTCAGTGTCAGAGCGCTCGAGGTCCCGTCAACAGACCAGAAAGGATGTTCAGAGCCTATCCTGAGTGGCTCCACCTTCAACTTGACTTTGCCGTCCTTCCGCCCAGCGGACGCAATCAGCTTGATCTTCTTCCCCTGGGCGCTCGCAGACTCGACGTCCGCCATGGTGATTTCCCCCACTCCCTTTCTATCGACTGCCCTCGGGGTCGTATCCGCTTCCATCAGGACGTTTGCAAGAGCAGTGATCTTGGCAGCTGCGTCCCATCCGTCGAGGTCGAGCGAGGGGTCTGCCTCGGCTATGCCTTTCCTCTGGGCCTCCGCTATCGCCTCCTTCATGCCTATGCCTCTGGACATCTGATCGAGAACAAGGTTGGAGGTGCTGTTCAGAATGCCTTCCAGGCCGAGTATCTCGCATCCGGGTAGCGTCTCCTCCACCAGATTGAAAATCGGGGTCCCGTCCATGACGGTTCCCTCAAACCTCAGATGAACCCCCCTTGATCTCGCCATATCCCTCAGCTCATGGTACGCGAATGCGACCGGTCCCTTGTTCGCCGTAATCACATCCATCCCGCATTCGATAGCGGCCTTGATGTGGTCTATCGCTGGCTTCCCGCTTTCGATGTTCAGCGTCGTCAGTTCGATCATGAGGTCCGCGTCGCATTTCTGGATGATGCCGATGGGCGATTCCTTTGTTGTCTCCGGACCAAAGTCAGTGAGTGTCCCGAGGTTTTTCAGATGCTCAAGCACTTTCGCTAGGTCAATTGCGTTCTTCGAAATTAAGGAACCCCTAGATCTAGTGGCTATGGCCAGCACCTCGACGTCGAGACCTTTTTTCCTGAGCAGCCAATCCCGCTTCGAAAGAAGCAGTCGGGCGAACTCCTGCCCAACATTTCCGAAGCCGATGATGGCCATTCGAAGTATCATGTCCAATCGCTCCCATTATCACAAGGTCTATGCAACATGTTTCCGGAGACTGCATTCGCCGGGGATGGAGTCCGGATCAGATCTTAGTGAACTCATCTTTCCCTGCGCCGCATTCGGGGCATGTCCAGTCATCAGGAAGATCCTCAAAGGACATTCCTGGTTCAATCGACTGGGTCGGATCTCCTTTTTCCGGGTCGTATACGTATCCGCAGACATTGCACTGGTACTTGTCCATGTTCCTCTCCTCCTCGATATTCGAATAATACTACTTGACATTGTTGGATGGGTTGAGCCCTGCATCTTCCAGGATGGCCTGATCCGATGACTGTTTGTTTGGCGGCTATATTCAATCGATAGCGCTGGACTTATCGTTTTACTGTCAATTGAAACGATTTCCAGTTATTGCAGACGAAATTCGAAATTCCAATCACGACAAAGCACTTATGTTTGAACTTGCGCAGAGGAAAATCGCCTGGTTTTAGTTCGAAGAGATACGCTTAAGTACATTCTTGCCAGTCTAGGCGACCGGGGGATTCGGGGCCTTCCGAATTCCATTCGGGGAGAGAGGTCAGGTCTCTGAGTCGAGGCGCAGCGCCTGACAAATCTCGGCTAGGTGTTTGAATGAAGATAAGGGACTTCAAGTGGTTGTTCGGCAGAAACAGTGAGTTCTGGCCGACGAACATGAAGACCGGCATGTGGGCATGGGTCGGACACAGATTGACGGGCATAATACTCGTCGTGTACGTGTTCATGCACCTGTCGTTCTTGACGCAGGCTTCTCTGAGTCACGAGAAATTCAACAGCCTCATGGAAGTGACGGCGCAGCCAGCGTTCGTGTTTATGGACTTCATGCTCGTGTGCGCGGTCATATACCACGCTATGAACGGATTCAGGGTCGTGCTGTTCGACATGGGTTTGGGAATCAGAAAGCAGAAGCTTGTTTTCTGGATCATGATGGCAATTGCAGCCGTGCTGGTCGCTGTCGGCTTCTGGCTCTTGCTCGACGCCGGTCTCTTCAACGGAGAGTGGTTCTGATGGCCGAGCAAAGGATAGCGACATCAAAGGTCGCTGGAACTTGGGCATGGTTCTTCCAGAGGCTCTCCGCCGTTCTCTTGGTCGTCCTACTGGCAGCGCACATCATCGCGGCCCACTATTGGCATGTTGGGGAAGAGATCTCCGTGAACACAGTGAACGAGAGGCTGAAGAACGTGGCCTTCATCGCGATAGACTACTCGATGCTGGCCATGGTCCTCCTCCACGGGCTCAACGGAACGAGGACGGTCCTGCTCGACTTCGACATGTTCGTCAAGCGCAGGAAGGCGGTCGACATGGGGCTCTGGATACTCGGTATTGCGACGATGATCTGGGGCATTGTCATCCTATGGCCTTTCATAGCGGGCTAGGGGGTTGAAGAAATGTACTACCACAAGATCTTGGTAATCGGTGGTGGCCTGGCGGGCCTGAGAGCTGCTATAGAGTCCGCACCGAGGGCTGACACGGCCATCATATCTCAGGTGCACCCTGTGAGGTCTCATTCGGGGGCAGCCCAAGGAGGCGTCAACGCGTCCTTGGCGAACAACCCTGCGGCGGCAGATGACAACTGGGAGAAGCACGGTTTCGACACTGTGAAAGGCAGCGACTACCTGGCAGACCAGGACGCGGCAGAGATGATGACGAAGGAGGCCCCCGGCTGCATCTACGAGATGGAGCATTGGGGATGCCCGTTCTCGAGGACTGACGAGGGCAAGATCGCTCAGAGGCCTTTCGGAGGCGCAGGCTACCCTAGGACATGCTACGCGACAGACAAGACTGGACTCTACATGCTGCACACGCTCTGGGAGCGCTCGGTGAAGCTGAACATACCGCTCTATGAGGACAGGGTTCTGGTGGACCTGGTTCTCGAGGGCGATGCGTGCAGAGGCGTGATCTGTTGGAACATGAAGACCGGCGAGCTCGAGCCGTTCATGGCGGAGGCGGTCATATTTGCAACGGGCGGCAGCGGCCAGATATACGGAAGGTCGACGAACGCCCTGATCAGCTCTGGCTCGGCGCTTTCTGCGGCCTACAGACGCGGAGTGCCCATCAAGGACATGGAGTTCATCCAATTCCACCCGACCTCGTTGTTCGGGACGAACATACTCATGACCGAAGGCGCCAGAGGCGAGGGCGGCTACTTGATCAACTCGCTGGGCGAGAGGTTCATGTCTAAGTACGCCCCGAAGGCGATGGAGCTTGGGCCGAGGGACATCGTCTCGAGGTCCATCCAGACGGAGATCAACGAGGGCAGGGGGATCGACGGCAAAGACTACGTCTATCTCGACCTTAGGCACCTAGGCAGGGAGAAGATACTCGAAAGGCTGCCGGGGATCAGGGACCTCGCGATCAACTTCGTCGGGGTCGACCCGATTGAGAAACCCGTGCCGATCCAGCCAGGACAGCACTACACCATGGGAGGGATCGACACCGACAACTTCGGCGCGACCAAGTTCAAGGGCCTCTATGCTGCGGGCGAGTGCGCATGCGTGAGCGTTCACGGGGCAAACAGGCTCGGCGGGAACTCGCTCCTGGACACCGTCGTGTTCGGCAAGATATCGGGGCGCGTGGCCGCTGACTACCTGCTTTCGAAGAAGACGCAGAAAGAAGGCGAGGCCGCCGTCCAGAAGTGCATGCGAGAGGCGAAGGCAAGGCTAGACGCTCTGCTCGATCGGAAAGGACCTGAGAACCACGCCGACATCAGAGCGGAGATGAGAGAGACGATGATCACGAAGGTCGGTATCTACAGGGACAAGAAGCCCATGGAGGAGGCACTCGCGAAGATAAAGGAGCTCAAAGCGAGGTTCAAGGCAATCACCATCCAGAACAAGGGCAAGGTCTACAACGTCGATCTGGTTCGTGCGCAGGAGCTCGAAGGCATGTTGGACGTCGCCGAGGCCATCATCGTCGGCGCCCTCAAGAGGGAGGAGAGCAGAGGAGCCCATTCCAGGCTCGACTTCAAGGAGAGGGACGACGTGAACTTCCTGAGACACACCGTCGCCACATACTCTCCGTCGGGGCCGGTCATAACGTATTCCCCGGTCAAGATAACTAAGTACAAACCCGAAGCAAGGAGGTACTAAGATGGCCGAGGGAGAAGTGACGCTGAAGGTTCAGAGGTTCGACCCGACAGCCGACAAAGAGCCCTATTGGCAGAGATACCAGGTGAAGATGAAGCCAGGGCTGACCGTCCTGGACGCCTTGTTCGAGGTCCTGAACCACCAGGACGGCACTCTAGCGTTCAGGTTCTGCTGCAGGGCGGGCGTCTGTGGATCGTGTGCGATGGTGATTGCGGGAAAGACAAGGCTTGCGTGCGAGACACAAGTGAGCCAGCTCATTGGCAAGGGCGAGATCGCTCTTAGCCCTCTGCCACACCAGAAGATCGTGAAGGACCTCGCGGTCGACTACACGCTCTTCTTCGATAGGCTGAAGGCCGTGAAGCCGTACCTCGTTGGCAAGGAGCCATATCCCGAGAAGGAATACATCCAGCTGCCAAAGGAACGTGTCCCGATCAACGAACCCATAGATTGCATCATGTGCGGGTCGTGCACGAGCGCCTGCACGATGGCCTGGCTGAACCAGGGATATCTCGGTCCGGCCGCACTTCTGAAGTCGTACCGGTTCCTCGTCGACACCAGGGACACGATAGCTGACGAGCGCCTCGACATAATTGAGAGCGAGAATGGCGTCTGGAGATGTCACACTCAGTTCAACTGCGTCGAGATGTGCCCGAAGAAACTGAACGCGACCGAGGCGATCCAGAGGCAGAAGATCAAAGCGTTCAAGCGGAAGCTTTTCGGAAGGAAGAGGAAGAGCACCTGAGCGACCTGGTCAAACCCATATCCAGGGAGTTGTTTTTGTCCTCCCCGCGTCATCGCATTTTCGAAGCTAGCAAATAGAGTAACAGTGCTCAAAATGGAATAGAATCATGTTGCGCGGTGAAGCGCAACATTCGTGATAAATGGTTTTACTTCTTCCTGCCCTTCTCTTTCAGGGATGTGAAGAAGTCGTGATGATCCTCTTCCTGCTCAAGGATCTCCTCGAAGATGAACCTCGTTGTCGGGTCCGCTTCCGCGCCCGCAACCTTCTCGATCTTCTTGTACAGATCGATCGCTTCGAGCTCCGCCTTGATGTCGTTGTCCACCATCTCCCACAGCTCGCCACCGACTCTAATCGGCGCGGGTTTCGTGGTTGGCACTCCGCCTAGGTACCAGAGCCTCTCAGCGATCTTCTCCGCGTGCTTCATCTCCTCGACTGCGATGTCCTTGAACTTGTCGCTCACTGCGTAGTGGTCGACTCCCATCCATTGCACATGTTGCCACATGTATTGGACGGAGACCTGGACCTCTCGGGCAATCGCTGCATTCAACAAATCCTTCAACTTCTTGGATGTCAATTTCATTCCTCCGTGCTTCTGAGGGTCTTGACAGGCAACTTTGACCTATCCTCGACCCTCTAGCCTTTCCGCGCGAAGAATGACATGACTCCCCATAAACCTTTAGGCGGTCAAGCTAGGATTCACTGAGTAGAATGCCTTCGCAGTCGCGAGCTCGGAAAGGGCACTCAGATTACTGGCAAGTGTACCCGCCATCGACCGAGAATGCCGTTCCGGTTATGAAGCTCGCCTCATCCGAGGCGAGGAACAGCACGGCGTTCGCCACCTCTCTTGGCACGCCCAGTCTTCCGATCGGGTGGTACTCGCTGAGCTGTTTGCGATACTCCTCGACGGGCATTTTCCGCGCGCGTGCTTCTTGTCTGAACATCGGGGTGTCGATCTCCCCAGGGCAGACGCAATTCACCCTTATGTTCTTCTGGCAGTAGTCCAAAGCTAGGCATTTGGTCATCAGCACAACGGCTCCTTTGGAAGTGTTATAGGCGATTGCGTTCCGGTCCCCGACGAGCCCGCTGCAAGATGCGTTGTTCACGATGACCCCTTTCTTCTGTTTGAGCATGATAGGGACCACCTCTTTGGACATGAGGAACACGCCCTTGACATTGACCGCCATGATGCGGTCCCAGTCCTTTTCGGATACATCTTCCACGGTACCTTCTACCAAAATCCCCGCATTGTTGAATAGGATGTCAATCCTTCCCAACCTGCTCTTGGCCTGCGCGACCATCCTCTTGACGTCTTTCGCGTTCGAGACATCGCCCACCAGAAGTTGAGGGTTGTAGCCTTTTCTCCTGAGCTCTCCAACAGTTTTGCCGCCTGTGAGCTTAGAAACATCGGCTATTGCCACATTAGCCCCTTCCGCGAGGAATCGTTCAGCAGTTGCTTTGCCGATACCAGATGCACCGCCAGTGACTATCACTGCTTTTCCTTCGAACCTTCTTTCTGCCAAGGTTACCATACCGAACGGCGAATGCAGGCCGCTCCAATTAAGTTTGCGGGGCTGAAACCCAGCAACTACAAATAATCCGTGGTCTTTTGTTGTCATGCAACGCGTTGCTTGGGGTGATATCATGGTCAGGAAGGTCCTAGGCATCCTTGGAAGTCCGTGCATCGAGGGCAATACAGCGGCCCTTCTGGACGCTGCCCTTGATGGTGCGGCGAAGGCTGGCCATGCTGTCGAGCGCATAGATCTCGCCCGCATGAACATACATCCGTGCGATGCGTGTGGTGAATGTGATTCTGGCACAGGCTGCACGCAGCACAACGACGATATGGTCAGGATCTTCCAGAACATCAGACAGGTCGACGCGATGGTGCTAGCCTCCCCGATATTCTTCATGGGTGTGACTGCGCAGACCAAGGCGATGATCGACAGATGTCAGGGTTACTGGTACGAGAAATTCGTGCTGAAGAAGAAACCGTACGAAGGTCGTAGAAGGCCCAAGGGGCTGTTCATCTCTTGCGCTGGCTCTTCCAAGCCGATCGTGTTCGATCCGGCAAGACATGTCGTGAAGTCGTTCTTCGCCGCCATAGACTATGAGTATGCCGGCGAGATCCTTCTGGGCAACACTGATGATCCAGATTTGAATGCAAGAAAAGAGACCGCTCTGGAGGAAGCCAGAGCCGCGGGTCGGAGAATTTGCCAGTGAGTCCGCGCTTCGGCCGATTCGTATAGAATCGGCCTTTCGTCATGAATGGCACGTTCCTCCTGTGAATGTCGAATGTCGAGGGTTGGATAATGGAATGTCAGAGGTCCTTGACGACTGTCGCGGGACAACATGACTTGCCGAATTGAGGGCATGTCACGCAGTCATCGTTCTTCGGCGCACCCGGATCGCTAGCAGAGCTGACGCGGTATCCGATTCGCTCGAAGAACCTCGGCTGGCGAGCTATGGCCCAGAGCTTTTTCGCGCCGTTCGCCTCCGCCTCCCTCTCGATGCGTGCAACAAGGGTTCTACCGAGGCCTCTGCCTCTCATGCTCTCGGCAACAGCCAGGCACTCTACCATGAACAGATCGTCGCCTTTCTTCAGCGCTGCGCAACCCACCAATTTGCCGTCAAGATAGAATCCGTATGCGCTCACTATGCCAGTTAGGTGGTCGCTCTCAAGGCCAGACTCCCTGGCTAGGCTGAGCATTGAGGAGAAGTCATTCGTCTCCCGCAGTTCTAGCGTATTCTTCATTGCCTCTGCCATGCGGATCGATGAGTGGATTCACGGGCTTATGCCTTTCGGGCTGTTCGCGGAGTACCGCCCTGATCGGCCCTCTCCAAAGGCTCCGACTATTTCAGTTCGTCGGGCGCGTTCATGACTTTTGGAAAGGAGACCCGGAAGCACGCTCCTTGTGAGAAATCTCCGGGGATTCTGTCTTCCACCGATATCAATCCGTTGTATCTATCGACGAGGAGTGACACAATCGAGAGCCCCAATCCAGTGCCGGTGATGCCATCGGGTCGCTTGGCAAATCTCGAGAATATCTGATCTTTCTTGGAGTCAGGGATTCCCCTTCCATGATCCGCAATCATGACAGTGACAGCGCTGTGTCCCTCGATGATCTTGATGTCCATCTCCGCTGTCGGCCCATGGCTGTACTTCGCGGCGTTGCCCATGATGTTCATGAATAGGTCGTGGATGAGTTCGTCTGCCATGACCGGGCTCGAAGGTTCTTGGCAGTCTATCTTGACGACGATGTTCTTCGTGGGGAAACTGCGCTTCAAATCCGAAGCGCACTCGTGGACGACTTCCTTGAGATGGTATTTCTCTTGCGGGAGGATTTCAGATGTCTTGACCTCAGAGAACTTCCTGACGTTTTCGACCAAGTTCTTTATTGACTCCCCTACGGCGACGACGTTCTTCGAGTAACCCAGCCGCTTTTCCTCCGGAAGCTCCCTAGAGGTCAGCATGTTCATGTAGTACAGCATCGGGTTCATCATATTGCCTATGTCATGGACTATGAGGTCCAGATACCCCTGCGAATCGTTCATCGCGTTGATCGCATCTTCGTAGGTCTTCGAATTCTCAATGGCAATCGCAGCGAGATCCGTCAGAATCTGGATCCTGTCCACGACGTCTTTTGACGGGACCTTTCTGTCTGAAGGCTCATCGATCTCTATCCATCCGATCCAGTTGCCAAGCCTATCCGTCATGACGAAGTCGATGTAATCCATCTCGTGCCAATCAGATGCAAAGCTGCGAGGGGCATCGACAAGCTCCGCATTCACAATGTAGTCCATTTCATCGTCATATGCAATGTCTTGGTCCTCGGCCCTGACGTAGTAGCTTCCGCGTCCGATCCTTAGCTCGGACCTGAGATCCGTCTTCATGCGCTCGAGAGTGTAGGCATGTCTCTTGATCATAACGGCCCTCTCTGGCGGGAATCCATGGAGTGCGCGTGGACAGAATAGACCGGTCTTCTCATCGAGAACCCCGAGACTGACACGTTTGATCCCGAAAGCGTCGGGAATCGTGTCCACGATCTTTTGGAGCAGGACGTCAAGGGGTTCGACTCTGAGGATGAGGCGAAGAATGTCGAGAACATCCTCCACAGGAAGAATCCTGATGCCCTCACTCATCTGTATAGAGGTCTCACTCACTCTAGTAGTCTCGCGCATCCCCATCCCTGAGCTGTGCTCTCCGATTGGCTCGTATTCACAATATCTTATAAAAACATGTCGACACGATGCCAGACTCTAGTGGAGCAGAGCAACCGCAGGAGGAATTATTATAGCCCATGGTCGATATGCCTTTTCGAGCATGTCGATAGATTCTCAAAGAGAGTCAGTCGCCCTACAGCCTGCGATTGATTCTCACGGTCGCGAGGTGAAAAGCCTCAGGCTCTCTGTCACTCAGAGATGTGATCTAGCCTGCTCACATTGCCACAGAGAGGGCCAAAGCCCTTCCACCAGAGAGATGACTCCGGAAGAGATCGAGCGGTTGGTGCGGATTGCGGCTTCGATCGGAGTGAGAAAAGTGAAACTGACAGGGGGTGAACCGCTTCTGAGGGGAGACATCGTGGAAATCGTCTCCAGGGTATCACCCCTCGTGGCTGAAGTCTCTCTGACCACGAATGGCTCTCATCTTGCCGGGATGGCACAACCTCTCAGGAAGGCGGGGCTGAGGCGAGTGAATGTGAGCTTGCACACCCTCAACCCAGACCGCTTCAGCAGGCTATGTGGGGTCGACATGGTGGCAAACGTCATCGGAGGCATCGAGGAGTCGGTGCGTGCGGGACTGAACCCTGTGAAAGTGAACATGGTTGTACTCAAGGGCGAGAACAATGGAGAGATACAATCCATGATCGATTTCTGTGGCGAAGTCGGTGCGATTCTCCAGCTGATTGAATATGAGGCTGATAGAGATAGCGCAAACGGTGATCATTTCACGGAGCGCTTCTTTTCGCTCGGAAGCATCGAGGAGAAGTTGTCCAGGCAATCGATGGACACCTCGGTCAACGAGCTCCACAGGCGAAGAAGGTACAAGATCAGGGCGAATGGTGGTTTCGTCACTGTGGAGGTGGTCAGGCCCATGCACAACACAGAGTTCTGCGCCAATTGCACCCGGATCAGGATGTCGAGCGATGGGAAATTGAAGCCATGTCTCCTTGACCCGAATGGCGAAGTGGATGTCCTGACATCTCTGAGACATGGTGCCACTGACCAGCAGCTCAAAGAGCTGTTCCTGGAAGCGATTCGGAAACGAAAACCGTATTGGAGCTGAGTCATTCATGAAGGCATCAGTGAAGATATCGAAGAGGCCGATATCGGTCTCCAGAGAGATGGGGTCGGTAGCATCCAAATCCGCCGGGGGGATCGTGACCTTCGTAGGCACGGTGCGTAACTCCTCGGAAGGAATGAAGGTCACGGGAATGGAACTCGAGTCCGCAACGGACATCGCGAGGAAGGACCTTGTCAGGATATCTGAACTAGCCTCGGAGAAGTTCGAGATAACGAAGCTGAACGTGACTCACCGCGTCGGGAAATTGAAGGTGGGAGATGTCATTGTGGTGATTGCGGTCAGCGCTGCGCACCGAAAGGACGCCTTCCGAGCGTGCGAGTTCGTGATCGATGAGCTGAAGAAGACGACCCCGATCTGGAAGAAGGAGTACTCTGGCTCCAGACACCATTGGGTGAAAGGGGAGGCATGACTGCATGGCGAAGATGGTTGACATAAGCGGCAAAGGCTCCGTCAAGAGAGTTGCCACTGCCGAAGGGTCCCTGAAGCTCAAGAAATCCACCCTCGCGGCAATCTCAGCAAATCATGTCCAGAAGGGTGATGTGATTACCGCCTCGAAGCTCGCTGGCATACAAGCAGCGAAGGCAACCTCGGCGCTGCTTCCGCTGTGCCATCAGATACCTTTGACAGCGGTCGAGCTGGAAATCGCGGTCAAGAACGGCAAGCTCGTCTGCAGATGTACGGTCTCGGCTGAGTACAAGACTGGAGTCGAGATGGAAGCTCTTGTTGGTGTCACAACCGCGCTCCTTAATGCGTGGGATATGGTCAAGTACCTCGAGAAAGATACTCACGGCCAGTACCCGGGAACGGATATCTCGGGAATCAAGGTGACCAGCAAGACAAAGGGGGATTATTGAATGTCGGCGGAGGAGCATAGGAGCAAGGCGCCAAAGAGCGTCAACCTGGCGATCATCACCGTGAGCGACACGCGAACTGAAGTTGATGATCTCTCGGGAAAGGCTATCGCGGACACTATGGCGAGAGCTGGTCACAGCATTGTCAGGCGGATTATCGTCAAGGATGAAGTCGAGGAGATACAGAAGGCTCTCCGTGAGCTCATCGAGAATGATGGCGTCCAGGTTGTTGTCATGAACGGGGGAACTGGAATTGCCAGTAGAGACGTGACCTTGGAAGCGGTAACCCCCTTCCAGGAGAAAAGCATTCCAGGATTCGGAGAACTGTTCCGAGCCCTGAGCTACAACCAGGTGGGAAGCGCTGCCTTGATGTCGAGAGCATCTGCGTTCGTCACGGAGGGAAAGATAGTCTTCTGCCTGCCAGGTTCTGAGAAGGCGGTGAGACTCGCGGTCGAGAAGTTAATCGCGCCGGAACTAGGGCATATGGTCTGGGAGGCGCAGAGATGAGGCCCATCAAGCGCCTCATCCAATTGGACGAAGCTCTCAGCCTTGCAATGAATCGGACGCACCCAGTGACAAGGACGGAGACCGTTCCGATACTTGGGAGCTGTGGCAGGGTCTGCGCGGAGACGGTCGTCTCCAGGATCAACGTCCCGCCTTTCTCTAGATCCGCGATGGACGGATATGCTGTGAAAGCTTCGGACACCTACGGAGCAGCCAAGCTCAAGCCGGTCAGGCTGAGGAGAATCGAGGTCATATACGCGGGCTCTGTGCCAAAGAAGTCAGTCTCGAGGGGACACTGTGCCGAGATTGCGACCGGGGCGATGTTACCCAAGGGAGCGGATTCAGTTGTAATGGTGGAGGACACTGAACTCGAAGGAGGCAACATCCTGACATACGATTCCGTTCACCCCGGACAAAACGTGTCCAAGAAGGGAGAAGACATCTCCATCGGGACGCCGGCGATATCGAGAGGGGACATCCTCAACCCGAGCAAGATCGGAGCTCTGGCGGCGATCGGCCGAGGTGAGGTAGCGGTATACTCCAAGCCGCTTGTAGCTGTCGTCCCTACTGGAAACGAGATCGCGGAATTGGGTCGGGACCTCAAGCCTGGGCAAGTCTACGACATAAACAGCTACACTCTTGCTAGCGTCATCGAGTCGAACGGTGGCGAAGCCCGGACGCTTCCAATCGTCAGCGATTCCATCAAAGATCTGGAGAAGGTCGTGAAGGCGAACAAGGACTGCGACATGCTCGTCTTTTCGGGGGGCAGTTCAGTCGGCGAGAGGGACGTCATGCTCGATGTCCTCAAGAAGCACGGTACTGTTGTATTCCACGGCGTCGCGATAAAGCCCGGAAAGCCGACGCTGTTCGGGACGATAGGCCAGCAACTGCTGTTCGGGATGCCAGGATATCCCACAGCCTGCCTATCGAATGCGTACATACTGCTCGCGCCGATCTTGAGGAAGATGTCGATGCTCCCTCTCAGAGCTCCTGCAACCTTGGAGACCAAGATGGCAAAGAGGGTCGTCTCTACAACTGGACGGACTCAGTTCCTGACCGTGCGTTTGGAGGGTGGACTGGCGTACCCCGCGTTCAAGGAGTCAGGGGCGATCACAAGCATGGCATTTGCCGATGGATATGTGATCATCCCAGCTGATGTCGATCTGATCGAGAAGGGTGAGAATGTGGTCGTGCACATCCTTTGATTTGTCCCGGAATACTCGGCCAGGCCCCGGAACGCGAGACTGAAATACCTCCTCGTAGATGCGCCGGCCAGAGACAAGGAATTGTGGAATATTGCACATAAGGAAACTGGAACTAGAGGACCTCGATTTCGCCCTTGCGCTGACAAACGCTGAGGGCTGGTCCTACACGCGAGGAGAGTTGGAGCGGATGCTCAGAATGGATCCTGAGGGAAGCTTCGTGTGCGAGGATCAGAAGCCCCTCGGGATCGTCACATGCGTGACCTATGGTCACACAGGTGTCATCGGACACCTGGTGGTATCTAAGGAGGTGCGCGGAATACGCATCGGCCACTCACTGTTGAAGACCGCGGTCGACTACATGTCAGATCGTGGTGCGGACTCGATGCTGTTGTTCGCCACCGATGATGGCGTTGGTCTCTACAGTCAGTACGGTTTCGTGACGCGCAGGGAGGTCTCGTGCATCCATGTTGCGGTCGGAGGTAATCGGAAGGCGAGAACCCCGACCACGTGCTGTCTGATCGCTCGAAAAGACTTGCCCGAGATAATAGAAATGGACAGCCAGATTTTCGGAGATGACAGAACCCAACTCATCGAGCTCCTCTACGATGAATTCCCGAAGAATGCATTCAAGATCCAAAGGGATGGGAGGATACTCGGCTTCTCATTTGGAAGAGCGACCCCGTCCGGATTCGATCTTGGGCCATGGGTGTGCTCGTCTGGATCCCGGCGAGACGCCGAGGACCTGTTCAAAGCAACCGTGTTATCACTCGGCGATGGCACTGTCTTCCTCGGTGTATTCTCGGACAACCCCTTGGCAGTGGAGATTACCAATTCAATGAGGAGGGTTCGTTATTGGCGAACACACCTCATGACAAAGGGGAAGGAGCGGTACTGCGCTCACGTCGACAGACTCTTCGGCGTAGCAGCATTCGAGCTTGGGTGAAATGGATTCCTAGTACGACTTCACTTCGCGCTTTGTGAAATAGAATATGTCGTCCTCTTTCTTGTAGCCAGCCCTTTCAAATAACTCCATCGATGCCTTGTTGTAGCTCTCAATCTGGACACAAAACAGCCGCCTGCCACGCGCCCTCAAGGCTTTCTCGCTTTCGAGGATTAGCCTTCTAGCGATGCCTTTCCCCTGCGCCTCTGGGATGACCGCGAGCCGATTGATCCAGCCCTTTCTTCCGTCATCACTGACCAGCGCGACTCCGACAAGGATACCACGCTCAAATGCCCCGATGAACAATTCTGGACTGGCTTTTCTTTGCGTCTTGAGGGCTCTGAGGCTATCTCGTCCCCTGGGTCGACGCGGTAGGCCCGATGATGCCCAGACTTTGACCATCGATTCGAGTTCGCCCTCCCTCAAGGGTCTGACCACAACCAACCTACCGACTTTGCTCATTTGGGCACCGTGGGGCTGCTTCAACACAAAACGTCAATCACTTGATTTAACGCTTTGGCCAGTTTTGTTAGCGGTTCAGGAGTGGCATTGTCAATGGGTTTGTTTCGGCCCGTGGTTACCGGGTTTCATTCACAGAAGGAAACGGGTGTTCTCGATCTCTCTATAGCGGCCCCTCGCTCTTCGCGTATGATGCGACCTGGTTCATCAGTTCAAAGACCCGGAACGCCTCGACCATGTCCGCAGCCTTGAAAGCCACGGACTTGAAGTCCTTCCGCTTCACCAAGGGGATGCGCGAAACGTACTGTGCCATCAGGGGGCGTTCGAATTCGACCTCCATCATGACCGGTTTCTTAACGGTGTAGGGCTCGATATCCCCGACGACCCCCAAGGCTTCCTTGGCGCCCTTCCTAATCAGCTCGCGTGCTTTATCAGGCGTGAGCGTTCTCACGGCGTAGAGTCCTACGCCCTCCTTTGTGGAAACTCCAACAAGGTTCTTGATGAGGTTCTTCGCCTGTCTGACCGCGTGGGCATCTCCTGAGACGAGAACCACCGGCACTCCGAAGTGGCCAGCGATCGCTGCACTCAACCCTGATTCTCCGACGACTGTTCCGTTCAGTCTCAGTTCGGCGACTGAGTATGTGAAGGTGTGTCCAAGGACTCCGGCGTGGGTGTGTCTCATTGAATGGTAGCCTATCTGGAAAGCCGCGTCGAAGTCACGGGATATCCCTGCCATCATACCTAGGTCGTAGGAGGAACCCTCGATCACCTCGACATCGCGGTCGAGCTTCTCGATCAGCAGGTTCCTGCCAGTGTCATGGCCGTCGCACACGACTATCTTGTTCGCGCCGGCATCTCTCGCGCCTTCGATGGCTGCCTGGACCTCCCCGGTCATGATCTCTCGCATGCGCGGGAAGTCGTCACCTTTGGTATCTGCTTGTATGTCGTGGCAGATTGTCGCAATCCCTTCCATGTCTGCGGTTATGTGGACCTTCATCTTCTCAGCGACCAGATATCGATTCTGATGATAAATGTTGGGCACGAAGATGCCCAGTTTTCGATATGTTGCCCAAAGCCTTTTTCAACGCATCCGCCATATACTCGAGCGAATGAAAGAAGCGCCCACCCTGCCTTCGGACTCCAGCTACAAGGCCGACATAAGGGTTCACAGTCTCTCCCGGACCTTCGAGCTCAGCGTCGAGCTGCTTCATGTCGAGGATATCACCGCGTTCCTTCAGAAGATTACAGAGTCGGTGAAGGAGATATTCAAGTTCCAGAGAGTCGGCATCGCTATCCTGGATGACGAGCGAGGACTGTTCACAGATCACGCCATGGCAGGGTATGCCCCGAGTGTAGAGCAGGAGATACTCAGTTCGCCGTCCGCGTTTGAACGCGACGAGATTCTTGCCGACTTCAAGGAGGACTGCAAGATATCAAAGATTACATACTTCATTCCTTTTGAGAAACAGGAGAGTCCGATCTCTGATTTCGTGGCAGTACGTGACAAGAATGGAGCGACAAGGCCTCGTACATCGCCGGAGTCGTGGCACGAACTTGATCTTCTGTACTTCGCTCTGCTGAACCGACATGGCGACCTCATCGGGTATATGCAGGTAGACTACCCTGAAGACGGAAAGATACCCTCGCGCCAGATCGCTGAAGAGATCGAGGTCTTCGCCGGAATCGCTGCAGTCGGAATCGAGAACTCGAAGATGTACAAGAGAACCCTCGACCTCCTCTCGGAGAATGAGGTCAAGACCAATCGAATACTCAGGCTGCTGGAGCTGATCCAGAGTGTTCTGAGAATCGGTGATCTAGAATCGGTCCTCAAGAAGGCCACAGAGACGATGACCGTGACCTTTGGATTCAGGAAGGGTGGTATCTCCATGTTCGCGGAGGGTTCGGCGAAAGTGACCGTTCAATCCCTTGCCGGATACACGACCGAAGAGGAGCGGATCATCCGCCAGAGTGACATCTTGAAGGACACGGTTCTTCAGGACTTCAAGGAGGAGTTCAGAATCACCCGGACTGGCTACTTCATTCCTGGAGAGGTTCAGGGCGAAGGCGCTGGATTCGTGTTCGTCGAGAACCCGAACAGAGTGATGAAACCAAGGGAAACCCCTGATAGCTGGCACGAGCTCGATCTCCTTTACTTTGCGATGTACGATCGTGAGGGCAAGATGGTGGGATACATCCAGCTAGACTATCCAGTCGACGGTAAGATACCGACCAAGGAGACCATGGAGGCAATGGAGGCTTTCGCGAGCATAGCGACGATCGCCATCGAGAACTCCGCAATGTTCAAGGATCTCGGCGAGGCCAAGGACCAGGTCAGGGTGTACCTCGATCTGCTCTCACATGATGTCGGGAATCTGGTGAGCCCGGTGAACGCATACCTCGAGATCGTCCTGGGAACCACAACTCTCACGGCGGTCCAGTACAAGTACTTGTCTTCCGCTTTGGAAGCCAACCGAAGCATGCTCCACATAATCAGGAACGTCCGAAGATCCGCGCAAATGTTGGAGACCACTGGCGTGGAGCTGGTTCCGATGAATCTGGCCAAATCCGTTCGACAGACAGCTGCGGAGGCGAAGACTGCGTTCCTGGGAAAGAAGGTCAATATTCGCCTGAACCTGCCTGAGCAGGATGAGTGGGTTGTTGCGGACAACTTCCTTGACGATGTTGTCTACAATCTGTTGACGAATTCCATCAAATACGACGAGCATGAGGAAATCATCATCGACGTGGAGACCAAGGCAGCCGAGTTCGAGGGAAAGAACTGCATCAACCTGCGAATCATCGATCGAGGTGTCGGCATCCCTGACGATATGAAAGCCAAGGTATTCTCCAAGGATTTCAGGAAGACGGTCAGAGCTGACCGACCCCTGTCTCAGAAAGCGAAGGGCGCTGGCATGGGTTTGTCCATCGTCAAAGCCCTGATGGATAGGTACAAGGGGAAGATCTGGATAGAGAACCGTGTCTACGAGGATTCCTCTCGAGGGAGCGTCTTCAACCTACTGCTGCCCGTGCCCTGAGATCTAACGCGAGCACCAGATTGGCAAACGATTAATATCCAGTCTTCTCATCAGCAGGTCGGAACACGCCATGGATATCTCTGACAACGTTAAGAATATTCAAAGCAAGAACCGTATCGTCGGCCGGACAAGGGAGCTGGAGCGCGCACTGGCTGCGATCAGCTGTGGGAAGAACCTGATGATCGAGGGGCCTGTGGGCGTAGGGAAGACAATCCTCGCGGTGGCGGTGGCGAAGCATCTGGGCAGGCCAGTTTTCAGGGTCGATGGCGACGAGCGTTACACCGAGCAGAAGCTTTCCGGTTGGTTCGATCCCCCGATCGTGCTGGAGAAGGGCTATGTCTCCGAAGCATTCGTCCCCGGACCCCTTACAAGTGCGATGCGCGAGGGAGGCGTCCTCTTCATGAACGAGATGAACAGGATGCCGGAAGGCGTTCAGAACATCCTTCTGCCGGCGATGGACGAGGGCCTTATCGAGATTCCGAAGATTGGCACAGTGAAGGCGAAGAAAGGTTTCGTCGTGATCGGCACCCAGAACCCGCGGGAGTTCGTGGCCACGACATCGCTTTCAGAGGCTCTCTCGGACCGATTCGAACTCCTGCTGTTGGACTATCAGCCGGAAGCGGAGGAGATCGAGATAGTCGCGAGGAACCTGCCTTCGGTGGCCAGCGAAGTTGTGGCGCGATCTGTATGGATTGCCCGCCGCACAAGGGATCACCCGAACATCAGAAGAGGGGCGAGCATTCGGGCCGCTTTGAGCATTGCCCAGTTAGCCAGCAATTTCTCGAAGGATGTCGTCGAGGGGATCAGCAAGTCCGCTCACATGGCACTCCCGACGAGGATAGAGATGCGGGAGGAATCGAAGAGGACTGTGGACGAGGTCATTGATGAGATCGTCAGCGAGTGTTTCGAATTGCCCCCGCCCTCGCTCGGTAGGCCTCTCGAGGATGACAAGAAGAAAGATGAGCAGAGGCAGCGAACTAGGAACGAAGAGAGGTCGAAGCAAATGGATGTCTCCGCCCTCGTTCAGATCATCGAGGAGGATGACACGGGAGTCCTCACACAGTCAGACGACGTCGGATGGGCTATCGCGCAGAACTACTCACAGCTCAGGATCATGCTGAAGGACCACACTCTGATAGAGCTCGCCAAGAGGATTGCGATAAAGGCGACCATAAGGAGAGTCCTCCAGCTCCTAGGACCAGTGTCGCTTCCAACCTATCTGTCTCGTCAGGAGTTCAGGCCGGGCGAGGACGCTGAGATAGATGTGGAGTCTACCTTGGACCACGTCGTCGAGAAGAAGCATATCTCCCCGTCGGATATCATCGTCGAACGAAGGGAGCCCAAACGCCTCTCGATCGCTATGATCCTGGATGCGAGCCTGTCGATGAGCGGCGACAAGTTGGCGATGGCCACAGCTGCGATAGCCGTCCTGGCTTTCAGGCTGAAAACGGTCGACTATTTGTTGATCACATTCAACGACAGACCGACCGTGCTGAAGCGTGTCAACCAGACAAGGAGCTTGGATGACCTGATCTCCGACCTGCTCGATGCGCACGCCGGGGGCTACACGAACATCGAGGGCGCACTCAGGAAGGGGAAGGACGAGCTCGCTCTTTCCATCACCAAGAATCAGGTGGGGATCCTGATAACCGACGGCAACTACACTGTCGGGGCGGACCCCGCCGAGGCCGCGGCCACTTACAAGCGGCTGTTCGTGATCATGACTGAGAGCCATGACTGCCAACCGGCGACCTGTGAAGACATCGCGAGGAGTGGCGGAGGGCGTATGTACTCGGTCTCGAGCTTCGATGAAATACCGCGTGTCCTCTACAAGGTCCTGAGAAGGGTTTCCCAGGGATCACAAGCACCTGGCTCGGACCTCTGAACCGACGGACGATGCGATCAGATCGCGTACAGGGCCTATTATAAGTTTTTGCCAGCGCCAGAGCCCCGGAAACATGGTCCGCCACATGGTTTTATAAAGGCTCAACCCAACATTGTATACGCCAAATTCCCCCCCTCTCTTTTTATTTCTTTTTCAAGCGAGCCGATGCTATCTTGTCGGTTGGGCAGTCGATTGCACTTCTGAGGGGTCGGTATTAAGAGCATGATTCGACAAATACACTATTCCATGAGAATAGTGCCGAAGAAGGTATTCTTTACCAAAGGCGTGGGCAGACATAAGCATCAGTTGCAGTCGTTCGAGCTAGCACTCCGTGACGCGGAGATTGAGAAGTTCAATCTGGTTTCGGTTTCCAGCATTCTTCCCCCGGGATGCCAGGTCATCCCTAAGGATGAAGGGTTGAAGTACCTCGTCCCGGGACAGATAGTCCATCTTGTGATGGCGAGGAACACGACTAACGAAGCGAACAGGATGGTGGCAGCTTCCATCGGCTGCGCGTTGCCCGCCGATGGCACTCACTATGGATACCTCTCCGAGCATCATGTATTCGGGGAAAACGCAGACAAGGCAGGCCACTACTCCGAGGATCTCGCCGCGACGATGCTGGCCACGAAGCTCGGGATTCCATTCGATGCTGAGAAGGACTGGGACGAACGGGAGAATCTGTACAAGATGAGTGGGAAGATCGTGAAATCGTTCAACGTGACGAAGACCGCAGAGGGAGACAAAGGCGGCCTGTACACGACTGTCATCGCAGCTGCGGTATTCGTGATCGGAACGGACACGTCGGACGAGCTCGCCCAAATATCCACAGCAATGATATCCCCGTAGCTAGATTCTGTCTCGCGCGATTGTGGTGGGGAGATGAGCAGAACCGGACACAGCATGAGGAACGTAAAGAAGTTTCACGATGGGACCAGCGACGGGCTCGAACCTTTGTCTCCGTTGGACTTGACCAAGTACAGGACGGTGTCTGATCTTGTCGAGGGAATGTCCAAGTGCAGCTTCGGTGCGAGGACTGTCGGTGAGGCGGCGAAAGTCCTCCAGGCGATGGTCGAGGACAAGGACTGCTTCAAGGTTCTGACGCTCTCGGGCGCTATGACTCCTGCCAAGATGGGACTGGTCGTCTGCGACATGATCGACTGGGGTATGGCGGACGCTGTGATCAGCACGGGCGCCATAATGGCCCACGGGATGGTTGAGACGACTGGACGTGCCCATTTCAAACACCGCGAGTCGATGAATGACACCCTGCTCTATCAGAGAGGCTACAACAGGATCTACGACACGATAGAGCTCGAGAGCAACTTGGATGACATGGAACTCATCTTCCGAAAGGTCATGGAGGATGCATCAGGCAAGGGCTCCCTTGGCAGCTACGAATTGAACTGGCTGCTGGGAAAGCGTCTGGCGTCGGAGACCACCAAATCCCATCGAGGTATTCTGAAATCTGCCTATCTGAAGAAGGTGCCTGTCTATGTTCCATCGTTCACAGATTCTGAGCTAGGGCTCGACTTCGGCGTGTATCTGCGCAGGATGAAGCTGAAAGGCAAGAAGGCTGTGAAATACGATGCGTTCGTCGATCTGGAGGACTATACCGCGCGCGTGTTGAAGGCCAAGAAACTTGGGATCTTCACAATCGGTGGTGGCGTACCGCGCAACTGGGCGCAGCAGGTTGGACCATATCTGGACATAATCCAGAAGAGGGTGGGCGTCGGAGGAGGTTTCAAGAGGTTTGACTACGCAGTGAGAATATGCCCGGAGCCGGTCCATTGGGGCGGGCTGTCGGGGTGTACCTACTCCGAAGGTGTGTCGTGGGGCAAGATCGTCCCAAGAAGTGAGGGCGGTATGTACGTCGAGGTCTTCTCCGACGCGACTATAGCCTGGCCACTTGTGGTCAAAGCGGTGATGGAGAGACTCGAGACGAAAGGAGCGCGTTCAAAGAAGGCCAGAACATCTCTGCGTTAGGCTGCGGAAGCCTACCAGTCCTCGACCGGGTTGTACCACATCGTCTTCGTGCCGACCTTCGCCCGCATCTTCCACTTGAAGGATTTCGGCTTCTCCTCAATGTAGGCTAGAAGCTTGTCGACTCTCTGCGACACGACGGTCTTGTCCTCTTGCGAAAGCTGTGGGTACTGGTTGGCGAACTGCTTGACCTTGTTCAGATTCATCGTCGCTGTGTAGTACCACCCCCATTCGTTGAACAAGCCCACGAAATCGAAGACATTCAGGTTGACCTTCTCATCGTCGTCCATGCCGATGTCGTGCGCTCTGATCAGCACTATGAGGTCCTTGATGTCCTTTTCGTTGATCTTGACGACCTGCAGCTTCTGCATCATGAGCTCCGCTACTGGCGTGGTCGGCGAGTCGACCTCGAGCCTGCCTTTGTAGGGGATTGTATGGTTCATCTCCAGCTGGTCGTAGAATATCTCGACCATGGGGACTCTGCCGCCGAGGAATATGTGCCGGGTTTTTCCGAATTGATAGAGGAACCGTGGGTCTGTCTTGTAGCCCCGTTTCTGGATGAAATCATAGAGTTCGTTCCTCTGTTTTCCGTAGGCCACGAAATCGATGTCCGTGAAGACCTTGGTGCCCAGGCGTGCGAGATTCCGCCAGAGTGTCTCGTACTCCTTGCTGTGCATGTAGATGGCCATGCCACCCATGACCCTGAGCATGTACCCTTTCTTCCCGGCCTCCTCGACCAGAACCTTGGCCTCGTCGATGAACACTTCAGGCTTCGGATACTCTTCCATTGGAATGTCAGCCGGCAAACGTACTGTCATCTTATCCCTCACATCGAATGACTGTTCAAACAGTCGGTTATCCCGAGGTAAACACGTAGCTCTTCATCTTAGTATCGGCGAGCGTCAGAAGAACTCCCCTCAAGACGCCTTCCCCGTATTCACTCCCCGGGTTCACGCAGAATGTCCTACCTATCTTCTGTACGGCTCGAGACTCGTGAATGTGTCCATGCAACCCTAGGAACGGCTGGTACTTCTTGATCGCCTCGGATACTGCCTTGCTGCCGACGTGCTCTGTCTCGCCTGCTGACTGGCGCATGTCCCTTAGCTTTGGGGCATAGTCGAGCATCGTTCCGTAGGGTGGATCATGGAAGTTGAATATGGCGCGCTCCATGGTTTTGATAGTTCCTGCGAGCTGGTCGATGTTCTTCGCCATTTCCTCTTCGCTCCATTCCCTTGGTGTGTCCCATGGGGTCGGGGAAGTGTGGGCGATGGTGATCATCTCGTAGCCGAGGACGTCCAGGTTCTTCATGGCTGCGGATTTCATGACCCTGGAACTATCGAGTATTGCATCCATCTCCATTGGGTCGTCGTTACCAGGAGCCATGAATATCTTTGCTCTGCTGTCCTTCAACTTCTCATCAGCCAGCTCAATCCAGTGCTGCAACCTCTCGTTGATGAGCCTGTGGAAGATGGTCATCACCTCATTTTGGTTTGATCGGAGGTGGTCTGCTTCTTTCTTGTCAGTTATGTAGGGGTAGAATCCTATGTTGTTGATCTTGGCCAGCTGCTGATCGAGCTCTGTCTTGTTTTTCAGGTGGATCTCCTGAGCCAGGAAGTTGACGTCGTAGGTCCCGTTACCGTTGTCGAATATGGGCACGACCATCTTTCCCGCGAGATCCCCGAGAGCAATGGCCGCATCGGCGTTGTAGATGGAGATTGCACTGATGAATTTCCTAAAGCATAGCTCTGATCCATGCAAGTCGGTGACGAAGAACAGTCTTATCGGACGCAAAATCTACCCCTCGTTTGCTCCTGTTTTGGAGACGAAGTGTAAATGAATCGTTCTATTTAACCATATTGTCCAGCATCTGAAAAAGCGGTTTCTGCGAACGCGGGCCCACATGCCGCTTATTACAGCAAGGATCTGCCCGCATATTGGGCAGAACAACGCAACCATCCCCCGAACGAAAAGGAATTGCCATCGAAAATCCTGGAACTCGTGCGAAACTGCAGGATGAAAACCAGGAAAGTGGTGAACGAGGACCGTCTGGCTCAGTGTGCTAGCGGTTGATTCTCCACGCAATGTTAATATCGATTGTAAGCCTATCGGAATGCGAAGACATCGTATCTTCGTACGATTCTCAAACTGAGGGGGGTTAAGATGGATCTAGGTCTTCCGGATTGGGTCGCGGACTGGGCGAGAGACGTGCCAAAGCTGAAGGTGGCGCCGCCAGGTCCGAAGAGCAAGGAGATAATTGACAAGGACAAGAAGTACGTCTCTCACGCCTATGACCGCCTCTTCCAGTTCACCATGACGAAGGGCTCGGGAGCAGCGATCATGGACGCGGATGGCAACGTCTTCTTGGATTTCTCAGCAGGCATATCCGTCATGAATGCTGGCTGGGGAAACCCGCGGGTCGTGCAGGCGATCAAGGACCAGGCGGACAACCTCGTTCACTCCCTTGCCAACGACGCATACTACGATAAGGAGGCCGAGTATGCCGAACTGCTCGCAAAGATCTCTCCCGGTGGAGCGCTTGAGTCGACATTCTTCGGCAACAGCGGTGCCGAGGCGGTAGAGGCGGCGATCAAGCTGTCGAGGTACTACACCAAGGGCTACGAGCACATCGCGTTCATGGGTTCATATCACGGCAGGATCGGCAATGCTCTCGCAATGGCCAGCAGGGTGAAGTACAAGTACGGACACGGTCCCTACGCGCCTGGCTTCTTCTTCGCTCCTTATCCGTACTGCTACAGATGCTGGTTCAAACAGGAGTACCCTGGATGCGACATGCTCTGCATCGACTATCTTGAGAAGGGAATCCTTGAGTTCGGAGGTCCGGCAAACTCACCCGCATCTATATTCGTCGAGCCATTGCAGGGGGAGGGTGGATACATAGTCCCTCCGAAGGAATTCCTGCCGAGGATGAGGAAGCTGTGCGACGACAAGAAGTTCCTCCTTGTTATGGATGAGATCCAGTCGGGACTTGCAAGAACAGGTGAGATATGGGAATGCAACTCTGCTGGTGTGATCCCTGACTTGCTGCTCACGGGCAAGGCCTCCGGCGGGGGCGTTCCATTCGGAGCCTGTATCGCGAAGAGGAGCATCATGGATGTCTGGAGACCAGGCTCGCACTCGTCAACATTCGGCGGGAACGGATTGAGCGTCGCGGCAGGTCTGGCACACGTGAAGGAGATACTTGCGCAGAACCTCGCCGAGCGCTCGAAGGTACTTGGCGCTCATACGATGAAGAGGCTAGACGAGCTGAAGGACAAGTACGACATTATCGGCGATGTAAGGGGAAAGGGCCTGATGATCGGAGTAGAGATCGTCAAGAGCAAGAAGACCAAGGAACCTCTTTATGTCCCTCAAATACAGGGTTTGGCGTGGAGAAAGGGCCTGATGATGATAACCGCAGGCATGTTCGGAAATGTGTTCCGGATTGCTCCTCCGATTGTGATCTCGAAGGAGCAGTTGGACATAGGTATCGACATATTCGAGGAAGCAATCAAAGAGACCCAGGCGAAGATGGTCTGAGCTCTTTGACGCCCTCTCGGTTTTTCTCTAGACCATCGCATAGTCTAATAAACCACTTAGGGCATTGCGACAGACTGCGCTGGCAGCGTTAATAGGTGCCTTGGATGCCGAAGAAGAAGGAAAAGAAGATTGACCCCGTTTCGCAGTTGGCTCAGTGCATAGCCCTGCTCGACGATACGCGCGCCTACAAAAGAAAGGACGTCGATCGGATCGATGAGGCATTTTCGAAACTCAAGAAGACCCGGTTCAAGGAACACTACGACATGTGGGTGAAAGCTCGACCTGCCGCTGAGAAGATCGCCGATATGCCGTTGAAGATACCGGGCGTGGAGCGGATGATACGCGCGCTCGCATGGGTCAAGATTGCGAACAGAGTCGGTTTGATTGTCCTGATAGGTTTCGTTGCCATTCAGATCGTGCCAGCCTGGAGAAGGGTGCTCGGTCCTCACCCCTTTGGAGGTCATGCGTTCCTCTACTCCATGATCGCGGTTCTGGTTGTGGTCGGTGCCATGAACTATGCCACTGTAGTGGACTACAGAATCAGGAAGAAGGTCATCAGGTACGAGACGGAGACGCAGGACCTGTACGCTCCCTATAGGGAGAAGATGAAGGAATGCGTCAACAAGATGTTGAGGTCGCTCGCCAAGGAGGCAAATAGAGGCGGGGAGAAGCCAGAGGACTACAGGATGATACTCTACTTCGATGACTACGACAACATCAAGGTGGTCAACAAGTGGAGACCGAAATCCATGTTCGTCTTCAAGAAGTCGTTCGACCTCCACGAGATCGTTCCGAAGCTCTAGGCCACACGCTCATCAGAGAATGAATTGAAAAAGAAAAGGTTTTCGAAGAGGGCCTTCCTGCCCTCTTCTCCAGGGTTTCTGCGTTCTTCATCCGACTTCAGGCCGGAGGCAACTCCTTCCAGGCCATTTTCAGGTCTATTCCCTGCTTCTTCCAGTGCCTAACCCAGAGGAAGTACCAGAGAACGCCGAATACCCATATCGTGATGTAGATGGCCGCTCCCCAGTTCGATATCGCTCCGAGCGCTGGCACCGTGAAGAAGTAGTATATCAGTATGCCGACGAAAGCCAGGTTGATTATGGATGCAACCGTCATCACGTATAGCGGCCCCAGATGGAACTTGTACGGGGACGCCTCCCAAATGGTCCTCGCCTTCTTGACGTACGGGAACAGCAGGCCTGACACAGCCATCACGCCCCAGGCCGACATCGCCTCCAATGCCACAATCGCAATCGCATCGATTGCGGCCGCCCAGTATGCATAGATGAAGATGCCTATCTCGCTCATGACCAACATGATGACGTTGTTCTTCACGGGCGAGTGGAACCTCGGGCTCACGTCGGTGAACCACATGGGCCCCAATCTGTCCATGCCCCATGCAAACGCAGCACGGCTGAAGGCAATGTACGAAATCGGCATGCATAACAGATTGAAGAATAGGAACACCGAACCTATGCAGAACTGGACGAAGCTGTTGTGCGTCAGCAGAGATATCATGCTGTAGGTGTTGCTGCCAGTGGACAGTGTGAAGTTGTCAATGGATGCGCCCACATCCCCGTTGTCTATGTAGGCAACCGCACCCAGGAAGTCCTGCCCCATCACATTGACGAGGCCCCATGAGAACCATATCAGGAACACCGCGGGTATGACTGAAGCGAGCACCTGCCCGAGGATGATGTTCCTCTGAGGCCTTTTCACTTCACCGCAGATGAAAGTGATCTGATAACTGTATGCAGTAGCCCAAGCGATGGCAGGGAATAGCGCCAGAGTCGCTCCAAGATCGAAGCCAGGTTTAGGTCCCGCCAGGTCCACTCCATCTATGTCCCTGACCGTAGATATCGTCTGGTCATACGTCATCGAGCCGTCAATTGCAGCCTGCGAGTCGTAGGCGTTCACGAAGTCCGTGTGGCTGCTCGTTGTGAGCACGATGCCGGTCACGATCAAGGTGAAGAATGCCAAGAGCATGATGACCCTCTGGTTCATATTGTAGATCTTCAAACCAGTTATCACGATGAAGAATCCCCAGACATTGACCAGCGTGGCGACGACCACAATGGCCTCAGGTGTCGTGAACCAGTTGATAAGATCCGGATCGGCCTTGAGAGATGACAGAAGCGAGGTCATGCCAGGATCGGCACAGAACGGTGCCAGAGTCGCAATCCAGAAAGTCATCACGAACCCTGCATTCGTCATCGACATCGCAATGCCCACCGCGGGGTGGATGATCCTCGAGTTGGCAATGTAATCGCCTCCGCTTCTCGGCATTGAGCCGCCCAGGAATCCCCAGACAAAAGCTATGCCGAATATGCACATCAACGACGCCATCAGAGATCCTATCAGCATGTTGCCATGCGGTGAGATGAACAGTCCCCAGCTAGCCATCGTCCATATACCCACACCAAGTGTGTTGTTCATGAATCCGATGCCAAAAGTGTCAAGCAGCGAGGATTCACGGACTAACCCACTGGCTTTTCTTGCAAAAACTTCTCCCATTCTTTTGCACCCCCATGCAATCCAAGGAGGCCCTCCTTGGAACACAGGGGTGTATTGACTTGTTTGATATTTTAACTGATACCTCTTGTCATGGTCTCTGGTTGCACTGGAAGTAGAGGTGCGCCCGACGGGCACTTTAACAGCATCGTTTCGAAAGACTTGCGAATAGGCAATTCCCAGCCTCCGAATCCTTGCAGCGCTGGCGTCCATACCCACCTCGCAGACTTATCGGCTAGTGCCGTAGGAGGGAGATCACAGACCGCTCGTCTGTGGCAGCATTATCTATCGAGCAGCGCATTCACCTCGACGATGGAGAGACCTTTCCGCGAATCCGAGAAGCTCGTCATATACGGTCTGACGCAAGACGCTCAGCTCACTGATTCCTCCCTTGCCAGGAGGTTTGGCATGAAGGAGAGCACCGTGTCGTCAATCAGGCGGCGCTTGATGGATTCGAGGAACGTCTACTTCGCAAACGTCCCATCCTTTCACAAACTGGGTTGCGAGCTGTTCGTACAGCTCTACGGATCCACGAACCCAGCAGTCCCGAAGGACATTAAGGACATGTCCCATCTGGGCTTCTTGGACGAAACGCCTGAGGTTTTCGACAGCGTCTCTGGAGAGAGCTTCATCATGATGAGTGGAGTGTTCAAAAGCTTCTCGGACTACCTTCAGGCGATTGACCGATACGACAAGCATTTCATGGACTTGAGGGTGGCAGAACGTGCCGACCTGAAATCAGTCTTCTTCCCCTTCCGCATCTCGAGACTCTGCTATTCGTACAACTTCGCGCCAGGGCTTCACAGGATATTCAACCTGGACGTGCCGAAGCCAGAACCGAACAGGCCTGTCAAATACGATGTGGAGGACGTCGACTTGTCCCAGGTCGAGAAACACACCCTGATCAACCTCGCGGAGTATCCCCATGCTACTGACGCGCAGATCGCGCAGATCATCTCGAAGTCGAGACAGACGGTGACGAACACCCGTAAGCGGCTCGAGAAGAAGGGGATGTTCAAAAGGGTTTGCATACCTCTCCTGTTCACTTGGAATATCGACTTGATCGCGTATGTTCACATGAGGTTCAAGCCGGATATCGATGCGGAAACGAGATTCTCCCTCTCGAAGGAGGACTGGATCGACCTCTCGTGGTACACACTGGAGAGGGAATCCGAGGCGTATACTACCTATATGTTCAAAGACTACAAGGACTACGTTTCTGAAATGCAGAGAATGATGAAGCCTCTTCTAGAGAGCGATGTTCTTCGAGGAGACCCTCACATCTCCCTGGTATCGACTGCCGCTGCGAAGGAACTGCGAGACTGCTACTTCGCCCCGATGGTGAAGAAGTTTGTTGGCTTGTCGACCGACGTGGCGAAGGTGCTCAAGTATCCTAGGGTCGGCCTCTGATCGGCACATCGTATCTTGGCAAAGGATAATCTATCCATCCGCGAGATACCATGTAGCAAGGAGGAGTCTTCGCGGAGGGAAGCGCGGCCCGCAGCCGCTGGATGAGCGTAAACAACGTCATGACGAGGGAGGTCGTGTCGATTCGGGCCTCGGAAGACGTGAAGGACGCCTGGCTGCTCCTGATGGAGATGGACATCTCAGGCGCTCCAGTGGTCGATGACAACGGTGCTCTCGTCGGCATTATCAGCATCACGGATATTTTCAAGGCGATGCTGGATAGAGTTCAGAAGGCAAGGTCACTGAGGGAGTCCACGACGCAGGGAGCCGACCCAGAGGCTGTAGATAGAGAAGAGCTGAGGGAACTGTCTCTGGCCCTCCGAGCGGTAGCTGAGAGCAAGGTGGCAGCAATCCTGCCGAAGGATCAGAAGGTCCTCAGCCTGGCGCCCGGGGACTCCCTTGACAGAGCCATCCACATGATCGCGGAGAACAACATCAACAGGCTACCGGTTGTCGACAACAACAAGGTTGTTGGGATAATCACGAGGCAGGATGTCATATGGACCATCGCGGGAAGGCCTGGCAAGGGTTCCGAATAGCCAGACAACATCATGCCAGCGATTTCAAAACCTTCAATGCTTCGTTCACGTGTCCATCGATATTCGTCTGTGACGAGAAGATGTGCCTCACTATCCCTTCCCTGTCGATGACATAGGTCACCCTTCCGGGGATCATCCCTAGCGATGATGGCACCCCGTACTCTTTGCGGATCTTGGCTCCTTCATCAACAAGAAGCGTGAACGGCAGATTGAACTTCAATGAGAAGATGCTGTGTGACTCCTCCGATTGAGAACTGACACCTATTACCTCTGCACCAGCATCCTTGAACGCTTCGTAGTTGTCCCTGAAGGCGCAGGCCTCTTTCGTGCAGCCCGGGGAGTCGTCCTTCGGGTAGAAGTAGAGCACAACCGCCTTCTTGCCAATGAAATCTCTCAGGCGGACATTCTCTCCTTTCTCATTCTTCAACGTGAACTCCGGCGCCTTGTCTCCTATAGCGATTCTGTCTTTCATCCGAGATCCCCCTATTGTGCGCGGGGGGATGAGTCGGACTGCACATTACAGTACTGACGTTCTGCTGAGGGCAGAGCCCCTCCCTCAGAGTATCAGGGACAGGCAGGTCAGTGCGCCTTCACATTTCTCGATCTCGCCCACCTCCAGCGAGATCACGTCGAACCCGGCGTTTTTGACAAGCGCTTGAGACTTGGGTCGACCTCTTGCCATCAGCACGGTGTCCCCGATAGTCAGGGTGTCAGCTGCGTATTCCTCGTCATCAGGGACGACCAGCACTGTCAGGCCGTCGATGGCGGGGTGCTTGGAGTACCTCTTCGTTGATATGACGAAGTCCCTGTCGAGGTAGGTCACGTAGCTTTTGAGATGGACGATACTCGGATCTTCCACGGTGTCGACCTTCACGTCCAGCCATTCTCGCATCTGTGAAATGCCGTGACTGTTGGTCCTCTGCGTGACGCCGCTCAACAGTCGGTCTGAGAAATGGACTACGTCGCCACCTTCCACTGTCGCAGGCGCAGTCGTCCGCCTTACCTTCACCATGCCCTTGAGAATACTCTCGACAGCGCCGATCTCGTCTCTTCTGCTGTCTTTCGCCATCCTGCAGATGAGCGCCTTGCCACGGTAAATCACCGCATTGTCCTCGACAAAACACGAATCGGCATTCTCATCGTCTCGGGGAACTCGGATCAGTTCGAGGCCCAGATCTGCCAGGGTCTTGCAGTACTCTGCGTGTTGTTCTCTTGCTCTGGCCACGTTTATTGTGTGTCTGAGTGGGTGGCAGGAGATACATCTCGAGTATGAGTCCCCGGGCTCTCGTACTATGGCAAGTTTTGGCATCATTGGTGATCCAACCCTTGAGCTGCCTTGGGGGCAGAAAAGAACACGGATAGATTAATCTTCACATTTCTGAGCAGATTCCTGAAGAACATCCCCCGGTTCTCGTAACCCGTTTCGAAGCAGGTTATTAGTACGTTCGAGTTGATTTCGCGCGCGATGAACAAGAGGGATTAGACTTGACGAGAATCGATCGTTCCCGAATCAAGAAGCTCATGGCTGAAGAGGAGAAGGTCTTCGTCCGGGATCACCCGAGATCCAAGAAGCTGTTCGAGAGGGCGAAGAAGTCCCTCTTGGCGGGCGTGCCCATGAACTGGATGGTCAGATGGGCAGGCCCGTACCCGATATTCGTCAATGAAGGACGTGGCGCGTACGTCACTGATGTGGACAGCCACCGCTATCTCGATCTCTGCCTCGGGGACACCGGGTCCATGTTCGGGCATTCGCCCAGACCCGTCGTCGATTCGGTGACCAAGCAGGTCAGGAAAGGGATTACGATGATGCTCCCGACCGAGGACTCTGTCTGGGTCGGTGAGGAACTGACAAGGCGTTTCGGTCTTCCCTATTGGCAGATCGCCATGACCGCGACTGACGCCAACAGGTTCTCGATCCGACTCGCGCGCCACGTGACCAAGAGAAGCAAGATACTAGTTGTGAACGGCTGCTATCATGGAACCGTGGATGAGACGCTCGTAAACCTGGAAGGCGGCAGGGTCGTGCCAAGGAGCGGGAATATAGGGCCCCCTGTGGATCCGGCCGAGACCACCAAAGTCATAGAATTCAATGATGTCGAAGCTCTCGAGAAGGCGCTTGAACCGAAGGATGTCGCCTGCGCTCTCATGGAGCCCGCGATGACGAACCGAGGGATCATCCTTCCGGATCCGGACTACCACGATGCCTTGAGGCAGATCACAAGGAAGCACGGAACACTTCTGATAATCGACGAGACGCATACAATCTGCTGCGGTATCGGTGGGTACACTGCCGTTCATGGTCTTGAGCCCGACATCATCACGATGGGAAAGCCCTTGGCGAGCGGAGTCCCAATCGCCGCATTTGGGATAAGCCAGTATGTGGCTGACAGAGTGATGGAGCGGATACTGTCCGACGGGACCGACGAGAGCGGCCTTGGCGGGACGCTGACGGGGAACGCTCTGGCCGTTGCCGCCATGAGAGCCACCCTAAAGCAAGTGATTACGAAGAAGAACTTCGACAAGATGCTCCCTATCGCGAAGCGGTTCGAGAAAGGCATTCAGGATGTCATCGACAGAACCGGCATCCCGTGGCACGTCGTGAGGCTCGGCGTGAGGATAGAATACCACAACACTCCCAAGCCGCCCAGGAACGGCGGAGAGTACGAGGCCAGCAAGGACTACGAACTTGAGCGGCTGATGCATCTGATGGCTTTGAACAGGGGCATTCTGCTCACTCCTTTCCACAACATGGCGCTGATATCGCCGTACACCACAGCGAAGGATGTTGATCTCCACACGAAGGTGTTCGGCGAGAGCGTGACCAGGCTTTTGGGTTAATTAGGGGGACACTGAGAATGGAGACTCGGTTCAGAGATACATTCAGGAGAATCGACCTTTTCGTCCTTCGGGACCTCCGAGCTTCTGGCGTCCCTGCCTTGGTCGTCGGAATCACGAACAAGGAACGTCTGCTGCACGTGTCTGCTCATGGCTTTGCAGACCTTGAACGGAGGATACCGATACGCCCCGACTCGAGGTTCGAGATCGGGTCAATAAGCAAGTCGTTTGCCAGCATTGCGCTGCTTCAACTGCAGGAGCAAGGGCGCCTGGATATTGACAATCCAGTGACGTACTACCTGCCATGGCTCAGGATCAAGACGAGGTTCAAGCCGATAACCCTCCGACACCTCATGAGTCACACCGCCGGCATCGTCCTTGGTTCTGAAGAGTCACTTTCGGCGTACACGGAAGCCCTTGATCTTGAGAAGATTGGCGCGTCAACACCACCTGGGAGATTCTACCACTACTCGAACACGGGCTACAAGATACTGGGGCTCGTTCTCGAAGAGCTCCTTGGCAAGAGCAACAGTCAGATCATCAAGGAGCGGGTGACTGAACCCCTCGGGATGAAGGACACGGAGACCGTGATCTGGAACGACACTCGGGAACGCCTTCCCATTGGATACGGCCCTTATCATGACGATCGCCCGCTCCCGAGAAACGGCAGGCTCGCGCCTTCACCTTGGCTCGAGAGCGACACTGCGGACGGATCAGTAGTCTCGACCGCATCTGACCTGGCGAAGTATGTGAGGATGATTCTGAACAAGGGCACGGGTCATGAACGTCGTATCATCTCTCAGAAGAGCTTCGAGATGCTGACTCAGAGAATCGTGGACTCATCAGATGCGAATACGAAGGAGCACTACGGTCTTGGCCTCGGAATCACGACCGTTAAGGACCATATGTGTGTCGGTCACACGGGTGGCATGCCAGGATTCATTTCCGAGATACTGGCAGACATGGACGGCGGCCTTGGCGTTGTCACGCTCAACAACTCGCGTGTGGACTCCAACAACATTGCCATGAACACGCTCACGATGCTAAACGCTGCGGTCCATGGGAAGAAGCTCCCAAGTCTCCCTGCGCCGCGAGACGCCTTCCTTGTGAAGAACGCCTCCGACTATGCAGGTGAGTATCGTCGCTTGGATGGGAAGCGTGTATCATTCAGAAACCGGCGCGACCAGCTGTATCTTGTCGAAGGGAGCAAGGCCATCCCGTTGGAGCAACGGGACAAGGATGTGTTCCTCGCGGATCATCCCGATTATCGCCTGTTCCTATTCAAGTTCGGGCGCAAGGCTGGCAAGGTAGAGGAGGTTCTTCACGGGGCAGATTGGTACCCCAGGGATTCGTACAAGGGGCGAAGGGTGCTCCGCTATCCGAGATCATGGAACTCTTACCCTGGTCACTACAGATCGCATAACCCTTCGGGCTCGAACTTCAGAGTGGTCCTCAGGAAAGGAGCGCTTGTGCTCATTCAGAACAACGGAAATGAAGAGCCCATGGTCGCTCTCCGTGACGGGACATTCCGGGTCGGTGCTGACAAGCGGTGTCCGGAGCGCATCGAGTTCAAGGCGATATTCAAGGGGAATGCGATGGTGGCCGTCCTCTCGGAAGGCCGCTATGTCAGGGTATCATCTCCCTGATCCTCCAGCGCGCTGCCACGCTCCCTGCGGGAAGAACCCGCGTGGATTTTGGGACAACCTATTTGCGCGTCTTCTGCTTAGAATCATGCGAGGACTATGACATTGGACAAGGCAACATTCGCGGCGGGCTGCTTTTGGCACGTCGAGGCTACGTTTCGCAAGGTGAAAGGCGTAGTATCGGCACGAGTGGGATACATTGGTGGCAAGATCGAGAACCCCACCTACAAGGATGTGTGCACGGACAGGACCGGGCACGCCGAAGCGATCGAGGTCGAGTACGACTCGGCTGTAGTTACTTACGATGATTTGCTCTTGGTCTTCTGGGCCGTCCACGATCCCACGACTGTGAACAGGCAGGGCCCCGACGTCGGTTCGCAGTACCGGTCCGTGATCTTCTACCACTCGCCTGACCAGAAAGCCGCGGCGATCGCCTCGAAAGAGAAGCTTCAAGCCACAGACCGATACCGTCTGTACAAGATAGTCACCGAAATACTTCCCGCCACCGCCTTCTATCCCGCTGAGGAGTATCATCAGAGATACTTCGAAAAGCAGGGCTTTGCATCTTGTGGGATGTGCGGAACGGCGTAGTCTCCGGAATCTCTGATCGGGGCGATGTTAGGGGTGTTCGCTGGATCGTCACTCGACCTCTTCGGCTCCTCAGAACACCTTCACTAAGACAATTAGCACTACGATCAGCGTGAAGAATGAAATCAGAGTGTTCACCAGGGGAAGCAAATCATCCTGCAACAGCTTCATCCTGTCTTGAAGGTCCTTCAAAGCACGCTCAGTGTCGGTTGTCGACTCTACCATAGTCTCCTCCAAAACAGAATCACCCTGCCGCCATAATGTCTTTTGCCATCGTCCTCGGCTAGTGTAGGTCAGAGAGGGACTAAGTCCTCCTTGAACTTGATGCCCTTTGATCCGAGCCGAGACAAGAAGCTCTGGGTGGGCAGCTGCTCTGGAATTATGAACCCCTTGTCCTTGACCTCGCCATCGATGAACATCTCGGTGGCTATGGCACCTCCCGTCCCCACGTAGTACGCGCCCGCGTTAGTCCGGTAGAGTTCGTAGGCCTTCTCGTGGGACAGCGTCGTGAACATCCTCACCTTCGCTTTCCTGCCATCCTTCTCACCGATCACTTCGACCGCGAAGCCGGTATGGCCCCTCACTTTCTCAGCGAGGTCAGCTGGATTTGGAAGCATCGCGGTAACGACGTCCAGAGGTCGAACCATGACGCCTTTCACATCTATCGACTCCTTGTTGAGTAGCCCCATCTTCCGAAGCGTGACGGACATCTTGGCGAACTTGTCATCGATCCCGATGTTGAAGGAGGCATTCTTCAGCGTCTTAATACCCATCGGCATGAAGTAAGTCTCGTCGTGGTTCGTCTTATAGACTGGAAGGGGTCCCAGAGGTTGTGGGAAATCGTACACTTGCTTTGCGCTCAATGGAGGAATGAACTCGATCCTGCCGTTTCTGAAGACCGCTGCAGGAACGCTCGTTTCATCGAGCAAATCCACAGGAGACCAGAGTGAGAAGAGTTCCAGCCCGTCAACTGTGCCAGTGTCGCCGTCATAGGTGTGCGCCTCGTCTGCTCTATCGAGTTTGCTGGCAGCGTGCATCGCAAAGACGTCGGACATGCCAGGCTCTTCGCCCATACCGATCATGGCTGCTATCCCCGCGTCTCTGCACATCTTGTCGAGCTTGTCAAATTCCGGGCCAGTGCTGTCCAATGGCATGCCAAAATCGATGTAGTTTGTGCCGACCTTCGCAGCGACTTCCAAGGGGATCCTATTGAGCCGCCATGGCATGGTGGCAATGACAATGTCGCAATCTTTGAAAAGGGTCTTCAAGGCTTTCGGGTCAGTCCCGTTCACCTTCTTGACTGAGACTCTGCCTTTCCTTAGGCGGTTGGCCAACGAATCCGCCGCATCTGTCTTCACGTCCGCTAGAACTAGGCTGTCGATCTTGGGGTTCTTCGCCAGATGCTCTGCGCATACGAGCCCACAGACCCCGCATCCTAGCTCAACGACCTTCATGTGTTCACAACCTAGCTGGAGGAGATCCTCTTTCAGAGGATGCACGGCTCCGAAGAGCGTTCTCCAAAGGCAAGAAGGCACCGACATTCTTGAACGTTTGTGCAATTGTCAGGGCAACGGAGGCGAGCTGCGTCAGTGACGTCTCTAAGAGGTGCATTCAGACAATCAGAGAGCGGAATCATCTCTCTACTATCTTCCCGTATGAGTCCTCCTTAACAATCTTGACGTCTTCGAGCTCATGATGGTCGGTGTCGAGAGTTGTCATCTTGCCCCCAAGCTTTAATTACCCTCGTTGTGTCGGTGATTCGATGCGCTGCTCCCATTGCGAGAAATGTTGCGAGGATACGCAGATGGAGCTCTGCAATGCGGACATTGCGCGGCTGGAACGCAGGGGTTACCACAAAGACGATTTCTCCTGCCGAGGCACAGACAGGATACCTAGGCTGCGAAACGTCGGGGCTTACTGCTTCCTATATGACCGTGATCGAAAACGGTGCAAGGAATATGCCTCACGGCCGCTCGGCTGTGTCATCTATCCAGTCAACCTGACGCCTGAAGGCAAGGTCGTCGTCGACAGCCTATGCCCTGAGGCGAATACTCTGACGCAGGATGAGATTGAGGGTCATGGTCGGCGACTACGTCTGCTGGTGGAGACAATAGAGCAGGAATCGCGGGCATCAAAACGATTGAGTTGATGTCCCGAATGGTTGCGCCGAAGTACCTCGGTGCCTCAGGATACCGAATTCGCACAAATCTAGGCACTCCGTTCTTCGAGCTGGAGGACTCTGCTGCCCTTGTTGCCCCGGTGTTCGTGGAGCATGATGTGCCAGGTGAAGGACATAAGCCCCTTTCTGTTCCCGCTTTGCAGCGGTGATGGCATTCGACTATTGCACTCTACCCGCCGACGATGAGAGATCGATTCGGCCGTTTGAGCTTGCTCCAGTGGGGAGTCGCCGTTTCATCAAATCCCCGGGAGACTTCATCCACAGAGGAATCATCACGTATTCCCGGGGCTGTGTCGTTTCTGCGCCCTTGCCAGGACTCTCGCCCTGCTGTTCTGACAGCCCACTTTCTCACGGAGAGGGGACTTTCCTCAGCTGGTCCGCGATGAACGCAGACCTACCGTCAGCCATCCGCCTTCTCCTGGCGGTCGGTATCTACGCGGTTGCATCTACAAAAGCCTTTCTGAGGCCGGGCTCTGTAGAAACCCTCTGAAAAGCGACATCCTGGAAAGGTAGAAACGTCGGCACGGTATAGCCCCTCCCGGAAGCCAGCTAACGATCTGCCAAGGATCCTGGCTCCAAGGATGGGATAGCCCCG
>Ga0315289_10000456_pt1 | contig 62650 bp, 54 predicted proteins | sample YL17G11_40_MG_FD_203452 | JGI IMG/M metagenome (GOLD analysis project Ga0315289, IMG submission 203452) | Sediment microbial communities from Yellowstone Lake, YNP, Wyoming, USA - YL17G11_40 | ecosystem: Environmental > Aquatic > Freshwater > Lake > Sediment | place: USA: Wyoming | collected... | reverse complement strand
AGTACGGCGGTCGGCTCATCCATGATGAGCACTTGCGCACCGCGATAGAGCATCTTCAAGATCTCCACGCGCTGCTGTTCACCCACCGACAACTGCCAGATTTTGGCGCGAGGATCGACGTCCAGCCCAAACCGCTTAGCCAGGGCTGCAACCCGCTCGTCGTACGCAGTCAGACGCATGATAAAACGCGGATCATCCAGGCCGAGCAGCACGTTCTCGGTCACGGTCTGCGACGGTACCAGCATGAAGTGCTGGTGGACCATGCCGATCCCTGCCTTGATCGCATCCCGCGGCGAGGCAAAGGCCACGGGGTGATCGTTTACCCTGATCGTCCCGGAATCCTGACGATACAGCCCCGCCAGAACATTCATTAGAGTGCTCTTGCCGGCACCATTCTCGCCCAGGAGCGCGTGGATTTCCCCCGCCCGCACATCAAAATCAATGTGGTCGTTCGCGAGCACCCCCGGAAATCTCTTGACGATCCCCCTCATTTCCACCACGAGGCGTGCATTGGATCCAGACGAAGGTTGTTCTGCCACGTCTCTGCTCCAGCCCTTCATTGGCTGCAGTCCGTGCCTCTACCCATCAGCTCCACGAGGCGACGCCCCGGAGGCCGTCATTCTGGAGGCGGCCACTCCAAGAGTATTCGAGAACAGGGCCAGGCCCTGATGGGGCCCGACCCTGTTAATCAAATGTGGTACTACTGACTCAAGCTCGGCAATTCGGCTGTAATGCCGTCAGCCCACCAGTACATGCAGTACTTGCACTCAAGGCCTGGGGCGCCGGGCGGGAACTGATCGATATCCGCCTGCTGGAACTTTTCTCCGGCCGGCACGATCACATTTCCCTTGTTGTCTTTGATCTCACCGCTGAACACATCGAAGCGCGTGAATTTGCCCGCAAGCATCTGTGCAAGGGTGTCCCTAACCAACTGGATGTCCGCTGCAGGCAGGTCAGACTCGCCCTTCGTGAGGGTTTGACCTTCCATGAAACCCCACAGCCCCAGCGAACCCGAATCCGCGTCAAAGTAATCGAAGCCCGGCGTGTAGCTCTTGTCCAACACACCTTGAGCAACCTTGGTATAGATCGGGCCCCAATTCCAATAGATGGTGGTCAGGCAGCGTTCGACTTTGCATGAACCAATATAGTCGTAGGTAATGCCCCATTTGCCCTTGGCCTCAGCGACGTCCGCAACTGCAGGCGTGTCTGCGCCTGTGAGCACAACCTGCGCCCCGCCATCAAATAGCGAGGCAGCGCCATCCTTCTCGGCCACCGGATCGTGCCAGGTGTTGATCCAACGCACGTCCATGGTGCACTCAGGGCAAGTCTTCTTGGCACCAAGCATAAAGGCGTTCCCAAGGCGCAATTCCTCGGGAATTGGGAACGTCGCCATATAGCCAAGCTTGGGATTGCCGTCCAGCTTGGCGCGAGAGCCGGCAAGCATGCCTGCCAGGTACTTCATGTCCTCCATGGCGCCAAACAAGTTGCCGAAGTTCTTCATGTTGGACTTATACCCACTGATGTGCACAAAGGCTATTTCCGGGAATTCCTCAGCAACAGTAGCCATCGGATCCATGTAGCCAAACGACGTACCGAGGATCAGGTTGAAGCCCTTGCGAGCCAGGCTGCGGAACACCTGCTCCGAGTCGGCACCTTCCGGCACGTTCTCAATGTAGGCCACATGCGAGCTGGGCATGTTCTTTTCAAGGTAGAGCAGCCCCTCATAATGGGCCTGCGACCAGCCCCCATCGTCGTGCGGGCCGATCAGGACAGCCGCCACATTGAACTTGCCGGCCTCAACTTCCGGAATCTGCAAACCACCTTCGGCCGGAGCTTCGGTGGCGGGGACGGAAGTCGGTTCCGGCGCGGCAGCCTCGGGGGCCTGAACCTCAGGGGCCGGTGTAGGCTGAGGTCCGCAGGCGGCGAGCACGAGCGCCAACGCCGCCACGATCATCACCAGATGTAGAGTTTCCTTGCGCATTGCCTTCTTCTCCTTTTCTTGACTTGTTATGAGGTCGCGAGCGGTCTCATAGTGCACCCGTATCGGCTTGGCGCCTCCTTTCACACATGTCTATACATGCCATTCCATCATACTTGTTCCAGCAAGCACATTGTATGACAAATGTCATGCTCCATACAAGTACGTTATTCACCCTTGCAGGCGAGCATGTTCTTGATTTCGGAAACTGCCCGGGTCCCTTCCGGCGAGGGCGCCATCTCGGCTTCGATGCGCTGCCAGACACTGCAGAGCAACGGGCCCATATACACGCGTGAAACCCTGTACGACTCATTCGAAAGCTCGACGGCGCGCTTCCAGTCGTTCATATGCGCGTATCCCTCAATGAACACGAAGCGCTCCACCGGATCGTTCGGATGATCGTCAAGGCGGAATGCCTCGTCCCCCAGATCTGCGACTGCGCGCCAGTCGCCCCTCTGTGCCTCAAGCCCCGCGCGCTCAAAGTAGTAGCACCACCCGCGCGCCGGCTCCGGTCCGTAGATTTGCGGCATGCGGGCCCCGTCGGCGGGGAGTATCCACTCGCTGGACGACAGTGCTGCCGCCTCGCGCATCATGCTTGCCTCCGGGATTAGATGGTTGACCGAATCGAACGAGGGATCAAGCAGCCGCAGGCATCCGGGGGGCTGATAGTAGAAAGCCAAGATCTGTGAAGTAGTCCCGGAGAAGACTTCCGAGATGAAGTCGTAGGCGATGGGCTGACCGGCATCAAGGCTGGGGAGGGTCCCACCCACTCGCGACGTCGGATAGAACAGGACATAATCCATCGCCGCAGATCGATTCATGGGATCATAGATCCAGTTCACTGCTCCAATCAATGAGTTGTCCGCATAGTACGGCAGCGCTCCCTCGTTGAGAAGCACAATCGTGTTCGGCGCGATGCCCGGCGCCCGCCAAAACATCTGCCAGAACATCGACTTCTGCGTGGCCCAATCATGGCGATAATCCTCGGCCCAAAGCGCCTGCCGCCCCGCAGCCAGCCCGAAGAGCACGACTGTTAGCCACATGCGAAGCGGAGGTGAAGGAAAAGCCAACAGGCCGGCAAGGACAAGGCTCATGCCAAGCATGAAGGGCAGTGTGAATCTGTTCGCCGGGTAGGCAATCGTGACCTCAAGACCCGTTAGCAAGAAGGGACCGGCGGCCATCAACATGGCGGCAAGCCCCAGGCCTACGGGCCACCACTCCCCTCGCGGTGCTCTGAGGCTGCCCCGACGAGTCACAACAAAGTACAGGCCCACGACAAGGCCCGTCAGCACGACCACCGCAATATAGAACGCAACGGTGCGTGGACCGTGCTGCACAGCCCTCGGGAACTGGCAAATCTGAGCCCACGCCGCAATGCTCGTCCGGTACAGTTGCAAGGGGATGGTCTGGCCCATTTCGATCGCGGTGGAAAGTGGATTCGTGTTTGCCTCACCAAGCAAAGCGGGCTGGTAGACCCGGTTGTTGAAGACAAACAGACGCCAGAAGACGTTCGCGGCGAAAACCATCAGGTAGGGAATCCAAGCCGCAACGGTGCGCCGGATCACACGGCCGAGCGATTCACCCGCGTGCGTGAGCAAGGTCATCCGCAGGATCAGCAACGGCCTTAGAAGCTCCAGGACGAAGAAGTATTCCATCATCCAGAGGTTAAGCGCCGACAGGACCAAGCCGACAGCGCCCAGAGGCAATCGCCGATCGGCCCTCTGTTCCGACCAGATCGAACAGAGGAAGGACAACAGCAGGAAGCACAGCACAATGAAGAAGTGGCTGTACAGGTAGGAGGTCCACTGCTGGTTGAATCCGGGATAGAGCAGAAAGGCGAGGCCGGCTATCAGTGCAAATTCGTGATGACCGGGCCAGAGGTTCTTGGCGATCAGCCAAACCAGGATAGCCGAGCCCCAGCGCAGGACTAGCGCAAAGACCTCCCAGTAGATCGGTACTTGAGGAAGCACATGGGTGGTGAGCTGGTACAGCATCCCCCAGATCGGCCTGTTCGTGGAGAAATACTTGGTCATGGCTTCGGGGCCCAGCTCATACCGAATCCATGACATGGGCAGCTCATCCCAGTAGAAGCCCATTTGAGGCAGCAGGAGGCCGTACGCCAGGATGGCGACCACCAGCATGATGACGGCTGGATGCACCAGCTTGGTGGCACGGTCCTGCACTGCGACGGCCTCTGCAGTTCCTGGCGTTGGGACTTTCATGGGATCAGATCGTGCTGAATGGCACTCCTGCACCCGAAATCATCGCATCCGGGCCTACTGAACCACCCAGGTTCCCGTCTCGCCTTTCAACGCCCGCCCGACATTCTCGGGATTGGTGATCAACGCCCGCTTGCCGCCGTTTTCCAGGAATCGGATGATCGCCTCGATTTTTGGAGCCATCGATCCCTTGGCGAAGTGCTTGCCCTCAGCCAAGTAGGCCTTTGCCTCGGCGAGCGTCATCTTGTCCAGCCACTTCTGATCCGGTTTGCCGAAGTTGAGGGCTACCTTCTCGATAGCCGTGGAGATCACAAAGAGCTCGGCACCTATATTCGTTGCAAGAAGACTCGAGCCGAAATCCTTGTCGATCACGGCTGCGATGCCTTCGAGATCGCCCTTCGCATTGCGCACAACCGGTATGCCGCCGCCTCCGGTAGAGATGACAGTGACGTCCGCGGCTATCAGCGCCTTGATAGCATCGATCTCCACGATCTCCCGGGGAAGCGGGGAGGCTACCACACGCCGCCATCCGCGGCCGGCGTCCTCGACCACATTCCAGCCCATTTCCTTCTCACGGCGCTTGGCCTCACCCTGCTCCATGAAGCCGCCGATCGGCTTGGTCGGATTCTTGATCGCTGGATCATCCTGATCGACAAGTACTTGCGTCACAACCGTGGCCACACGGTTCACCTTGCCCCGCCGTCGTAGTTCGTTCTGCAGGTTTTGCTGCAGGGCATATCCGATCGCGCCCTGGGTATCGGCGCCGCACACGTCCAGCGGCACCTCGTGCATGCCCTCAACCTTGGCCGCAATCTCTGATCGGCGCAGGATGAAACCCACCTGGGGGCCGTTCCCGTGCCCGATGACCACCTCATAGCCGGCTTCGATCATGTCTGCTATGTGCAGGCAGGTCTCTTTCGCGGCTTCGTATTGGTCCTCAACGGTCTGGTGAGCGGAATCCTTGATCAACGAGTTGCCGCCGATGGCGATGACTGCGATTTTCTTTGACATTGCGACTAGTCTCCCTGTGTCTTATGACATGGTCAATGCCATCACGGCCTTCTGCGCATGCAAGCGGTTTTCCGCCTCATCGAACACGACCGAATTCGGACCATCCATGACTTCGCTTGTGACCTCAACGTCGCGATCGGCCGGAAGAGGATGCATGTAGATGGCGTCATCCTTGGCCGCCCGCATCTTCTTTGTGTCCGTGATCCAGTGCTTGTACTTCTCGATGATCTTCGCGCCCTCGGCGGCATCTTCGGTCGTAAGCATTGCGCCCCAGGACTTCGCATACACCACGTCGGCGTCCTTGAAGGCCTTCTCCATGCCGTCGGGATCGGACATCACCTCAAAACCGGAGTGGAATCGCCTTGCCTGTTCACGGGCAGCATCCATGACGTCGGGCATGAGTTTGAACTCCGGCGGATGGACCAGCGTGACGTCCATGCCGAAGCGGGGCAGCTGCAGGATCAGTGATTGGGGCACCGAGATTGGTTTCTGGTAGGATGCAGCGTAAGCCCATGAGACCATGACCCTGCGCTTCCGAAGATCGCGGCCCTTCTTCTCGATGATCGTCATCAGGTCGGCCAGACACTGGAAGGGATGGTAGATCTCGCACTGCATATTCAGCACCGGGGCGCGCGAGTACTTCGCGACATCGTTCAGGTACTTGTTGCCCACCCTCCAGTCCACGTGCCGAATGGCGATGCCGTCGAAGTAGCGGCCGAAGATCTCACCGATCTCCTTGGGCGTGTCGCCGTGCGCGATCTGGGTGGTCTTGCTTTCGATGAAGGCGCCGTGACCGCCCAGCTGCGCAATTCCGGCTTCGAACGATCCCCGGGTGCGCGTGCTGCTGAAAAAGAACAGCATCGCCAGCACCTTGTCGCGCAGATAGGCGTGGGGCTCACCAAGCGCGCGTTTGCGTTTCAGGTCGAAGGCCACGTCGAGGACAGTCTCAACCTCCTCCTTGCTGAAGTCGAGATCGCCGATCAGGTCGCGGCCGTGAAGATTGGTCTGCATGCTGCCTCCTTCTATTCCATGGCTCCCAGTACTAGGGCTAGCAGTGCCATGCGCATGACGACACCGTTGAAAGCCTCCTGCCAGTAGCGCGACCAGTGCGTGATGTCCACGTCCGGTGGGATCTCATCCATGCGCGGCAGGGAGTGCAGCAGGATCGCGTCCGACTTGGCCTTCTTCTCCAGAAGCTCTCGGGTGATCCTGTAGTTGGCGGGAGTAAGCCCCACGTCTTTGCCGGCGCGCTCGTCGCGCGACTTGGTGTAGTCAGGCTGCACCACGGGTTCCACCAGGATCACATCCGCATCTGCAATTGCCTTCTCCACATGATCGACTTCCCGGTAGTTCAGACTGTAGTCCTTGATCTCCTTCTTGAACTCATCGGTCAAGGACATCTCCGGCGGCGAGACGAAGGTGATCGGGCAGTCGAACTGCGTGAGGGCATAGGCCAGAGAGTGCATGGTCCGCATCCGCATGTCACCGACGGCCAGCCACTTCAGTCCATCGATCCGCCCCTTTTCACGGAACACGGTGTACAGATCGGTCAGGATCTGCGTCGGGTGTTCCCCCCAGCCATCCCCCCCGTTGATGATCGGAATGCTTGCCCAGCGGGCAGCCTCATGCGGCGCACCCTGCTGAAAATGGCGCATCACGATCACGTCACCATAGAACTCGAGCATCTTGACGGTGTCCTTGATCGACTCTTGGTAGAAGTCGCCTGCACGGGTCATCTTCGCATCTGAGAAGCCGGTCACGTGCCCACCAAGGCGGTGCATGGCGGCTTCGTGAGCCAGCCGCGTCCGGGTCGACGGCTGATAGAACGCGGTCACCAGAGTCTTCTCCTTCAGCATGTCCACGTTCTTTCGGGAACGGGCGATTGGCTCGAGTTCCCGAGCAACGTCGAGCACATGGAAGAACTCGTTGCGCTCGAAATCCTTGAGTGACAGAATGTCACGACCTGCGAAACTGCGCATTTCGGACCTCCTCGTTCAGATTGAAACTAGGTGCGACGACTGTACTTGTCGCGATCGGCTCTCACGTTTCAGCTCCGGATCCGGCGCACCACGTGAAAGTGAAAGAAACCGGGGATGAAGTGGCTTGATGAGTAGTCTAGGACCCTTCCATCTGCATGATAGAGTTTCGAGACTAGTTCCAGCAGCACATCTCCGCGCTGGATCTGAAGCGCCTTGGCTGTCGGCGCTGGAGCGGCAATGGCTGAGATAGCGGCGTTGGACACCTTGAGAGGCTCCCCGCGTTTCAAAAGGAAGTCCAGCACGGATCCACGGAAGTCCGCTCCGAGTTGCTCGGCCTTCAGCGTCTCAGCGCAGAGCGTGTCGACTAGGTAGGCCACAGGACGACTTTCTTCCCGCATCACCCTGCGAACGCGAGTGAGCGGCGTTCCGACAGCCACACCCAGCCCGGCGGCGGATTCTGCATCGGCGGGCAGGCTCTCAACGTGCAGGTCACTCACAGTCACCTCAAGGCCGAGCCGCTCTGCCATCGTCTCAAGACTCTCCAGCACTTCCAGCCCCGCCTCAATGACCGGAACTCGCCCAACAACAAATGTCCCCGAGCCCTGCCGCCGGCGGATCAAGCCCTGCACTTCGAACGTCCGCATCGCCTCGCGCAGCGTCGCCCGAGACACCCCCATTCTGCGAGCAAGCTCTGGCTCGGACGGGAGCCTCTCACCGGCACTTGTTCTATTGATCAATGCCGACAGATCCGCTTGCAAGCGTTGAAACGGGAAATTCACCATTACCTCACGCTTTCTCTAGCACAGGGATCACTTCCAACCGCGCAACATCAACCAGTCCCTTGTCCGAGATCCTCAATTCCGGGATGACCGTCAGCGCCAGGAAGGATAGCTGGATATTCGGGTTGTTGAGAGGGCACCCGCAGGCCCGGAAGCCCTCAAGGACGCTCTGCGCTTTCCTCGCCACCACGTCCACCTTCTCGCTCGACATCAGTCCGGCAATCGTAAGCTCAACCATCCCAATCACCTGAGCGTCCTTAACTACAACCTGGCCTCCGCCGTTGTCCACCAATTCATTGGCAGCCTGCGCCATGCATGCATCATCTGTGCCGACAACCAGAAGCTGGTGGCAATCGTGTGCAACCGTGGATGCGACTGCGCAGCGCTCCTTGAAGCCGAACCCCTGCACGAGAGCCAGGGTCCTGCCATTCATTCCGGTGTGCCGCTGGATCAGGGCCACCTTGGCAATGTCACGACTCATGTCGGTCTTTACCACTCCGTCTTCTGAGAGCACGTCCAGTCGCAGGTGCCGCGTCGACAGTTGATTTTCCGTCACACCGATCACATGCGCCGTGAGTTGAGAGCTGCCAGTGGTGTCACGCAGGACAAGATCCTCGGGCCGTAGAGGACGCCGCAGATGCACAGAGCTCTGCGCCCAGGCAGGATACTTGAACCGAGGCAGGTCCACCTTCATCTTGCCGTCCTCGGCGATGAGGCGCCCCTTTGCGATCACAAGTTGCGCCTTGAACTCGTGGAGGTCATCCACCAGCAGCAGATCCGCCCAGCGCCCCGGCGCGATCATTCCGATCTCCCTCGAGAGGCCAAAATGCTCGGCGGCATTAATCGTGGCCATCTGAATGGCGATCATCGGCGACAGGCCCTCGGCAATGGCATGCCGAAGCACGCGGTCCATGTGTCCCTCGGAGGCCAGCGTCTGCGCATGCGAATCATCGGTGCACAGGATGAAGCGCCGCGATTCGAGGCCCTCGTGGGTAATGGCGCCCAGCTGCGCCGCAACATTGTGGGCTGCTGACCCGTATCGAAGCATGGGCTTCATCCCCTGACGCACGCGTGCAACCGCATCTCCCAACCGCGTGCCTTCATGGTCGTCCTCGGCGCCGCCCGCGGCATAACCGTGGAAGGGCAGGCCCAGGTCTGGCGAGGCGTAGTGACCCCCAACCGTCTTGTTTGCAGCGTGGGCGATCGCCATCTCGGTCAACATCTTCCGGTCGCCATTGTGCACACCGGCGAAGTTCATCATCTCCCCCAGCCCGATCACGCCGCGCCACCTGATCGCTTCCGCGACCTCGGCGGGGCCAATTGTTGCCCCCGGAGTCTCCAGCCCTGGCGCGGACGGTACGCAAGAGGGGATCTGCACCCATACGTGGATCGGCTGTTTCACAGCCTCGTTAACCATCAATCTAACGCCCCTCAGCCCAAAGACGTTCGCGATCTCATGCGGATCGATGAAAATGCCGGTTGTTCCGTGCGGGACCACGGCCCTCACAAACTCCGTCACCGTGACCATGCCGGACTCAACGTGCATGTGCGCGTCCAGCAAGCCGGGGACGATGTGTCGCTCCTGCGAGTCAATAATCCGCGTCTTGGGGCCGATGCATTGCACTGCATCCGGGCCAACAAATGCAATGTGTCCATCCTTGATCGCAACATCTGTGTCCGGGATGATCTCCCCGGACTGCACGCAAACCCAGCGGCCATTTTGAACCACCATGTCCGCCGGCTCGCGGCCCATGGCCACATCCACCAGCGCTCGGGTGAGCTTGACCGATGCTGTCATGATGAGGCCTCCGCCCCCGTCGCCGTTGGGCATGCGGTCGAGGTTCCCATGCCGCCGCGACAAGTTCGCCGGATCATTGCATCCATGCTAGCCCTCGAGCAGACCCCGGGCCAGGCGATTGTGCCGTGAGATGACTCTATTCTCATCCGCAGTCACCAGGTTCCCATTCTTCACAATCAGCTTGCCGCCGACCGCCGTGAAGTCGACACGCCGCGGCTGGCAGAAGACCAGGGCCGAGACAGGGTCGTGCGCGGCACCGGCGTATTCCAGGTGATCCAGGCGCACGGCGAAGAAGTCCGCGCATTTGCCTGCCTCCAGAGCCCCGATATCGGTTCGCCCCAAGACACTCGCACCGCCGCGCGTCCCCAGCCAGAGTGCTTGGCGCGCAGTCATAAGCCGGCGATTTGGGTCATTTGAAAGCGAGTAGCCGGTGATCCCTTCCCTGACGCGCGCCAACAGCATCGCTTGTCGCACCTCAGCCAGAAGATGCGAGCCGTCGTTGGAAGCCGATCCATCCACGCCGAGTCCAACGTGGACGCCAGCTTCGACATATTCTTTGATCGGTGCTATGCCCGACGCCAGCCGCATGTTCGATGTCGGGCAGTGTGCCACGCCGCACCCCTGCCGCGCAAAAGCCTGGACCTCAGGCGCGCTCACCCACACGGCGTGCGCAAACCAGACGTCCGTTCCCATCCACCCAAGTTCCTGCATGTAGGCAACCGGCCGGTACCCAAACTTCTGCAGGCAGAACTGCTCCTCATCCTCGGTTTCAGCCAGGTGTGTGTGCAGTCGCACGCCGTGCTCGCGCGCCAGTTGCGCCGACTGGCGCATCAGATCGCCTGTGACGCTGAAGGGTGAGCACGGAGCCAGGACGATGCGCACCGACGCACCTGGCTTGGGATCGTGATAGCGCTCAATTAGCCTCTGCGAATCCTTCAGGATCACATCTTCGGATTCAACAACGGAGTCCGGCGGTAAGCCCCCCTTGGATTCACCCAGACTCATGGAGCCGCGCGAGGCGTGCAGGCGCACACCCAGTTCGCGGGCCGCATCGATTTCATCATCCAGCCGCGAGCCATTCGGAAAGAGATAAAGGTGGTCCGATGCGGTTGTACAGCCCGAAAGAGCCAGTTCGGCCAGGGCGGTCTGTGTCGAGGCGAAGACGTGCTCCGGAGTCATCCGCGCCCAGATGGGATAGAGCGTTTTCAGCCAGTTGAAAAGGTTCGCGTCTTGCGCCGCAGGCACTGCCCGCGTCAGCGTCTGATAGAAGTGATGGTGCGTATTGACCAGTCCTGGCAACACCACGTGGCCGCGCAGGTCCAGGATTTCATCAGCGTGGCCCGGCAACTCGCTACTCGCAGCCACCAGCTCAAGCAAGCCATCGCGCACAAAAAAACCACCATCGGGCAGCTCCCGTTGGTGGTCATCCATTGTCACGACGTACGCGTTCTTTATTAGGAGAGTTGACATCGGATTTGACTAGTTGTCTGACAACTTCTTTTTTTAGTGTAGCAAAGATTGGAGCAGTTGTCAAACATTTCCGAACCCATAGGCGAGTGCACCAGGCTCTGGTTTTTTTAACGGCCCGGCGGCATGCACTGGGCACTCCATCGTTAACGGTCGTGTAGGGCGACCTCCGGTGCAAGCGATACTTGGGATCCCCGTAACCTATCGGAAGCGGCGGTGAAACTAGAGAATACATCACGACCGATGCGACCCAGAACTGACCCTCCCGAGATCGGCGCATTTGAAGCCAGTCAGGAGACAATGGAACGCATCATTGGCACGATCGAGCTAGGGACCGTGGTTGTCTACAAGTTGATCGATCTCCGTTTCCTCCTTAAGCTAATGACGGCGAACCCTGCCAACGCCTTCGCCCAGCTTGTCCATTTCCTGACTGCGTCGTTTCTGGCGATATCTATGGGGCTCACTGAAACATCCTCCTTCGAAGGGATGCTGATCGAGTTCTGCGATCTCATCGCTATCCTGGTGTAATTTGCCCTGGGCTGGGCTCCCATTCGCGTTCTCCGGGCCCTGTTTGCCGGACTCAAACCATGGAGTGGACAGGACGAAGGCCCCGCCGTAATGGGGTCTTCACTTCCTGCATCTATGCACGAGCGAACCTGTATGGAGTAAGATTGTGAAGACATTTGGGGCAGATCATCATGCATCGAACAGCGGTCTTCCTATCGTTATTGCTGATGACGTCGACGGCGTGCGCGACGCCTACAGCCCGCGCGCTGCAGGCGGCTCCCAGCCCAACATCGTATTGGTCGTTCCTTTGGCCACTGCAAACCTCCTGGTCGATGGCGACGCCCGCCTCTGCTTCAGCTGACGCGGCTTCTCCGCCCACGACGCTTGCGGACAACACACCCCTTGCTCCCACCGACACTGCAGCACCCACCGAAACATCCGCACCCACGGATACACCGTCTCCAACCTCAACTGACACGCCTCTCGCCACTTCTACCATCCCAGTGACGAGCCTGTGCGCCACCGTCACGGCCAGTTTCTTGAGTTGTCGTTACGGCCCGGGGCCCAACTACCTCTATCTATATGCCCTGCGCCAGGGGGCTAACATCAGCCTCATCGGCCGGACTGACGGTGACAACTGGCATTGGGCTTGGGTGGAGGGGCGCAATCGATGCTGGGTTAATACGAGCTATCTTCGCGTGGAGGGTGATTGGCGGCAGCTGCCGATCGTCTATCCAGGCGTCGCCAGGCTGCCCGTATCCCCGTACTATCCACCAACCAGCATTGTTAGCGTTGTTCGAGTGGGAAACTCGGTCACCGTTGAGTGGGCCCCCATCCGCCTGCGTGCGGGCGATGAAGAGGATGAGTTCATGCAGCACTACATTCTGGAGGTGTGGCACTGCAAAGGTGGCAGCCTGATCTTCGAGCCGCTTGCCATCAACGATACCTTCCTCACTGTCGTGGACGAACCCGGTTGCGCTTCACCGTCTCACGCCCGAGTCTTCGTCCAGGAGAAGCACGGCTTCTCGGGTCCAACGGAAGTCCCATGGCGGCCCTGGCAATGATCTGAGCTCACTGCCAAGCAAAGGGGATGCAGCACATGCGCAAGACCACCTCGTACGGCTCATGGAAGTCCCCCATTACCGCGGATCTGGCAGCTGGCGGAGCAACCTCGTTTTCCGGGCTGGCCGTCGACGGGCGTGACCTGTTCTGGTCGGAGAGCAGGCCGACAGAGGCCGGCCGCTACACAATCATGCATCGCGGCTCCGATAGCACCGTTACAGAGTGCACCCCCCGGGACTTCTACGTGCGCTCGACTGTCCATGAGTACGGCGGTGGCGCGTTCACCGTGAGCCAGGGCTTGATCTACTTTGTCAATTTCAAGGATCAGCGCCTGTATCGCCAGCCGCTCGAGGGCACGCCCGAGGCACTTACACCCGCCGAAGGATACAGATACGCGGATATGGTGGTCGACCATGGGCAGCAACGCCTGATCTGCGTACGCGAGGACCACACCGGTCCTGGCGAGGCTGTCAACTCCATTGTAGGCATCAGTCTACGCGGCGGGGATAACGGCGCGGTGCTCGTATCCGGGAACGACTTCTACTCAAACCCGAGGCTCAGCCCGGATGGAAGCCGCCTGGCGTATCTTACGTGGAACCATCCGAATATGCCCTGGGACGGATGTGAGCTGCGCCTTGCGCCGGTGAATTCAGACGGTACTCTGGGTCAGGCGCGCCTGATCGCCGGCAGCCAATCTGAATCTGTCTTCCAGCCGGAGTGGTCTCCGGACGGCGTCCTGCATTTTGTGGCTGAGCAAACGGGTTGGTGGAACCTGTATCGCTGGAAGGATGGCACGGTCCAAGCCCTTTGCCCTATGCAAGCTGAGTTTGGCCGGCCGATGTGGCTCTTCGGCTATTCAACCTATGGCTTTGCGTCGTCGAATAGGATCCTCTGCTGCTACACGGAGCAGGGCATCGACCGCCTTGCCTGGTTGGATTCGGCAAGCGGGAAGCTTACGCCGATCGCCTCGCCCTACACGGAGATCGATTTTCTGCGCTGCGGGGATGGCATGGCAGCCTTCATCGGCGGCTCGTCGATTCTCCCATCCACGGTCGTTAGCATGGATTTTGACGGGGACCAAGTCCATCCCGTCAAAGCGGCTTTTGAGGTGACCATTGACGAGGGTTACATATCCGTGCCACAGGAAATCAGCTTCCCCACCGCGGGTGGCGGGCAAGCGCACGCGCTGTACTACGCGCCCAAGAACAAGGATTTCGCGGCACCCTCAGCAGAACGCCCGCCGCTGATCGTCATGAGTCACGGCGGACCCACGTCGTCCGCCATGACCTCCCTCCGTTACGCAATCCAGTATTGGACCAGCCGAGGCTTTGCTGTGGCCGATGTAAATTACGGTGGTTCGACCGGCTACGGACGCGAGTATCGTCGCAGGCTGAATGGACAATGGGGCGTCGTAGACGTCAATGACTGCTGCAATGCCGCCCTCTTTCTCGCCGAAAGGGGTCTAGCCGACCGGGATCGTCTCGCCATCAAAGGCGGCAGCGCGGGCGGCTACACGACATTTGCCTGTCTCACATTTCGAAATGATGTCTTCAGCGCGGGCGCCGGCCATTTCGGCGTGGCGGACCTGGAGACCTTCTTGAAGGATACCCACAAATTCGAGTCACGTTACGGCAATACGCTCATCGGTCCGTATCCGGAGCGAAAAGACCTGTATTTCGCGCGGTCTCCCATCAACTTCACGGAGAACTTGAAGTGTCCGCTGATCCTCTTCCAGGGTGACGAGGACAAGATCGTTCCCCCCAGCCAATCACAGATGATGTTCGACGCCGTCCGGCTCAAAGGCCTGCCAACCGCCTACCTTCTCTTCCATGGCGAGCAGCATGGTTTCCGTAAGGCCGAGTCGCTGAAGCGGGCGTTCGAGGCGGAGCTCTTTTTTTATTCGAAGGTCTTCAAATTCGAGCTGGCAGAGTTCATCGAACCTGTCGCCATCGAAAACTTTCCATCAGGCACGTAGCTCTCCATTGGAACTTATCACCTTCCGGGCGAAGGCAAACCCGGGGAATTGGCCGCGCGGCCGTCAATGGAGCAGGCGGATCTGAGGTACCTGGCGGTGAATGACAACTGCAAGGAGCAGGCTCACTGCCGCGAAGATGGTGATGGCATAGCTCAGCCCTATCCTCTCGGAAAGCGCGCCCACCGCCAGATTTCCGAATGGCGCAAAACCAGAGAAGGTCAGCGCATATAACGCCATGACGCGTCCTCTGAACCTGTCTTCGACGCGTGTCTGCAAGAGAGTGTTCATCATTGTGAACTGGGACATGAAACCGAATCCCAATCCAAAAGCCAGGATCAGGCTCAGGAGCACGTAGTTCGTGAAGCTGAAGATGGCAAGCACGATCGGGAAACCCAAGCCGGCAAGCATCAGCCATTCGCCTCGAGGCATCTTGCCGCGATGATTCGCTATCAGCAGAGCGCCGGCCACGGCGCCGACGCCTGTGGCCGCCGTCACCCACCCGAAGACCTGCGGTCCCTGGTGAAGCACCCGCTCCACAAATGCCGGCAGTAGGGTGGCGTAGGAAAATCCAAACACACTGAAGCACAAAGATAGGAGCAGGAGTCCGCTGAGAACCGGCTCCCCGGCAACGTATTGAACGCCCTGCCAGAGCTGTCTCAAAGGCGACTCCGCGGATCCGGCGCCAGCGTGGTCCTCCAGATTCATGGCGGCGAGGCCCAGAAGCACCGCCAGGAACGAGAGGCCGTTAATGGTGAAGCACCAGGCGGTGCCCACCGCCGCCAGAAGCAAGCCCCCGACAGCCGGTCCGATCACGCGTGCGCTGTTGAACATCAACGAGTTCAAGGCAATGCCATTGGGCAGGTCCTGGCGTCCGACCAGTTCGACGACAAAAGACTGCCGCGCCGGGGCATCGAAGGCATTCACAAAACCAAGCCCGGCTGCCAGCAGCACGATGTGCCATTCCCGCACCACACCCGTGAATGTCAGCGCTGCCAGGATGAATGCCAGCAGCATTGCACCGGTCTGAGTCAGCAACAGTAGTCTGCGTTTCGGCATGCGGTCCACCACCACGCCGCCCCAGGGAGTGACCAGCAGCGACGGTATGGCCGCGGCGAAGCCCACAATGCCGAGCATCAGGTCAGAGTGGCTGATTTGATATACCAGCCAGCCTTGCGCGATGACCTGCATCCATGTCCCCGCGTTGGAGACCAATTGGCCGCCAAAATAGAGCTGATAGTTCCGGTGACGCAGCGCGGCAAACGCACTGACGGCCTGCACAGCAGGCTCACCGACAGGAGGGATGGCACTTGGAGTGGATTGCGCTTTCATGCCCTGGTTAGTGGTTGCCTAAACTTGATGCGGGATCGGGACCAAAGACCCGCTCTGCATGCAAACGCCGCCCAGTTATGGCGCGGGCGTTTCATTATACCTGCCGCATCACGTGGTGCCTTGCACTCTTGTGCTCCGCGCTGGTGTCCGGCCGAATTCCAAGCCAACAGAAAAGCCCCCGCTTCAATTCAAAGGCGGAGGCTTCTCGAACTGTTGGAGTTCCGCGTCAAGGTTCCTGGATCTCAGCTGCGCGGTATGTGTTCTTCATGAGCATGGCGATTGTCATCGGGCCAACTCCACCTGGCACCGGCGTGATGAAGCCCGCCACTTCCTTGACCTCATCGAAGTTGACGTCCCCCACCAGCCGATGACCGCTCTTCTTGGTGGGATCCGGCTTGGAGTTGATGCCCACGTCGATCACCGCCGCTCCGGGTTTAACCCAATCGCCGCGGACGTACTCCATCTTGCCGATGGCCGCGATCAGGATATCCGCCTGGCGCACCACACTGGCGATGTCACGCGTTTTCGAGTGGCAGACTGTGACCGTGGCGTTCTTGCCGATCAGCAACAAGGCCGCCGGCATGCCTACGATATTCGAGCGGCCCAGCACGACAGCGTTGGCACCCTCGATCTTGACGCCTGCCTTCTCAAGCAGGTAAATGCAGCCATGAGGTGTGCAGGGCACGAACAGCGGTTCACGCCCTTTCTGGGCCAGCCGTCCGATGTTAATGGGCGAGAATCCATCCACATCCTTCTCAATGCTGATCAGTTGCAGCACGCGTTCCTCGTTGAGATGCGACGGCAATGGCAATTGCACGAGGATGCCGTGCACGCCCTTGTCGGCATTCAGTTTCTTGATCAGCGCCTCAAGGTCTTCTTGGGTGGTCTCAGCCGGCAGCTGCTGGCTGATGGATCCCATCCCCAGCTCCTCGCATGCCTTGCCTTTTGACCTCACATAGCTCAGGGAGTCAGCGCGGTCGCCCACCAGCACCGTCGCCAGCGTCGGCTTGGACTTCCCGGCCGCCAGCCGTTTCGCCACCAGGCTGGCTACTTCATCGCGGACCTGCTGCGCGATCAACTTGCCATCGATCAACTCTGCCGTCATTCCTTACTCCTTTATCTGTATGTGAACTGCTACACAAATATTATACAGGCACTCCCCCTTGGCCAGAAGTGACACTCATCCCGTATTGCCGACTATCCCGAGAATGCTGTCCCCAACTTCCTCGCGTAGCCCAACCTCGTCGATCTTGTTCCAGCGGGGCGCCGCTGCCTCGGCCTTGACCCGGATGTAGTTGTCCGTCAGGCCGGAGAGCTTCCAGGCCCCGCCGCCTTCCCTGGTGGCCGACTCCCAAAGCACCGGACGCCTATCCCCCACGTGGCTCAGGCGGAATGCATGAGCCGCCTCCTCGAAGGCCCGCAGATACATCCGGTTCCGGCGGCGGCGCTCTTCCATTGGAACTTGATCCCTCATGCAGGCCGCCGTCGTTCCAGCCATCGGCGAGTACGTGAAGGCATGTCCGCCGGCGAAATGCATCTCGCGCACGAAGTCCAGCGAGGCAAGAAATTCATTCTCGGTTTCCCCCGGGAAACCGGCGATTACGTCTGTTGTGATCGCGGCATCGGGGACAACCGCCCTGGCGGCGGCAACCAGTGCTTTGAATGCTGTCGGCGTTGTCTTGCGCGCCATGCGCTTCAAAGTTGAGGCACAGCCGCTCTGCAGCGGCAGATGGAAGTGACTGCACAGGCGGCGATCTTCCCAGAGTTCGAAGAATTCAGCATCCAGGTCCCACGGCTCAAGCGATGAGAGGCGCACCCGGGGCGCATCAGTCTCGCGCAGGATGGCATGGACAAGGTTGGAAAGACGCATTCCAAAGTCCTGTCCCCACGAACCCAGGTGCACGCCGGTGAGGACGATCTCCTTTGCTCCGCCGCGGAGTGCCAGCGCCACATCCGCAATGACCTCCGCCAACGAACGGCTTCGGCCGTCGCCCCGGGCGATCGTAGTCACACAGAACGCGCAGCGATTGTCGCACCCGTCCTGCACCTTGATAAAGGCGCGCGTGCGCCTCCGCGCGCCGGGCAGCGGCATTCTCGCCACCGGCTCCGCGTCGAAAACATTCTCAGGGATCTGCAGCATGTCACGTACCAGGCGATCTTTGAGATCATTGGGTACCACAAGCGACACGCGCGGCAGTTCAGCGGCCTGCCCGGGCTGAAGTGTGGCCCAACAGCCGGTCGCCACGATCTGGGCACCCCCCAGGCGAGCCAGGCGTCGTATCTTGCTTCGAGAGTCTGAGACTGCCTCCGCGGTCACGGAGCAGGTATTCACCACGGACAGGTCCGCGCACTCGGCCGCCGCCACGATTTCGTGTCCGGCGGCGCGGAACTGGCGTGCCATGCTCTCAATCTCAGCCTGGTTGAGGCGGCAACCGACCGAGTCCAGGAATACTCTCATCTTCGCCGGTGACCGCGGCAGCCCGCTTTGTCGTGCGGACGCCGCTTGCGCTTCTTGATCTCAGGGCTGGAGCACAACGAAATTGTCAAACACGATGTCGGCGCCGGGTTCATCGAATGTCCCCGCCAGGATCCCCACTTCGCCGTGCGTCAGGGTCTGGTCCTGCACCTGAGCCACCTGCACACCATTCACGTAGCCTGAGAGGGCGTTCCCGCTGCAGTCCAGGCGCAGATGATTGATTGCTGTCCCCATGATGATCGCTGCGCTCGCCTGCATATTGGCCTGACCGAGTAGCGCAGCTCTGCCGCCGGTGAAAATGCCGAGGCCGTAGTAACCATCGCTGCCGATGATGAAGAAGTAATGGCTGTCACCGTCCGCGCGGCAGATCAGCCCGATCCGGTTTGCGTCCGGTCCTCCCAGCTTGCCCGCGTCCACCTCCACGCGTGTATCACTGAATTCCCTGTGCGGAGTCGACCAGACATTCGATTCCCGGGCGGTCACCAAGATCCGGTACCCGCTGCCGTCGTAGTCCATGATCCCCCCCTCGTGCTTCACGCGATCCCATCCAGATGCCGTCGAGCCAAAGTCATCCTGATACAGCACGCTCCCCGAGGGCACACCCGGTGAAACCGCCGCAGGCAATGGCATGGCGCAGCCCGCAAGGACAATTGCTGCCACAATGATCAAGAATGATGAACGCATCGCGGCATTTTATCACACGCCTTAGTGGGCCTCTGCGGCGGGAGAGACTTGTGACCCGCCATCGGTAGCGACGGCTGTGACCTTCAATGCGAGTCGTGAGCTGGATGCCTTAAACCCCTTTGGCTAAGGAAAGTACGTGGCGAGCAACTGGGCTGCCAGCTGCCCTGTTGAACCGCTGCCATCGATCTGGACTGCTTTCTTCCATTGCTCGAGCGCCAGGTTGTTCTGTCCCCAGCGTAGATAGGCAAGGCCCAGGTGCACGTGAGCCGACGCCAACTCCGGATCTTGCTCGAGGGCCTTCTGCAGCGCCTGTTCCGCCTTGATCAGGTAGCCCGCCTGGGCGTAGGACCAGCCGAGGGCATCCAGTGCCTGCGGATCCTTGGGCGCGAGCTGGACTGCTTTCAGCCCAGCCGCCACGCCCACATCCAGGACCCGCACATTGTTATCCGCACAGAAAAGGGCCAGCAGCCTCCAGTAGGATGACTCCGACGGCGCCAACTTCACTGCATTCTGATGGGCTGCCAGCGCCGCTACCAGATCGCCGCTGGCAGCATAGGCCTCGCCAACCAGGGACTGAAGCGCCGCATTCCCCGGCTCCAGTTGCGCGGCCCGGGAGTATTCGGCCAGCGACAGGCCCAGGTTCCCCTGGCGTCGCCAGTACAGACCCCTCAAGGTGTGGACAACGCTGCTGTTCTGGCCTAATGACAGGGCAGCATCCAGATCGGCGCGCCCATCCTGCTCGAGGTATTGCCGCGCCTCTCCCAGCCATGCGTGGGCTTCTGCATTCACCGGGTCGGCTTCCACGGCGAAAGTGAATGCACGCGCCGCAAGTGCCCATTCCTGCACGAGTCCCAGGCTCCGTCCGACTAGCACCATGCGCTCCGCCGGCTCACGTTCACCAACCGCAGCGCCCAGAGCCGCCTTCAGAGTCGACGCTGCCGGCCCAACCTCGGGATTCAGGGCCGTCGCCGCGTCCAGCGCCTCCGCTGCACTCCCCGCGTCTGAAAGCATCAGCAACAATCCCAACCGGTAGCGCGCCGCCGCATCATCCGCAATTCTCAGTCGCTGTTCCAGAGCTGACTGCTCGGCCTCATAGTCAGCGAGCTCATGATAGGCGCCGGCCAAACGGTCCCACAATTGCGGCTCTCGAGGGTACTGTCTGGAACCTTCCAGCCAGGCGGAGACCGCCGACGCCGGATGTCCCGCCGCCCACAACGATGAGCCCCTGACCTCCCAGCCAGCTGCAGAAAGCGCATCTTTGTCGCTGGCGATCTGCAGCAGCCGTGCTGCAAGGAGCTGATCTCCGCCGGAGTACGCGGACATCCCCGCCATCTCCCAAAGGTCCGCACGCCAGGGGAGCTTGTGGGCCGCGGACTCGAAGGCACGCGCCGCCTCCAGATATCGCCCCGCGCGGATTGCGTCTGTGCCAACTCGCAAGTTCCACAGGCCGGAAGTGAACACGGGCGCTGCCACTGCCACGGCCAGAACGAGAAGCACCGCCAGGGTATTCCAGGATCGCGATCGTTGCACGGACGCATTATATATTGCCTTTGTTGGACCACCCGGAAGAGGGAGGCCCACTGCAAGTGCTGCTCGTGCGGCAACGGTATAATCGACCCCATGAGTGCAGTGATTGCACTTGATATCGGCGGGACCCATCTGCGCGCCGCTCAATACGAACCTGGGAATCCTGAACCCATCGCCCATGAGCGCGTACTGACGCGCGCGAATGAGCCCGGCGCCTACGACCGCCTTCAGGCCCTTATCCGGTCTGTCTGGCCAAAGCGCGGAACCGTCCTCGCCATCGGCGCCGGCTCCCCGGGTCCCCTTGATCCCCGCCTCGGCATCATCTTGAAGACGCCGAACATCCCGGAGTGGCTGGACTTCCCGTTGGTCCACCGACTTTCGACGGAATTCGGTGTCCCGGCGTTTCTGGACAATGACGGCAACACTGCGGCCCTGGGCGAGTGGAAGTTTGGCGCTGCCAGGGGCCATCACGACGTTCTCTACATCACGCTTGGCACCGGTATCGGAGCCGGCGTCATCGTGGATGACCGCCTGATGCGCGGGTTCCACGGTCTGGCGGCCGAGCTTGGACACATCATCGTGGACCCCGATGGCCCGCCCTGCAATTGCGGCTTCCGCGGCCATGTCGAATCGTTCTGTTCTGGACCGGCAATCGTCCGGTATGTGTTGGAGGAGCTTTCCAAAGGCATCAACTCCAGCCTCAAGGCGGAACAGCAACCTAGCGCACGCACGATCGCCGAGGCGGCCGTGCAAGGCGATGCCCTTGCCATCTCCGCCTATCGCCGCGCAGGCGAGTATCTTGGCATTGCCGTGGCCAGTTACCTGCACGCCTTCGATCCATCCATCGTGGTCTTCGGGGGCGGCATCTCGTCCGTCGGGCCGCTGCTCTTCGATCCATTTCATGCCAGTCTCAAACAGCGCGTCTTCCATCCACGGTATCTGGAGGGCTTGAAGATCGAAAAGGCCGCCCTCGGTGATGATGCCGGCCTGCTGGGCGCGCTGGCACTGGCTCAGATCTCGATGCAAGTCTGAAAGGGAGTCATATGGAACCCATGGAACTGCCCGGGCCAAAGGCCCGCGCCTTTGTCAAGCGGGACTCGTCCGTCATCTCGCCCTCGTATCCCCGCGGTTATCCGCTGGTGGTCGATCACGCCAAAGGCTCAGAGGTCTGGGATGTGGACGGCAATCGTTTTCTTGACTTCATGTCCGGAATCGCGGTCACCTCCACTGGCCATGCCCATCCCAAGGTCGTCAAGGCCATCCAGGAGCAGGCAGCCCAGTTCATTCATATCTCCTCGGATTTCTATCACCCCAAGATGATCGAGCTGGCCGAGAAGTTGAATGAGGTTGCACCCTTCGATGAGGCAGCCGTTACGTTCATGACCAACTCGGGCACCGAGGCAGTTGAAACCGCCATCAAGCTCGCCCGCTATCACACCGGGCGCGCCAACTTCATCGGTTTCACAGGCGCTTTTCACGGCCGAACGATGGGTGCCGTGACCTTCACCGCCAGCAAGCCGACCTATCATGCCGGCTTTTACCCCCTCATGAATGGCGTTGTGCACGCGCCCTACCCGAATCCCTACCGGCCGGTCCTGGATCGCAAGACCGGCGAGGACTATGGCGAGACCGTCGTGCGCTACATCGAGGACCAGATACTGGAGCATATCCTGCCGCCCGATGAGGTGGCTGGCATCTTGGTGGAGAGCATTCAGGGGGAGGGCGGCTACATCGTGCCCCCGGAGGGCTTCTACCCCGCCCTGCGCAAACTGTGCGACGAGCACGACATCCTGCTGATGGTCGATGAGATCCAGTGCGGCATGGGCCGCACCGGCAAATGGTGGGGCATCGAGCACTTCGGCGTCGAGCCGGATGTCGTGACGGTCGCCAAGGGCATCGCCTCAGGCATGCCCCTTGGCGCCTGCCTCGCGCGCCAGTCCGTCATGGATTGGGAGCGTGGCGCACACGGCAACACCTTCGGCGGAAATCCCATCGCCTGCGCCGCGGCCCTGGCCACGATGGACCTGATCCAGAACGGCTACATGGCAAACGCCGCAGAGGTTGGCCAGTACACCCTGGACGCCTTGGAAGAGATCAAGGCACGGCACCCCAGTATCGGTGACGTGCGCGGCAAGGGCTTGATGATCGGGGTTGAGTTTGTCCTGGACCGCAAGACCAAGGAACCCGCGAAGGACCTTTGCCAGCGGGTGACGGATCTGTCCTTTGAGCGCGGCCTCCTGACCCTCAGCTGCGGCAAGAGCGTAATGCGCATCGCGCCCGCTCTGAACATCAAGACAGCCGAGATCGACGAGGGCCTGCAGATCTTTGAAGAGGCCATTACGTTGGCCGAGAAGGAAAGCCGCCTCTAGTTCGTTCTTGGCTGGCGACACGCCGCCTTCGCAGGCCTGCGTCGGCCGCCAGGATCATTCAGGAAATCACACAGCGCGCCTCTCGGCGCGCTGTGTTTTTTGTTGGAACTGATGCTTTTCTATCAGCCTACTTGACTGGATTCACCTGGATCAACGCGGCCCTTACTGCGAGTCGGCCGTCATAGGTCTTCGTCGCCTCGTTGTACTTCGAGCAGGTGATCAGCGTCAGCACCGGCTTCGTCTCGTGCTTGAAGACGGTTATGTCATTCGGGGCCACATTGCCAATCGACTTCACCTCGTAGATGTACTGCCGGCCGAAGGCAGTGATTAGAATTCTGTCACCGGCGGCCAGTGTGTTGAGCTTGGCAAACGGTCCGTCGGTGCCATACCGGCTTACCACGTGGCTGGTGATCACGCTGTTACCGCTCAGGCCGGGGAAGGCGGTTCCCTGCAGCCAGCCGCCCACGCCGCTTAGCCAATCCACTTGCCAGCTGCCCTTGACCAGTGGCACTCCGACAATCGACATCTTCAGATTCATCTTCGGGATCTCAAGCGTTACAGCCATGTTGTCCGCATACGGCACCGCAGGCTGGTCGTTCAGCTCAGTCACCACGCCGGGCGTGAAGCCTGTGACCGGGATGTTGCCGCAATTTTCCGTGCAGCCGCCGTGGCGGTGCAGCTGCGAGAGCGGAACATTCGAGATGGCGCGGTAGATATTGATCGGATCCTCAGGCGCGTAATCGCGCTCGGTTGAGTATGCGTTGGCGTTCTGCAGGCCGGGATCGATCTCCAGGCTCTCCCAAACCACTTCGGCCACATTCTCCACGGGTTGATCGGTCAGGGTGCCATTCGCCTGAGCCTGGAACGTACACACCCCGATATCACCCATCTCGAAGACGCTCCAACCGACGGTTATCAGTGTTCCAACCGGTTCAGCTACTGCCGGAGCATCAGGGGCATGGGTGCTGCCGCTGCACTCCAGCGAGGCGGCAACGTAGTCCAGCTCCGTCGGGATGTCATCCGTCATCACCACGTCGAAGGCGTCGGCGGCGCTGCTGCCGCTGTGCTGGAACGTGATCGTGAAGGTGACGATCGTTCCCACCTGGATCAGATTCGTGTCCGCCTGCTTCGTGATCTGCAGCTGCGGTTCAACGACATCCACGGTCGTGCCGTCAGGTCCAAGTGGACTCCCGGTCCCGGTCCACTCGAAGAGGGCCGAGTTGTCCAGCGAGAGGCCGTCGACATTCAGGGCATTGTCCAGGACGATCACGTTGTACTTGATCACCAGGTTCACATCCGAGCCGGTCTGATTCGACAGCGTGCCAAAGTCGAACTTCACGCGACGGCCGTAATTGGGATCGCTGGTGTCGACGCCGCCAGAACCGTCATCCACGTTCGGGCTGTCACACACATCCTGCAGTGTGCCCATGCTCGTCGTCAGGCCCGTCCCGGTGATGCTCAAGCACTCATCGAACGACAGACCCAGGTCCATCGTGTCGGTCATGATCGCATCCGGGAGCGTGTTATTGGCCGGGATGGTGAACGTCACTTGATAGGTGATGATCTCACCGATCGCCACATCCGAACCTGTTGTCCACGTGTGGTTTACATCAGTGTCATAGAGGATCTTGTCAATACCCTGCGGCGGCACCGCTGTCGAAGTGCTCGTTGCCGTATCCGTTGGGGTATTGGTCGGCGTATCCGTCGGAGTGTTGGTCGCTGTCTGCGTCGGGGTCTCGGTCGGAGTATCCGTCGCCGTCGGGGTATCTGTAGGCGTATCCGTCGCCGTGGGCGTATCCGTAGCTGTACTCGTCGCTGTTGGAGTATCGGTCGGAGTGTCGGTCGCTGTTGGAGTATAGGTCGGAGTATCGGTCGCGGTCGGAGTATCCGTCGGAGTATCAGTTGCCGTCGGAGTATCCGTCGGCGTGTCCGTCGGTGTGGCCGTCACGCGCTCCGTTGGAGTGCTGGTTGGCGTATCCGTCGGCGTATCAGTGGCCGTCGGAGTGTCCGTCGCGGTGTCCGTAGCTGTCGGTGTGTCCGTCGGAGTGAGGGTCGCCGTTGCGGTGTTCGTTGGCGTATCCGTCGCCGTCGGAGTGCTGGTCGGTGTATCCGTCGCCGTCGGAGTGTCTGTTGGTGTGTAGGTGGGCGTGTCCGTCGCCGTTGGCGTGTACGTCGGCGTATGAGTCGACGTGGGTGTGTCCGTCGCCGTTGGAGTGTCCGTCGGTGTGTTGGTGGCCGTCGGTGTGTTGGTGGGCGTGTCCGTAGGCGTATTCGTCGCCGTGTTCGTCGGCGTCGGGGTCGGTGGCACTACGGGAGGAAACGCCTGGGGATCCGACATCTTGTACTTGTAGACGACCCCCGAACCCTCGTCAATCCAGGCATAGGTGGTGGTCGAGGCTCCTCCGGCATCGCATATGGCCCGGAAGGTGAACTCCATGATGACGTAATGGTCCGCACCGCCAGAGGTCGTGTTCACGCCCGAGTAGAAGGTCCCATCCTGGCCGATCGTAATTCCGGTCATCCCAACCACGTTGGTGGCGGTTGCCTCTTCGAGGCGCCAGCAAGTCGAGTTAAAAGCCTGCAGGAGAACCGGCTGGAGCTGAACGTCCTCAGGCGCACCGATCGTGCCAAAGTTGTATCGTGCCGTAAAGACAATGGTGCCACCGGGAAGTACAGGGGTTGCGGGCACCACGCCCAGCGACACTACGGAAGACGTGGAGGCAGAAGTCTCAGCGCGGGTCGTGAGCTTCCGATGAGATGTGGTGGTCACGGCCCCGCCGGCAAGACTTATGGCCATCTCCGCCGTCCAGTCCGGGGAATCGCCGTAGCCTGTCGCCTTGCGGGGATAGCCGACGAGGAAGTAGAATTTTTCTCTGGTGCCTCCCGCTATGCTGGTGATATTCCGGGTTCCAGATTCGCCATCATCGAGCGACCAGCTGCCGGTGAAGTCGCTCGGGTTGGACTCGGCGGGAGCAGGCGCGCCAACCTGCAGCGTCAGAGGACCAACAGCGCCGACATTTGGATTGTAGATCGACACCTCAAGGTACATGGCGTCGGGTCCCTGCGTGCCGGCTAGGTTGTCGTCCACCGTAGCAAACTGCTGTTTGGTCGTCAGGATGACGCCGTAGGCGGTCGCCTTGATCGGCTCGCAGACGGTAGCGTTGAAAACTGTGAACGGGTCAGCGCCTGCATTGGCCGCAAGGCTGTTTTGCAGACCACTGGTGCTCTCACCAGGGTCAAGGACGCAGTTTAGTGCATTGGCTGAAGCCCCGCTAACATCCACCGTCATGGTGAGCTTGTAGAGGGCTTCCCCACTGGTCGTGCCAGAGAAGGTCCAGGGCGGGGCCAGCAGATTGCCACTTGATGACGAGGTCTTTGTAACAACTGTATACGTTCCGTAGACCCCCGCGGAATTAACGATCGTGATGCCCGGGCCAAACTGCGGCGTGTCAGTGAAACTGAAGCTTCCATTGCCGCTGGTGTCTTGTGTGACGTCGATGGCATAGGTGATGATGTATCGGTTTGGATTGGCAGTGGGAACGATCCCATCCACGACCATCTTGAAGGCCGACAGGCTGCCTCCCGCCGCGGCCGGCGTCGCCGGAATCGCCGCCACCCAACTCAACGCCAGGCTTACCGCGGTGAACAGCCGCACGATTCCCCATGCAGCGCGTGTTGCTATGAATGATTTTCTCAAAAGATCCTCCATGCAGTCATGATCTCAGCGTTGAGCCCTCGAACAAATTCACAATGACATCCCGCGCGGCAATCGGAGCCGCGCCGAAATGGAACGAACCCGTCCAATGAGACCAATACAAGTATTCCCTTTTCACTTGATTCTATGGGTATTTGCACATTTGTCAAGCAGCAAACCCCCAAACTTGGCGGGCGTTCCGTCTGCGGCACCGCCAGTAGGTCCCACGCGTCTGCGGTTATGCACACTCCGCATTGGAAGTACTCATTTCCCCAAGTCAATGCCCTATCGGTAGCCGTGCCGCCCTGGAAAGCGCCCCGCGATCCCGCCTTCGCGGGCCGATCGCGCCTAAATGATAGAATGAAGACCGCCCGCATTCACGGCACCAGACACATAGACCACCATGCTGCCCGATTTTCGCGTCCGCCAACGCGACTACTTGCTCGAGATCGCCCGCCTGCTTACCCAGGAATTGGACCTTGAGAAGCTTTTGCAGCGCATTCTGCGCGTCTCGATCGAAATGCTGGCCGGGCAGGCAGGCCTGATCGCCCTCAAAGAGTCCGATGGTTGGCGTGTCGCCGCCGCACACAAGATCCAGCCGGCGTTCCTGAGTTATCTTGAGCCGCTTCTGGCCGACGGAAAGGTCCGTGAGTTGGACGTGCGCGAGCTCAACCGCATGCTCAAGGACTTGACCTATACTGCCAGCCTCGGACTCTTGAACGGCACCGGTCTCCCCCTCTCGGCTCACGGTCAAGTCATCGGCGTCATTTTCATCTTCCGCAACTATCCCGATGTGTTCACCCCCAATGACCGCGTGCTGCTTCAGTCTTTCGCGGACCAGGCAGCCGTTGCGGTCTTCAACGCTCGGCTCTACGGGCAGCTCAACTACGAGAAACAGCGCCTGGACGCGCTGCTCGATTCGGCTGCGGATGGCATGCTGATCCTCAACGCCGATCGTGTCGTCGAGCGTTGCAATGCCGCCTTTGAGCGGCTCTTCGGTTTGCCGCGCGAGCAGATCGTCGGCCAGGCGCATTCACAGATTGTGCGCTGGATCCGGGACCCGCAGGGCACCACCCTCGAGGAGGCCGAACGCCAGGGCTGGAGCCTTGCGCCTCAGGCGCCGCTGTACGTCGAAGGCGATCTCGAGCGGCCGCTGCCTCCACCGCTACCAGTAGGCATCACCTACGCGCCGCTGCTTTCCGAGGACGGCAAGTTGCGCAACATCGTTGTCAGCGTGCGCGACATCACGCACTTCCGCACCGCGGAAGAGATCAAATCCACCTTCATTTCCATCGTCAGCCACGAGCTGCGGACGCCCGTTGCGCTGATAAAGGGCTATGCCTCCACGCTGCGCCGCGATGACGCTAAGTGGGATCGCGCCGTGGTGAAGGACAGTCTGGCCGTCATAGAGGACGAGGCCGACCGGCTCACCAAGATGATCGACGACTTGCTGGACGCCTCTCGCCTCCAGGCCGGCGGTCTGAGCATCAACCGCGCCGATGTGTCGCTGCCCGCCCTCGCCGCGCGCGTCGCCGAACGCCTCGGTTCGCAGTCCACGAAACACACCATCGCTGCGGACTTCCCTTCCAAGTTTCCGGTGATCATGGGTGATGAAACGCGGCTCGAGCAGGTGCTGTCCAACCTGGTCTCCAATGCGTTGAAGTATGCCCCGAAGGGGAAGATCCGCATCAGCGGCGCCTCTGCCGCGGGCCAGGTGACGGTTTGCGTGAGCGATGAGGGTCCGGGCATAGACGCACGCGAGACGCAGCACATCTTTGAGCGCTTCTATCGCTCGACCAATGCCGTCAAACAGACCAAGGGCGCCGGTCTGGGCCTGTATCTGGCACGCGCCATCGTTGAAGCCCACGGTGGGCGCATCTGGGTCGACCCCAAAGCCACCATCGGCGCACGCATCTGTTTCTCCCTGCCGCGCTGAACCGCGGAGCGGGTGGTAAAATGAACCGCCATTCTTGGAAGGCGCCTGCCTCCATCGTCGTTCGCGGCTGAAGCTGCGCCGCGACCGCACTTCCATGCAAGCGAGAATCATCATCCATGCCAGTCTATCCACCGCGCAGCAGGGTCGAAAAGCATCAAACCTGGAACGCTGAGAGCGTCTTCGCCGGCGAGGCCGCCTGGGAGGCGGAACACAAGAGCATCCTCGAGAGTCTCGATTCCATCAAAAGATTCCAGGGACACCTCGGCGACGGCCCCTCCATGCTGCGTGAGGCCCTTAACGCCCGCGACGAGCTGTTTGTCCGTGCCCAGCGCCTTTATATGTACGCCTCGTTCGCGCAGGCGGTGGATACCACGGATCGCAAAGCCTCCGGCATGCAGGGTCGGGCGGCCAGCATGAACGGACAGGTCGCCGGCGCCATCGCCTTCTTCGCTCCTGAATTGATCCACCTGGGACACGGCCGGCTGCGCGAATGGATGCAGCAGGATCCGCAGCTTGCTGTCTACACCCACAGCATTGATGATCTTTTCCGCCGCCAGGCACACGTCCGCTCGGGAGAGATCGAAGAGCTGCTCGGAATGCTGACGGATCCATTTGACGGACCCTCCAACACCGCCAGCATGCTGACCAATGCAGATTTCAAGTTCTTGCCCGCAGTTTCTGGCACGGGCACCGGCCTTGTGGTGACGCAGAGCTCGGTCAGCCGCATCCTGCTCGGCGCGGATCGGACGGCGCGCCAGAGTGCCTGGAATCACTACATGGATCGCTACGTCGAGTTCAAGAACACTCTGGCGAGCAATCTGATCACCTCCATGAAGGCCGATGTTCTCCGAGCCCGCGCCCGCCAGCATGATTCTTCCCTCGCCGCTTCCCTGTTCGACAACAACGTGCCGGTCGAGGTCTTCCACAATTTGCTGGATAGCTTCAAGCGGCACCTGCCGGTCTGGCATCGCTACTTTGACCTCCGGCGCAGGGCTCTGCGCCAGCGCGACCTTGCATACTACGACATGTGGGCGCCGCTCGGCAGGAAGAAGGAGAAGCTCTCATTTGCCCAGGCGGTCGATATGATCAGCCAGGGACTGGCGCCGCTGGGACGCGAGTACACCGATGCGCTCCGCAGGGGCTGCCTTGAGCAGCGCTGGGTCGATTGGGTGCCAAACAAGGGCAAGGCGCATGGCGCATTCTCGTACGGCGCTCCCGGCACCCATCCGTTCATCATGATGAGCTTCACGGACGAGGTTGAGAGCATGAGCAATTTGGCTCACGAACTCGGCCACTCCATGCATTCCTACCTGACCTGGAAACACCAACCCCTCGTTTATTCGGACTACTCGCTCTTTGTTGCCGAGGTGGCTTCCAACTTCCACCAGGCAATGGTTCGCAGCCACCTGCTCAAGACCTCCACCGACACGGCCTTCCAGATAGCCGTCATTGAAGAGGCCATGGGCAACTTCTTCCGCTACTTCTTCCAGATGCCGACGCTTGCCCGCTTTGAACTCGAGACGCACCGTCGTATTGAGAAGGGCGAATCGTTGACAGCCGATGATATGCTCGAGCTGATGGCAGATCTGTTCGCCGAGGCGTTTGGTCCGAAGGTGAAAATCGATCGCCCGCGGGTCGGCATGGTATGGTCCACCTTCGGCCATTTGTTCGCCAACTACTATGTCTATCAGTATGCCACCGGCATCTCCGGCGCCCACGCCCTTTCTAGCCGGATTCTGAGAGGCGAGAAGGGCGCTGCCGACGACTACCTGGGCTTTCTTACGGCCGGCTCATCAGCCTACCCGCTGGATGTCTTGAAGCAGGCAGGCGTGGACCTCGCCAGCCCGAAGCCTGTGGAGGAGACCTTCGCAGTGATGGAAGAGTACATCGACCGCCTCGAGAAGCTCCTGAGCTAGTCTGGATCCGAATTCGGCCGGCAGATTCACACCCAAATTTCACCAGGATCGGAAACCTATCACATGCCCCAAACTCAGATCGCTTGTCCGCGCTGCAAACAACCCATCACCGCCAACGTCGAGCAGCTCTTCGATGTTGCTGCCGATCCGGGCGCCAAACAGCGCCTGCTCGGCGGGCAATCCAACATGGCCCGCTGTCCACATTGCGGATTCGAAGGGCGCCTCGCCACACCCGTCGTCTATCACGACGCAGACAAGGAGCTGCTGCTCACCTACTTCCCTGCCGAATTGGGGATGCCGGTCACGGAACAGGAGCGCCTGGTCGGACCGCTGATCACAGAGATCACCAATCACCTGCCTCCGGAGAAACGTAAAGCCTACCTCTTCAAGCCGGTAGCGAACCTAACTTATGAATCGATGATCGAGACCATCCTGGGCAAGGACGGCATCACGCCCGAGATGATCAAGGCGCAGCAGGAGCGCCTGACCCTGATCGATAAGCTCCTGGCAGCCACCACGGCGGATGTGCGGACTCATCTCATCAAGGAAAACAACGCGCTGATCGACGAGCAGTTCTTCATCCTTTTCAGCCGTCTGCTGCAGGCTGGGCTGGGCAGCGGTCAGGAAGCCCTCGCCAAGCAGCTTTCGGAACTCCAAAATCAACTTCTTACTGAGACCGAGATCGGCCGGCGGCTGAAGGAGTCGGCGGGTGAGCTGGAGGCTGCTGCCAAGGCGTTGCAGGATGCCGGCCCCAGCCTGACGCGTGAGAAATTACTGGATCTGCTCATCGCCGCCCCGAACGACGCCCGGCTGAAAGCCTACGTGTCCCTGGCCCGCACTGGCATGGACTACGTGTTCTTCCAGACCCTGACCGAGAAGATTGACAAGGCCTCCGCCGAGGAGAAGAAGAAGCTCGAGGCACTGCGCGAGAAAGCGCTCGATCTTGTCAATGAGATCGATAAGCAGTTGGAGGCGCGCTTCAAGCAGGCTCAAACACTTATCGACAAGATCCTGGCCGAGGATGACGTGGCAAAAGCCACACAGGCCAATTTGGAGGCCTTCACCCAGGACGCTGTGGATCTCGTTCAGACCATGCACCGCCAGGCATCAGAGAAAAATGACTACGCACGCATGGGCAAGCTGCAAAAGATGACCGAGGTCTTGCAGGCTGCTTCAGCGCCGCCGCCCGAGGTCGCTCTCATCGAGAGGCTGCTCGATGCACCGGACGATGCCGTCGAGAAAATGCTTGCTGCCAACGAGCCCCTGATCAACGACGCGTTTATGGAAGCGCTGAATGGGCTGGTGACACAGATCAACGCCCAGGCCGAGCAGGGGAGTGCTGAAGCCAAGAAGATCGCCCCCAAGCTGCAATCAATCTATAAGACCGCCCTCAAATTCTCAATGAAAAAGAAGATGGCAGCCTAGGTTGCCATCTCTCCATTTCGTCATTGCGCCAGGCGCTCTCCCCCGAAGCAGAATCTCCGCGCCAGCACTATCCTCGTCCCGCTCAAACGAACTGGTCGGCCTCTTCCCCCACGAATGGGTTTGACTTCTTCTCTCGATCCACTGTCGTCTCAGCCCCATGGCCCGGAAGCAGACGTGTGTCCCCGGGCAGAGCAAACACCTGTGTCTTTATGCTGTCGATCAGCTGCTCCCAATTGCCTCCCGGCAGGTCCGTCCGGCCCACACTGTCCTGAAAAATCAGGTCACCGCAGAAGCACACGCCTCGCTCCGGGACGTGGAAGATGCAGTGACCTGGAGTATGCCCCGGCGTGTGGCGCACCTCAACCTCCACCTTTCCCAGCCGCAATATCTGGCCGTCGTAGAGATCGATCGTCGGCTCAGGTCCCGGGTCGATCTTGAAGCCGAAGGCTGGCGCGCCGCCCTCAAGGCGCCAGAGATTGTGGTCTGCCGGATGCAACGCCACCAACGGCAGCGGATTCGAGCCGTCGACGATCGCACCCGCGCCGCCGATGTGATCGAAGTGAGCATGCGTATACCAGAGATGCGCGATCCGCCAGCCGCGTTTCTGGGCCTCGTTCAGGATCACATGCCCGTCCCATGCCGGATCGATCACCGCCGCACCACCTGTCGAAGTATCCGCGATCAGATAGGCATTCGTCTGCACCGGCCCAAGCACAAAGGGAACGATCTCAAGCATTTGCCGAATCTCTCGCCTTTCCTTCTTCCTCTTTCTTCGTCAGCCCCTCACGAATCCATCATGGTCTCAACATGCTCCGGGGGCAGCACCCGGCTGCGAGGCACCACTGCCAGCGTGATCCCTATGCCGAGTGCGATCAGTGCCAGCGCTGTCGGATACATCATCTCCGGATCGTGTGCGTACAGCACACCCGCGATCGGCGGCGCCAGCAGCGTACTGGCAGAGCCTAGGGTCTCCGCTATCCCATACGCCAGCCCCATCTGTGATCTGTGCACAAATCCCCGCACCTGCGCCACGCCCAGGCTCCGAAGCGGACGGTAGGCGCCAAGCAGAAAGTAGCCGATCGCGAACCAACCCAGGCCCAGGCCCTGCCACAAGAACATCGCAAAGCCGGCCATGCCTATTTGCCCCAACAAGAAGCCTGTCCGGGCCTCGAGCTGCCCCAGCACAAGAGCCAGGACCGTCGTGCCCAGATACGCGATCGAGATCAGCCCCCCGATGATGCTGAGCGAAAGCCCTTGCTCATTCCTCAGGTAGTTTGAGGACAGCGGTTGCGGCACGTAGGCCGCGAACGCCACATAGAAAAACACCGCCAGGAATGTGAGGTACCTGCGATTCCGCAGCAGCGCAGCGGGAGGGTTGTCTGGATCGTGATGATCGCGGGGCTGCGCTGAGACACACAAGATCGCCAGCGTTGAAAGCACGAAGATGCCGGCCGCAATCCAGTACACCGTCCTGAAGCCGTACTCGTCGGCAACGCGCCCGCCGATCAGCGGACCGATCACGGCGCCCGCGTTGAAGGTCATCGAGACAAAGGTGATCGCCCGTGCCACGGTCCACTTCCCCCGCGCGGCCGTCGTATAGCTGTCCAGCGGCGATGCCACAAAGGCCGTCAAGCCGTACATCAGCAGCCCGGCCACAAACATCGTCAGGCTGTGGGACGTGGCCATTAGGATGGTTGCCAGAATTCCCACCAGCCAGGCGGCGATTAACATCGGCCGCCGACCGAGTCGGTCGGATAGATGCCCTGCCGGGATGTGCGTCAGGGTCATGGCCGCGCCGAACGCGCCCAGGATCGCTCCGATCTGTATGGGTCCGGCTCCGAGTTCCTGCAAGAAGATGGGTTGGAAAAGCAGGAACATGCTCTCCCCGAATCCCCACAAGAACTACGCGCCGCCAAGCCAGAGCAGGGAAGGATTCATCCGGATGCGGTCTCCAGGAAAATGAGATGGTCGGCGGCTTTGGCGCCACACCAGTGGAGGCGGAGCCACCGCCCTCCCCGGCGCTCATCAACTCACGCGCCAATCTCGGCGCCTGACGAGTAGCCAACTCTTTTTTTTTCATCTTATCAGATATGGCGCCGCTGCCGGCGGACTTGCAGGATAGAATTGGACAACCGACGGGCCAGCTCTCAGGACAATGGGCACAGGACACAAGCTTCCCTTTCGAAACATGACGGCGCAGAATTGGCAGAATCTGGCCATCGCCGCGGTCCTCACGTTCTATTTGATCCAGATTGGCATGGAGGTGTTCTGGCGTAACACTTGCGGCCATCTCGCAATCGACTATTGCACGTTCTGGAGCGCGGGGCAAATCGCCAACAAGTACGGCTACGCAAGGGTCTACGATCTGGACCTCATGAGCCAGATTCAAAGAACGATCTTTCCAGCGACGTCCGATCTATCAAAGTTTGCAGTTGTTCCGACGCCGTATCTGCCAGTATTCATCTTGCTCTTCCAGCCCTTTGCGCTGATTGATCCGGCAGCTGGCTTCTGGCTATGGACGGCGCTCAACGGTGCAATCTACTTCTTCTATCTCCGCTTTTTCGCCCAAGAGATGGCCAATGAGCCCCTGCAAACTCGGCTCCTGATCTTGCTGACTTCATCTCTGCCGGTCTTCCTGAACTTTCTCTACGGCCAGGTGAATGTCTGGCTGGCTGTCTGCATTGGCGAATTCATGCGCGCTTCGATTTCAGACCGCCGGTTCCGCGCGGGTCTCTGGCTCGGGGGATTCCTCATCAAACCTCAGTCCCTGATCTTGATCGTCCCCGTCTTGCTGCTTCAGCGCGCTTTCAGGACGCTGGCAGGCTTCGCCTCAGCATCGTTGCTCGTCCTTGGAACATCGTTCGTCCTGATGGGATACGACGGATTCGCGACTCTTATCAGACTCTGGCTCGGATATGCAACCGGCCTACCAGCCGCAATCGGTCCGCAGGTTATGATGAATTGGCGGATGATAGGAATCAGTCTGAATTCAGCCTTTCCGTCCAGGGCCGCCTGGGCAATCACCGCTATTGGCTTAGCAGCCACACTCTTGGCAGTAGCCTACATTTGGAGACGCCCGCTTGGTCACACCGGATTCAAGTACGGCATCGGCCTGCTGGGTACACTGGCTGCCACGGGACTTGTGGCCTGGCATTCACATGTCTCCACGTCAGTCATTCTGATTCCCCCGCTCATCTACCTGTCGCAGCCGACGAACCGTTTGCCAAGGGGCACCGTGCTATTGTGGGCCCTTGTCCCTGCGGCGATGTACTTCGCTGTCTTCATATTGGATCTGCTAGTCCATCAAGGAATTCTGACCCCCAATGCAAACTCCCTGCTCAATTTTCTGTCGGGCGGGGGCGCGTTCGGGTTGAACGTGTATCTTCTGTTCTTGGCGGTGAGATGCCTGGGGAATCCTGCCACACAACTAGCAGACTAGATTCGCGGGGTCTTTCTCCTCACTGATCATCTTTCTAGCCAACCACGCGTAACTCGCGCGGCATGTCGCTGAGAACATCCACCCCGGTCTTGGTCACCACCACGTTGTCCTCGATGCGCACGCCCCCGCGCCCGGAAAGATAGATTCCGGGTTCCACCGTATACGCCATTCCCGGATACAACATGTGCATGTTGTCCCCGCGTATGTATGGCTCCTCGTGCCCTTCCATGCCGATGCCGTGACCCGTCCGATGGGTGAAGTACGGGCCGTAGCCAGCACGCTCGATCACCTCCCGCGCGGCTTTGTCCACGTTGGCGCATGGCACCCCGGGTCGGCTGGCTGCACGTCCCGCAGCGTTGGCTTCCAACACGATCCCGGCGATCTTCTTCCATTCCGCATCCACTTCACCGACCGCGAATGTGCGCGTCAGATCCGACACATACCTTTCCGTTATGGCTCCCCAGTCCACCAGGAGGAGATCGCCTCGTTCGAGCTTGCGGTCGGAAGGTGTAGCGTGCGGGTTGGCGGAGTTGGGGCCGGCGCATACGATCGGGGAAAAAGGTAAATCTGCGTCGGAGCCATTCTTGAGCAGTTCCATCGTCAGCGCGCTGGCAATCTCACGCTCGGTTGCACCGACCTTAATGGAAGGAAGAATGGCCTCCAATGCCATCTGTGCAACGTGGACCGCGTGACGCATGGCTGCGACCTCAGTCTCGTCCTTGCGGAGTCGCAGCGACGCCAGGGCCTCAGATGCATCCGGAAAAGCCGCTTCTGGTGCGCCGTTCTGCACATGGCGGAATTCCAGCAGCCGCATCTGTCGAGGTTCGACGCCGATCTTCTTGCCGTCGAGCTCCAGCGACCTCACGGCTTGCCCGAACGCCTCGTCCCACTCAGCCGGATTCTCTCCGTAGGTGAACCGATTCACTTTGTAGGGGATAAGCGCCCCCTTCGTCATCTCGAATTCTGGCAGCACAAGCGCCGGCTCCTTGTCCTGCGTCACAAGCAGAACCACAGGGCGCTCCATTAGATGAAAGCTCACGCCCGTCAAGTAGGTGAGCATCGGGCCTGGATTGATGGCCACGGCGTCCAGTCCGGCTTGGGCCAGAGCGGTCTGGAGTTGTTCCAATCGCGCGGTCCTCATCATGCCTCCCTTCCCGCCGGCACCCCTCCGGATCGGTCAATCCTGCAGCCGTATCGCGCGGCCGTCTCGTGTGCCGCTATCTTCGCGTATACGCGGCGTCCCATCCCCACCGTCCTGCCTGCTCCATCCCCCTACTCTTTCTCCACCGCCTCCTCGCTTCGAGGCTCAGGAGTCTCATCGCCCCGTTTTCGCGGTCGAGGCGGCTCGACCACGGCATCGCGCGCCAGCGCCACTTCGATCACCTGATCCATGTGCTTCACTGGGATGATCTTTAGGTCCGTGCGGACGGTTTTCGGCACGTCGTGCAGATCCTTCATGTTCTTCTCCGGCAGCAGCACTGTCTTGAGCCCCGCCCGATGCGCCGCCAGCACCTTTTCGCGCACACCACCGATCGGAAGCACTCGTCCGCGCAGCGTGATCTCGCCCGTCAAGCCAACGTGTCGGAATGCTGGCCGCCCGGTCAGGGCTGAGATCATTGCCGTGGCAATGGTAATGCCCGCAGATGGCCCATCTTTCGGGATGGCTCCTTCGGGGATGTGCAGGTGGATATCCATCCGCTCAAACACTTCCATGTCGATCCCCAGTGCGGCCGCGCGCGACTTGATGTAGGTCAGGCCCGCCTGCGCCGACTCCTGCATCACCTCTCCCAGCTGGCCGGTCATTTGCAGTGAGCCCTTCCCCTCCAGCACCGCCACCTCGACCGCCATGATCTCGCCGCCGTTCTCGGTCCACGCCAGCGATTCAGCCACGCCAACCTCATCCGCCTTTTCCATCTCGGGCGGGATGTACTGTGGAGGATCAAGGAACTTCTCGATAACCCCTGGAGCGATCGCCGACGGATACTTTCGGCCCTCCGCCTTGAGGCGTGCCACTTTCCGTATGATCTGCCCGATCTCCCGTTCAAGATTGCGCACGCCGGCTTCAAAGGTGTACTCACGAATGATTCGCTTCAAGGCGCCGGTCTCGAACTGAAGGCCAATGTCGCCCACGCCGTTCTCATCGATCTGCCGCGGGATCAGAAAGCGTGTGGCGATCTCCAGTTTCTCATCCTCGATGTAGCCCGGAAACTCGATCACCTCCATGCGGTCGAGCAGGGCCGGTGGGATCGGCCCGAGGTAGTTCGCCGTCGTCACGAACATTACTTTCGAAAGATCGTAGGGCATTTCGAGATAGTGATCGCTGAATGCGTAATTCTGCTCTGGATCCAGCACTTCCAGCATCGCCGACGCCGGATCGCCGCGGAAGTCCGAGTACAGCTTGTCGATCTCATCCAGCATGAAGAGCGGATTGTTCGTGCCAGCCCGCTTCATTGTCTGCAGCACCCGACCCGGCAGCGCGCCGATGTACGTTCGGCGGTGTCCGCGGATCTCCGCCTCGTCGCGGATACCCCCCAGGGACACGCGCACAAATTTGCGCTCCAGCGCCTCGGCAATCGAGCGCCCGAGCGAGGTCTTGCCCGTGCCCGGTGGACCAACAAAGCACAGGATGGGCTGACGCTCCTTCTTCGGCTTTAGAGAGCGCACTGCAATATATTCCAGGACTCGCTCCTTCGCCTTCTTCAGCCCGTAGTGATCGCGCTCAAGGATCTTGGCGGCATGCCGGACGTCTAGGTTGTCGGGCGTGGCCGCCGTCCACGGTAGGTCGATGATCCACTCTATATATGAACGGATCGTCCCGATCTCGGGCGCCATCGGAGGCATCTGGTTCAGGCGCTCGAGCTCCTTCATGGCCACGGCCTTCGGCTCCTCCGGCAGGTTCGCCGCCTGTATCTTGCGCTTCAGCTCGGCCGCGTCCCGCGTGAAGACATCGCCCTCCCCCAGCTCGTTCTGGATCTGCCGCATCTGCTCACGCAGGTAGTACTCACGTTGCGTCTTGTCCACCTCGTTGCGGACTCTGGAATGGATCTCGTCCTGCAATTCCAGGACATCCAGCTCCTGCGCCAGGATCCTGTTGATCGCTTGCAGCCGACCCCGCGGGTCGAGCAGTGTTAGCAGCCCTTGCCGCGCATCGAAGTTGAGAGACAGGGAGGTCGCGATCATGTCGGCGAGCCAGCCCGGCTCGGAGATGTTCATCGCGAACACGTGCGCTTCTTCGGGAATCGAGCGATCCAGCTGGATGACCTTGTCAAATAGGTCCAGCACCGATCGCATCAGCGCCTGCGTCTGGCGATCCGCAGTTGGGGATTCAAACACGGGGCGGGCACGCACTCTCACATACGGCTTGTGTCGGAGGAAGTCCACCACCTCCAACCGTCGTCTGCCTTGCACCAGAGCGCTCGAGGAGCCGTCTGGCATCGAAAGCAGGCGTCCGACAGCCATTTCGAGCCCGATTGGCAGGAAATCCGATGGTTTCGGGTCCTCCAATTCAGGGTCCTTCTGCACCAGGCCGATCACCGTCCGGTTCTTTGCCTGCGCTTCTTGGATCGCCAGGAGCGACGCCTCGCGTCCCACAAAGATGGGTGAGACCATCCGCGGAAACACCACCAGGTCTCGCAGTGGCAGCACCGGGGCATCGATGAGCCCCTGCTCATCCGGGTCACGGTTTGGCACGCGGTACAACTCCTCGGTGCGTTGCGATAGCGCCGGGGTGAAGTTGTCTTCTTGTTCGTTCCACTCAGCTGTGTGATTCACAGAGCATGTCTCACGCAGTCCGTCGTAGACGCAGACAGGCCATCACGGCCCGGGGTGGCCCTTGACCAAGTCTCGAGCCTGCCACGCCGCGATCGCCTCGGCAGTCACAAACATCGAACCTGCGGACAAGACAATGCTACCATCTTTTTCTGAGAGCTCGATTGCACGCTGGAAGGCCGCCGCTACCGGGCTCAACACTTCGTGCGTGATGCCGGCGCGCTCCGCAAGCGGAAGGATGCTTCCCGGTGGAAGCGCCCGTGGATGATCCGCCTTGGTGACGAACATGCGCCGCACTTTGTCCCTGATCTCTTCGAACATCCCCGGGATGTTCTTATCCTCGGATGCACCGAAGATCAGATACACCGGCCGTCCCGGGAAGTAATCATCGAGAGCTTGCCGCAGCCGTGCAAAGGAGTCCTGGTTGTGCGCAGAATCGAAGATCACCGGTGGTTCGCGGCGCACGATCTGAAAGCGTGCCGGCCACCGCACGCTCGCGAAGCCCTTCTCAATGGCTGTATCACTGATTCTGAGCCCACTCCCGTCCATGGCCCACAGGGCCGCGGCCGCAGTGGCGGCATTCTGCACCTGGTGCGAGCCAAGAAGCGGCATGGTAACGGTCAGCGCCCTGTCATGCCCGGTGATTTGCAGCGACTGTCCATCAAGGGAGTGCCCCAGCGGCCTGAAAGCAATGTCCCGTCCAACCAGGGTGAAAGGCGCTTTGCGTTCACCGGCGATCCGAAGCAGGACACCAAGCGCTTCATCCTTCTGAGGCGCCGAGATCACGGCAACTCCTTCTTTGATAATGCCTGCCTTCTCACCCGCGATCTTTGCCAGCGTATCGCCCAGCACCGCCATGTGATCATACGACAGCGACGTGATCACCGACACCTTGGGCGTCACCACATTGGTTGCATCCAACCGGCCGCCCAGGCCCACTTCGACGACCGCGGCATCAACCTTGTTCTCTGCAAAGTACAGCAGGGCCAGGGCAGTCGTTATCTCAAAGGTGGTCAGTTTCGGGACGCGAGCAACAGCCGGTTTCACTCTCTCGACCAGGTTCACCAGGCCGCCGTGGGAAACAGGTGCGCCATTGATCTGGATCCGCTCGCAGTAGTCCAGAAGGTGTGGCGACGTATACAGGCCCACACGATATCCGGCTGCCTGCAGCCCGCTGGCTGCTAGCGCACACACCGAGCCCTTCCCCTTGGTGCCGGCAACGTGCACAATCGGGTAGTTCTTGTGGGGATCCCCGAGCGCCGCCATTAGCGCCCGCATGCGGTCAAGGTTGAACTCGGCCTTAGCGAGCTCTGACGAGTGTTTGAGACTATAATCTACAAACGAATAGAGATAGTCCAGGGTCAGATTGTAGGCATCAACGGGGTCGGTCATCGCGGGGCATTGTATAGCGGAACTCCGAATTCGTAAATCAGGTATCGGTCTATGGGAAGCGACGATTGCTTCATCTGTCGCAAGCATCGGGGGCAGGAGAGCGCTCCGCCCGGAGGGTACATCTACCAGGATGCGCACTGGATGGTCTGCCACGCACCGGTCGACAAGGGTCCGCTGGGTACGCTTTTCATAGAGTCTCGTCGTCACGTGCTGGACTTTGGGGATTTTAATGAGGAGGAATCCCAAAGCTTCGGACCATTGGCTCGGAGGATCTACGCGGTTCTCCGCCTCAGGTTGAGAGCGCACCGGATCTATCAGGTCTCCATGATGGAGGGCATTCCGCATTTCCACGCATGGGTCGTGCCCAGGATGCCGGACGTTGTTGAGCGGGGCGTCGCCTTCCTCGCAAAAGACCTGACGTGCACCGAAGGGGCGGCCCAAGACCTGGCCGCTGAGCTTCGTATTGCGCTCCAATCGCTGTGATCGGCACCCTGACAATACACCTGCATCTGCCGGCCTGCACCTCGCTGAAGGAGAAGCGCGGCCGCATCAAGCCTCTCATGTCTAGGCTTCGGCGAGAGTTCAACATATCCGTCGCGGAGATGGAGCTTCAGGACCGGTGGCAGGAGACCATCATAAGCTGCGCCATGGTAGGGAATGAGCCCGGGTACCTGCAGTCTTCTCTGCAGGCCGTCCAGAAATGGATTCAGGGGAATTGGCCCGACGGGATGATCGTGGAGCAGCGCATCGAGGTCGTGTGAGCGATGCACACCACATCCGGGTTTTCAGTGTGGTGCTGCGGAGTTGAAGAGAAGCCACCGGGAGTTATCTAATGAAGATCGCCATGATTGGTGCTGGCGGCATTGGGGGATACTATGGTGGCCTCCTTGCCCAAGAAGGCCACGAAGTCACATTCATCGCGCGCGGCGCCCATCTTCGGGCCATACGGCAGAATGGCCTGCAGGTGAAGAGCGTCTTCGGGGACTTCCAGATCAAACCCGCTCGCGCCACGGACGATCCTGCAGAGGTCGGCAGAGCGGACCTCGTGTTGTTCTGCACGAAGACCTATCACACGGACGAGGCTGCTCAACTTGCAAAGCCTTTGGTCGGCCCACAGACGACCGTTCTAAGTCTACAGAACGGCGTCGATGCATTGGAGCGCATCGGGCCCGTCCTTGGCTCTGAGCATATGATCGCAGGTGCAACTTGGTTGTCCTCGGCTATCATGGCACCGGGCATCATCAATCAGATCTCGGATTTCCGGCGTGTGGTGATTGGCGAGATTGACGGCCGCGTCACACCCCGTGTCCAGGCCGTCCACGACGCGTTCCGCGGGACGGGCGTGACGACTGAGATCTCCGCGAACATCATGGGCGTGTTGTGGACAAAGCTGGTCTTCATCTCGGCTGCCAGCGGCTTTGGCTCCCTTACCCGCTTGACCATGGCTGCATATCGCAGCGTGCCCGAGACCCGCAGCCTTATCACCACCCTGATGCGCGAGACAGCGGCCGTGGCGGCTGCGCACCAGATCAAGCTCGATCCTGACGTGGTAGAGAAATCCATGGCATTCATGGACCAGGCCGGTCCCGCCATCAAGGCCTCCATGCAACTGGATGTGGAGGCGGGCCGCCACTCCGAGTTGGATTCGTTGATCGGCGTCATTGGCCGCAAGGGTCGGGAGCGAGGCGTGCCCACGCCGGTGGCAGATGTGATCTATGGCTCTCTCCTGCCAGTGGACCTGCAGGCTCGCGGACTCTAGGAGTTGACCGACGCACTATGCAATGCTGGCGCATGGCGGGTAGTCCAGTCAGCTAGAACTTCGCAAGGCACGGTGGGCGGCCTCTGGTCAGCAACCAGGGGCCGCTTCCTATACGATACAATTTGGCAATTGGCCAATTCTGGGAAGAGGAGGCGAAGGTGGATCTCGGACTGAAAGACAAGTGCGCCTTCGTAGCTGGCTCATCGCGCGGACTCGGCTACGCAGTCGGGCTCACTCTGGCAAGAGAGGGCTGCAGGGTGGCCATTAACGGACGCGATGCCGCCAGAGTCAAAGCAGCCGCCGAGAAAATGTCCAAGGATAGCGGCAAGCCAGTCGTGGGGCTGGCGGGCGACGTAACCGAGGTATCGACGCCTGCAAAGCTCATCGAGATGGCAGTCAAGGCGCTGGGTGGACTCGACTTGCTTGTCACCAACGCGGGCGGACCGCCAAGTGGCGCGTTTGAGGCGTTCGATGAAGGCACCTGGCAGAAGGCACTTGATCTTTCCTTCTTGAGCCATGTGCGCCTGATCCGCGCGGCCCTGCCGCATCTAAGAAAGTCCAATGCGCCCAGCGTGCTGACGATGACATCGTACGCGGTCAAGGAGCCGATGCCCAATCTCGTCTTATCGAACAGCATCCGGCTGGCGACTATCGGCTTGACCAAGACCCTGGCGCTGGAACAGGGCGGCGAAGGCATACGGTTCAACTCCATTCTGCCAGCGACAACCGACACCGATCGTATCCGCGAACTGGCTCAATTCCGCGCGGACAAGAACAACACCTCCCTCTCGGAGGAGCAGGCGAAGGATGCGCAAAAGAGCGTCTTTGGCCGCATTGGCCGCCCGGAGGAGTTTGCGAACGTCGCCGTCTTCCTGCTCTCACCGGCGGCATCCTACGTCACGGGCATGATGATGGTGGTAGATGGCGGCCAATACAAGGGCATGATGTAGCGCATGCAGCGGCTTTCATTCCTCACACGAACCTCACTGCTGCTGAGCTTCTTCTTTGCCGCTGACAAGGTACTGGCCTTCGGCAAATCCCTGCTCTTCAACAAGATCGTGGGGCTGGAGGGCATGGGCATCTTCGGCGCCGCGAACAATATCCCCGATTATCTGTCTGCGTTGCTTTCGGGCGGCGCACTCGGGATCGCCTTCGTACCCCTGCTCCGGGAGACGATCGACCGCCAGGGACGCAGCCAGGCCTGGGACCTTTTCTCGCGCATCATCAACCTCGCATTCGTCGTCACTGGCGTTGCATCCGTGATTATTGTCATCCTGGCAGAACCCTTCGTACGAAGGATCATCGCGCCCGGCTTCTCCCCGGAGGATCAGGCTCTCACGATCTCGCTCATGCGCCTGGATCTGGCGGCGATCCTGATCTTCTCCATCAGCGGCCTTGTGATGGCCGGCTTGCATGCCAACCAGCACTTCCTATTGCCGGCCATGGCGCCGCTGCTGTACAACCTGGGCCAGCTCTTCGGCGTCACCATCCTCAGTCCAAGCGAAGGCCTTCATGTTGGCGGCATCCAGTTGCCAGCTTTTGGCCTGGGACTCTATGGGCTGGTTTATGGAGTGATCCTTGGTGCCAGCCTCCACCTGTTGATCCAGATCCCGGGTCTGGTCCGCTACCAATTCCACTGGCTGCCCGTGCTCGAAGTCAAGAGCGCGGGCGTTCGGCGGGTCCTCATTTTGCTCGGACCGCGCGTCCTCACAATGGCGTGTATCCAGGCATATTTTGTGGCGCGCGACAGCTTCGGCTCGCGGTTCGCGACCGTGGGCGTCGGCGCCCTCAACCTGGCGTGGACGATCGAGCAGGTGCCGGAGACTATCATCGGCTCGGCAATGGCAGTGGCGATCCTCCCCTCCTTGGCGGAGTTCATCGATCGTGGTCAGATCACCGATTTCATACAGACGGTGAATCGGGCGCTCCGAATCATGCTTGCCTTTTGTCTTCCGGCGGCCGTCCTCATAGGACTTACGGTGCGTCCCCTGGCAGCCGCCTTCTTCGGCTTTGAAGCAGCGCGCCTGGATCTGCTGGCCGTCTGCACCTGGGCCTTTTTGGCCGGCCTGGTCGGCGACACCTGGCTGGAGGTGGCAGTCCGTTCCCACTACGCCAATTTGAACACGCGCACCCCGCTTGTTGCCGCGGCACTGCAGGTTTCTGCGTTTGTGCTTCTCTCGCTGCTGCTTAGCCGGTTGATCGGCCTGCCAGGTATTCCCTTGGCCGCGGCGTTGACCTTCACAGCAGAAGCCCTGGCCCTGCTGGTGCTGCTCAATCGCCGCTTCATCGGCCTGCTGGATGTCGGCCACACGGCATTGAGAGCCGTCGGCGGCGCGATCGCCGCAGGCTTGGTCGCCGCAGTTGCGCTTCAATATTTGCCCCTGTCGAGTGTGCTGGCCGCCCTCGCTGCCCTGATCGGCGGTGCGCTGATCGCCGTGCCCTTCGTCTGGCGCGAGGTGCACTTGCTCATGAACCTTTAGTCACGGCACTGCACCGCGTCTCCATCTTGGGTCTCTGAAACCTGCAACATGTCGTCATGCGCTCGGCAGCCACGCACCGATATCGCTGAGTCGCATTCGCATGATCTTCGACCAGCCCATTGATATCGGGGCGGTATAATTGCGCCCATGTCTGACAGCAACATGACCATCAACACATCGCGTCCGTCCGGACCTGGTGATACGCAGCCTCTCAAGCCGGTCAAGAAAGCCCCCCGCTGGCGTGCGACCCTCTTCAGCGTTCTGGGAGTGCTCGCTCTGCTGGCACTCGGCGTCCTGGGTGGCTACACGAGCGGCATCGCGCAGCGCCGCAGCGCACGGAGCGAAATCATCTCGCGGCAGCTGACCGAGCAGTTCCAGTTCGCCCTCGTGGACGAACAATTCGGTCGGTATGAGGCTGCCAGGCAGCGCCTCGAGTTCATCATTCAGAATGATCCGGGCTTCCCCGGCGTGCAGCAGGAACTGGCCAAGGTGCTGGTTCAGTTGACCATCCCCACACCCTCGCCCACGCCGCCGCCAACTCCGACCCCGGACATGCGCGGCGTGCAGGCTCTCTTCGCCAACGCTCAGCAGCTTGTCGCAGCTGGCGATTGGGCAAACGCCCTGACGACGCTCGACCAGCTTCGCAAGCAGGATCCCAATCTGAATACGGCGCAGGTGGATGGCATGTACTACTTCGCGCTCCGCAATCACGGCGTTTCGCTCATCCAGCAGGGTGACCTCGAGGGTGGAATCTACCAGCTTACGCTTGCAGAACGCTTTGCATATCTGGACAGCACCGCGACCGGCTTGCGCGAGGGGGCACGGGCCTACATCCAGGCGGCAAGCAAATTCGGAATCAATTGGTCCAGCGCCGTGGAGCTCTTCAGGACAGCGGCCGCGGGTTGGCCAACCATGTGGGATGGCAACATGAACGCCACTCAGCGATTCCGCATAGCTCTGATGCGGTACGGTGATGAGCTCTGGGCGCGCGGCGACGCATGTGGGGCTTCGGAGATCTATACTGAGGCCAAGACCTTCGGCGAATTGGATAATGTGGCGGGCAAGAACTCGAATCAGGCCTACCAGCAGTGTTATCCCGCGACCGAAGTGCCCACGGCCGAGATTCCTGCAGAAACGCCCAGCGGCGAAGCAACCACTGAAGCGCCGACCGTCGGCCCATAGTAAATGCCGACCGGCGTCCCCAGTTGGGCCGTGGCTCTGACCTTCTGGATTCACATGCTCGCCACGGCGGCATGGCTGGGGAGCCTCATGTCCGTTGCGGTGCTGGTTCTGCCCGCAGCCAGGCGAATCCCGAAGCCATCTGATCAGCTTTTGCTGATTGAGGTTATCCAGAAGCGTCTCGAGCCCATCACGTGGGCCAGCGTGAGCGTTCTGGTTGCCACGGGCTTATTCCAGATGAGTGTCAACCCACACTACAACGGTTTCCTCTCCACCAGCAGTCAGTGGTCATTGGTAATGCTGGCAAAACACATTCTGGTTGGCACACTGATTGCTGCCAGCGCGATCCACACGTGGGATGTGCTGCCGTCGCTGCGCCGTGCCCTGATGCAAAAGCACAAGCTCGCGGGCGCGGAGATCGACCGCCTTCAGCGGCGTGAGACGGCGCTGCTCCTGGCAAACCTCATCCTAGGTGTCTTGGTGCTGCTGGCAACGGCCTTCGCGCGAGCCTCATGAGACTTTCGAGAGGCCGCAATTCCGGACGCCGAACGTTTTAGTCGCATGCTCAAAAACAGAAGACCAGGTCGAACGACCTGGTCTCTATAGTCTCGCGCCTAGCGCATCTCCCTGGGAGCGCTATCGATCTGCACCAGGGGTGGTGATGACTGCGCATGCTTCGGACCGGTTGGCACCGCGCTCAGATCGTACGGCATCGCACCGGTGATCTTCACCGGCACGATCTCGCCTATCCTCGCCTTGCCCTCGACGATCACCAACCCGTCGATCTCCGGCGCGTCGCGGTAGGAACGGCCAATTGCGAGATTCTTATCCCGGCCCTCGATCAACACATCGAGGGTTCGACCAACCAGGGACTGGTTCAATTGCAGCGAGATACTCTGCTGCAGAGTCATCAGGCGATCGAAGCGTTCCTTTTTCACCTCAACCGGGATCGGATCGCCGAGCGGCTCGGACGAGGTGCCCGCCTCGAAGGAGAACTGAAAGGTCCCAACGCGGTCAAAGCGCATCTCGCTCAGGAAGCTCACCAGAGCTTCGAACTCCTCGTCGGTCTCGCCTGGGTATCCCACGATGAACGTGCTGCGAACGGCCAGGTTCGGCATGGCGGCGCGCATCTTCGTCAGGGTTCGGCGTACCCAATCCACATTCGCTGGCCGGCGCATGCGCTCCAGGGTTTTCGGATGGGCATGCTGCAGGGGCATGTCCAAGTATGGCAGGATCTGCGGGTGCGTCGCCATGACGTCGATCAGACACTCGGTGACGTACCCCGGAAAGGCGTACATGATGCGGATCCAGTCCATGTCTGGCACGGCCGCCGTCAGGTGGTCGAGCAGGACCGCGAGGCCATCCTGCATGCCGAGGTCATGGCCATAGTCGGTCGTGTCTTGCGCGATCAGCACCAGCTCGCGCACACCGGCAGCGCGCAGCTGGCGCGCTTCCTCCAGAATGCGTGACATAGGCCGGCTGACGGCCGTGCCTTTGATCAGGGGGATGGCGCAGAACGCGCACGGACGCCGGCAGCCGTCAGCGATCTTGAGGTAGGCCGAGGAGCCTGCGACACTGGCGCGCAGCGTGTCCGCCTCGTCCGTCCCCACGGTGACGGCCTCCTTTGGTATGTGGTATCGGGTTTCGGGGCTCCCTCCGTTGCGCAGGTCGCGGACCAGCGTGACGATGTCCATCCAACGGCGCGTACCCAATATGCCGTCAACGCCAGGGACTTGCTGAGCTACCTCCATGCCGTAGCGCTGCGTCAGGCAGCCGGCCGCGATGAGCAGCTGTCCCGCGCGTTTAGCCGCCGCCAGTTCCCGCAAGGTGTCGATGGACTCCTTCTTCGCGGGATCAATGAAACCGCAGGTATTGACGATCAGGACGTTTGCCTTGGCCGCGTCATCTACGGGAACATAGCCATCGCGCCCGAGCAGCTGCGCCATGGATTCCGAATCCACGGCGTTCTTGGCGCAACCCAGTGAGACCAGATGGAAGGTCTCCGCCCTCAAGGTTACGGTCCACCTTTCGGCGTGGGCGTGTACGTGGATAGCGTTGGCGTCGGCGGTGGCGTGAGGGTCGGGGTGGCCGTCGGTGTGCGCGTGGGAGGCAAGGTGGCAGTGGGTGTGAGGATGCCCCGCGCTGTGAACAGCTGATCAACCACCTCCCCAAAGTGGCCCATCCGGCCAAGGTCGCGGCCGTTGTGTGTGACCGTCAGCGCGGCCGCGTTGCCCACCACCACCTCGATCTGTCGCGCCGCCTGGTAGTAGTAGTCCTTGCCCGGTTCAGCCCGCCCTTCGAAAGTGGGTCGGTCATCCACGAGGATGCGCATATAGGTACGCTCCGTTGCCGTGAGCTTGACCTGGACCGTGATACTTGGATCGATGGGCGTGGGCTGCGCCTCCTGCGTGGCAGCTGTCGTCGGGACCAACGGCGTATCCACGGCAGGTATCAGGGTGATTTCACTTGGAACGGTGGGCACGGCAGCGCCCGCCAGCACATCCGAGATAGAGGGCGCGGTAGCGCGCGCAGGCGTGGAGGAGCGCACCGCCATCACGCGGTTGATACCCCAGACCGCGAACAGGATCAGCATGATCGCAGCCCCGCCGCCGAACAGCAGATCGCTGGCAATGAACGCCCGCAGCGGCGGAAGGTTGCTGTGCACCGTCATCGGCGCCCGCGTTCGAGGCGGCCAATGGGGCCTCTTCTCGCGGTGCCGTGCTTGGATGCCGTCGGCGAAGCGCAGAAGGATGGTGTCCACATCCAGATCGATAAAGGCGGCGTAGTTGGCGAGGATGCCGCGCGTTTGCACGGGCGAGGGCAGGCTCTCGATCTGCCCCTGCTCCAGGGCTTTGAGGAGGGCGGCGCGTACCCGCGTGTGGCGCTCGATCTCCTCGTGGGTCAGGCTGAGCATCTCGCGCCGTGCGCGTAATTGCCGTCCGATCTCGGCGAAGATCTCATCGGACGAGATCGACTCCTCTGCCTCCTGCCGGGGCAGCGGATTGAAGTCAACCGAGTTCGCAAACTGCATCGGAGTCTCGTCCGCGATCTCCTCGGAGGTCACATCCACGCTACCGCTTTCGTCTGATGCAGCTTCCGCCTCCGAACGCGCGGGGCGGCGGAACAGTGCAGCAATGCGCGCGCTGATGAGGCGCAGCGCTGAGGCGGGCGGCTCGATCTCACCCGGCACGACGTCAGACACGCCCTCCGGTTCTGGTTTGTCCGCGGGCGCGGAGGGATGCTCTGATCCCTCCGGTTGTGTAGTCTCCAATTGAGCGACGGGTTGTGGGGACAGCGGGGCAGCCGCCAGCATCGGGGCTTCAGCTGGGGCTTCAGCTGGCTCTAGCTTCGGGCTTTTTTTTTACGCGCCGGTTTGACCTCGGCGACTGGCTCATCGGCGGGAACGGCCGCAGGCGGCGCCTCAGTGATTCCGGCAGATGCCTCGACACTGGGCGTGCTGGCCGCCTCGCCCTCCCCTGCCCTGTCAGGAGCGATGGCCTCGCGCAATCGCGTCAGTAAATTGGGGCGGACAGGCTTGGGCTTGGGCTCCAGCTTGGGCGTCGGCGCGGTGGGTATTTCTGCCGCGAGCAGCGACGCAGGAGCCGGGGCCGGCGGCGGGATGAGCGCATTCAGATCGAGGTCCAGAAACTGCGAGTAGATCCGCAGAAAGCCACGCGCCTGTGCTGCCGAAGGCATGGCAGACAGGTCGTCGTTCTCGAGCGCCTGCAGGTAGTGCGTGCGGACCCGGGTGGCTTCGGAAACCTGCGCCAGGGTCAAGTGGCGCCGCTCGCGCGCGGTCCTGAGGGCCGCGCCGATGGATTCGATCATAAGTTCATTCTAACATGCCGGCATTTGCCGACCTTGCCGTGGACGGGAGCTTAGTCCTCGTCCCTGGAGGTTGCAGCTTCGGCGGGCGCCTCAGATGCAGCCTCTGCGGCTTCACCTGCGGCGGGCTTCTTGCGGACGCGCGGCTTTCGAGGTTTCTCCTCGGGCTTGGCCTCGGCCTGGGCCGCAGCTTCGGCCGGCGCCTCGGATGCGGCCTCTGCGGCCTCACCTGCGGCGGGCTTCTTGCGGACGCGAGGCTTGCGAGGCTTCTCCTCAGGCTCAGCCGCGGCCTGGGCCGCGGCCTCGGCGGCTGCCTGGGTGGCAGCCTCAAGGGATTCGCCCTCGCGATAAACGAGGATCTTGATCTCGGGAACCAGATCGACCGTCAGCCGCACGCGGGCCTTGTACTCGCCAAGGTTGCGAATGGGCTGCATGTCGATCTGCTGGCGCTTGACCTCGTAGCGCGTCTGCTCCTGGATGATCGCGGCCACATCCTGCGTGGTGATCGAACCATAGAGCTTGCCAGTCTCGCCGGCCTTGACCGCGAAGGTCAGCGCGAGACCGTTGACCTGCTCGGAGAGTCCCTGCAGTTCACTGTTCTGGGCGGCGCGTTTGATCTCCGCCTGAGCGCGGATCTTCTCCGCGGTCTTGAGTGTGCCGGGAGTGGCGAGCACCGCCAGTTTCTGTGTGAGCAGGAAATTGCGGCCGTAGCCGTCCGCGACCTTTTTCACGTCGCCGGCGCGGCCAAGTTTGTAGACGTCTTTAATTAGCAGGACCTTCATGGTGGGGTCAAGCCCTTTCCTGGTGGCGTACCGCAAGCGAAGGGTACAACGCGTTGCGGCCGGATGAAGCGTCACATTGTACCAGAGGGTGCGCTTCTTGCCAACCGCCGCGAGCGCGGGTAAGATACTCATGCTGTGAAGCACTGGCCCATCAATCCCCGGCGCGTTGCGGTCTTCATCGGGATCCTGGTGTTGATCCTGATGGTGATGGATTTCAATGCGCGGCTGGAGACGCTGAACCTGCTGCGGAAGCAGGAGGGGGTCGTCAGCACGCAGGCCACGCAGGTCATGCAGACGCAGGCTGCGCTGCAAACGCAGGTCGCATACGCCTCGTCGGACCAGGTGGTGGATGAATGGGCGCGCACCGAGGGTCACTACGTCCAGAGCGGGGACCAGCCCGTCGTCCCAGTGGGAGTGCCGGGCGACGCACCGGCAGTGCTTGCATCGCCCACTCCCGTTTCGACGCAAATGGCCAATTGGCAGGTCTGGTGGAACCTGTTCTTCGGCGAGTAGCCCGCTTCGCCGCGAGCCGGCACCTAAGTCATGGTCCAGACTCCTGATCGCCTTCCGCTCTTTCCAGAAACGACCACAATTCAAGACGATTCGCTCAAGATCGGGGGTCAAGACCTGACCGCCCTGGCGGAACATTACGGCACGCCTCTGTACGTGTACGATCGCGCGACGATGGATGAGGCCGCCAGGCTCTACAAGGTCGCGTTGAAAGCCCACTACCCGGCCGCGGCCTCCATCACCTACGCGGGCAAGGCGTTCTTCTGCAAGGCGATCGCCGAATGGGCCGGGCAGCAGGGCTTCAACGTCGATTGCACCGGAGAAGGAGAGATCTCCATTGCGGTCGCAGGCAGGCTGCCGCCGGCCAGCATCCTCGCACACGGCGTCAACAAGTCGCAGGCGGACCTCGAAGCCGCGGCGAGGTATGCGGGGACGATCGTGGTCGATAACCTGAGCGAACTGCGCCGCGTGGCAAACCTGCCGCGCAGATCGAAGCCAGGTGCGAACAGAGAGGCTGCGCCGACCATCTGGCTGAGGCTCCAGCCGGGGGCGGCGGTCCAGACCCACCATGCTCACACGCAGACGGGGCAGACAGACAGCAAGTTCGGCATGACCACAGATGAGATGCGCGAGGCCGCCCGAGTCGCCAAGGCCGGGGGCATTGTTGTGAGCGGGATCCACTTTCATCAGGGCTCGAACTTCCGCGACACCGCTCCGCTCGTACGCGCCATCGAGCTGGCATTGCGGCTGGCAAAAGAGATCGGATTGCAGGAGTCGTGGCACTTCTGCCCGGGTGGCGGATGGGGCGCGGCGTATCACGAAGACGAGCTTCCGCAGCCGGACATCGACGAGTATGTCCAGGTGATCGCGCGCGAGGTCGTGAAGAGGTGCCGCCTCAGTGGCCTCACGCTGCCAACGCTGCACGTCGAGCCGGGCCGCAGCCTGGTCGCACGCGCGGGCGTCGCCTTGTACCGCGTCGGAGCCGTGAAGAGGCGCAAGCAGCGCACGTGGCTGTTGGTCGATGGCGGCATGGCAGACAATCCGCGGCACGCGTTGTACGGTGCGAGATACTCGTGCCTGCCGACGAAGGGACTCGGACGCGAGATGACGGATACCGTCTCGATCGCGGGGCCGTTCTGCGAGTCGGGCGATGTGCTGATCGAGGACCTGCCGCTGCCGCGCATTGAGGAGGGCGAGGTGCTCGCCATCCCGGTCAGCGGCGCATATCATCTCAGCATGGCGAGCAACTACAATGGCGCGCGGCGGCCGGCGGCAGTGTGGATCGAGAAGGGCAGGAGCCGGTTGATCCTGCGCAGGGAGACAATCGAGGACCTGGCTGACCATCAGCTTTCGATTATGTGACAGACCGTTGCACGACGACATGAGAGAACAAGCCTTAGGAGTGATGAAGAACACGGCGACCCCAAAGATCGATCCATTTTGACGAGTGGCGGCCGCCTGCGCGCGTACTGGACGCCCTCACCCTCCCTGCTAAGAACGCAGGGACTAGCGCTGACCCCTCCCCCAAAGGGGGAGGGGAGAAATATCAGAAGAAGAATATGCTGGCGGGGAAAGCGCCCGCCGCATTTTCTTCTTCTGAGGACCATACGGGCGCGAGGGTTGCCAAGGCATGAGCCCTCACCCTCCCTGCTAAGAACGCAGGGACTAGCGCTGACCCCTCTCCCAAGGGGAGAGGGGAATAGATGCGAAAAAGGATATGCGGGGATAGAAAGCCCCGCATTTCCTTTTTTGCGGAGCGCACGGGTGGGAGACCCCCACCCCTCCCTGCGACTCATGTCGCCCTCTGGCGAGGGCCTGCGGCAGGGATCTCCGCAAGCTCCGACGGTGGCGGCTGGAAGCCGCCCCGCGGCGCTTCCCCTCCCCCTGAAGGGGGAGGGGAGGAATATCGGAAAAAGAATGTACTGGCGGGGAGAGCGCCCGCCGCATTTTCCTTTTTCGCGGAGCGCACGGGCGCGAGGTTGCCAGGGCATGAGCCCTCACCCTCCCTGCGACTCATGTCGCCCTCTGGCGAGGGCCTGTGGCAGGGATCTCCGCAAGCTGCGACGGTGGCGGCTGGTCCCAATCCCCCTTAAGATTGGGATGGGCGATGCTTCCTTTGCTGCGCTCAGGACAGGCGCCCGGCTCGCTCGCCCGAATGTCGCCTTGCGCGAAGGGGGAGGGGAGTCACAACGGAAAGAGAATATGTTGGCGGGGAAAGCACCCGCCGCATATATATTTTCCGTGGATTGCACGGGCGTGACGAGTTGGCGACGGGCTTCAGCGGAAGTGGGACATGTCGTCGAGGGGGTCACGGGCAGGGACGACGAGGGTCTTAGAGGCATAGGTCCATTCCAATCTGTCGAGTTCGACGACGAGGGAATCGGCGAGGATGATGTCGTCGTGGATAAGCTCACCGTTCTCATCACGCGCGCCGTCGGGGACGCCCCAGCGCAGGGTGCGGCGCGGGCCGATGAGGGCTTCGGATTGGCAGGCCGCGTATTGGCGGTCGGCTTCGGGCGAGGGATCGCAATCACGGAAGCGGCCGGTCTCAATGATGGCGAGGAAGCGGTAGCCGATCTCGGACTTCACGGCAGCATTGAACTTGACGGGGATGACCCGGGTGGGAAAGGACTTGTCGAGCATGGCCCACAGGCCTTCGCCCACGCCGGTGGCGTCGATGACGATCTTCTGCGGACGCCAGACATCGTGCAGGGCTTTAATCTTGCCGAAGACATGGAGGTGGTTGAGGCCGCGCCACTGCTGAGTATGAACAACGCGATAGGTGGGTGCTTGCAGCGTGGCGAGGGTGGATAGGTCGATCTCGACGATGCGCAGGGTGACGGAGTCGCGGCCGGGGTTGGTGAGGGTTGCCTCCGCGTCATGGAGGCGGCTTTCGTCCTGACCGGCGACGTCGATGAGGAAGGCGTGAGGGACGGAGGGCTGATTCCGTTCCCCCTCCCTGGGACTCGTGTCCCAGGGACTTGCGGTGGCGCCTGGTCCCACTCCCCCTTGGGATTGGGATGGGCGATACTCGCCTGACGCTCGCTCGCCCGAATGGCGCCCCGCGGCGCGATCAGGAGCCATCAGTGCGCGGCGGGTTTCATTGAACATGCCGACCTGGGCGTCGATCTCGCGGCAGAGGTACTGCGAGAGTACGATGGGGTGGTTGGCGCCGAGGCGGGCGATCTCGGTCTCGAGGAATTTGGCGTACGGTGGATGAACGCGGGCAACCTCGGGACCATCCACAACGAAGACGCGCCGGCGACCGTCCTGATCCTGCTTCTGGCGGCAGTATCGTTCTTCGCGGGCGAGGAGGGTATCTTTGGTCCAGGCGGTGCCGCTGAAGAGACGCGTGGCGTTGTTGGCGGCGGCCATGGGGGCGAAGCGTTTGTCGTAGACGGCGGGAAGGATGTCCTGAGCTTCGTTCATGACGAGGAGAGGCCAGGCGGTGGCGCCGACGACGTTGGCGTTGGAATTGGCGGAGTAGAAGAGGACTCTGGCGCTGCGAATGCTGAAGGAGTGGCGCATTCGTCGGCGCCATTCCTTTTGGAGGACGATATTGCGCGAGAGGCGCGTATCGAGCCGATGCATGGACTGACCGGTCTGTGGTTTGAAAGTAGGGGCAGCGGCAACGATGGAGGCATCACGATGCGCAAGGATGGTGAGGATGTACTGGTAGAGGGCAGTGAGGGTCTCATCTTTACCGCTCTGGCGGGCGAACTTCCAGACGAAGGTCTCGCCGTCCTTGTTGAGGATGGACTGGATGACGGCGTCGGCGGCGGTGATCTGGTATGGGCGGAGGGTCACCCGGCCGAAGTAGAGGGTGAAGTAGTCGAGGCGGGAGATGAGGGAGTGGAGCTGGGTTGTCAGTTCGGTCATGGGACAGAATTCCGTGATGCATGCTCTAGAAAAACAATGAGGAACGATTCTGGGGCGTAGGGGTGGAAGTTGACTGGACATGAGAACGCGTGAGAGGTGTGGGAGCAATGCAAGCAATGGGAGACTTTTGGTATTGGCGAATGTGAGGGGTTGGTGGCGGCGAGGGAGGGGATTGCTTCGTCGGGGGGAACGCCCTCCTCGCAACGACGTGCCCTTGCGAGACGGGCGGGCACTGGTCCCTGCGCCTCGTGCAGGCAAGGCCCGCCCACGGGACCCTCACCCCCTCCCCTCCCTGCGACTCGTGTCGCAGGGATCTCCGCAAGCTCCGACGGTGGCGGCTGGGAGCCGCCCCGCGGCGCGCGGAACCAGACGCGTCATAGTTTGTGTTCACGGCGGAAGAGTTCGACGGCTTCCCAGAAGGAAGTGAGGAGTTCTTTGTTGTCGCCGACGAGGAGGGATTGGGTGCGCATGGCGTTGGAGAGGCGCTGGGTGCCGAGGAAGAGGGCGTTGTAGAGCTTGACCTTACGGTCCTCGTCGTCGCAGGTCTCGATCATCGAGAGGATGCGGTCGATGGTAGCCCGCAGCATGTGGATCTCGTGCTCGGACTCCATGGGCGACATCTGCTGGAGGGCTTTGCGCTCAGCCTCGGTGTAGTGGCGGGCGTAGAGGCCGTGCGTGCGGGCGTTGGTATTGCGTTTCTTAGGGGCCACGGAAGCAATTTACGATTTGCGATTTGCGGATGGGGCTCCGCTCCCGCATGGGAGCGGAGTGGGTGATGGCGGCACGACGCCGCCTCGCCCGAGCTCGCTCGCCCGAACGCCGCCTCTCCCGAGTTTGCCGTGCGATTGTTGCCGAGGAAAACAGGAACAGCCCACGACGGAGGACGTGACCGAGGAGGCGGGGCTCCTGCCCCTCGCGGCGCCCAGGCCCTTGCGCCTCGCGGCGCTAGGATGCACGATGGCGGCTTGAGCCCGCCTCGTGCGAACGATCGCCACTAGCGCAGGCAAGGATGGGCGGGATGCGCTGCTGCAGGTAGCGTTCGAGGTCGCGGGGGCGGACGTGGATCGTATTGCCTATGCGAATGCAGGGGAGGTCGCCGACGCGCATCAGGAAATAAACATAGCTGCGACTGATGTTGAGGCGGGCTGCGACCTGGCGGCTATCGAGAAGTGTCTCTTCCATGTTTGGGTTCCCAAGGTCGGTTGGCTGAACGATGGAAGAGATTATATAGAACGGATGTTCTAGTGTCAAGGGGGTGATTATACCCTTGACAGACCTAAACATCTGTGCTACTATTGGGGCGTAGAGAGGCACAAATGGACGCAAACTGGATGAAGATCGCACGGATGACCGAAGAAGAGGCCCGAGAGCAGCTAGAGGCGATCCGCTGGCCCGATGGCATTGTCTGCCCAAAATGCGGCTCAGACAAAGGCGCATGGAAGATGAAGACCGAACGGGCCGGGTTGTACAAATGCCGGGCCTGCACGCGCAAATTCACGGTCACAATGGGCACGATCTTCGAGGACAGTCACATCCCCTTGAATAAGTGGCTGATGGGCGTGTTCCTGATGAACTCCAGCAAGAAGGGGATTTCGGCTCACCAATTGCACAGGATGCTAGGAATCACCTACAAGGCCGCGTGGTTCATGGCACATCGTATTCGCTTTGCCATGACCGAAGGGCCGATAAGCGATCTCATGCACGGGGAAGTGGAGCTAGACGCTACCTATGTTGGCGGCAAGGAAAGATTCAAGCACGCGGACAAGCGCATTGAAGACGCGCGGGGTAGCGTCGGCAAGACTCCGGTATTCGCCCTAGTAGAGCGCGGTGGCGATCTTCATGCAGGGAAGATGACCAACCTAACAAACTACAACATCAGAGATGAGGTTCGGAAGTACGTCCACCCAGACGCTACGCTACTAACCGACGAGGCGAACGCCTACGACATGCTTTACAAGGAATACCCCAATCACGCAATAGTGAATCATATGCGCCGGGAATACGTGCGGGGAAACGTCCACACGAACACGCTAGAAGGCTGGTTTGCGCTCCTAAAGCGCGGCGTGATAGGCACTTTCCACCACGTGAGCGAACAACACCTAGACCGCTATGTAAACGAGTTTGCTTTCAGGTACAACAACCGGAAGATCACCGACGCGGAACGCGCCACAAAGGCAATCAGGGCGATAGAGGGTAAGAGGCTGATATACAAAGAGGCAATCAACAAGGGCTGCGGGTAGGGCGCTAGAGAATCATGGGGGGCGGCAATGCCTCGCCCTCGAGCCTAAGATAGAGCAACACAACCTCGGCGCGCGTGTAAAAGTAGTAGACAGTAGGGGATGGATTCCCAGCCAGCTCCTTCATTTTTAAGGCTCGCATGTACTTGTGTTTTGTGGATTTCCCCCACTCGGGATTCCTTGTCAGGGTGTCCTTGATGCCCTTAATGAATTCGTCTAAGCGCCACACTTTCTCGCTTAGACGAGTCACGTCAACGTCGAAGGTTCCAGCCCGAGTTACCTTATAGGTTTTGGGCGTCATGGGCAACAACTTCTGCTTCGTTTATGCCAAGGACGCCAAAGTCAATCTTCAATCCTTCTGGAAATGCCCATTCATCCTGCGTTAGGTCGGCTGTACTCACGAGGGCGATCTCGTAGGGGATTTCCTCCCCAATGTCCACAGCTTTCCAGCCCAAGAACTCATGGGAAAGTGCGCTGATTTGGGATGCGCTATGTCCCCGAAACTCCTCAACGACGTGGGAAATGATGCTCATTTCCTCGCCCGAGAATTTGGACGGATCTGCGTTCCGTAGCGCCAGAGTCTTATCCTGCCGATGCCCTCCGAAATTCCTGCTGGCCACTGAAATATCCAGGCTTTCAGCCAACTCGTCGCGCAACTTGTAGAAATCGGTCAACATCGGCCCTTCCGGCATGGCTTTGTACATGAATCCCGAAACGGGCTTCCCGTACTGGATATACGCCAGGAAGTCCGTGAAAAACAAGAGCTTATTCAGTTTTGTTGCGCCGAAATACTCGTCGCCCTCGGACATTTCCGAAAGCAATACGATTAGCTCCTTTACCTTGTCCTCGTCAGGAGCGATCTTGGGCAGCGCCACCGCTCGTTTCTTCGTGTCGTCCATCTCTGCTCCCTTTCGGCATCGGCCGGGTCTTCAACAGAGCCGCCAGTACCTCGGTAAACGATGCGCCCCACAGGCTCACGGGCTTCTCCGCGCCGCTATGATTCCGTTCTTTTTCCTTGACTTTCTTGAGCTTGGCCTTCTGCATCTCTGTCCTTGAGGTCACTGGACATCTGTGCTATAATCCAGGCCTGAAAAAGAGGCTTATTCAGCCTCTTCTTCAAATGGGTGGGGAGGCGTGCCAGAACGGGTATATTGGCTCCGACTTATAATCGGTTGACTGTTCACGCAGTCGTGAGTTCGAATCTCACCGCCTCCGCCACCCGGGCTATTCTGTTGTAAATCCTTGTAAATCCTTACAACTCAGTATACGCATACTACAGACAATGTGTCAAGAGGCCCTTGACAACCATAGGGCGCTGCCTTCTGATCTGAAAGGACTACTTGCCCTATAGACCCTGTAGATATTATAACACATGTTCTATTTTGTCAGGTCTGTCAAAGGGACTATTACCGTCAAGGGGAGGGGATTCTATGGGTTACAGGGATTATTGGAATTCGGCAACGATTGGCTGAGTCGGGTGCCTTACTAGAATGAGAGGGAACAGGCCTTGCACGCTTTTGAATGGGGCTGTATGCTGGATTCGGCGTGGCCTGTCTGCGGTCAACAACGAAGGGCTTGCCAATGCCCATTTTCATGGGACAGCGGGAGGGTGGCAGGCCTGTGTATGCCGATATCGCGGCACATGGAATGAAATTCGTGCTATTCCGAGAGCGCGATGCACACGCCGAGTGGACTGGGGGCGGCGACTACGGGAGTAAGGTGGAGACGACATTTCGGTTTGGACTGAAGGGCGGCCTACACTTCTTGGGCTCCGAAGAGAGCCCCATAAGGATTTCCAGACTTCACTTTGATGGGCACGAGCATCTAGGGCGGCATATTGATCGGCAGAGAATCGTGGACAGGATCCAGGGTCTCAGAGAGTACTGCACCTTTGCGCGCAGAGTGGACCTGATCGATGACCGCAAGAGCAATCATGAAGCTCCGGGAAGTCAATCATATATGGATTGCCAGTTTCTGCAACTGGTGGATATCCTCATAGGTGGATTTCGGACTGCATTGGGCTACACGACCAGGGAAATCCACAAGGAACTGGCACGCCCGATACTCACGCGCGTAAAGGAGTACGAGAGGGGATTCGCCAGAATGAGGAACAGTAGATGGCGAGATTCCTTTGTAATGAGCCAGTGCTACTTGGAGAACGGGAAATGGTTGTTTGAGGGGGTTCGGCGCAAACGCGACGGTGGAACACAATTGAAGCTCTGCTGACGAGAACCCGGGCGACAGACCAAGGACCACGGGCGTCGAGCTTGGCATTGTAGGCGCCCGACTCCTAGCGGCAACATTGGAACGAGTGTGTTGATGGCCGCGGTCCCTTCTGGGGCTGGCGCCAGCCGAAGCCTCAAGCGGGTGGGTCCTGCGACATTGCTCGTGTGTTCTCTCACTAATGCCAATCTAATGCAATGCCGTCTCCGAAGGGATACAATCCTAGAACAGAGGAGGATGACAAAATGAACATGAAGAAGAAGTTGTTTGCTTTGCTGGCGGCGGGCTCTTCGCTGATGATGGCAGCGGTGCTCGTGGTCGCAGCCGCGGCCGCACCGGATCCGTTCAAGGGCACCTGGTATTCCTTGGATACCGACACAAGCAACCAAACGCTGCACGTGGGCGGAGGTCCCGGAAGCTTGTATCATGTCCGCTACTACGATGACGGCGCCTCGGTCTGCGGATGGACCGCGGGTAGCAGCGGGCCCGCCGCCTCTGCCCAGGGGTCGCTCTCGGCCTCGGGTGACGTCCTTTCGGGCAATTTGCCAGTCTATTGCTTGGCTTCTCCTCGGTATCTTTATGGACCCGGCGCGTTTGTGTTCACGTACGACCCGGGGACGGATACCCTTACGGATTCGCACGACGTGGTCTGGCACCACTAGGCCGGGGTTCGGGCAGCCGGAATGAAGGCTGCAAAGACAACAAAAGCCGCCAAAGCGCAGAACGCTTTGGCGGCTTCGCGTCACTCGGATCAAACGAAACTCTGCAGGCCAGGGAGGAATGAGATGTTGGTTGCGGTGATCCTGTCTGTAGCCAGGCACGAGTAGTAACAAGAAGGCTGGGAACAGGCACGTGCGCGTGTGGTGGGGCGGACCAAAACCTGGAACCTAGCGGTTGGAGGCTCACGTCCGGTATGGGGGCGATTTGGGGGTCCTGGCTCTCGCCGAACTCAAGTCCTCTGCGATTCGCTGTAGCGGAACTTCTCAGCATAGATCGAGGAGTAGGTGATGGTGAATGTGAAGTGCTTCAGAAGATACGCATACAGGGCGGCGGCGGCTTCGGGATTGTCAAACCGGGCGTCAGTTCTTATCAGGGCATACTCTTCGTTTGCGGCGAGCGCATCTCCGCGCTCTAGGGTAGAGGCAACAAGTGCGCTTGCGGTGCCCGGCGGTGGCGGGGGGATGTGCTTGTCTGCCAGCAGTGTCGCACACTGTGCTTGGAGCTCATCTGTCCACGAAGTGATGGTGGCATCGAGCGTTCGGTTGGTGATTGTTGCCTCCACTGTCCTGATTATTGCAGGGCCGGTACCAGAATTCCTGACGTATATGCGGAACCTGTTGTCCGCAAATGAACGATTGATGTGTAAGTATGGTCTGACCGAAAGTCGATTGTGGAGTCTTGCAGCGTAGGCGCTGAGGACAGCAACCACAAGGGCAAGGATGGCGATTACTAGATCGAGTTGCATAAGATTCTTTCCGTTACACGAACCTCGAACCTAGCGGATGGAGGTTCAAGTCCTATTGGCATACATTCCAGTATATTGATGCTAGCATCTAACGGCGCGGTTCAGGGGCCGCGCGGAGCGAAGCAGAGCGCGATCGGCTGCAATCTCTTGCTAGACAGTGTGTAATTGGAAATCTGAAGCTTTGACTCCAATATGTCAAAGATGGTTGAGTCAACAGTCATATCGAATTTGCGGGCAAACAGCGCATCACTTGCCAACAGAAATTCAGTGTCGTTCGCCGTGAAAGTCTTCGGGCGCAGTTTGATGCGTCCACTTGCCATTAGGGATTCAGTGTCCTTCGCCGTCAAGGTTTTTACGAGCAGTTTGGTGCCTTTATCTGGTATCCAGACAATCGCTCTTTTATCGTCGTTTACAAGGGTTCCGCTGTAATTGGTATTCATTAGTACTGTTGGAAAGAAACCTTCATCTGGTATCAGGGTATGCTGATAGAAAGTCTTGAACCTTTCCACTTTACTGCTACGACCAATGAATTCGCAGCACTCTCTACTCAAAATCATCCATTGTCCCCCGATGTAAGGTGTTACATCCCGAAGATAGGGTCTTTTATGCGGTATCCCCGAAAATCCATTATCATTTTCAACAAAGTAGTTTCGAACGCGGTTCATAGTATGGGGGCGTTTCTTTGCCTGATCGGCAATTAGTATGAAATCCTTTCCTTTGTTCCGGCTGAGAAATTCTTGAATAAAAGCCTGCGGCTTCAGCGGAAAATCCTGTCCGCTAAGGTTGATAAAACAATCCCACTCAGCACTTATCTTCAATAACTCTTTGATGCCCCTTAATTCAACATCTACCATACTATATCCACCCCAGACTACGTTTTGACTCCCCAATAGGTGCGCATTGGAAAAATCTGATAAGAAATCTCGTATCTCCGCCTGTAGTCCTAGCCCCGATCTCTTGTCCACGTGTATCAAGTAGTGATTGGCGGGGGTGTAAATTGCCCTAAAAAGTCTCTTAAACTGCTGCGGATATCGGTGTACTAAAATGAGGTAGGCTGTCTTCATGTATTCAAAGCCTCCTTTTTAGTTGTTGCGTGGTGATGTTACTGACCATCAATTGACCGAACGAATTCAAGTGCCCGTTCATAGGCCGGGCTGGCTACCTACTCCTTGACTACAAGATGTCTAATACCAAGTTGTGCCCAATAGTCTCAATGGCAACAATCACTGTGTTCAAAAAGCAAGTGAATTGATTATGAAGTAATCTTACCCCCAGACGAACAATCCAAGGTTAAAAGGTTGCTTGCGCAGGATTTGAACCTCGAACCCAGCGGTTAGAGGCTCACGTCCTATTGACGTACGCTTCTTGTCCGCCGACCAGCAAACAGCGGAATCCCCTAGGACTTCGCTTTCTTCGAAGGTTTCGACTTGCCAGAACTGTTGAGGGCGACCGCCTGGCGAACGAGCGCCTTGAAGGCGGACTCGTCAACTTCTTCTCCTTCGTGGATGTCGATCGCGCGGCGTGCGTTTCCGTCGAGACTCGAGTTGAAGAGACGGGCCGGATCCTTCAGAGACGCGCCCT
>Ga0315289_10000455_pt1 | contig 62695 bp, 46 predicted proteins | sample YL17G11_40_MG_FD_203452 | JGI IMG/M metagenome (GOLD analysis project Ga0315289, IMG submission 203452) | Sediment microbial communities from Yellowstone Lake, YNP, Wyoming, USA - YL17G11_40 | ecosystem: Environmental > Aquatic > Freshwater > Lake > Sediment | place: USA: Wyoming | collected... | reverse complement strand
TATGCATGACGGCCAGGGTGATCTCGGCGCGGCGCTCATGGCTCCGGGCGCCGGAGCACCTGCGGAACGTCATCGGCTCCCCGATGAACAGCTCGATGCGAGCCGGCGTCGGCAGGGCGTTGCCCAGCGGCCACGCCCGATGCGCGCCGTGCACCGTCACGGGCACGACGGGCGCACCCGTCGCAAGCGCAAGCGCGCCAACGCCAGGCTGCGGCGGCTGAAGCATGCCGTCCGGCGTCCTGCCGCCCTCCGGGAAGATGCCGCAGAGGTCCCCGGCCCGAAGCGCGCGCAGCAGGCTCGCGTAGGAGCTCGGCCCGGGCGCGTCCACGTCCACCGGCACGACGCTGAAGCTGCGCAGCAGGTATCCGAGCACGGGATAGCGGAAGAACCTGTCCCAGCCCGCGAAGATGATCCGCCGTCGCACGGTCAGCGAGATGATGACCGGATCGTAGTAGCTCTGGTGGTTGGCGGCGATGATGGCCGGGCCGGTGCGGGGGATGTTCTCCGCGCCCACCCATCGCACGCCGTGCATGAGCGCGAAATAGGCGGGGCACACGACGCGGCCGAATCTGTAGAGCAGCGGGTGGCTGTCCGGCAGTCCTGCCCTGTCACGCTGCATCCTTCAGCTCCACCTTCGAGATGAGCACGAGCCCCACAGCCATGCAGACGAGCTGCACGAGCAGCCCGGCGCGGTACCCGCCGCCTTGACTCTCGCCGATCCGCATGTCCGCGAGCACGCCGAAGAGCACCATGCCGATCATGCTCAGCTTGTGGCCGACGTTGTAGAGGCCGAAGTACTTGCCCACCTGGCCCGGCGGCGCGAGGCCGAGCAGCATCTTCCGCCCCGCCACCCAGACTGTGCTCAGCCCGTAGCCGCCGAACACCAGGAACGCGGTGAAGAACAGCGTGGTCGAGCGCGCCACGCCGCAGATGAAAGAGGCTGCCATAAAGCATACGCACGCCGACATCATGACCCTGCGCGAGCCGAACCGGTCGCTTAGCCGCCCGCCCAGCACGCCCAAACACAGCGCGCACAGCCCGAACGGTATCATCCAGAGCATGATGCGCTCGCGCGGGAGGCGGAAGACGTTCTCGACGTACGGCGCGTAGCCGATGATGGTCGCGTTGACCGCGTCCACGCAGAAGAAGTTCCCCAGCAGGAACATCAGCATGTTCCTGTGCCTGGGAAGCGCGCGCAGGGTCACGAGCGTCCGGGTCCACGCCAGGCGTGTCACGCGTCCGCCGGCGGGCAGGCGCTTGGTGCTCCGGCGCTCAGGCACCAGGAGAAACAGCGGAATGCTGCCGAGCAGAAAGAGCACGCCGGCCAGCGCGAACATCGGCGTCAGCTCGTGCACCGGATTCGTCTTCCTGTAAAGCTTCAGCGCCGCCAGCGCGACGGGCAGCGCAAAGGCCACCCCTGCGTATCCCAGGCCCACCCCGAGCCCGCTGATCAGCCCTGTGCGCTCGGGCGGGGCCACGACGGGTAGGAGGCTGTCATAGAACGCGAGCGAGGAGTTGTAGCAGAAGTTGGCCACAAGGTAGAGCAGCAGGATCAGCGGCCACCACGGTGCTCCGCTTATGGCGACGCAGCAGGCGCAGCACGCCACCGTGAAATACATCAGGTACTGCTTGGAGCGACCAGTGCGGTCTGCCAGCTCACCGGCGAACGGGACAAACAGGCCGCTCACCACCATGGACGCCGCCATCGCGATGAACGTGTACTTCTCAACGCCTGTGAACTCCTTGACGTGGAGCGTGATGGCGAAGGAGACGACGATGGCGGAGTAGATGGTATTCGCCAGGTCGTAAAGCGCCCAGCTCAATGCGCGGGGCCAGTGGATGCGCGGTGGGGGGCCTGAGGCGGCTGCGGGAGGCGACTGAGTCATGTGCGTCCTTGCGGCGCGTATGCGTGTTGACGCGAATAGATATATCGCACGTCCGCGCCGAGGGCAAGCGCCGTGTGGGATGTGTTCAGCCTGGCTAGGCCTGTCTGGCCTGCTGGACCATGGAATGCCTTCGCGTATCCTTGGGCTGAGGTCATCTGCCGGCCAGACACATGCGACGTCCGTGGCTACATCCTGTCGCGCTGCGCGCTCAACGGGCTTCTGTCGCCCCCTGCGGGGGCTAGATTCTCTTATGCCTCCAGTCTCCACGGGCTGACGCCCGTGGCCACATGCTGCCGCCCTCCGGGCTTGACGACGGTTCGTTCTCTCTGTCTCCTGCGGGCAAGCCCGCCACCGCGCGGTACGGCCGGCCGGCGGGTAAACCGTTTCAAGTGGTCTCGCCGTACGGAGAGGGATAGTCCAGAACGTTTCACGTTTCGTGCGGACTCATGTAGCCCCCGCAGGGGGCGTGTGAGTCGTAGCCCAGGGCGCAAGCCCTGGCTGACCTGGCTTTGGCGCTCTGGCGACTTCGCAGCGTGATGACGCGGAGGGGTCGTCTCTTTCGCATTTTGCGAGTTGACAGCGCTCGAACCACGGGTTACAGTTGCGCGGGTGGCACCAGATGCTGACCGGAGAGAACCACTGAGAGAAACGGAGATGGGAGGCTTAGGCCATGGGTGATGCGAGAATGTGCGTCAGGTTAGTCGCTTGCGTTTGTCTTTTCAGTGCCTTGCTCCTGGCGATCGGTTGCGTGTACACTTCCCAGCGCTGTGTCGCCACGACGGGGGCCGTCGTGGAGCCGAACAGGCTGGTACTCGTCAAGCCGGGCCAGACGACCCGGGAGGAGCTGATCTCCCTGCTCGGTGAGCCGTCGTCGGTCTACGAGAAGGACGATGTCGAGGTGCTGACCTACAAAGCTCAGCGCCAGGAAAGCTCCAGCACGGTGATCTTCCTGCTCTGTAGCAAGGAGAGCAACACCACCGATAGCACGGAATACGCCTTCGAGCTCAGGGAAGGTGTCGTGCGGAACTTCACGAGAACAGAGCGGTAGACAGCCTTCGGCTGCCCGGATACTTTCTCTCTCTGTTGTCTGTGGCAGGTTTATTCGCCGGTGTCACCGGGGCTGCAGGGATACGGCATCCTTCTCACGCAGCTGCCCCGTCGCCTCCGCTCCCACCCCTTCGCAGCGTTACTACGCGCAGGAGTCGTTTTCTTTGATCAGTAGTTGCTTGCGCGTGCCGGCTTGAGTAAAATGCGCGCCGCTCCGTGGCACTTGGCGTCGGTGGGGTCCGGGGGCGGGGGTTGAATCCCTTCGCGTTTCCGTTGTTCTCCCTTTCAGCCTTATGGCTTTGGAGATGTCTTACCCGGAACATGAGCGGCAGCACCAGCCCAGGCAATCAGATAGCCATGCCTGAGCCCGCCAAGGTCGAGCGGGCGATAAGGTTCACCTACGCACAGATGATGCTGAATGCCGTCTTCGGTGCGAGCACGGGCGGGATGTTCCTGATAGGTTTTGCCCTCAAGTTGGGCGCCGACAACATTATTCTCGGTCTGCTCAGCACCATTCCGGCGTTCTTCGTCGTCTTTCAGCTCGCAGCGGCGTTCCTGGTTGAGCGCGGGATCAGCCGCAAGAAGCTTGTGGTCATCTTCGCGTTCGTATCACCCTTCTGCTGGGTTCTGATCGCGGCGCTGCCGTTCTTCGCGCCGGTGCTGGACATAACGGGCCGCTTCGCGATCCTCATCGGCGTGATATGTCTGGTCAGCCTGGCGGCGCAGTTCGCAGCCAACGCTCGTGGGAGCTGGGTCGGGGAGCTGATTCCGAGCGAGCGGCGAGGGCGGTTCTTCGGGTATTGCACCATGTTCGCCGGGATTGTCGGCGCCGGTTTTGCGATTGCCGAGGGGAAGTTCCTTGACTTCATAGTTGAGCACGGTCTGTTTGCGTTCACTGCGCTGTTTTTGTTCGGCGTGATCTTCGGGTTGGCCTCGGCGGCGTTGAACATCCCTCAGCCTGACTGCCCACTGCCCGGCGGCGAGGCCCGCTCCACGTTCCTGGGTCACATCCGCAGCGCCGTGCGGAACCGGCCGTTTGTGCGCCTGGCCTGGATCCACGCCGTTCTGGCCCTGAGCGCGATAGCGTCGCCGTTCTTTGCAGCTTACCAACTGCGCGACTTGAAGATGAGCTACTTCGCGCTCGGTCTCCTCAACGCTGTGAGCACGGCATCCCTGCTGCTTACGTCGCCTTTGTGGGGGAAGCTGGTCGACAGGTTCGGCAGCCGGCCGATCCTCATCCTGGGGCTGGTGATGATGGCTCCGTGCCACACCGTGTGGCTTTTGATCCCGCCGGGTCCGGGTGCGCTCCACATGGCGTACATGCTGCTTCCGTGGACGAACTTTGTTTTGGGGTCGGGCAGCGGAGCACTGGGTATCGCTGTTTCCACGATGATGTACAAGACCTCCCGGCCGGAGGGCCGCTCGGTGCAGTTCGCGGGGTACAGCATCTTCGTATCGCTTGTCGGCGCGCCCATGCCGCTGCTGGGTGGCTGGCTGGTCTCTCATCTGGCAAGCGCAGGCGTGGCGGTTGACCTCCGGATCACCTTCTATCTCTGCGCGTGCGTTATCTTCGTAACCGCGCTGCTGGCCCGGACCCTTAAGGAGCCGGAATCTGTCGGCACCCGTACCCTCGTCTTCACCTACTTCCCCGAGCATATTGTGCGGCTCTGGGGCTCCGTGACCTCGATTGCCCCTGTGTTCATCTCACTGATGCGGCTTCAGCTCCCCATAGGGCGCAAGCGGTCCGACTGATTCTCGGGGCACTTTACCTGCTTATGTGCGGAAGCATGGCCGGCGCCGCGCACCCTGTCCCGACCTTTTCTGCGGTGGGAAACATGCTGGATCGAAGCCCTAACCGCGTGGCTGGAAAGGCGTTAGGAGATTGTTTGAAAAATGTGTGAGAACTGCTTGACACTACATCATATTGTGGTATATTATTGCCTCCCGTGCCATATATGGTAGGCGTGGCACCTGCCGCGCTGGTTGCAGGAGGTCTTTTCCCCCCAACGGGTTACGGCGTTTTGCCCGTCCCAGAACGGGCTGTGCGGACGGGGTTCTTGCGGCGGCAGCTTCGTTTTCTTACCGAGGGGAGTGCGTTGAGATATGCGTTGTCCCTACTGCAAAACGGACGATGACCGCGTCGCCAACTCCCGCGCGAACTCCGACGGCACGTGCGTGAAGCGACGACGCGAGTGTGCACGCTGCGGAAGGAGGTACACCACCTACGAGCGTGTAGAGGAACGCCCGCTCAGGGTGATAAAGAAGGACGGCAACCGGGAGAACTTCACCCGCAAAAAGATCGTGGACGGGTTGGTCAAGGCCTGCTTCAAACGCCCCCCTTCCATGGACCAGCTCAATGCGGTGGTGGATGAGATCGAGCGGGAGTTGAATGAACGGTTCGAGACCGAGGTGCCGTCGAAGGAGATAGGGGAGCTGGTCATGGCGCGTTTGAGGGAGCTGGACCAGGTGGCCTTCATCCGGTTTGCGTCCGTGTATCGAGAGTTCAAGGATGTGAGCGACTTTGTTGAGCAGGCCGGCATGGTGCTCCGGGAGACGCGCGCGGAGAGCGGCGCGCAGCGTCAGCAGAGCACCGGGACGCCGGACAGCCAGTGAAGGTGGCCAGGCCGCCGCCGGCCATCGCTATTGGCGTGTTGAAATGCGCAGGATGAGGAGAGGGACGAATGGCAATTGAAACGAACGGTCGCAGCCAGCAGGAACGGGAATGTTCCATCCGGTATGTGGAGAAGCGTGACGGCCGACAGGTCGCCTTCAACAAGGCCAAGATTGCCGATGCGATATTCAAAGCTGCTCAGGCAGTGGGAGGCGAAGACAGGGTCCTTGCCGAGGAGCTGGCCGGCGTCGTGACGATGTTCCTGGAGAAGAACTACCCGGACGGTGTGCCGACGATTGAGGACATCCAGGACACGGTCGAGAAGGTGCTGATCGAGACGGGTCACGCAAGGACCGCAAAGGCATACATCCTCTACCGCGATCGGAGGGCTCGCATCCGCGATGCGCTGTGCGTGCGCAAGCCGGTCAGGGAGAGGCTTTCGCCGACGGACCTCTCCCTCCTGGTCAACACCGAGAGCAGGGACCAGGTGCTGGAGTGGGACAAGAGCAGGATAGCGCGCGCGCTCGAGGTGGAGGCGGACGTGGCGCCCGAGTTGGCCGCACAAATAGCGTCGGACGTTGAGAAGCGCGTGCTGGACAGCGGCCAGGCCAGGATATCCACCACGCTGATCAGGGAGCTGGTGGACAACGAACTGTTCGAGCGGGGTCTGACCGGCAGGCTGGCGCGGCAGACCGTCATCGGTATGCCGAAGTACGACCTCGACGTCGTCCTTAAGTCCAAGAGCAACGAGAACGCGAACATCGCCCAGAACAACCCCGAGGCGATAAACCTGATGATCGCGGAGAACACGCTCAAACAGTATGCCCTTCAGGAAGTCTTCAGCGAGGACGTCGCCGAGGCCCATATGCTGGGCAAGATTCACCTGCACGACCTGGGATACCCGACCCGCGTCTACTGCTCCAGCCACTCCCTCGAGTACCTGAAGAAGTACGGCCTGCACCTTCAGAACCTGGACAGCTCCAGCGCGCCCGCCAAGCACTCCCGCACGCTCACGGGCCATCTGAACACGTTCCTGGCCTCCATGCAGGCTTACTACGCGGGGGCGCTGGGCGTGGGCTACATCAACGTATTCTACGCACCCTACGTCGAGGACATGGGCTACAAGGAGATGAAGCAGGAGGCGCAGCACCTGATATTCAGCTCCTCGCAGAACGCGTTCAGCCGCGGCGGGCAGACGCTGTTCCTCGACTTCAACGTCCACACGGGCGTGCCGGATTACTTCAAGGACGTGCCGGCCATCGCCCCGGGCGGCAAGTACAACGGCCGCAACTACGGAAGCTACGAACGGGCCGCGCAGAGGTTCTGCATGGCCATGCTCGACGTGTGGCGGGAAGGCGATCAGCACGGCAACATCTTCGCCTTCCCCAAGTGCGACTTCCACATCAACGCCAAGACCTTCGTGGATCCGGCGCAGCGACAGATTCTCGAATACGCCTGCAGGGTCGCCAGCGAGAACGGATCGCCTTATTTCGTGTTCGACCGCGATGAGGTGACCCTGAGCGCCTGCTGCCGGCTGCGCACGGTGATAGCGGACGAGCAGATGATCCGCCACCCGGAGAGCATGCGCTTCTGCGGGTTCCAGAACGTCACCATCAACCTGCCCCAGTGCGCTTACAGGGCCGGGCGCGGGAACGTGGACGCGCTGTGGGACGAAGTGGACGAGATGATCGAGCTGGCCATCAAGGCCCACCGACAGAAACGAGCGTTCATCGGCAGCCTGATGAGCGGGCCTGACATGCCGCTGTGGCAGATCGGCAAGATTGCCGAGGACGGACGCCGGTACGTGGACCTGAACGAGGCCACTTACATCATCGGACTGATCGGCCTCAACGAGTGCATGCAGTACATGACGGGCCGCGAGCTGCACGAGGGCGACGACGTCCTCCGGATGGGGCTCCATCTGGTTCGGCACATGCAGTTCAAGGCCAAGGATCTCGGCAAGCAGCACGGGATGAAGGCGGCGCTGGAGGAGTCGCCCGCCGAGAGCGCAACGCGTCGCCTGGCAAAGGTGGACCTTCAGAGGTTCCCCGAAGCCAAGGAGGTCGTGAAGGGCGGCGTCGAGGACGAGGAGATGTATTACACCAACAGCGTCCACCTGCGCGCCGACGCGCCGGTTGACCTGCTGACGAGGATACGGCTCCAGGGCAAGTTCCACCGCGCCATCGAGAGCGGCGCCATCATCCACGCATTCGTCGGCGAGGAAAGGCCGCCCGCAGCAAGCATCATGAGGCTGGTGGAGAAGACCTTCTACAGGACCCAGGCCGCGCAGCTTACCATCAGTCCCGAATTCACTGTCTGCCACGATTGCTATCGCTCAACGCCCGGGCTCAAGGAGCGCTGCGGCCACTGCGGCAGCGCCGAGGTGCACGGGCTGAGCCGGATCGTGGGCTACTTCAGTCGCATCAGCAACTGGAACAAATCCAAGCATGGGGAACTCAAAGACCGGCGCAAGGGCAACTACAGCGTCGCGCTGGTCTGAGAGCCCGCTGCTACGGCGCATCGAGCATTGCATCTGGAGGGTTGGGATGAGATTTGAGGTTTACGGCAAGCAGGGGTGCGACCTGTGCAAGAGCGCGCATACGAAACTGACGCTTTTCCTCGACAAGCACTGCGTGGGCCAGGGTGTCGCGCTCAACTTCGTGGATGTGGAGACGGAACAGGGGGCGGCGGAAGGGGACTTCTACGACGTCTTCCACATCCCAACCGTCCTGCTGCTCAAGGATGACGCTCAAGTCCTGGCGCGCTGGGAGGGCAGGCCGCCTGCCACGCAGGAGCTTGAGGGGCTCGTCCGCCCCGGCGGTCACTCCGCCGCCGCGTGAACCACAGGTCAATGCTCGGCAGCTTGCTGCACCTATTACATTTGGGAGGAGGCCAGCCATGAGGCGCCTGACAATGGCAGTCGCGGTCTGTGTACTCTCAGCATTGGCGGTCGGGTGCGCTGACTTGCCCACGCCGCCTGAAGTCGGTGTCTTCAAGAATTACTTTACGAGTCAATCAGATATTAAGTCGCTCGAATACTCGTATTCGTACGGTTTCGGGCTCCTCGGCAAGTACAAAGTCCGAGTGGAGCGCAAATAAGAGCACCGTCTGCCAAGAACGGCGGGGCGAACGCTATCGAGGCGACGCGCGGCACTGGACCATGTCTCTAGGTAGCTAGCATACCCGACGTTGAGTGGTCGTCAAGCCGAAAAATGTTCAGTGTCTTGCGCAAGTACAGTCTCCAAATAGAACCACACAATAGGGAAAGCGTTTGGCTTCTGTCGCCCCCTGCGGGGGCTTGAACATGTCGTTATCCCCGTAACCACGGGCTTACGCCCGTGGCTACACACTATCGCCCCCTGCGGGGGCTTGGTCGGATTCGACAATTGAGTCCACGGGCGTGAGCCCGTGCGGACCCCTGCGGGTTCTATGGTCTTCTTAACAGGGAAAGCCATTCTGTACGTGGACTTCTTGGGTGACAACGCGGCGGGAGAGAGGTTCGCGCAAGGTTCCGCCCGGAAGACGGTAGATTTGCCTTTTGCTCCGTCCGTTGGTATGGAAACTGAGTGTCCTGCATGGGAGGGTGCAAAGAAGGTTACAGGTGTGACGCTCAATGTGGCTGAGGATGAGCCGTACCTGTATATCACCCTAGGGTTTGACGTTCCATGCCCGGAGCATTATAAAGGGATGATTGAATCCTACGAGATTGACGGGTGGGAACTCAAGGTGTAGAGGGCAGCATGCAGCCACGGGCTTAAGTCCGTTGCAGATAGGGCCTGAAGCCCGAAGGGCGACAGCATGTAGCCACGGGCGTGAGCCCGTGGTTACAGGCAGAGGGACGCGTTTAAGCCCCCGCAGGGGGCGACAGCATGTAGCCACGGGCGTGGCTGGTCATAGAGAGAACACAGCATCGTCAAGGCCGAAGGGCGACAGCATCTAGCCACGGGCGTGAGCCCGTCATAGAGAGAACACAGCATCGTCAAGCGCGAATGGCGACAGCGTGCAGCCACGGGCGTGAGCCGGTCATAGAGAGAACCCGGCATCGTCAAGCCCGAAGGGCGGCAGCATGTAGCCACGGGCTTAAGTCCGTTGCAGATAGAACCTGAAGCCCGAAGGGCGACAGCATGTAGTCACGGGTGTCAGCCGGTCATAGAGAGAACCCGGCATCGTCAAGCCCGAAGGGCGACAGCATGTAGCCACGGGCGTGAGCCCGTGGTTACAGGGATAGGGACGCGTTTAAGCCCCCGCAGGGGGCGACAGCATGTAGCCACGGGCTTAAGTCCGTTGTAGATAGAACCTGAAGCCCGAAGGGCGACAGCATGTGGCCACGGGCGTGAGCCGGTCATAGAGAGAACACAGCATCGTCAAGCGCGAATGGCGACAGCGTGTAGCCACGGGCGTGAGCTGGTCATAGAGAGAACACAGCATCGTCAAGCCCGAAGGGCGACAGCATGTAGCCACGGGCGTGAGCCGGTCATAGAGAGAACCCGGCATCGTCAAGCCCGAAGGGCGACAGCATGTGGCCACGGGCGTGAGCCCGTGGTTACAGGGATAAGGACATGTTCAAGCCCCCGCAGGGGGCGACAGAAGTGTTCCTGCTAAGGTGTCTGACTGTTCCATTCGGACCGTACTCATGGGCCACACGTTCACGAACCACCTCTACCATATCGTCTTCAGCACAAAGGCCAGGCAACGCCACATTAAGGACCCCGTCAAGGACAGGCTTCTGGAATACATCGGCGGCATTGCCAGGAGAAACAAGGCCACAATCCTGGCAATCAACGCCGCCGAAGACCACGTTCACATGCTGGCGAGGGTGCAGCCGGATATTGCTGTCTCGAAGTTCGTTGGAATTGTGAAAGCAAACTCGTCAAAATGGATTTCCCGGACGTTCGCTGAGGTGCGGATCTTCGAGTGGCAGCCGGGCTATTCGTCCTTCAGCGTGAGCGAGTCGAACTGGCAGAAGGTCGCGCGTTATATCAAGGCGCAGGTCGAGCATCACCGGAAGCTCTCGTTTCAGGATGAGCTGGCGGAGTTGCTTCAGAGGCATGGTAGTCCGTTCGAACGGGAGCACTATCTTGACTGACACTGGGCTTCTGTCGCCCCCTGCGGGTGCTCGATCGGATTCGACGATTGAGTCCACGGGCTCACGCCCGTGGCTACGTGCTGTCGCGCTGCGCGCTCAATGGTGTTGCGTTCGAACGGGAGCACTATCTTGACTGACACTGGGCTTCTGTCGCCCCCTGCGGGTGCTCGATCGGATTCGACGATTGAGTCCACGGGCTCACGCCCGTGGCTACATGCTGTCGCGCTGCGCGCTCAATGGTATTCCGTTCGAACGGGAGCACTATCTTGACTGACACTGGGCTTCTGTCGCCCCCTGCGGGTGCTCGATCGGATTCGACAATTGAGTCCACGGGCTCACGCCCGTGGCTACGTTCTGTCGCCCGCTGCGCGGGCTACGGATCCTTCCGCGGGTCAAGGCCAAGCACCAGGCTTCATGTGATTTGACAACTTGTTCCGCGGGCTAACGTCAAGTTCGGCGTTTAGGCGCTATTGCGAAACCCGCGGGGCGACCAACATAGAGTTGTCACCCTGAGCGTAGCGAAGGGTCTGGATCGCTGTAAGAAGCAGATTCTTCGTTCGCCGTACGGCGAACTCAGAATGACCTCCCCGGTTTCACAATGGCGCCTTAGCCTAAAGGCAGTCGGCAATGGAAATCAAAGGGTTCATTGAGAATAGCCTGCTCGAATGGGAGGGCAGGCTCTCCTGCATCATATTCCTGCCGCTGTGCAATCTGCGCTGCCGGTACTGCCACGCCGGCCACCTGCTGAGCCCGAATCATCTTGAAAGCATAAGCCGCCAGCAGGTGCTCGACTGCATCCGGAGCCACACCGGCTGGCTGGACGGCGCCGTGATAACCGGGGGCGAACCCACCCTGCACGGAGAGGAGCTGCTCGACCTTTTGCGGGACGTGCGCGAGGCCGGCGTAGAGGTGATGGTCGAGACGAACGGCACGCAGCCCGAGTGGGTCGAGAGGCTCATCTCGGAAGGCTGGCTCGATGCAATCGCCATGGACGTGAAGGCGCCGCTGACCCCGGAGGCCTATCGAAGCGTGACGGGTCGGGACGTGGACGTCGCAGCCGTGCGGGCGTCCATCGAGTGCATCCTGCGGAGCGGCGTGGCGCACGAGTTCCGGATAACGGTCGTGCCGGGGCTGGTGACACACGAGGACGTGGCGCTCATGGCCCCTGAGCTGAAGGGGGCGCAGGTGGTGGCGGTGCAGAACTTCATGCCGGAGCACTGCCTCGATCCGGCCCTGAGGGATGTCACGCCGTATCTGCCCGAGGAGATGGATTCGTTCGAGCGGATACTCTCCGAGACCGGCGCGCGGGTGGTCGTGCGAGGCCGCGAGCGGGGGCTGGTCGCAAGAAGCGCTCGTGCGAGCGGGCACTGAACTTTTTCCCCTCCCTTTTCCGGTTCCCCCTGTGTCTGAGCCGGTAGGTTCTGTCCGTCTCGCGGGTTGAACGGCGGCCCTGCTTCCTCCTGCACGCGCTATCGTAAGCGCTGTCTCAGCAAGGAGATGGGACAGGACATGCCTCCCGGTAGGACGGCCCTGTCCGGCGCTCTTCGCCGCCTGGCCCAGGGCGCTCGCGGCTGCGGGGATTTGGGGATGGAATTCGCCGACGCCGTTCCATTATTATCCGTATTCTTTGCGTCCCATCGCTGATGTAGGGGGGAACGCCGCTGCCCGGGTGCTCCCGTCTGGCCTCTGCTGACCTCCGAACACACACGACTGACAGAGGTGTCAATGAGGCTCAAGAAGCTCGAACTGATAGGATTCAAATCCTTCGCGGACCATGCTGTGTTTGACTTCGAGGGGGCCGTCACGGGCCTGGTCGGCCCGAACGGGTCGGGCAAGAGCAACGTCGTGGACGGGCTGAAGTGGGCGCTTGGCGAGCAGAGCGCCCGCAGACTGCGCGGCGCCGAGATGGCGGACATGATCTTCAGCGGCAGCGCAGCCCGCAAGTCGCTCAGTTGCGCGGAGGTGCGCCTCACCCTTGACAATGACCGCGGGCTCCTTCCCGTGGACTACAAGGAGGTGTGCATATCGCGCCGGCTTTTCCGCTCGGGTGAGAGCGAGTACCTCCTGAACGGCAGCCCGTGCCGGCTCAAGGACATCCGGGGGCTGGTCATGGACACCGGGGTGGGCGTGAGCGCCTACAGCGTGATCGAGCAGGGACAGGTGGACATGCTGCTGCGGGCCAGCTCCAAGGAGCGGCGGCTCGTGCTCGAGGAGGCGGCCGGGATCAACCGCTACCTGGCCCAGAAGAACGAGGCCGAACACAAGCTCGAGCGCGTCCGCACCAACCTCGAACGGGTCAGCGACATCATCGCGGAGCTGGAGCGACAGCTTCGCAGCGTTCGCTACCAGGCGGCGAAGGCGCGCAGGTTCAAGCGCGCTGCGGACGAGCTGCGCGTGCTTAGGCTTGCCCTCGCGCTGCGCAGGCACCGCGAGATGCTCGCGCAGTCCTCCCGCAACTCCGAGGCCGTCGCTGAGCAACAGGCTGCGGCGAACGCCCTCGTCGAGCGCGTAGCCGCCCTGAAACAGGAGCACTCCGCCGCGCAGAACGTGCTTGAGACCGTTCAAGCCCAGACGGCCGAGGCGGAAGAGCGGCTTTCCCACATCGGCGCGCGCGAGTACTCCCTGGGCAAAGAGGCCGAGATGAACCAGCGGCGGTGCGCCGAGCTCCAGCAGAGAGGACAGGACCTCCAGCGCCGCCGAGCCGAGATGGAAGGCAGGATCGTTCAGGCGCGCGGCGAGCTGGCCGAAGCCGAGAAGGCCCTCCAGGAGAACGTTGAGGCCCTCAAGGCCGGACGGCAAGCGCGCGAGGAGCGCGCCGAGGCGCTGCGCTCGGCCGAAGCCGAATTGGCGCGGACGGAGGGACGCATCGAGGAACAGAAGGCAGCCGTATTCGATCTGCTCCAGCAGGAATCGCAGCTTCAGAACCAGGCTGAGATGCTTGCCGCGCAGCGCCGGACGCTGGAGAACCGCCTTGGCCGGCAGCAGGAGATCGGCGCGCAGCTCCAGCAGCAGTGCAATAGCATGCGACTTGAGCGCGAAGCCGCCGAGGCCGAACTTGGGCAGCTCAGCGCCGAGCTTGCCGACGTGAAGGAGCGACAAGCGGCGCTTGAGGAGCAGACGCGCCAGTCGGCGGCCGAGCTGGAGCGCCTTACGTCCCGGCTCGGCGAACTCAGGGCGCAGCTTGCCGGCAAGCTCACCCGCCGGCAGGTTCTGGAAGACCTCCGGAGCAGCGGCGAGGGGCTCGGCGGCGGCGTGAGCGTCATCCTTGATGCGATTGAGGACCCTGGCTCCCCTCTTGCCGGCTGCCCGGGGATGCTGGGTGAGCTGCTGGACGTCTCCCCGGAGGATGCGCCGGCGCTTGACGGCGCCATGGGCCAGTCCGTTCAGGCGGTGGTGGTCAAGACCACCGAGCAGGCCCGCGAGGCGCTCCGTCTGCTCGGCGAGGCGCGGAAGGGCAGGGCGGAGGTGATCGCCCTGGATTGGCTCGGGGCGTCCAAGAGTGTGGAGACGGAGAGCCGAAGGCCGCAGGTCAGGGGCGTGAGAGGACTCCTTGGGTCTGCGGCTCAGGCGGTGGCCCGCCTCATGCTGGGCGGCGGGGCGGCAGGGAAGGATCGAGCTGCGGCCGGGCCGGCGGATCCGTGGGCGCTCGATCTTCAGCGCACAGGAGTCTCCGCCCGCCGGATCACCGACATAGTCCGCTGTCCTGCCGAGGTGGAGCCGGTTGTCCGGGCGCTGCTGGGGCACTGCTACGTGGTGGACGACACGGCGGCGGCCGCCGCGTTCCTGGAGCTTGATCTTCCGGCCGGTGTGAAGGTGGTGACCCGGCGCGGTGAGTGCTACGAGTGCGGCCGCGTCTGGTCCGGCGGCCAGTCCGAGGCGGGCGGGTACATCGCTCGCAAGAGTGAGCTGCTGCGCCTGGACCGCGAGATAGAGGACCTGCAAAGGGGCATTGACTCGGCCTCTGAGGAGACGCAACGCTGCGGCGAGCAGATTGAAGCGCTGAAGCAGGACAGCGGCGCCCTCGGCGCGCGAAAGGAAGGGCTTGCAGCCAGCGAGAGCGAGCTGCGCGGGCGGTTGTCCCTGCTCGCGGAGCGCCAGCAGCAGCGCGAGGAAGAGCTGGAGCTCGCTATCTCCGAATGCGCCGCGCTCGAGCAGGAGATCGAGGAGACCGACGGCGGGCTGGCGCGAAGCTCCGAGGAGTTGAAACGGCTGGGTGAGCGGCGCACAGTCGCGGAGCAGGAGGTGGAGGCGCTTCGCGCGAGGCTGGCCGGCGGACGGGAAGCCCGCGAGCGTCTGTCGAAAGAGGTCAACGCCCTGGTCAGCGAACTGGCCAGGATCGAGGAGCAGCAGAACGGCCTGCGGGCGCTGGTTGAGAGGCTGGGCGGCGAGCTCGTCCAAAGGGGGACGGAGCTGGATCAGTTGAACGCCGAGGCTGCGGGAAGCGCCCAACAGGAGCAGGAAGCGGCCGAGGCCATCCGGCGTGCCGAGGCCGAGCGCGCCGAGCTGGGGCGCGAGAGGACGCAGATCGAGGCGCACGCTCGGGAGAAGTCCCTGGCCTCCGAGCAGGCGCGGGAACGCATCAAGAAACTCCAGGACGAACTCGAACTCCTGGGCGGGCGACGCGAGGAGATGGAGGTTGCTCTCAACGAGTCTCGCATGGCGGAGAAGGAAATCCGGCTCAAGCTCGACAACCTTCTTGAGCGCGTGAGGGAGGAGTCGGGGGTCCACCTGGAGGCCGTGGAGCTGGAGCCGGAGCGGTGGCGCGAACAGCCCCTGTTCGTCGTGGCTCAGATCGAGGAGTTCCGCACTCAGCCCGACGGCTCTTCAGAGCGGGTGGCCGGGTGGTATGCCGAGGCCCGGCGGCGGGAGGAGGGGCAGGCCGAGGAGGACGGGAAGGAGGCCGGGCCGAAGTCAATCAAGCTGGCGGAGGCGGTCGAGCTGCGCGCGGGAGTGCTGAGCATCGCCGACGCCCCTGAGACGGACTGGGACGATGTCGCGGCCAGGGTGGACATGCTCAAGAAGGTGGTGGCGAGCATAGAGGGGGCCAACCTGGACGCGATCCGCGAGCAGGAGGAGTTGGAGGAGCGGGCGAAGTTCCTCGCCGACCAGCGGGACGACCTCGACAGGGCGCGACGGCAGGAACTCGAGATCATCCGCGAGCTCAGCAAGAAGAGCCGGGAGAGGTTCGCCGAGACGTTCCAGGCCGTGCGGCAGAACTTCCAGGTGCTTGTGCGCAAGCTGTTCGGCGGCGGCGCCGGCGATCTCCTTCTGGATCCCGAGGCGGAAGACGTGCTGGAGGCGGGCATCGAGATAACCGTCCGCCCCCCCGGCAAGGAGGCCCGCTGCCTCTCGCTGCTCAGCGGCGGCGAAAAGGCCCTGTCCGCAGTGGCCCTGCTGTTTGCCATCTTCGAGACCAAGCCCAGTCCGTTCTGCCTGCTCGATGAGGTTGACGCGACGTTGGACGAGGCGAACATCGGCCGCTTCATATCCTTGCTTCAGGATTACGCCCGCGACACGCAGTTCGTCATCGTGACCCACAACAAGTTGACGATGAGCGCTGCGGGATCCCTCTACGGGATCTCCCTTCAGCAGGACGGCACGAGCAAGAAGGTTGCAGTCAACTTCGAGGAGGTTGATCACCGGCTGGCTGAACTGAACCGCGAGACGGCGGAGTCCCTGAGGCACGCAAAGGCCGGGTGAGGCGCAAGCATCCGCAGAGCACTCAGTCGAACCTGGCCACCATCAGGGTCACGTCGTCCCGCAGGTCCGAGCGGCCCACGTGCTGCACAACGGCCTCCATGATGCGCCTGGCCAGTCCGAGCGGGACGCGCTCCGCCGCCTCCTTCACGCAGCCCACCAGGCGCTTCCGTCCGAACTGCTCCATATGGGGCGCCCCCGCCTCCTCGACGCCGTCCGTGTAGACGACCAGCACGTCGCCGGCCTCAAGGTGCAGCGTTTGCTCCTTGAAGACGGCGTTCTCGTCTATGCCCAGCACCGGTGCGGCCGTTTGTAGCCACAACTCGTCCGAGCCCCGCAGGAGCAGGGGTTGCGGATGGCCGCACGAGACGTAGGTCAGGCGCTCGTTTTCCGGATCTATCTCCAGGTAGCAGAGCGTGATCAGCAGTTCGGAGTGGAGCAGGTCGGGAAGGATGCCGAGGTTGATCTGGTGCATCATGTCTGAGACGGGTTTTCGGTGCACTGATTCGGTGCGCACCGCGCTTCGCAGCGCCGTCGCCACCAGCGCCGCCCCCAGGTCGTGGCCCGCCACGTCGGCCACAAGCATGCATATCCGGCCGTCGCGCTCCCAGTAGTCGAAGAAGTCGCCCCCGACGTGCCGGGCGGGCCGGCTGACACCGGCCACTTCCAGCCTGCCCACACGGAGCGGCTTTTCAGGCAGCAGGCTGAGTTGGATCTCCGCAGCGATCCGCAGTTCCCGCTCCATCTCTCTTCGCTGCTGCTCCGTGATGATGAGTCGGCAGTTGCGAACCTGCGCCGCGGTGTGGGCGGCGAGAGCGGCCCCCAACTTGTGATCGCTGGTTGTGAAACTGCCGCCCTTCTTACGGGTCAGGTTCAGCACCCCGAGGATCTCCCGCTCCGAACCGACGTCTGCCGGGATGGTAAGCGGCACGCTCAGGAAGGAGGGCGCGTTGTCAAGCTCACGCACGCCCAGTGACTCTGAGGGCATGGACTCACCCTCTCCGACAAACACCTCCCGCCCGCTCTCAAAGACCTTTCCGCTGATCCGCTCGCCGGGTTTGACAGCGGTTGTGGCGGCGATGTGCTCGGGCACGCCGATGCTGGCGCGGATCTTCAGCGTGTCGCTCTCGGGGTCATAGAGCATGAGTGAGGCGCGCTCGCAGTCCAACAGCCACGCCACGCGCTCCACGACGAAACTGCATATCTCCTGTTCATCCAGCAGGCCGCCCACCCGCTGGCTCATCTCGTACAGGAAGTCGAGCCTGCGTTCATGATGGCGCTCCCCCTCTGGAAGCCACTGTCCGTGGGCTTCCGCAGCGATTTGGGCGCCGATTATCTCGGCGGCCACTTGTGCGGCTTGCTGCCTGTGCAGCCCCTTGCCAGCGGCTATGACCCTCCAGCCCGTCGGCCTGCCCGCGGCCAGTACGGGCGAACCTGAGGATCCCTCCGGCGTCTCGGATTCCAGCTTCCGCAGTTCCAGGGCGGTGCCCGTCAGTTCAACGAGCTTGGCCAGCAGGTCCCTGATCTCCTCCCTGATGAGCGCTCGGGGAGCGAATGCGCGTGTGGGCTGCCGGTCGCCTTCCCAATCGGCCATGTCGAATCTCCGCTGCCGTCGTCGGGGCCGCTTGTAAGAGCCTCCAACAGAATGACCCGTGGCCGCGACGGGGTGTATTTCGCTGCAGGCCAAGGAGCATGGGCGACGGCGCATAAGGGGTCCGAGCCTACTCCGCCGAAGCAGCTTCGGCTGCGAAGGCCGGATGCGCCAAGCCTCCGCGACACAGGCATGCAGCCAAAGACGCCCCATCCCGTCGGGTTGCGCCTCGGGCCGGCGTCGCATCCATCTAGCCGGAGGCACAACGCGGCTCACGCGGCATTTTGCTGGAGGCTCTAAGCCTTGCCTGCGCACTGACGTCACACTATAATGCCGCGCGGCCGGGCGGCAGACAATTATATGTCACGCCGCCCGTCAATGCCAAAGCTTTCCGTTGACTCAGTGGTCATGTCGCGGGTAGACGCAGCGGGGAGGGCGAAGCTGCCACAGCTACGGTTCACGGCCTGCGTGCGATGAGCCACATATACCCGGAGACAGAATGCTGCGACGTCGCCGTGGTAGGGGCAGGTCCGGCCGGGTGTTCGGCGGCCACCTATCTTGCCAGGGCGGGCTCGCACGTGGTCCTGTTCGAGCGCAGCAAGATGCCGCGGGGCAAGCCCTGCGGGGGCGCGCTCTCAGAGCGAGCCATGAGTTATCTGGGCTTCCCGGTCCCGCAGTCACTGGTGGACTGCGAGGTCTTCGGGGCCCGCGCTCATTTCGGCGATAACACGGCCGAAGCCAGACTCCCCAACCGCATTGCCGTCCTCGTGACGCGCTCTGAGTTCGATCAATTCCTGCTGAGCCGGGCAGTTGAATCCGGTGCTGAGGTCATCTGGGAGAAAGCCACGTCAATCAGTCGAACGCCTGATCACGTGGCGGTGCGCACGGCGCGTCGGGAGATTATTGCCAGGTGCGTCATCGTCTGCGAGGGCGCCAACCGCAGGCTGAGCCGGCTTGCCGGCCCGGCCATTGGTCCTGACCAGCAGTCCTTCTGCCTGCAAGCTGACATTCCTGTTGCCAGCCCCGACGTGTACGCCGACCTGAAGGGTGTCATTGACGTATACTTCGGCGTCGTCCCGTGGGGCTACGGCTGGCTGTTCCACCATGGCTCCTACTATTCGGTCGGCATAGGGGCGCTTTGCTCGAAGTTCCACGATCCTTTGTCGGCATTCCATCGCTTCGTCCGGGCAAGGAGGCTGGCTCGCTCCGACATCCGACCGCGGGGACATTTCCTTCCGCGGGGCGGCATCTCGCGGCCGATCTGCGCTGACCGAATAATGCTTGCAGGCGACGCGGCAAGTTTCGTTGATCCCTTCTACGGAGAGGGAATGGCCTATGCCATACGCTCCGGACAGCTTGCTGCGCAAACGGCCCGTGCGGCAATGCAGAGCAATGATTTCAGCCGCAGCCGCCTGGCGGAGTATGAGCATTTGTGCCGCGAGGAATTCGGCAGGAACCTGAGACATGCGCTGATTCTCACAGAACTCGTTCATAGATGCCCACGGCCGTTCATTGAAATGCTCTCCACGGACGAACGTGCGCTCGCGAAGTATCTGGAGATACCTTCCGCCACACTATCCTATGGTCGCTACATCCCCTGGCTGCTTGCCAGAGCGCCGCTTTCTCTGCTGCGTTCGATATTCAGGGCTTGCTGTTGAAAAGAGTGCTTCGACAGCCCCTCTCCTACTGGGAGAGGGTTGGGGTGAGGGAAGTTCGTTCCCCTCTTTGGTCATAGCCAAGCTAAAGACGTACAGGGCCTCAGCCGGTGGGGCAAGCTGCAAGTCACATGAAGCCTGGTGCTCGGCCTTTCATCTGAGCGCGGAGCGCGACAGGCTGTGGCCACGGGCGTGAGCCCGTGGACTGAGTTGTCGAATGCGATCAAGCCCCCGCAGGGGGCGACAGAAGCCTCCGGGAAAGTCTCGCAAACCCATTCTGACGAGTTTGCTTTCGCAACTGCAACCAACTTGGAGATCGCGATATCCGGCTGCACCGTCGGCAGCATGTGAACGTGGAGGGTTTCTGTCGCCCCCTGCGGGGGCTTGAACGTCTCCTTATCCCTGTAACCACGGGCTGACGCCCGTGGCCACAGCCTGTCGCCCTTCGGGCTTGCCCGCCGTCTTTACCCGCCGTCGCTGTGGCGGGCGTGTGGCCGGCGTCTGGCGGACTGAACATATACAAGGGGGAGAGGAGACGATTTCAACAAAGCGTGAGACGCTTGAAGCCCGTCCGGCGCTTGACAATCGCGCGGAAGCGACATACATTCGGCTTCTGAGCCGGACGAGGACCGGCCGCCGATTCGGTGGAAGCGTGTTTGCGGACTCTGTGGAGGGGGTTGGAATGCTCTGTCCTCGGTGTCGAGACGTGGACATGTTCGTCCTCGAGTTCGAGCAGGTTGAGGTGGACTACTGCTACGAGTGCGGGGGCGTATGGTTGGACTCCGGCGAGCTGGAACTCATCGGGCGAAAGGCCGGCTCGCTCGAAGGGGGACTGCTGGGCGCATTGGAAAAGGGCGAGGGCGGGCGCCGCGGCGGCAAGTCCCGGCGGCGCTGCCCGGTGTGCCGCAAGGTCCTGCGTGAAGTGACTGCGGACACCGATCCGCCCATAGTGCTCGATCGCTGCCCTGCGGAGCACGGGCTGTGGTTCGACCAGGGGGAGCTGTGTGCGGTTGTCAAGGCTGCGGGGGCGGACAGGGACAACGTGCTGGCGCGCTTTCTTGCAGAGCTTGGGGCCTCGCACGCGCGACCGAAAGACCCTAACGGGAGGTAAACGGGAAGATGGCGGTAAACGGGATGATGATTGTTTTGCTTGTCCTAGTAGGCATAGTGGTTGTCGTGGCATTGTGGCTCGCCGGCACTTACAACGGCCTGGTGCGTCTGCGCAACCAGGTCAAGAACGCATGGGCTCAGATTGACGTGCAGCTCAAGCGCCGGCATGATCTGATCCCGAATCTCGTCGAGACCGCCAAAGGCTACATGGTCCACGAGCGGGGGACGCTTGAGGCGGTGACCAAGGCCCGCAACCTGGCCGCGCAGGCCGGCACCCCCGGCGAGGCGTCCAAGGCGGAGCAGCAGCTCAGCGGCGCATTGGGACAGTTCTTCCTGGTTGTGGAGCGCTATCCAGACCTGAAGGCAAACCAGAATTTCCTTGCGCTCCAGGAGGAACTGACCTCGACCGAGAATCGCGTCGCGTTCGCCCGCCAGTTCTACAACGACCAGGTGATGCAGTACAACATCCGCATCCAGGGCTTCCCGGCCAACACGGTGGCGGGCATGTTCCACTTCGGCCCTCTGGAGCTGTTCGAGCTGCAAGCGGCAGCGGAACGCGAAGCCCCCCAGGTCAAGTTCTGAGCATGCTTAGAGGCCCTTAAACTCACCGCGCTCGGTCGGCAGCGGAGCGGATAATCCATGTGGGAAGCCATTGTCGGGAACAGGCGGCGCTCTTTGTTCCTGATCCTCGGCCTTGCGGCCCTTCTGGTTGCGCTGGGTTACGTCGCCGGCTTGGCCATTGACCCGCGGGCAGGGCCCATCGGGGCTGGCGTGGGGGTGTTCATCTGGCTGGTATTGTGGCTGACGGCGACGCTCGGGGGCCGGGAGGTGCTGCTGGGCAGCGTGGGAGCCCGCGAGATACGGCGCGATGACAGTCCCGTCCTCTTCAACGTTGTCGAGGAGATGACGATCGCGGCCGGCCTCCCGAAACCGCCCAGGGTCTACGTGATGGACAGCGACGCGCCGAATGCGTTTGCCGTGGGCAGCGAAGACAACAGCGCAGTCGCCGTCACGACCGGCCTGATGATGCGCCTGAATCGTGACGAGCTCCAGGGCGTGGTGGGGCACGAAGTAGGCCACATAAAGAACCACGACACCCGCTTCATGACCCACGCGGGGGTCATGCTCGCCGCGATTGTGCTGTTGTCGGACGCCTTTCTGCGCACCATGTTCTACTCCGGGCGGGGCAGTCGGCGTTCCTCGCGCAGGGGGGGCGGAGGCGGGGGAGCCGCCATCGTGATCGTGATCGCCTTGCTCCTGGCGATCCTCGCGCCGCTGCTCGCACAGGTCCTTTACTTCGCCTGCTCGCGGCGCAGGGAGTACCTTGCCGATGCGTGCTCTGCGCGGTTCACCCGCTACCCCGAGGGACTTGCCTCCGCGCTGGAGAAGATATCGCGGTCGGCCGCCCAAATGCAGAACGTGAACCGTGCCGTCGCTCCCATGTTCACGGTGAGTCCGCTCAAGGGCTCTGCCGCGCACAGCGTCTTCAGCACCCATCCGCCCACGGAGGAGCGTGTGCGCGTGCTGCGCGCCATGGCGGGAGGCGCCGCCTACTCCGACTACGAGGCGGCCTATTCCCGGGTGAGCGGCGGGCATCTGATCGGACAGCGCACGCTTGCCGACTCGGAGCGCGTGGCCGTCCGCGAGGCCAGCGCCGAACCGGAGAAAGAGGATCTGGCGAAGGCAAGGGAGGCGGTGGACATCCTTCACAGGCTGGGCGGGTTCCTGCTCATGAGATGCGCCTGCGGGTGGAAGATCAAGGTGCCGCCGGCCTACAAGGGCAGCCACGTGCGCTGCCCCGGCTGCGGCAAACAGATTGCCATCCCGACTGCGGTGTTCGCCGCGGCGGCTGCCGCTGCCGGAGAGGCGGGGGATGTGGAAGCGGGGACGGAAGGGCGCGAGGTGCCCCCTCCTGTGTTCAGGCACAGGTCCGGCCAGTGGGAATCGTTCCGATGCAGGTGCGGGGAGACGGTTCAACTTAGTCCCTCGTTCTCCGCCCCCGCCGTGCAGTGTCGCGCATGCGGGCAGACGACGAAGGTGGAGCCGATCTGAGGGGGTTGGCCGGCGCCGCCCGCCGCTCGTTCTCGTAATCGAAGGTTGTTAACGGACGGATGCCCATAGGCGGGCATCCAGGGATGCCACAGGCGTATCCGACAGGACGATTACGATTACGAAGGCGAGAACGAGAACGGTTGGTCAGAGGATGTTCCTTCTGTTGTGCGAAGATCAATACCGGCAGACGCGGAGTCAGGAGGGCGGGCGATGAAACGCGCGTTGCTGACTATTCTGATCGCTGCCCTTGCGGCGGCGTTGAACACAAGTGTCTCAGATGGGAGGGACGCAGGTATGGCGACGAAGGTCGAGCTTCCGAAGGCGGCGCTCGAAGGCAAGATGTCCGTGGAGGAGGCCATCGCCGGCCGGCGCAGCCGGCGCGAGTTTTCGGACAAGGCCCTCACCCTTCAGCAGGTGGCTCAGATCCTCTGGTGCGCGCAGGGGACGACCGATGAGCGCGGACTGAAGCGGGCAGCGCCGTCCGCCGGCGCTACGTATCCCCTGGACGTCTTCATCGCCGTGGGCAAGGCCGGAGTGGTGGGACTGAAGGAGGGAGTCTACCACTACGTGCCCTCGGGCCACGCGCTGGTGCAGACGGGCGGCGTTGACGTGCGCGCAAAGATCGCCTCTGCGGCACTGAACCAGGGCTTCCTGGCCGAGGCCCCGCTGGACGTACTCATCGCGGCGGACTACGAGCGCACCACGGGGAGGTACGGCGAACGTGGAATCCGCTACGTGCACATCGAGGTCGGACACGCGGGCCAGAACATCTACCTTCAGGCGGAGGCGCTTGGGCTGGGGACCGTTGCCGTCGGGGCGTTCGAGGACAAGGGCGTCGCCAGGGCGTTCGGTCTGCCCGGCGATCTGGAGCCGCTGTATCTCATGCCGATCGGCTACGTGCGGGGGGCGCTGTAGGGATCGTGCGCGGCTTGTGGGGCGATGCTGAGGCGCGGTAGAATGCGCGCGGGCCTTCCGCCAATCGCGTCTCGGAGAGAAGTGCCGGTGCAAGTGAGCCGTCGTCAAAGCGTGCCGGAGCCGCTCGTCTGCCTGTTGGTCGCAGCGTTTGCCGCGCTGCTTTACGCCAACAGCGTGCCCGGCGGATTCGTGTCCGACGACCACGGGCTTATCCTCAACAGCGAGCGAATCCATTCTCTGCGCAACGTTCCCGGCTACTTCCTGGAGGCCTTTGCGCAACAACGCGGCGTGGGTCGGGTGGCGAGGTACTATCGGCCGGTCGTCTCGACCAGCTTCGCGCTCGACTACGCCGTCGGCGGGCCCTATCGCCCCTGGGTGTTCCACCTTACAAACGTCCTCGCCTACGGTGTGTGCGCTTCTCTTGTCTACGCGCTGATGCGGCATCTTGTGAGGGAGCGGACTGCGGCGGTTATCGGGGCCTTGCTCTTCTCTGCGCTGGCCGTCCACACGGAGACGGTGTCGTGGATCTCCGGCCGCACGGACCTGTTCGCGCTCGCGTTCATGTGCGGGGCGCTGCTCTGCCTTCTGCGGGCGCGCAGCGCTCCCGGGACAAAGCAGGAACTGGTGCGCGGGCGTCCGCCGTACGGCGTGTATGCGCTTTACGCTGCGGGGTTCTTGCTGGCGCTGCTTGCGCTCCTGTCCAAGGAGGTTGCGCTGACCCTGTTGCCCATCTGGATCGTGTTCGAGCTCACGTGGGGGCGCACGGCGGGTTTCGCTGCGCCGCCGGCACGCAGGACTGCCGGCGTGGCCGTGCTGGTGGCGGCGACGGGCGCCTACCTGGCAATGCGCTGGGCGGCGGTCGGCGCCACTGCCAGCGGCGTGAGCGCGCGGCTCTTTGACCCCGCCAACGCCGCGGGGCTCGCGACGATAGCCGTGTGCGTCTGGCAGTATCTGGGCAAGCTTGCCCTGCCGATGCATTTGAGCTTTGGGTTTGAGGTCGAGCCGTTCAGCGCCCCGTGGGCGCCGGTGCCGGTTCTCAGTCTGCTCGGCGCCGCCCTGGTGCTGATCTTCAGCGCCGGTGCCGCGGTCCGGAGGCCCGGGGTCGGCTTCTCGCTCTGGTGGATGTGGCTTGGCCTGGCCCCTGCGCTCAATGTCGTCCCGCTCACGGAGACCGCTGCGGAGCGGTTCCTGTTCGTCCCGTCGGTGGGGTTCTGCCTGATAGTCGCGCTCGTGGTTAAGAGGGTCGGCGCGGCGGGGGCCCAGGGACGAGTGTGGTTGCGCTGGGCGATTGCAGGCGCGCTGGTGCTGGCGGCGAGTCACGCCGTCATGACGCTGGCGCGCAATGCTGAGTGGCACGATCAGCGGGCGCTGTATCTTGCCACCGTGGAGTCGTCTCCCCTCTCGGCGACCTCGCAGGCGCAGGCCGCTGAGGTCTATCTTTCCGACCCTCCTGTGCCGGAGCGCGCCAGGCTGCACTACACGAAGGCGCTCGAGCTGTCGGGCGAGAAGTTGGCCCTCCGGTGCCTGGCCCACAACTCAGTGGGCAGGCTCAGCATGGACCTTGGCGACCTTGATATCGCGGTGTGGCATCTGCGAGAGGCCCTCGCTCTTAACAAGAGCCAGCCGGTCATTCGCACGAACCTTGCGCTTGCCCTCACTGACATTGCGCTGGCGGGCGGGCCGGAGGAGGCCTGGGCGACGGGCAAGCAGGAGGCCGAGAAGGCCCTGAGCGTCGACAGGCGGTATCCGGAAGCGAATTACGTGCTCGGCATGTGGTACCTGAAGCGCGGTCGGGATCCAGAGCGCGCCGGCGAGTTGTTTGGCATTGCCGCCGGGCTGGATCCGGCGCTCTACGGTGCGCATTACGGGCTCGCCCTTGCCTGTCTTGAGCAGGGAAAGTTGCAGGAGGCATTGCGGGCAGCACGGGATGCATTTACAATAAGGCCCACGGAGGAGGCGCGTGCGCTGATGGACGCGATCCAGCAGCGGATGGCGCTTCCGGGTCAGGGGCCGGTGGGTTTCGAGGTTTTGCCCGGAGGTGGTAGATGAAAGAGGAAAGCGGCCTCACCGCCGCGGAGCTGTTTCGCGAGGGCGCGGGCATCACTTACGACGATTACGTCATGCTGCCCGGCTATATCTCCTTCGCGCTGAGCGAAGTGGTATTGGACACGAAGCTGACGCGCGGGATAACCCTGAAGCGGCCGCTGGTCAGCTCCCCGATGGACACCGTGACCGAGAGCGAGATGGCCATCCACATGGCGCTCCTGGGCGGCGTCGGCATAGTGCACTACAACAATACCGTCGAGGAGCAGGCGGCCGAGGTCAGGCGGGCCAAGAAGTTCGAGAACGGCTTCATAACCGACCCTATCGTGCTGTCCCCGGACCACACGATCCGTGACGTTGACCGCATCAAGGAGCAGCACGGCTTCAGCAGCGTGCCCATCACGGAGGACGGGACACTGGGGAGCAAGCTGGTGGGCATCGTCACGGGGCGCGACACGGACTTCGAGCCGGATCGCAGTAGGAAACTGCGCGAGGTGATGACCACGGAACTCATCACGGCGCCGATCGGGATCACGCTGGCCGAGGGCAACCGCATCCTGAAGGAGAGCAAGAAGGGCAAGCTGCCCATCGTGGACAACGAGGGGAGGCTGGTGTCCCTGATGAGCCGCACCGACCTGCGGAAGAACCAGGACTTCCCGCTTGCCAGCAAGGGGCCGTCCAAGCAGCTCGTGGTCGGCGCGGCCGTGGGCACCCGCGCTGAGGACAGGCGGCGGCTCGAAGCGGTGGTGGAGGCGGGCGTAGACGTGGTGGTGTTCGACAGCGCCCAGGGCTATTCCTCATTCGAGGTCGAGATGATCAGGTGGGCCCGCGAGAACTTCCCGGACCTTCAGATCATCGGCGGCAACGTCGTCACCGTGCAGCAGTGCAAGGGGCTGATCGAGGCGGGAGCGGACGCGCTGCGCGTGGGCATGGGTTCAGGATCCATCTGCATTACGCAGGAGACGATCGCTGTCGGGCGCGCGCAGGCCAGTGCCGTCTACGAGTGCGCGAAGTTCGCGAAGCGATACGAGGTGCCCGTGATCGCCGACGGAGGCAGCTCGACCATCGGCCACATCGCGCGCGCCCTGGCCGTCGGTGCCTCGACGGTGATGCTGGGCTCGATGCTGGCCGGCACCGATGAGGCGCCCGGCGAGTATTTCTACGAGTCGGGCGTGCGCCTGAAGCGCTACCGTGGGATGGCGTCGCTGGAAGCGATGGCCGAAGGCGGCGACAAGCGATACCTGGCTGAGGACGAGCAACTCAAGGTCGCCCAGGGGGTCAGCGGAGCGGTCGTTGACAAAGGCTCCGTCGTGGCCTACGTCCCCTACCTGATGCAGGGGCTCAAGCACGCCATGCAGGACATGGGCTACCGCACCATCCCTGAGATGCACGAGCGGCTCTACCAGGATAAGCTGCGGTTCGAACGGCGCAGCCCCTCCTCACAGAAGGAAGGCGGGGTGCACAGCCTGTATTCGTTCACGGATCCCCATCGCTTCACGCAGTCCCAGGGGTGAAGGCCGGCGAGGGCGAGGACGACAACGAGTACGATCGATGTGGAACGGATGCAAGTGGGGGAATCCTTGTCTTAGCCCTGCGCTTTCCACTATCCTCGTGTCCGGCCGCCGCGTGCGAACGTGCATGCCGGCATGAACGTGAGGAACGCGAGGATGGCCAGGAACAACAAGGTGCTCTCGCACCGACAAAGGCTCAACGTCATGCTGTGCGCGTTCCTGCTTGTCGGCGTGCTGGTGATCGCCAGGCTTGCGCAGATGCAGCTTGTCTATCGGGGCGAGCTCCGTGACTACTACAGACAGGGCTCCGTGCCGACAGATCTCATCGAGACCGTACGCGGAACGATCTACAGCCGGGACGGGGAGGTGCTCGCGCGCGACGTTCCCGAGTTCGATCTCAGCGTCCACTACAGCCGCACCGCCAGCTATGACAAGGTGTGGTACGTCCCCACTGGGAAGAAGGGTTTTGAGGAGGCTCTTACACTGCAAGGGGACTCATACCCGGTCAATTGCGCGGCGTTCAGCCCTGATGGGAAGCGCATCGCCACGGGCAGCACGGACGGGGGGGCGAAGATCTGGGACGCCGTCACCGGACGAGAGGTGCTCGCGCTGAAGGGGCATTCACGGCATGTCACTTCCGTATGCTTCAGCCGCGGGGGCACGGTTGTTGTGACGGGAAGCTTCGACGGTACTGCAAAGCTCTGGGACGTTGCCACAGGCAATAACCTGCTCACGCTGAAGGGGCATTTGGGATCCGTCAATTCGGTGGCGTTCAGCCCTGACGCCGGGCGGCTCGTCACGGGAAGCTCGGACGCAACGGCGAAGTTGTGGGACACAGCGACGGGGAAGGATATCTGTACGCTGAAGGGACATTCGGGACCGGTCAACTCGGTGGCGTTCGGCCCGGACGGGAGGCTGGTTGTCACCGGAAGCTCGGACGCAACCGTGAAGTTGTGGGACGCGTCCACTGGGAGCGAGGTCGGCACGCTGAAGGGACATTCGGGACCAGTTAACTCGGTGGCGTTCGCCCCGGACGGGGGCCTTATTGGCACCGGAAGCTCGGACGGGACCGTGAAGCTGTGGGACGCGTCCACAGGGAAGGAGGTCCGCACGCTGAAGGGACGTTCAGGAGCATTCACCTCAGTGGCGTTCAGCCCCGACGGGGGCCGGATCATCACGGGAAGCTCCGATGCAATCGTGAAGCTGTGGGATGCGTCCACGGGGAAAGTGCTCCGCACGCTGAGAGGGCATTCGGTTCCGCGCCCGATCGCGTCCGTAGCATTCAGCCCCGACGGACTGCGGATCCTCTTCACGGAACAAGACTGGCGGCCCTGGGCCAAGCAGGTCTGCGGCCTGACGGCAGAGGAAGCAGAGGAACTGGAAGCTGCGTGTCGGGACATCAGGCGGCGGGTGGAGCGCATCGCGAAGGTCGTGGGCGGGGCAGTGCAGGAGCAGGACTGGTACCACCCGGTCGTCAGGAACATTCGGCCGGAGGTGGCGGCGCTGTTGAGCACGCGTCCCGACATGTGCCCGGCCGGCCTGAGGGCCGTCGTAAGCAGCACGCGGGTATACCCGAGCAGCGGCCTGGCCCCGCACATCGTTGGCCGGTGCAGCCAGATCTGGGCGGAAACCTGGACATCGCTGCGGGAGAGGGGCAGTGCATGGGACCCCTATGGTACCATCCCCGAGAATGTGTGGCGGTACCGCATGAACGACACCATGGGCGTGGACGGCATTGAGAAGGTCTACGAGGGGCTCCTCAGGGGGACGCGCGGATACGAGGAATGGAAGTTGATTTTCCACACGCTGAGCATTGAGCGGCGCCCAACCACCCTCCCCCCTGAGCCCGGACTGGACGTTCACCTCACCCTCAGGGCCGACTTCCAGCGGGCCGCCAATGAAACCCTCCAGTGGGCGGCTGCTCGGCCCGGACTGGAGTTCAAGAGCGGCGCCATCGTCGTGATGGACGTGCGCGACGGCGCGGTGCTCGCAGCGGCTACGTATTGGAGCTACGACCCCGAGAACCTCGACCAGCTCCACAAGGCGGCCGGGAGCGAGGAGGAGTTGAGGCGTATGGCCCCGTTCCTCTTCCGACCCACCCAGGCTGCGCTGCCCGTCGGCTCGGTGTACAAACCCGTCACGGCCATCGCCGCGCTCGAGGAGGGCAAGATAGACGCTTCCACGACCTTCCACTGCGCTGGTTCCGAGGTGTTCGCGAGCCGTACTTTCCGCTGCACCGGGCAGCACGGCAACATGACGCTGCTGCCGGCCATCGAGCGCTCGTGCAATGTCTATTTTTACCATACAGGCATTCGTACCGGCGGGCCGGCCCTGGCGCGATGGGGAAAGGCGTTGGGCATGGGCGCCGCCACGGGCATTGATCTGCCGTCGGAACGGGCCGGGCAGAATCCCGAGCCGCGGTCGCTGCTTGAAACGGTCAACCTTTCCATCGGGCAGGGTTCGCTGCTTTGCACGCCGATGCAGGTGGTGCGCATGTTTGCCGCTATCGCCAACGGTGGCACGCTCGTTCAGCCTCATTTCTTCGATCGCGCCACCACGACCGACGGCGAGGTCGTCAGGACCTTCCAGCCGACGACGCAGCGGACCGTTCGGATCAGCCCCGAGACGCTTCGCCTGGTGCGGGAAGGCATGCGAAGGGTGGTCCAGGACGAGGGCGGGACGGCCCGGGAGGCGGGCCTGGAGCGTTTCGACGCCGCCGGCAAGACGGGAACCGCCGAGCTGGGCGGCGACCTCTTCAACGCCTGGTTCGCCGGCTACGCGCCCTTCGAGAACCCGAAGATTGCCTTCGTCGTTGTCAGCGAGCGCACGCACGGTCACGGCGGGAGCCACGCCGCGCCGATCATGGCCCATCTGCTCGGGAACATCTGGTCTGAGGTCGAGAATATGCAATAGGCGGCCGCCAGAGGTTTTTTTGCCATTGGCATCCACGGTGTGTTAAGCTGGTGGCCGCGGTGGAGGCGGCGTCACAGGCTTTGCGCCACAGTGGAGGGGACTTCGATGCGGCCGCTCAAGATATGCCTCTGGGCAATCGGCCTTCTGTATTCGCTGGCGGTGCTGGGGTTGTTCATGAGGTTCTCTGCGATTGGGTCCATTGCGACTGCGTTCGGGAGCCCCGCGTTTCCGGTCTCTCCGCTCTTTGACTATGTGGTTCGGGTGATGTTCGGCGCATGTTTTGCCATCGGAGTGTATCACGTCATCCTGGCTCTGAGCCCCATGAAGTATGGCGTGCTGGTCCCCTTCACCGGGCTTGCCTCGATACTGGTAGGCGCCATATGCCTGACATGGGGGGTGAAGGTCAGGCTGCCGGCGCTGGTGTACATAGGCGATTTCTTCTTCTGTGAGCTGTTCGGCGCGTTGATTGTTGTGTTCTGGCTGCGGGCCCGGGCCGCTGAACCGCTGGCCCAGCCCGAACAGTTGGAGCCTGGCGAGTAGGGGGCGACGGCGTCGGGTAGCGCTACGGGGCCGTCAGATGGGCTCTTCCGCATACCGTTCGATCTTCCAGACCCATGCGCCGGCCCGGTGCGGATGCGGGGCGCGCCGAACGTCCACCGTGCTTCGCATGGACAATCCCTTATCCGATGTGGCCGTCACCTCTATGCGGCAGCGTTCCCGCGCGAGGGGCTTGCACACGACCTCGTAGGATGCCCGGGCCTGCTCGCCGCCCAGCGTGAACCCCTGTGCATCGGACGACTCGAGGCGCGCACGCGCCAGCGAAAGCCCCGTGTCGAGTGCCTGGCGCACGCGGCTGCGACCGGCGGCGCGGCCCGAGACGCGCAGCGCGTGCGACAGAACTGCGAAAGTCGTCGCAAGAACCGCGCCGAAAATCGCCAGCATTATGATGGCGATGATGAGCACGCTGCCGCGTTCCTGCCGGGCGCGGGATGTCTGGTGTCTCATGGCGATTCCTCGCTGCGCAGATGGACGGCGGTGGTGAAGTTCGCAAGGCTCGGCTCAGAGCCCCTGTGATACAGGAGGGGACTGCCCACCCGCATGGCAAGGTCCACGCGGTAGAGCCTGCGCGCCCCGGCCACGGGTGCGACCCGAAGCTCCTCGACTTGCTCGTCGAGCCTGCGCCTGCTCCAGTCCCTGCCTGCCGCTTGGACATCGCCCGGGTCGGCGCCTTCCGGCACCATGTAGCGTGTGAGCACGCCGTCCTCCAGAACGTAGAGTGCACTGGCCCCGTCGTGAAACCGAACGAGCAGCGGCGCATCCGAAGCCCGGGCGTCCTCCTTACCGGCATTGGCCGCCGTGGGCAGGACGACCTCAGCCGCCTGGCGCAGGTCGGCGCGGAGCCATTCAAGGGCCAGCTCCGCCTGCTCCACTGCTCGTACGGCCTGTTGGGCGGCTTCGCTGGCGTGGAGGCCCTGCACAAAGGTCTGTCCCAAAATGCCTATGAGCACCCCGATGACGGCAATGTAGATGATGCACTCGATCAGGCTGCTGCCCCGACTGTGCGTTGTGCGCTTCAAAGGGCTAATCCTCCTCCAGGTAAAGCGCGCCCTCGAGCACGACAGAGCGCCCCTCGCGTTCTTTGCTGCCGAACTGCGCCCTCAGGCGCACCCGCGCGAGCCGCCCCTCACCGTCCAGCACCGCGGTCTTGTAGAAACAAGTGCCCTCCAACGCGTCGGGCACGCCCAGGAACGGCTCGAAAGGTTCATCCTCGCAGGGGTGGAACTGTGACGCGCCAAGCCCCCGCATCCGCTCCATTTCACCTTCAAGCAGCAGTCGCACGCGCGTGTCGCACGCCAGCCGCGCCGCATGGCGGTTCTGCGCGACTATCGCCGTTAACAGGCCCAGCAGAATCACCGCGATGCTGAGGGTGCCGATGACCATCTCTATGAGCACCTGGCCCCCGTTGGGCTGCACAGGACGCTTCCGGACGCAGGTGATCATGTTCTCGCCTCCAGTCATGTCACTCCAGGGCCGTGTAAGTCAGTTTCGCCAGGAAAGCGAAGATGCTGGTGCAGACGAATCCTACGACGCTGCCGATAACGAGCACCAGGAACGGCGTGATGGCGCGGACAAGCCTGCCGACCTGCATCTGAACCCTTACCACCTCGTTTTCGCCGACCTGCCGCAGCACGTCGGGGAAGTGCCGCCCGCCCTCGGCGGTCTTCACCTGCCAGACGAATGAGCGCGGGACGAAGGCGGTGTCTGCGATCACGTCCCCAAGGCGCTCTCCCCCGCGCACAAGCTCGGCCCACCGCCCGGCCGTCTTCCGGAACCTCGGATCAGACTCCACCTGTGACGCCTCCTCTACGGCATCGGGCAACGGACAGCCGGCGTCCAGCAGCATGCTGACCGTTGTCGCCCAGCGGCCGCACGCGGCCCGCACGTGGTACTTGCCCAGGAACGGGACGAATCGCAGAAGCTGATACCTGAGCCAGAACAGCGGCCAGAAGCGTTGCTCAAGATTCCGGCCCCAGGGGAAGGGGAGGATAAGCACCGCCGCAATCAGCAGCGCCCAGATTGCTATCCCGACGACCGGCATGTACGTGAAGAACGCCGACCCAGCGAACAGGATCTTCGTCGAGAGCGGCAGTTCCACCGCCATCTCCTTGAACATGCCCACAAAAGAGGGGATGATCCAGATGATCAAGGCAGAAAGGATACTAATTAGGAATGAGCAAAGGAACAGCGGGTAAAGGATGCGCTCGAAAAAGCGCACGCGCAGCTCCTCGGCTCGGCTGTCGGCCTCGGCCACCCGGTCAAGCACGTCGGCCAGGTTGCCGTAGCGCTCGCCGATCTGAACCATCCGGGTGTACCACGAGGGGATGCAGGCCCATTGACCGGCGAGTGCAACTCCGAGCGGGACGCCGCCCTCCAGTTGCTGAGAGGTCTTGCGCATCATGCGGGCTATCTCGGGCGGCGCGCCCTCAGACTGTGCCAGCGCCTTGTCAAGGGGCAGTTGGAGCCGGACGCAGGCGCGCAGGTGCAGCGTGAAGACCTCCCGCCGCGCCGAGCTGCGCCGCAGCGAGACGTATATGGCCGCCATCAACAGGATCGAGCCGACCCAGAATAGGAGGAAGGCCGCAATGGGGATAAAGATCTCGCCGTTCATGACAATGTCTCCACGAGCTTGACCAGCGGGAGGAACATGGCGCTAACGGTCAGCCCGATGAGGCTGCCCACCACGATAATGAGCAGGCCGGGCAGGAGCGAGTCCATGACCTGGATGTTCCGTTCGGCATCGCGTTCGTACATGTCCGCAGTTTCGCCGAAGGCCTCCGGCAGGCGGCCGGTCTTCTCGCACGAGCCCACGATCCATGTGAGCAGGTCGGGAAACATGTTGTGCCGCACGCGCATGGCATCGGACAGGCTTACGCCGCCGCGGATCGCGCTCACGAAGGCCTCTCCCTCACGCGGCGGCATGGTCCCTCTGTCCAGACGAGCGAGCAGTTCAATTGTCTTATCAAGTGACATCCCGGACGCGAGCAGAAGCGACATGAAGCGGCAGAAGCGGGCAAGATACGACGCCCTGAGGATGCGCCCGAGCAAGGGGATGTGGAAGAGAATCCAGCGCTTCAGCCGCAGCACGGGCCCCAGCGAGCTAAACAGTCGGAAGAAGAGCACGATGCCGAGAAGCGCCCCCAGCACGACGGCGGCAACAACGTAGAAGTGTCTTGCAACAGCGAGTATCGCAATCGTCAGCGTGGGCAGTCGGACTCCTAACCCGTCGAACATGTCGCCGAAGTGCGGTATGACGGTCAGGAACGCCGCGCCGCCGATGATGCACAGCAGCGCCAGGACAACCAGCGGATATGTCAGCGCGGCCACCACCCTTTCGCGCAGCAGGCCCATCCGCCAGGTGTGCGTCGCTGCCAGTCGGAGTGTCTCCGGCAGGTTCCCGCTCGCCTCGCCCGCGATCACCAGGGCCGGCAACAGCGGCGGAAGAACGCGGCTCTCGCGCGCCATCAGCTCGGCCAGGTCGTACCCTGCATCCAGTCCTTCGGCAACGCGCTTGAGCGCTGCGCGCAGCGCGGGCTTGTGCGCGTCTCGAGCCAGCGCACCGAGGGCTTCCGGGAGTGGGAGTTTGGAGTCGGTCAGGTTCGCCAGTTGCTCGCAGAAGGTTGCGATGTCGGCCGACGTGACGCCCAGCGCCAGGGGCAGGGGAGATATCAGCCGCACCGGCTTGAGGACCGTTGCCTGGATCTTTGCGCGGGAAAGCAGATCGGCGGCGGCCTCGGAGGACTCGGCCTCTGTTTCGCCCGACACCGGCTGGCCTTCCGCGGTGACGCCCTTATAGGTGAATCTCATATCGTTCCTCCTGCGAGTACGCGTCTTACCTCTTCGTTGCTGGTTCGCCCTTCCGCCACGCGCTGCCAGGCGAGTGACTCAATGTCCTCGCCGTCGAGATGTGCTATCTCAAAGAAGCGCCTGCGCGGAGCCTTGACCATGATCGCATCGTGCAGCGCGTCTGAAGTGGACAATCTCTCCGCCAGCAGCGTGCGTCCCTTGTATCCGGTTCCCAGGCATGCGTCGCATCCGACCGGGATGCGGGCCCCGGGCCGTGCCGACTCGCGGATCCCGGTCATCTCGTCTTTTCGCGCGGGGCGACTGCATTCAGGGCACAGAAGCCGCACGAGACGCTGTGCCAGCACCAGGCTGAGAGCCCCTGCCAGCGCGTAGGGCTCCACGCCCATGTCAAGGAGCCGGTGGGGCACAACCGCCGCGCGCGGCGCGTGGACCGTCGAGAGCACAAGATGCCCCGTGAGCGCGGCTTCGACCACTATGCCTGCCGTCTCGGCGTCGCGCACCTCCCCCACCATTATCACCTCGGGGTTCTGCCGCAGCAGGCTTCGAAGGCTGTTCGCAAAGGTCAGGCCGGAAGCGGGCCGGATCCCCGTCTGGGTGACGCCGGGCAGTTCATTCTCAATCGGGTCCTCAACCGTGACAATGGCTCGGCCCCCGGAGGAAGCCATCAGGATGTGGCTCAAGGAGGCGTAGAGGGTCGTCGTCTTGCCGCAGCCGCTGGGCCCGCACAGGAGTATCAGCCCCTCGGGACAGACGAGGGCATTCTCGAGTGACTGCTTCACGGGGTCAGTCAGGCCGAGGTCGTCGAGCCCCTCGCGCCGCGCCGCGGGGTCGAAGATCCGCACTGCCACGCGCTCGCCGCGCAGCGTCGGGAAGGTGCTTATGCGCAGTTGGACGCCCTCTCCGTACGTCGCGCCGGGCGCGCCGCCTTCCTGGGGAATGTCGGTGCGATACGACAGAAGCCCCGCCATCACCTTGCAGCGCGCCACTATGTTGGCTGCCAGCCTGCCCGGCAGCCAACCGAAGTCCTGCATCACCCCGTCTATGCGCAGCCGGACCTTGACGTCCTCCGGTGTGGGCTCCAGGTGAATGTCGCTCGATGACAGGCGAACGGCTGACGTGATGGTCAGGTCCACAAGGCTCGACACGCCCTCTGCGCCCTGGACTGCCAGTTCGGCAACGCGCTCAGCAAACCGTGCCCTGTCCGGCTGTGCCTGTGCTTGTCCGGGCATCTCATTGCCCCTTCCGCAGCTACGGAGGACTGCGTGCGCCCCTGCATGCGGCATTGAGTATACTGCCTGGGGGGTAAAATGCAAGCCAGAACGCAGCTTGAGCGCGCCGGCGCGGCAGGCGGCGCCCAGGTGAAGTCGGTGTTGCGAAGGTGGGACGCGGGCTATAGTATGGAAGCCACTTGCGGGCAACCCGAAGGGACGGGGCGTCTTTGGCTGCAGCCGTGTGTCGCGGAGGGTTGGCGCATCCGGCCTTCGCAGCCGAAGCTGCTTCGGCGGAGTAGGCTCGGACTCCGCCATGTTCAACCTTTCGTCGCATCGGACATTGAGTCCACCTGTCGCCTGGCTCGCGACCTCCATGTGCCAATATTTTAACCTTTCTGCCGGCTTTGTCAAGCCCAAAAGTTATCTCTTTGGCACATTTTGGGCAGCCCGATCATCGGATGCTGCCGAGGCTGCTGTGGCCCGCCAGATCATAGAGGTCTCCGATCCTTCTCTGGCGCCCGCCGTCGGACCGCGTGTCGAACGCTCGCAGGGCGGCAGGCGGCGCCCAGGTGAGGTCGGTGTTGCGAAGGTGGGACGCGGGCTATAGTATGGAAGCCACTTGCGGGCAAGACGAGATGGGCACTGCGGGTCCAGCCAAGGGGAGTCTTCTGCGATGAGGAAGAGCCGGGTTCTCGGAGTCTTTGTGTTGCTGCTGGTTGCGGGAGTGGCGGCGCAAGGGACCATTCTTGCCGGCGACGCGGTCTGTCTTTTCAAGGAGGCCGAGGACTTCCAGCCGACGGAGGGGCAGTGGAAGGTCGGCGACTGGGGCACGAACTACTACGCCGCCAGCATGGCCATCACGTTCCTGAGCCGTCAGCAGTATCTCGGTGTGCCGGAGCAGTGCGAGCGCTCCGTGGCGGTTGCCGAGCTCGACGTGCCGGTGGCGGACACGTACCTCGTGCTCTGCCGCTATGAGTCCTGCTGGTTCTACCAGACGCAGTTCCGCATCCAGATCGAGCAGGAGGGCGAGGTGCTCTTCGACAGGCTCTACGGGGGGATTGACAATCAGAAGGTGCTGGCGTTCTCGGCGAACTACGTTGACTCGGAGGAGTGGCCGCCGCCCGGCTGCTGGTGGGAGGTCTCCAAGCTGCCCCTGCGTATGGCCAGGTCCCAGCCCGGGGAGGAAACAGCCTGGGAGGGCACGTACTACAGGGTGGAGCTTCAGCCCGGCAAGGCGCGGATCAGGCTCATTGCCGGGAGGCAGCCGGAGCCGTCGGCGCGCCGCATTGTGGATTGCATCGTGCTCACCAACAACGAGGAAGATATCCGGCACCGCATGAGGAACGAGCGCTACCTGCCGCTGGACGGCCTTTGCACGCGGGAGGGGGACCTGTTCCTGAAGGTCAGGAGCGAGACTGCGTCCTCTGCGCCCATTCTCGTCCAGGTGGATACGCCTCGCGAGTTGCAGGAGAAATCCCCCATGGGCGTTCACATTCGCCACTGGCAGCCCAAGCTGATCGGCGCACGCGGCGAAGGCGCGGATGAGACGCGCGACGCAGACTGGATTCAACCCGGGCAGCAGTCAGCGCAGTGGACTGAGGTAGGCTCCCTGGTTGACTCCCTGGCCGATGCCTCGCTGAGGCTGGACGTGAAGTGCAAGGCGCCTCCGGAAGCAGCAGATGCGCCTCTGCTCTACACGCTCATCTTCGCCACGCCAGAGGAGGACGGCAGCCTGCGGACCATCCGCGAGGTCCGCCATGACGGTGGCCCTGGCGCGAATAAGTACACCGTCGTCGGCATATGGGGGAATCTCAACGAGGGCTACGAGATCCAGACGCCGGAGGAGATGGTGGCAGACATCGTTGATCGCGTTATGGAGTTCCCGAAGAAGGGGAAGCTGCCGGAGCTAATTGATTTCTATGGCAACGCAAACGAGCCGGGAGCGCATGAGATACTCGACGCGCTGGGCTTCAAGTACAAGCTGCCGGATTCGAAGAGGTTCGTCCACTACGCCCCATACACCCCGGAGGGCGTCCGCGATGCGTGCCAGAAGTGGCTCCAGGATGGCATCGGGGATAAGATCTTCGTCGTGAGCCACGGCGACGAGGTGTGGGCCAGCCCGGTGCGGCCCGATCCGATTCGGTTCCGCCAGTTCCTGCAGCAAAGGGGCCTCAAACCCTCTGACGTGGTCCCTGGCGCCGAGAACTGGGACGACATCAATCCCGTCCAGCAGCAGGGCGGGCACATGTACGAAAGTGGGTTCTGGCACGTGGAGAAGGACCAGCCGAGGCTCTACTACTATTCGTGCCTCTTCGGCGGCATGGAGGGCCGCCGCTCATACTTCGGGACGCGCACAGACGTGGTAAAGCAGTACTTGCCCCACGCCCGGACGGGTGCCAACTACGGCCCGCACCCGCATTACTGGCCGAAGGTCTACGGCCTGATCGCCCCGCTTCGCGAGCAGGTCCTGACCCTGGCCTGGGGGGAGGACTGGCTGTTCCAGATACCCACGACCTCGCCGCAGGTATTCGGCTACTGGCTGGATGCCTACCGCTGCGCAGCCGATTACCACGACTCCCCCATCATCATGTGGCTGATGCCTTTCTGGGGCAACACGCCGAGCGGCATCCGGCGTTGCTTCTACACCGACGTCGGGCGGGGCGTGACGAACTTCGTGATCCCGGGCCTCAACGCGGCACCCCTCGAGTATAGCGAAGGCTATACCCGCGGCCGGCGCAACATCGGCCACTACCGCGCCGTGCACGACATCCTCCGCGAGGCCGGCCTTTTCGAGGACATCATCTATCACGGCAAGGTCCGCAAAGGTGAGGTGGCGATGCTGCTCTCGGAGTCCTCGGAGATGTGGTACACAACGCCGCTCTTCAACGCGGAGAAGCAGCACGTCTGGATGGCGCTCAAGGGGCAACAGTATCAGGTTGACTTCCTCATCGAGGACGATATCGAGGAAGGGGCGCTCGATGGATACAAAGTCCTTTACATCTGCGATCCGTGCGTGCGCACCGAAGCGTCGAAGGTCGTCGCCGACTGGGTGGGGCGCGGGGGGCGGCTCTTCGCCACGGCCGGCGCCGCGATGCAGAATGAGTTCGACCAGCCCAACGAAGTGCTGAAGGCGCTCTTCGCCGTTGAGCCCGATGAGCTTCGGCTCAAGCGTCATGTCCCCCTGTTTGCCGGCAAAGACCTCATTCCTCTCGAGGAGCCGATGGATACGGTCAGGGTGAGCGATCCAGACTCGGGCAAAGCGGCGGAGCTTCCGGTGTTGTTCGTGAAGCAGGACTTGAAGCTGACCAGGCCTGAGAGCGAGTACAAGTGGACTGCGAAGTTCAGCAGCGGCGCGCCGGCCGCAGTCTCGCGGCAGGTGGGCCGTGGCAGCGCTGCCTGCGCCGGGTTCTTTGTAGGAACGGCCTACGTGAAGCCCGGCCTTTCGAGGCGACCTCCGGACAGGGCCGGCAGAGACGACGCCTACGTTCACTTCATTCCGACCGAATTCGATGCTGCTGCTGCACGGATCATCCTCGAGCCGGCCCGCAGTGCTGAGGTCGAACGTCCGATTGAAACCTCTGTGCCACTGGTGGAGGTCAGCCGGATCGAATCGGACGCCGGCATTGCCGTCATCCTGATCAACTACGCGAAAGGCCGGATCGAGAATCTCGAAGTCAGGGTGAAAGATCCCGGAGCGATTACGAGCGTGACGCTCGCCACTGAGCAGGACGTCAAGTGGCGCAGGGACGGCGAGGACGTCTGCGTCACTATGCCGCTTGACGTGGCCGACGCCGTCATCCTGCGAAGGTGAGCTCAAGGACGGGCGCGTCACCTGCGTCACGCAACCCGCGGGGGGTCAGCATCAACCTGGACATCGCGCGTCTGAAGGCGAGGGCCAGCGGCTCCTCCCGCCGTGCAGGACCCCGGCCACACCCGCCAGGATGAACAGGGGATCGAAGGGGATCCGGTACTGGTAGATAACCCGCACACCTGAGAATGTGACGACCAGCACAAGCAGCGAGAGTGATAACAGAATGAGAAGAGTTCGCCTGGCGGGATGAGGGCGGAACGCCATCGCGAAGAGCCCAACGACCAGCCAGGTCAGCATCGGCGGATAGGCCTGGGTCAGGTAACTGAGCAAGGTGGCCACACGGCCGCTGCCGTTGCGCCGGGGTATGTCGAGGCCGAGTGCCAGCAACTCAACCTGAAGCTGCTTCAGCCGCTCCTCGGGAACGGCTCGGTTCCAGGGATTGGTCGAAGGGTAATGGAAATAGGAGTGAGGGATGAGCTCCCCCTCGCTGGGAATGGGAAGGCCGCGTGCATTGAGCCGCACCTCGGGTACAGGGTCGCCCTGCCTCTTGATCGAGTCTGGCAAGTAGCCGTGCTGCAGGAACGCGCCAAGCAGGTCGCGGACGAGCGCCTTGACGTACACGCCTGGGTACCTGGCAAGCGCCTCCAGAGCCACGGGCCGCAGATGCTTATAATCCGAATCCCATCCCCACGTCCTGTCGGATAGAGCTACGAGATCACTCCACATGCGGACGTCTCCGCAGGAGAAGAAGGTCTTCTCGTCGATCCCGTACGAAGGATACGGCTCGTGCACAAGCAGGTCGTTTCGCACCGCATCGGCCAGCTGGCGTGAGGCGGGACCGTTCTCGGGGCGCACAATGCGATCGACACACCAGAGCCGATAGAAGGGTATGATCGCGTTCGTGCCGCGGGAAATGGTGAAGTCGTGGTAACGCACATAATTATGGGTCGCCCACAAGAGAAGAAGTGGCACAGCAGCCCCGAGAAAGACGGCCGACCTGAGAACGCGCTGCCGCAAGGAGAGCGTTTGCAGGAAGAAAGGGGCCAACGCAAAAGCGAGAAAAATCTGGCTCGATGGCCGGATGAGGACCAACGCGAACACCGCCACGCCGTGCCAGAGGAAAGCGCTGATCGATGGAGATGAGAAAGTTCGAAACAAGTAAGCGCTCCAGCCGAGGAACGCGAACGCAAATACACAGTCAGAGCTCACTGCATGGTACAAGGCGCCGTACGGCGGATAAAGCACGAGGGCCACTCCAGCGATCAACCCTATTCGACGGCTCCAGTGCGAACCGATCGAGTACATAAACAGGATCGAACAACAGAAAAGCAGGCCCTGGGCGACCTCCAGCAGGAGGGGTCCGCCGAGGGAACTCGTCAGGCCGATGAACAGGGGGGCGACGGGAGTTCGCGAGGCCATGAGGAAGTAATGGGTCGGTGTGGCTTTGGACATGTCGACGTAATAGATCAAATAGGTCGCCAAGTCGCGGCCCGGATGGAGGGGCCACGCAAAGGCCTGCAGCACGTACACGACTGCGGATGCCGCGAAGAGGACGGCCATGTCCTTGCAGGTAAGGGAATGGGTCGCCTTCTGCCACAGGCCCGCCTTCGGAACCGGCTCCGCTCGCGCGCTGGTGCTGCCGTCTTCTTTTGCACACATATCCGTCGAATCCCCCCCTTCCATGCGGGTCCTCATTCTTCGCAGTTCTGCGCGCTGCGCGTTTCTATGAGCGGTTCGGAGCCCCACTGGATGTCCTCGGCGCGGAGCTGCACGGAGGGGTAGCCGTCGAAGGTGTCAATGGTGGGTTTGAAGGCGAGGGAGAACGGCTCGTCACGCCGCGAGGAGAGCTGGCTGAGCCACTCGGCCTTGCCGAAGGCGATGACGGCCAACGTCGTGTCGTCCTGGCGGGCGAGGAAGCGCAGGTGCCGGCTGCCCTTGCCGCATAGCTGCGGGTTGCCGGCGAGCTTCAGCCCCGTTGCCGCGAACAGGGGAGCGGGGTTGCCCTCGCCGAAGGGCGCGAGGCGTTCCATTTCATCCATCACGGCGAGGTTGAGATCGCCGAGCCGCAGCTCCCCTTCGAGGTCCAGGTGAGGGATGAGCGGTTCGGTGCCGAACATTTCCTGCGCGATGTCGCTCATGCGCTTGGCGAACGGATCCAGGTTCTCCGCGCGGATCGTCAGTCCGGCGGCGCCCTCGTGGCCGCCGTAGCGCTCAAGAAGCTCGTCGCACCGCGTGATGGCGTCGAACAGCGGGAACCCCGGTATGCTGCGCGCACTGCCGCGTGCGAGCCCGGCCTGCTCCTGAAACACGAAGGCCGGCCGCCAGAAGGTCTCCGCCAGCTTCGAAGCCACCAGCCCCAGCACGCCCACGTGCCAATCCGGGTTCGACAGGACGATGCAGCCGAACCGGCCGAGGTCCGTGGTGGATTCGACGCACTGCTGCGCCTGCTCCAGGATGGATCGCTGGATGCTCTGGCGCCGGCGGTTCTGCTGTTCGTGATGCGCTGCAAGGTCGGCGGCGCGGCGGGGGTCGTTGGTCGTGAGCATCTCGACGGCCGGCGTGGCGTCGCCCATCCGACCGGCGGCGTTCAGCCGCGGCGCCAGTTGATAGGCTACGTGGTGGGCCGTGAGGTTTTTGTTGCTTATGCGGGCTGCCTCGATCAGCGCCAGCACGCCGGGGTTGCTGCTGTGCGGGAGCATCCTGAGTCCGAAGTGGGCGAGGACGCGGTTCTCGTCCGCCAGCGGGACCACATCGGCGATGGTGCCGATTGCCGCGAGCGGCAGCGCCTCCATGAGCGCTTCCCTGTACTGCTCCGAGACGTTGCGCCCGCCGGCCATCTGCTGGCCGAGGGCCCAGGCGAGCTTGAACGCAACGCCCGCGCCGGCCAGGTGCTCGTAGCCCAGGCGGCAGTCCGGCAGAAGGGGATTGAGGACGAAGGCAGCGGCGGGGCGCGCGCCTCGCGGCTCGTGGTGGTCGGTCACTACGAGCGCCATGCCGCGACTGGCCGCGTGCGCCGCCTCCTTGTGCGCGCTGATGCCGCAATCCACCGTGACGATGACCTCCGTGCCCCGGCTCTTGAGCATATCGAGCGCGTCGCAACTGAGCCCGTAGCCCTCGTCGAGGCGCTGGGGGATGTAGAAGTCAACGTCCGCGCCGAGGCTGCGAAGGCAGTTCACCAGCAGCGCGCAGCCGCAGATGCCGTCCGCGTCGTAGTCGCCGAAGATGGTAATGCGCTTCCCCGCTCGGACGGCCTCGCACAGGAAAGACGCCGCGCCGCTCAGGGCGGGTTGGTCGGCAGGGTCGCTGAGTTCGTGCAGGGATGGCTGGAGGAAGCGGGTGGCGCTCTGCGCGTCGGCGAGGCCCCGGTTGACCAGCATGCGGGCGGTGATCTCGGAGATGCGGAGGGCGCGTGCCAGTTCACGGACGCGCGGGATCTCCGGGGACGGGAATATCCACCTCTTGCTCATCACGGCCCCAGTATAGCGCGGGGCCTGAGGGCAGGGCAAGCATCGTGTGGTTTGTGGACGGCCGGCGGCGGATTGGAGCGCTCTGGTGGGCTGCGGCTCGCGCGTCAGCGCAGGTCATGATAGGCGTACTTGCGCGGGCCGGCGTGCGAGAGCTTGTAGGGGAAACGGTCCCGCAGCCCCTCCATGATGGCAAACATGTCGTGCTCGATGAAGTCCCCCCATCCTCTCTCCTTGAGGACACCGATCACCTCCGACGGCTCGAGCGGGCCCTCGGCCTTGACGAGATTCAGCACGCGCTTGTCGAGCTTCGAATAGGTCAGCGGCTTCACGCCGCCGCTCTCGGCCAGCTTGATTGCTTTCTTGAGCGACGCCGCCTTCTTGCGTGCTTCGCTCACGGGCACCATATTGTTGGTGCTCACGATCCTGGGGATGACGTCCTCGGCCACGGGGCAGAGCCCTTCCGGCCAGTCCACCTTCCCGCGGTAAAGATGGCAATTATATGGACACCCCTTGTTCCCGTAGGCGTTGGGATTCCGGAGGATGGCGTAGAGATAGGCGGGACGCTGGGTGAAGCCGGTGCCGAGCATCCCCCCGGCCTGCACGATCGCCGCCTTGAACACGCCGTAGTCAATCTTGCTGCGCTCGCCTCGGAAGATGCACGCCCAGAAGTAGGGCGCAACCTCACTGCCCGGCATCTCCTTTCGCCGGACAAGCCACGGGCAGTCCTCAATCGCCGCGTCCAGCACCTTCTTGCCCTCGCGGTAGGTCTTCAGGTAGCCCGGCACCCTCTTGAGCTGCGCGACGCCGACGGCGGCCTGGAACTCCGTCATGCGGTAATTGGATGACAGCACCTCCGGGCTCTCGCCGAAGATGATGCGCTTGTTCAGCTCCGCTGCCAGGCGGGCGTCGCTGGTGATCGCCATCCCTCCCTCGCCGGTCGGGAGTTGCTTGCCCATGTTGAAGGAAAAGGTGCCGAAATGCCCCCAGTTGCCCAGATACTTGCCCTTATATTTAGCAAAAATGGCATGTGCGCAGTCCTCAAGCAGGTAAATGCCGTGCCTGTCGGCGATGCGCCGCAGCTTGTCCACCTCGGCGGGGAAGCCCCACAGGTGCGTCACCCAGATGGCCCTTGTGCGCCTGGTGATTTTCTTCTCGACCGACTTGGGGTCCATCAGGAAGTTGTCCTTCCTCACGTCGGCCCAGACCGGAACGATGTTGTTGTGCAGGCACGCAATGCCGTGGAACTGGACGACGGGGTCGCAGATGATCTCATCGCCTGCGCCCGCGCCGATGGCCCCGGGGATGGCGTGCATCAGCAACATGGCCGTTGCGCCTGCGATGGCGTGCTTCGCCCCGAGGGCGCGGGCGAAGTCGGTGCGGAACTGGTCCATGAACCCGCCCGGCTTGTCGGAGAACACACCGCTTTCGATAACCTCAGTCAGATTGCGGATCTCGGCCTTGCCGTATCTCGGCATCGGGTTGTTCCTCCCTGAGGATGGACGCGTTGCCCCATACATCCATTGTCACGGCTTGTGCCTGCCGAGGTCCAGTATGTTGGGGCGGCCCTGCATGCCCAGCTCCCCCGGCCGGATGATGCGGCTGGAGGCATCCTGGCGCGCCTTCTGGATCTCGTCCTCAATCGCTGTTCGGGTTTCCTCGATCCTCGGCTCAGCGGTCTGCGCGAACTTTGAGAAGGCTTCCCGCACGGAATCGGCGCTTATCTCGAAGGATATCGGGAGCTGCTGGATGCCCAGAGGCGTTTGGATGCCGAGCGCCACGTGCCCCACGAACCTCGTGCTTCCTCCGTCCAGCGGCTGCAAGGCCTCCACGTGCTTGACCGGGAACTTCGACTCCGCCTCCTCCGCCTCCTCCTCTACGTATTCTTCTCTCTTGTAGATCATGGTTGTGTCCTGGTGTCCTCAGAATGTGATGGCCGAACGCGGCAGCGATTCCCTACATCCAATTGTATGGCATTGACAGGGTTTTGCCAAGGGAACTTGGAGCCTACAGCAGAATAGACCGCAGACCTGCCCGCCGGCCGGCAGGCGGGGATCGCGGAGCACGCAGGTGAACGACAGTCAGTAGTGAGCAGTCAGTAGTGAGTAGTCAGAGCAGGGCAGCCGATGACTACTCACTACTAACTACTCACTGGCCGTCCGACCGTGGGCGGCCTGGATTCGGGGACCGTCATGACGTGAAACTGCGCCTGAAGGTGTCCTATAATGGCAAGTGTTCCCGATGGCGGGAGGCGACGTTGCTGAAGCGAACGCCGCTCAAGACCTGCACTGCTATTCAGAGGGGCGAGATGGCCAACCGACGCCGGTTCCACGTGTCTACAGTTGCATTCTTGCTGACCGTTCTGGCGTTCGGTGCGGGCATGGCCGGGGCGGCGGAGAGTGCGGAAAAGGAGCTGCGGGATGATTGGTCGGCGATGTACCTGCGGGGCCAGAGGGTAGGCTACGTGCACACTCGCGTCGTCGAGCAGCGCGTCGGGGAGCGCAGGCTTTACCTCACTAGCGAACATGATGAGATGAGCCTGGGCCGGATCGGCGTCGCCAACACGCTGCTTTCTGATTCCAGGCTTCTGGAGGACGCGGGTGGCCGGCTTGTGTCTTTCGAGTACTCCACCACGCAAACCCAGGGGAAAATAGTGTTGAAGCAGGTGGTTCGGGGAGAGGTGAGCAACGGGCAGGTCACGGTCACCACAGGTATCGGGAGCAATGCGCAGTCCACGACCGTCCCTGCTCCGAAAGGGCTCTGCCTCTGGGCGTTTGAGAACGTGCAGCGGGCGAAGGGCTACGAGCCTGGCACCACGTACTCGGTGCCGGTCTTTGTCCCGCAGGTCCCGACGCTGCCGTGCGCGGCGACGGTCAAGGTCGGCGAGAGGCAGAGCAAGGAGATGTTTGAAATCACACGATGGCTCCAGCCCGTCGAGGTCGAGCTATCCTGTGTGCCGATCGGTGCTCAGACGGTTTGGGTGGACGAAGAGGGCGAGACGTGGCTTATCGAGGTACCTTTTGGCAGCCTTGATCTGCAGTTCCGGAAGGTGAGCAAGGAGATCGCGCTCCAGCCCCTCGAAAAGGTGGAGATCCTGTTGTCCACGGCAATCCTTCCGGACAGGCCTATACCCAACCCCCGCAGCCTTGAGCGCCTTCAGGTGCTTGTGACGCGCACCGGCGAGTCGGCGTTGCCGCTGGCATTGCCTTCCGGTCCGTATCAAGAAGTCTCCAAAACCGAGGATGGGCTGCGCGTGACCACGATCCGCGCGCATCCCCACCCCGACAAGAGCTACCAGCTTCCATACACCGGCGATGAGTGGAAGGATCTGCTCAAGCCTACCGGATGGCTTGAGGTGAAAGATCCGCTCATCGTCGAGATGAGCAAGGAGGCCGTCGGGGGTGAGACGGACGCGCTGAGCGCGGCGCTGAAGATCGAGGACTACGTTAGTGACAAGATAACGGAGAAGGGCCTCGGTTTGGGGTTTGCGACGGCGCTGGAGACGGCGCGGCAGAAGGCCGGTGATTGCACGGAGCACGCCGTGCTGGTTGCGGCGCTCGCCCGTGCGGCGGGTATACCCAGCCGCGTGGTGACCGGGCTGGCCTATGGCGGACCGATGCCGGGCGACACGGAGGCGAAGTTCTTCTACCACATGTGGGCGGAAGTCTACGTCGGGGAATGGCATCCGCTCGACGCGGCCCTGGGCTCGCACGACGCCACGCACATCGCCATGACCCGAAGTCCCCTTGATCTCCCTTCCGACATAGTGAGCATGTCCGGTGACGCCATGGCGTTTCTGGGCCTCACCGCGATCAAGGTGCTCGATGTCGGCGAGGAGGCGGCAGCGCCGGCATCCAAGTAGGCGGCCCGACCTACGGGTGGCAAGGATACTGGGTCACCGTCCAGGGCAGCTCGCAGGGAAATTTCTTCCAGGGGACCCACTCGCGCCTGAACGTCCTGTTGTGCGTGAGGTCCTGGAAGAAGGAGCACATGGTCACGCTCCTGTCATAAGGCGCCGTGTCGGGGCCGCCATGGCGGCAGACCGCCCGGGGGAACGGGGCGTGATCGCTGAGGATGCGGTTCATGTGCTTGTACCCCAGGCCCAGCGGCTCGCGGCAGAGCTCGCCCATGCGCGTGAAGCGCACGGCGCAGTCCGTGGCGTACTGCATGTCGGGCGCCCCGAGGCCCCGCCCGCTCTTCTCGATGAATTCGAGTCGTTTGGCGCGCTGAAAACTGTTCATCCCAGGCGAGTCCCAGTAGCCCTCGGTGCACCACAGGGCCGAGCCCTCGAGCATACGGATGCCGATCCGCCGGAAGCTCTTCTCCACGACCATGGCGTTGCCGCCCACGTCGGCGTAGACCTGCGATGCCCGCCCCCAGTTGTGGAGGGTGTAGCGGCGGTAGATCTCAGCCAGATGTTCTACGTCGCGCGCGAAGCGGAGGAGCGGCACGCCGGCGACGGGCCAGGTGTCCTCGATGGGCTCGTCCAGAAGCGTGCTGCAGGAAGTGCCGGCGCAGCCCGCCAGCCCCTTCTCGTTCACCACGCCCCAGCTTTCGATGTATCCCGTTCGCGGTCTGCGCAGCACCATCTTCTCCGGGCCAGTCGGCTTCTTCGCCATCCATTTGGCGTGCGGGACGGGTGCGCGGAACCGGTAGCCTTTCGGCCTGGGCACGGGAGGGCGGCTTTCCGCACTCTGCGCGCCAAGCACGCCGTCGGGGCCGACGAGGCACACGCCTGAGCACCCGCCATCGGAGGATGCCACGATCCACTTGATGTCCTGATGCCATGCGCTCCAGGTGTCGATTCCCACGCGGTATTCCACGTAGTTGTAGACCGCCGCCGCCTCGAGGGTGCATCTCGCTCCCTTGGCGAAACCCCGGATGTAATCCAGGCGCTCGGGATAGATGTCCTCGAGTTCCGGATATCGCGTGTAGTCCGGCTCGGTCTCCAGGCGCGCCATCGTGTAGCGGCCGAGCGCCGCGCGGCTCATCGCGCCCAGGGTGTCTTTCACGTACTTGTCATTCAGGAGTTCGCGGGTGCGCTTCTGGAGCTTCTGCTTGCCGAGCTCCTTTCCCGCCGCCACACCGTCATCGTAGGGTACGATGGGCACTATCTCGATCTCAGTCGCCATAGTCTCACTCCCTCAATGTCACCACACGAGCGTGCAGTAGTTGTCGTCTATCATGCCGAACTCGTCTGCGAGCTTCAGGAAGAGGATGAAGTGCCGGTAGCCCATGGCGATGAAGCCCTGCGTGCGGTTCGAGGGGATGGGGCATCCGGCCAGGACAAGACGCACGCCGTTCTTGCCGAGGTCAATGTACTTCCTGTCGCCCGTGAGGTAGTACCAGCGGGCCAGGAGCGTCAGATCGGGCCACTTTATCTGCCAGTTGCGGAAGAGGATGTAGCCCCAGTCGTCCGGGTCCGTCAGGCGCTCGACGAAGGGCGCGGTCACGTTCTTCCACAGCTCGAGCACCCTCGTCTCGCCCGTGCAGGCATACATGTCCCATATGCCGTTGAAGGTCATGGTGAGCATGGCGGGGATCCACTGCCCGGTTCCGGAGGGGTACTCCCACTGAAGTTGCCCATACCGCTTGTAGGTGGCGATCATGCCGTCCACGACCTTCAAGCCGGCGTCGCGGTATTTCTCCTCGCCGGTCACGTCGTAGAGTGCGGCCAGTGAGAGCAGCGGCCACGCGGTCTCCCGTCCCGAGAAGGTCATCGCACGGCTGAGCGGCCCGTCCACCCACCAGCACAGGTTGTCGCCGATGCGTTTGGCGATGCGAAGGGCTTCCTCGTCGCCTGTGGCGAGATAGAAGTAGAGCAGGCCCTGGCACCACTGGTGGCTGGGGTAGACCTCTCCGCCGGTGTGGTTCACCGAATGCGGGCAGTCCGCCCCGTTGCGGGCGGGGTCATCGGAGTAGTCAATGTAATCAATGTCCATGAGGTGGCGCGCCATCGGCAGGGCGCCGTAAGGCTTGCCGGTCCGCCAGGCATCAATCATGCGGACATAGAGATAGTCCTCTTCATTATTGATGTACTCCGGGATGTTGAACTCCGGCCGCCGTCCGCGGGCGCCGACCTCGTCGCCCCAGTCGCGCCATCCGGTAGCCGCCGGCCACTCGTAGTCGTGTGGGGCGGCCAGAAGCATGTCTATCTTCGATTCCAGGAGGGGATACTTGTTGACCTGCTGCACGAGGGTGAGGTGGACGTCGGCGAACTTCGATGTGCGGTACACCTCGTGCGGCACACCGACGACGCCGGGGTAGGAGAGGTTGGTACTCTCCCGAACCAGGTCCATTGCCTCCAGCGAGTCATCGTGGAAGTTGAAGAGCACGTCTCGGCTCTTGCCCATGCCCTCCTCGAAGTGGACTGGCTCTCCCGTGTCCGGAAAGAAGTCAATCTCAAACCGGTCGCCCTCTGAGCCGAGCCGCATCGGGGCCTCGCGGTTGGGCTCGGGCGTGGTGAACCTGAACAGCATGCCGCCGGCGCCGGGTTCGTGCAGGTCAATCAGGGGGTTGCACGCCTTGTAGCTTCCGATGCCCGGCGGCGGTGGGTCCTGGCGGACGGAATAGCAGGTGTCCTCGGGGTCTTGCCTCAGGCTGGCCCCGTTGCGGATGAGGGTCTCGTAGTCGCCCACGTCGAGGTCCACCCTTTCCGGGACGTCCACCGTCGCTTGCATGGTCAGGACCGTGTGCGCCATATGGAGCACGCGCCGGACGGCCGTCTCATTGACATCCAGCGCCCCTTCGAGCCAAACGCGCTTCACGTCGCGCCCTTCGCGTCCGCCGTGGCGGTTTCGCACGTGGTGGAGCATGAGCACCTGCGAACCGCCGGCGGTGAAGTGGAACCGCACCGTGTAGTCCATGAACTTGCCGGCGGGGCTCTGGTGGTCCCCCTCGATTCGGATGATGACGCGATAGGGACCCTTTTCCTCGAAGAAGATGCGGTACCCGCCCTGGGAGGCACGGTAGACCTGGCCGAACGGGTCCTCGACGCAGAGGTCGGACGACGCTCCGGCCAGCCAGTCGCGCTCGCCGAAGACGACTGCCTCGCCGAAGCTGAAGCGCTCTTTCGAGAACGTCCATGCGAGCCGGCCGGTGTCAATCGTCAGGGCAGATTCGTCCTCGCGCACCTTGATGGCATGCTTCGGCTTTGCCGGCTTACGTCCGGCGGGGCGGTTTTTCAGCGCATACGCGAGCTTCGTCTTGGGGGACAGCACTGCCTCAGCGTAGTCCATGAGTGCGAAACGCGCCGAGCCGTCCTTCCACCTCGAGAGCACGCGCCACTGGGCTGCGCAGTCATTGCCGTCTGCGTCCGCAAGCATGAGTTCCGCGGCGGGATCTCTTACCGCTCCCTCGGGCAGAGGCACGCTGCAGCGCAGCGGAAGCCCGTAGCGGGGAAACGCGGCCTCATTCTCCAGACGGAAAGGAATGGCAAGTTCCTTCATATCTTTCTTCCCTTCGGTTTCCCCCGGCATCGGACGGACCTTCCCCGTGCCCCTCTTCGCGTGATCGTGACCCGCCGTCGGAGCGGCTCGGACCGCAGTTACGTCACTGCCATATTGGAGGCTGGCCGTCGCGGGGGGTCATCCCCCCGCGTCCGGCTTGCCTCTGCGGCGGCTGTAGTAGCGGTGGGCAAGCAGTCCACCAAGAAACCCGAGAACGAAGATCACTATGAGCACAAGGGACCGCGAAAGCGCGCGCTTCCAAAACAGTATCTGGAACGTCGCGTCTCCCAAGTTCTGAAACAGGATGATCAACAGGATCACCGCCGCGACGAGCAACGCTACCAGTTTGGCCTTGTTCTTTCCGGTCACATTCCCACCTCAGGTTCTGCCTCACTGGAGGTGAATTACGTTCGCAGTCATCGGCGCAGGGGAATGATAGCTCGCCGGCGAGGGGTTGTCAATTTGTTGCTCCTGGTCGGCGACGTGGGCGTGGCCGGCCCGCCGCCGTGCGCAGCGGCGGGGGGAACGTGAGGCGTGTGCGGGGCGCAGGGCAGCTTCCGATCGAGCGGGTGGGACCGGTCACATTGCGGCGTTCTATTAGCCTTTGCGGCGGCCGATGTAGGGGATGCTGAGCCGGCCCGCGAGAAAACCGACCAGGAACATCGCTATCAGCAGCAAGGGTGCCGAGAACCCAAATGTCCAGAACAGTACTTCGAAGACCATCTGTCTCCTGTTCTGGAAGGTGATGATCAGGAGAATCACCACCACGACCAGCAGCGCAGTCAGTTTGACCCAGCCCTTCTTGCTCATGTCTCCACCTCGGAGCTATCGTTACACGATGTCCTGCCGACGGCCACGGGAGGATGATACGCCGTCGGCCGACGTGCGTCAATGCGTTGCGGGGCATCAGCAACGGGGCCGCGGCAGGCTCAGCCTTCAACCGGCTCATCCAGGTCGAGCAGGTGGCCGAGCTTCTCCTTCTTTGTGCGCAGGTAGGAGATGTTCTGCTTGGTGGGTTTTGTCTGGATGGGCACCCTCTCGACGATCTTCAGTCCGTATCCCTCCAGTGCGCTGAACTTGCGCGGGTTGTTCGAGATGAGCCTCATCTTCCGCACGCCGAGGTGCCTGAGGATCTGCGCGCCAATGCCGTACTCCCGCTTGTCCGCTGGGAAGCCCAGATGCTCGTTTGCCTCCACTGTGTCCATGCCCTGATCCTGGAGCACATATGCGTGCAGTTTGTGCTCCAGCCCTATGCCGCGTCCCTCCTGGCGCATGTAGAGCAGAAGCCCCCGCCCTTCCGCTTGAACCATGCGAAGGGACTTCGAGAGCTGTTCCCCGCAGTCGCAGCGCAGCGAACCCAGTGTGTCGCTCGTGAAACATTCGTCGTGGACCCGCACGAGGACCGGCTCGGGGATGGGTTCGGCGGGGGATGAGTCTCGCGTTCCGATCCCTCCGCAGCAGACGGCTATGTGCTCCCGCTCGTCCACTTTGGAGCGATAGTAATGCAGCGTGAAGTCCCCCCAGCGCGTCGGCATTGCAACGCATACTGTCTTCTCTATCAGGTATTCGGAGCGATGGCGGTGGCCGATGATGTCAACGATGGAGCACATCTTGACCCCGAACTTCGAGGCCAACTGTTGAAGTTGGGGGAGCTTGGCCATCGTGCCGTCGGGATTCATGACCTCGCACACGACGCAGGCGGGCTTCAGTCCGGACAGCCTGGCGAGGTCCACGGCGGCTTCGGTGTGGCCGGCCCTTACAAGGGTTCCTCCCGGCCGGCCCGCCAGGGGGAACACGTGGCCCGGCCTCACCAGGTCCTCCGGGCGCGTAGCGTCAGCGATGATGGTTCTGATGGTGCAGGCCCGGTCCCCGGCGCTCACCCCTGTGGTAATGCCGCTTGCAGCATCCACGGAGACGGTGAACGGCGTGCGGAAGGCGCTCCGATTCTCCGCCACCATGGGCGGCAGATCGAGGCGCTGCGCCATCTCCGCGTCAATGGCCAGGCACAGGAATCCCCTGGCCTCGTTGAGCAGGAAGGCAATGGACTCGGGCGTCACGTGCTCGGCGGCAAGGCACAGATCGCCTTCGTTCTCACGGTTCTCGTCGTCCACGATGATGACGAACCGCCCCCGCTTTACGTCCTCCAGAACGGCGGGGATGTCGCTGAACGCGCCCTCGGTTTCCTGGTTCTGCACCGCCGAGCCTCCTCGGGTCCGCCGATGCCGCTCGTAACGCAGACTCTCGACTTCCAAGCCATTCTACAAACTCGCGTATCCCCTGTTCAATGGGGGTCCTTGGCTCATATCGGAGCAACCTGCGCGCTTTCGAGATGTCGGCATACGCGCTGTCAAGCCGGTGGCTGCCGACGAAGCCTGCTCCGCCGCCATCATTCATGGGGATCAGGGGCGGCTCCGAGTGCGTGCAAGGCACAAAGAGGCCCTTTTCCGCCTATCTGAAACCTTGCATTCCTTGCGGGGCACAGCTATAATGTAACCTATCTCATTATATGTGGGTTATCGCCCGTATTCTGGTCACTCGGCCTACACCGATTGGGTCGGCACATTGTAGGCGCTCTTGAGGGGAAAGGACAGCGAAAGCGCGTCACCGTTGGTGGAAGATGGGAGGGAATCGCCTGGCGGTTGTGATGAGTGTTTCGGGCGGCTGTGTACTCAGAAGCCCTGCGGGGCGGGCAGGTCGCCTGGACAGCGGTGTTGGCTGACTACGCTTTCTGATTCTCGGATGAGGACCCAGCTATGAGAGACAAAACGACCGAGAGCAAGACGGCTCTGATGCCCATCGGTAAGCGTCTGATGGAAAAGGGCTTCTTGGACGAAAAGCAGTTGGAGCAGGCGCTGCAGTACCAGCAGAAGTCCGGCGGAGACCTGAGGTTGGGGGAGACGCTGGTCAAGCTCGGGTTCATCACTGAGCACCAGCTCCTGGAGTGCATAGGGGAGCAGTTTGACGTGCCTGTTGTGGACTTGAAGAAGGCGAAGATCAGCGCCGAGGCCGTGGAAGCCGTCCCGCGCAACACGGCCAAGATGCACAACGTTATGCCCATAGAGTTGCAGGACGGGGCCCTGGTCATTGCACTTGACACGCTCGATGTGACCACTATCGACAACCTGCGCTTCATTCTCGACAAGGAAATCAAGCCTGTGCTGGCCCTCTCGGAGGACATCGCCGATGCTCTGGAGCGCTACTACGGGGGCCAGGAGTCCACGGTCGAGAGCATGCTCTCCGAGATAACGGCCAGTGCCAGCTCCGAATGGTTGGGCCGGGAAGGCTCGACCGAGCTGTCCGAGTTGTCCGAATACTCTGAATTGTCGGAAGCCGTGTTCATGGAGGGGAGCGGGTGGGAGTCCTCAAAGGGAGATGAGATGGACGCGCCGACGAGGGCGGCTGTCGTTCGGCTTGTGAGCCTGTTCGTCAGCGAGGCCGTGCGGGCGCGGGCCAGCGACGTTCACGTTGAGCCGCTGGGCAAGAGGTTGCGCGTGCGCTACAGGGTGGACGGTTCGTGCCACGAGGTCGAGTCGCCACCCAAGCACCTTCAGCGGGCTATCATTGCGCGCCTGAAGGTCATGTCGGGGATGGATGTTGCGGAGAAACGCAAGCCCCAGGAAGGGCGAATCTTCATGAAGACGGCCGGACGCGACATCGACCTGCGCGTCAGCGACATTCCGACCACCAACGGGGAAAGCATCGTGCTGCGAATCCTCGATAAGGCCATGGTCAAGATCAAGGTGACCGAGCTCGGGTTCCACGAGTCGGACATGCGCCGCTTCGAGAAGATCATCACCCGGCCGAACGGCATATTCCTGGTGACGGGGCCGACCGGCAGCGGCAAGACGACCACGCTTTACGCAGCGCTCAATGAGCTCAACCGGCCGGATGTCAAGATTCTGACTGCGGAAGATCCGGTGGAGTACCATATGTCCGGCATCAACCAGTCGCAGGTTGAGGCTGAGATAGGGCGAACCTTCGCCGTCCTTCTCAGGGCAATGATGCGTCAGGCCCCTGAGATCATCCTCATCGGAGAGATCCGCGACCCCGAGACGGCAGGCATAGCAATCCGGGCGGCTCTGACCGGCCACCTGGTGTTCAGCACTTTGCACACAAACGATGCCCCCAGCGCAATTCCTCGACTGATAGACCTGGGTTCGAAACCATACCTTGTTTCCTCCTCGGTTCTTGCCGTTATGGCTCAGCGCCTTGTGCGGCGCATCTGCGAGGAGTGCAAGGAGCCCTACCAGTACCCCGAGCATCTCATCAAGGCCATGGGTCTGCAGCCGGAAGACGTGGCGGGGCTGACTCTGTATCATGGCGCGGGCTGCAAAGCGTGCGAGGGCACCGGCTACTTCGACCGCGTGGCGGTGTTCGAGTTGATGGAGATGTCGCCCGAGTTGCGTGCCCTTGCGTACAACAAGGCGACCGCGAGCGAGATTCGGGCCAAGGCACGCGCGCTCGGCATGCTCACCCTCATGGAGGATGGCCTGCGGAAGGTCATGCAGGGCGTCACCACCATTGAGGAGATCATAAGCGTCGCTGGTACTGTCCAGGATCTTGTATGAGGCGCCTAAAGGGGCGGTTGTGCCCGGGGATGGAGGGGACGCCGGCCGTGCGATAGTTGCTTCGATTCCCCTGCAGGGTCCAGAGGTTGCCGATGATCCAGATGGAAAAACTGCTGGCGGCTGCGGTCAAGCAACATGTCGAGGACATAATCCTCACCGTGGGCTTGCCGCCGAACTTCCGGCTGTACGGCCAGTTCGAAAGCCTTCCCACGAAGGTGCTTGAGCCAGAGGACACGGTGGCGCTGATGAAGAGCATCACTCCTGAGCGGCACCAGCAGGAGCTTCAGGAGGAGGGCTCAACGGACTTCGGGTTCTCGTACAAGGATCAGACGCGTTTCAGGGTGGCCGCCTTTCGCCAGAATGGCTACATCTGCGTTGTGCTGCGTCTAATCCCCTCGCATATTCGGAGCTTCGAGGAACTGGGGCTCGACATACACATCCAGGAGCTGCTCTATCGTCCGCGCGGCATGCTCCTGGTCACCGGACCCACAGGGAGCGGGAAGACGACCACGCTGGCGACGATGATTGACCATATCAACAGCAACCGCAAAGTCCACATAGTCACCATCGAAGACCCCGTCGAGTACCGCCACACTCACAAGAAAGCTATCATCAGCCAGCGCGAGGTGGGCAGCGATGTGCGTTCGTTCTCTGAGGCGCTTTCCCGGACGCTGCGCCAGACCCCGGACGTCATTCTGGTGGGCGAAATGAGGGACCTGGAGAGCACGCGGCTGGCGGTGAGCGCAGCCGAGACGGGACACCTTCTCCTCTCAACTGTGCATACCAACAGCGCGCAGGAAACCGTGGAGAGGATCATCGAGCAATTCTCCGCCCAGGAGCAGCAGCAGATCCGCACCCAGTTGGCTTCCTGTCTTCTGGCGGTCTTGAGCCAGTCCCTCATACCGCGTGCGGACGGAAGCGGGCTTGTGGCCGCCTTTGAAATAATGATCGCGAACAACGCAGTGAGAAACCTGATTCGGGAGAACAAGACGTTCCGCATCGATTCCACCATCCAGACCAACCGCGACAAAGGGATGAACCTGCTGGATGATTCTCTGGTCTCTCTTTACTCAAAAGGCATCATAGATAGAACCGAAGTCTTGACGCGCGCCCGCTATCCGGAGGAGGTTAGTGAGACGCTGAAGGAGATAGAGGTGTTGGCGCAACCATAGGGCTGTGCCTGGCCAAAGAACGCGACGATGGAGAGGTAACCATGCCACAGGACGGAGAATACCGAAATAAGCTGCTGGGCAGGATTCTGAAGGAGATGGGTCTGGTCAACGAGAGCCAGATCCAGGAGGCCTTGGGCATCCAGAAGGAACGCGGGGGGGCTATCGGTGAGATTCTGGTGGAGCGCGGCTATATCTCCCATGAGGATCTCACGCTCGCCTTGGCCGCGCAGAGCGGGATGGAGGTCGTTGACCTGGACCACTTGGAGCTGCTTGGTTCCGTGTTGGAGCGGGTCTCTGCCTCCATTGCACACGCCTACCGCGTCATCCCCGTGCGGTTCGAGAACGGCCTGCTCACCGTGGCGCTGGCCGACCCCACGCATCTGAAGACGCTGGATGACCTGCGTTTCCTGCTCAATTGCGAGGTGGAAGGGGCTGTCAGCAACGAGCAGGCCGTCGGCCGTGCGCTGAACAACTACTACAGCGCGCAGGAAGACATTGAAGACGTGCTCAAGGAGATTCACGATGAGTGGGGCGAAAACGCGCCCGTTCTGTCCGACGATCGCATCTCCATCGACGTGGAAAGCCTCCAGGAGATGGCCGACATCGCGCCGGTGCGCAAGCTCGTGAACCTGGTGCTGCTTCAGGCTATACACGACAGGGCGAGCGACATCCACTTCGAGCCATTTGAAGGGGAATTCAAGATTCGCTACCGCGTTGACGGCGTCCTTTACGAGATGGTGCCCCCGCCCAGGCATTTGCACCTGGCCATCACCAGCCGTTTGAAGACGATGGCGGAGCTGGACATTACCGAACGACGGCTGCCCCAGGACGGCCGCATCGAGCTGAGCATCGGAGACAATCCCGTGGACCTGCGTGTCTCCACCCTGCCCACGATGTTCGGCGAGAGCGTGGTGCTTCGTGTGCTCGACCGGCGGGAGGTGGCGCTCGACATCAATAAGCTCGGCCTGCGCACAGACGACATGGAGAAAGTAAGAACCCTGCTGGCCAAACCTCACGGCATCGTCCTGTGCACCGGCCCGACCGGCTGTGGGAAGACCACCACCCTCTATGCCATGCTCCGAGAGCTGAACGACGTGAGCGTCAAGATACTGACGGTCGAGAACCCGGTGGAATACGACATAGACGGCATAATGCAGGTGCAGGTGAACCCGGACATAGACGTGACGTTCGCGCGCGTCTTGAGGTTCTTCCTGCGACAGGATCCGGATATCATCCTTGTGGGGGAGATCCGTGACGCGGAGACGGGACAGATCGCCATTCAGGCCTCCCTGACCGGCCACCTGGTCTTCAGCACCACGCACACCAACGATGCCTCCACCTGCATCACACGTCTGATAGACCTTGGCATGGAGCCGTATCTGATCAACGCCACCGTGGAAGGCATCGTCTCGGAGAGACTCGTGCGGAAGATCTGCACCGAGTGCAAGGAGCAGTATGAGCCGTCGTGGGACAGCCTCTACAAGGTCTCCCTGAGCCCGGACGATGTGAAAGGCAAGAAGTTCTACCGCGGCCGGGGCTGCGATGTGTGTAACAACATCGGCTACAGAGGCCGCATGGGCATCTTTGAGATGCTGATGCTGAACGAGGAGCTGCGGGACCTGCTCATGACCGACGCCTCAACCGGCGAGCTGAGGGCCTGTGCGCGCAAGCACGGCACAAGGTCCCTGAGAGACAGCGGGTTGCTGACGGTCTACGACGGATTCACAACACTGGATGAGATCTCCCGCTCTACGCTGGAAGACTAAGATCCTCTAACAGAGCGCCGCGTGAGCCGCGCTCAAGCCTCCGCCCGGATGGATGCAAGGAAGGGCGACTACGTCGTCAACCACCGTACCCGGGGTCTTTCGGGTCCAGCGGAGGAACAAGAGTGTCAATGTCGTCGCTTGGCGGCGCGGCGCTGCAGTCCTGGCTCTCCCTCAGCGTCCCGTCGATTGCGTAGATGTTATCCACAATGGCACTGGAAGCAGGATACCCCGGATTTAGCAGAACTGCCTCGTCCACCGGGTCGGCGTCTAGCACGAACTCGGCGTTCATGCTGACGAATAGGACGACGGCGCCAGCGGGGTTGCCATGCATGGTCGGATCCGGTTTGGGAAGACCGTCGACATGGTCAACATTCAGACGCCTCCCGCAAACCATAATGGCCCTCGCGGGGTCGGCGTTAAGGGGTATCCCGTTGTCAATGTCAGTAGTTGGACTGATGGGCCTCGATCCTGGGTTCGTGGCCGTATCCATGATGTAGCCGGTATTCGTGAGAAACAACCCGGTATTCGGGAGAAACAAGCCGAGGTGTGCTGGGTCTGGGATCCCATCGTACGTTGTCATATCGACTGTGTTTCCGGTTGGCTCTCCCGGACAGGAGAACACTGCCAGCCCTCCGCCCACGAACCGGTACAGCGCCGCCAGAGCATGCCCGGACAACGTCGTCCCGGAGTTCGTCCTTTGGTAGTACCCGCTCGCATTCTTGACCGAAGAAGCCGAGTTCCAAGCAGACGAGCCCGGGAAATTGGAACTAGGCTCGTTCAAGTACATCTGGATGGCCAGTCCCACGTTGTGCTGATTGGACATGCACGCGCCAATCCTGGCGGACCGGCGCGCCGCGCCCACTGCAGGGACCAGCATCCCAGCCAGTATAGTTATGATCGCTATCACTACCAACATCTCAATCAGCGTAAAACCCTGTCTCTTCATTAGCCCAACCTCCGGCAAGGACGAGAACTGGAATAGATCAACATCAGATTGACTGCATTATAGCGCCAGTCATGGAAATGTCAAAACAAATCCTCCCGGAAACTCTCGGCGCCGCCGACCGCATCCTCATTGTTTAAAAGGACGGCCCGGCCGTTGAGTGCGTAGATAGAGGGCGGCCCGTGTGACTGCAGGCCGATGCATGCCCGCGTCGGCGTCCGGGGAAGAGAGAGAAAAAGAGCTTGACAAAGGCAGTTCGAATCGTGATAATACAAGTCGCGGATTGGACCGCCTTTTTTGTGTGGGAGCGGATTATCTTGAAAACCAGGTGTCACGGCAAACCAGGCCCCAATTACGCTGTCCGGGTTGTTCAAGGAGGTTAGGAGATGCCGAGTTTCGACTATGAGGCGATGAGCAGCGATGGCAAGGTCGTGCGTGACCGCATTACCGCGAAGAACGCCGACGACGCTATTGCCAGGATCCGGGAGCTGAATCTGTTCCCGACACGTGTGAAGGCGATTGCCGAGAGGAGGGACGCGCAGGCTCGGGCCCCGGGAGCGAGGCCCGGCCGACCTGCCAGGAGGCGAGGACCGATCGTCATCGGCGGCGTGAGAGGCAAAGACGTGACGACCTTCACGCGCCAGCTCTCGACCCTCACCGACGCCGGTATAGCGATCGTGCGCAGCCTGAACATCCTGGAGCACCAGATGCGGCCCTGCGCACTGAAGAACGTAGTCGCCGGAGTCTCGGCGGACGTCGAGGGCGGCAGCACGCTGTCGGAGGCCATGTCCAGGCATCCAAAAGCCTTCGACGACCTATACGCCAATATGGTGAAAGCCGGGGAGGCCGGCGGCGTGTTGGACGTGGTGCTTCAGCGACTGGCTGATTTCCGTGAGAAATCCGCCCGTTTGAAGCGGCGCGTCATCAGCGCCATGATCTACCCCGCGGCCGTCATCACCTTCGCATGTTTGATCCTGGTGGTGATCATCATCTGGATCATTCCCAGCTTCATGACCATGTTTACGGATCTGGGGGTGACGCTGCCCACGCCGACCAGAATCCTGCTGGGAGTTACGAGCTTCGTCGTCGCCTTCTGGTGGCTGCTTCCTGTCGTGCCGGTCGGCATATTCGTGTTCTTCAAGCTGATCGGTAAGACCAAGACGGGCAGGTACTGCATGGACTGGTTCAAGTTCAACGTCCCGATATTCGGAAGCATCATCAGGAAGGGCGCCATTGCCAGGTTTACTCGAACCTTCGGCACGTTGATCTCCAGCGGTGTCCCCATCCTTGAAGCGCTCACCATCTCGCGCGACACCGCCGGCAACACCCTGCTGGCCGGTGCCATTCGGGACGTGCACGACAGCATACGAGAAGGCGAGCCCATTGCGGCGCCCCTTGCCCAAACGAGGATCTGTGACGACATAGTCGTGAACATGATCGACGTGGGCGAAGAGACCGGTAACCTCGACACCATGCTCACGAAGATCGCGGACAACTATGACGAGCAGGTGGACGTGGCGGTCGAGGGGATGCGCAGCCTGCTGGAGCCGGTCATGGTTATCGGGCTCGGCCTGATCGTGGGATTCATCGTCATCGCGCTGTTCATGCCGCTCGTCAAGCTTATCGAGACGCTCTCTTGATCCCTGGCCCTTTTAGGCGGAGGCTTCCTGGGAGACCATGAAAACACCGACAGGTTCAACGTGCAACGCAGGAGCGCGGAAGGTCCGGGAGGGCTTTACGCTGGTCGAGCTTCTGGTCGTCATAGGCATCATCGTCCTTCTGGCGGGCTTGATCACGCCTGCCGTGGTGGCTGCGCGCGCGAAGTTCAAAGTGAGCGGCACAAGGGTGGAGATAAAGGCGCTTGAGGCCGCCATGGTGGCCTACTTGGCCGACTGGGGCGTGTACCCGCCATCCGACCGTCAGTTGCAGTACGATGCTGGCCCCCCCGAGCAGATGGTACTCGTTCCCTTGGACTCGGCTCGATGCCTCGTGTGGTACCTCGGCACCAAGTTCCGGGTGAGCCCTGGGAGCGGCGAGGTGAAGGCTGACCGTAATAGCGGTCCGTACTTCGAGTTCCCGGCCAACCGACTCGTGCCGCCCGTGAATGGTCGGTTCATCGACCTCATCGGGAGACGGGCGGACTACACCGCGGTGCCCCCGGAGGTGGATTACTATCAGTTCGACAACAACGAGGCCGAGGACGGCAGCGTGGTCTGGTCCACAACTTGGCCGCCAAACTTCGCGTTAGGCGAAGATTACAACGTCAGCAACATGCACCCGACCGCCGTGGATATCTGGAGCGCCGGCGAGAACGCCGTGGACGAGGTCAGCACGCAGCACCCGCCCCAGAGCATGGATATCGGGGATGACATCGGGAACTGGTAAGGCGAGCGGCCCGCCGTACGGCGGGGAGAAGGGCTCTTCTTCGCCCTGCGTAGCGGGCTACGCAGAGCAGGGAGCGAGGACCATGAGACATCGCCTGGACACACGCGGACGTCAGCGGCGGCGGGCCTTCACGCTGGTGGAGCTATTGATTGTCATGAGCATCATGACGCTGCTGGCGGGCCTCGCCCTCGGCGCCACCGCCTTGCTGCGGCAAAGATCCCACCGGGAGAGCGCCCTAGTGCTCGTCCGGAGGATCGAGACCGCTATGGAGCGATTCAGGGACACATTTGGGGACTGGTCCTTACCTATCGGCCCTATCGGCACAACTCCTATCGGTGCAACTCCTCCCGCGACCGACTACCCGAGACTCGCAAGCATCCTGCTGGGCGCGGAAGCCGTGCGGCCGTCGGAAGTCCGCAGCGACGGCAAGGTGGTGGACATCTGGGGCAACCCCATAAACGTAATCCTCGGCGGGTTCAACAGTCCCGGCCTGGATATCTGGTCCAACGGACCGGACGGCAATGATGACCGTGACCCGGACAATCCCAAGGTCTACGGCGACGACGTGGTCAACTGGGCAGGGAGATAACGCAATGTTCCATACGGACACGCGGCGCGCACGCCGGGCCTTCACCCTGGTGGAAATGCTGACCGTCATGGGAATCATGCTCCTGCTGGCGACGATCGTGGTCATAGCAGTGGCGCCGTTTCTGAAGGGGCGCTCCCTCGCATCCGGCGCCCGGGTTGTTCAGGGCGCGATCTACCAGGCCAGGGCCTACGCCGCCACCCAGCGCACCAGCGCGACGGTTTACTTCGATCCTGACGAAGGCACTGTATCCGTGTACGCCACCCCGTACATAGTTCCGGGCCGGTACGCGAACCGGGTGGACCAGCCGGAACACCTTCCCGCAGGAGTTGACTTCAAGCTCGAACCTGTCTCTGGGGCGGTCGTGACGGACCCCAGCGGGGGAACCGCAAAAGGGAACACCCTTGTATTCAGTCCGACCGGCTCGCTCAACCCCCTTTACATGGGCACAGGGAACTGCTCCATTCGGCTCAGAGATGCTGCCGGAGTCAACGTCAAACGCATTACGGTCGTCTTCGCGAGCGGGATGACGAAGTCGGAGGACGAATGAGACTGAGAGGGTCCTTCAAGACTGGCCGCTGCCGATACTTGAGGCGGGCGGGGACGCCCGCCCTACCCATATTGCGGGTAGGCGCGGCGTCTCGCCGCGCTGGCGGTTCGGGCCGGTCGGCCATGACGCTCATAGAGATCCTGATGGCAATGGGCATCTTCATGCTCGGCGTAATCGGCATCCTGACGCTTTTCCCGGTGGCTATCCGCAATATCTCGATAGCAGTTAACAGGACGATTGGGGCGGCCGTGGCCAAGAACGCCATCGCGAGCATGAGGTTCTTTGCCATTGATCTCTATTGGATACCCA
>Ga0315289_10000454_pt1 | contig 62864 bp, 55 predicted proteins | sample YL17G11_40_MG_FD_203452 | JGI IMG/M metagenome (GOLD analysis project Ga0315289, IMG submission 203452) | Sediment microbial communities from Yellowstone Lake, YNP, Wyoming, USA - YL17G11_40 | ecosystem: Environmental > Aquatic > Freshwater > Lake > Sediment | place: USA: Wyoming | collected... | reverse complement strand
GTATGAAAGTCTGCTCCGAGCCAGACGGCGATGGCAAAATCGGGATGAAGATATACGGGATAAATATAAACGTCATAAGTGGCGAGTCGAGGGCATACACGGAGAGGCTAAAACTCAGCACGGATTATGGGACGTCTGGCTTATCCCTGGCGGTGAGGGGATTCCAAATTCAATGCCAATTTTGGCATTCTGAAAAAGGGATAAAGAGATATATATGCTAAAGATTAGATTCTATCATCTCAGGGTGCTGTTGTGGACATACTTGGTGTGGGTAGTTCTACTGCTATTATACGCTTGCCTGCTATGTATCGCTGCCCATGAATCCCTAATAAAGCTTCCATGGATATGGGTATATTTACATGCCGCACCTTTGATATATTTATCAAATCTGTGGCCAAGCATAGGTACTCCCGTTGTGTTTGCCGCCATATTCTCTGTTGTTGTAGGGCTTTTAATAAACAAATTGTGGACACGTTTTCTAATAGTTATAGGCGTGAGCGCTTGGTTTTTTTGGGCAATATGTATTAGTGTACTGTGGGTGTAGGAGTTTTTGAGAACGGTTAATGAATAAGGTTAGAATGATTTAATAAGTATGAATAGAGCAGGCGTCAATTCTTATTATCACTTCGATGGGCTTGGTTCGGTGGTTGCTTTGAGTAATAATTCGGGTAAAATTGTCGAGCGTTACAGCTACGATGTATTTGGCGAGCCGAGTATTCGTGACTCGTGCGACGTGACCCGTGACTCGAGCGCCTACGGCAATCCTTACTTATTTACCGGCAGAGAGTTTGACAGCGAAACGGGCAATTACTATTACCGTGCGAGGTATTATTCGCCGGCGATTGGACGGTTTTTGCAGGCGGATCCTTTCGGAATAGTTCCCGATGGTGACCAAAAAAATCCATTTATGCCAACAGAGCAATATTATGCCGGGACGAATCTGTACACATATGTTGGCAATAACCCGCTTAATGGGCGTGATCCATTTGGGCTAGCAACAATAACTAGGGAGTATTGTAAAGGACTTTATGACAAACGGGTTCGTAATATATTAATTGACCAGCACGAATGTATGAAAGATTGTGGTGTATCGCCAGTTGGACCAGAAACCGCTGGTTGTATTACGATTTGTTGGAAAACAGGAGCATATTTCCCAGTATGTCTTGCGGGTTGTGAAAGTGTTTTTTTGGCAACTAAGGCAACTTGCCATTATCTGTGTGCAAGAATAACAAATAACGCATTAAAGTCAGCTCGAAATGCTTTAGATAGATGTCTTGACAGGGCGTGTGATTGATGAGGGGGAAAATAATTATGGATTTCGATCTGGTGATGGTTGGTTTTTTGTACGGTTTCATTTTTGTTATGGAGATAGTTAATGCATGGCATTTAAGATCCATTAGGAGCCTTACTAATAAATACGTGCTTTGTTTTTATCTATCTGGTTGCTTGATCGCAGCAGCAAATCTTACGTTTCAGGGTGCTGTGCTGACAGACGTCACCAAGTCCATTGCAGTTGGGGTAATAATTGGAATTCCTGCAACCTTTTTCTTCTATACATATCTTTTTTTTCGAGGGGTACAAGTGTGCGTAGCGTTTTTGCAAACGTTCGTGAAAGGTAAAACATCTTATTTGTCTCATCTTTCTGCTACTATGGAAACGTTCCAGCGGCACACGATATTAGTATATGCGCTAATAGTTACGTGTACTGTTATGCAACATATAGGCCCAATAATAGGCGCAATTAGTCTATTAAGGTATTAAATATAAGGGCTTGCATCATTGCTTCTTGTGTTGTTTGAAGTGTGCGTTAAATATCAAAATTGCGTCTGAATAAGGCAGTGTATACATATCAAAGTGATAATACCTATCAAGGCAGTGCCTACGGTTCGCTGGGCAATAGGAAAGCCGTCATCAACGGCGGGAACGACAAATTATTCGCGAAACAGCTTAAATCAATACACAGCAGTCGGCGGAGTAAATTACAGCTATGATAAAAATGGAAACTTGACGAATGACGGCCAGTACAGGTATTATTATGACTGCGAGAACCGCTTAACCGATGTTAATGATGTGAACGACAGCCGGGTGGCTTCGTATAGATATGATTACCTTGGCAGGAGAATACGGAAGACAGAATACAGTAGTCAGAAGACTACGAGATATGTCTATGACGGTGAGCAGATTGTAGCGGAGTTCGATGTCAACAGTGTTACGCAAGTACAGACGCTTCGGCGAAGATTTTTCTATGGCCCGGGGATTGATGAGCCAATATGCATGTTAATAGCTGCTAATAGTGCGAAGTTTTATTATCATTATGACGGGCTTGGTTCGGTGGTTGCGATAAGCAATAATTCGGGTAAAATTGTCGAGCGATATAGCTATGACGTATTCGGCGAACCGACCATCCGTGACTCGGGAGACGTGACCCGTGACTCGAGCGCCTACGGCAACAGATTTATGTTTACAGGACGGGATTACGATGATGAGACAGGATTGTATTATTACCGTGCAAGGTATTATTCGCCGGCGATTGGCAGATTTTTGAGTGCAGATATGTTGGGGACTGTGCCGGATGGTGGATATAGAAATCAATTTGCGGCGACGACACAATATGAAGATGGAATGAATTTATATACCTACGTCGGAAATAACCCAGTAATGAAAACCGATCCTATGGGATTGATAGTTCTCAAGTGCCCATCTAATGAGTCGGGAGCTAAATCTGACAGGGGCCTATGCGATGATAGTAAGAACTGGCACCCCGCACACTGGGGTCATAGATGTTATCGAGAAGTGGTTCCTTTAGGTACCAAAGGTCAGCCTGCTGGATTACATTGTTGTTACAAAGGTGGTAAGCTTGTTGATAAGCATATTGATTCTATTTCCCCTGCCACTAGTGGAGGCGGCGGTAAATGTAAATTTGATGATCCATGTAGAACAGCTAAACACGGATTGTGGGACGTCTGGCTTATCCCTGGTGGTGAGGGGATTCCAAATTCAATGCCAATTTTGGCATTCTGAAAAAGTGATAAGGATATATATGCTAAATATCAGATTCTATCATATTAGAACTATGCTTTGGACATACTTAGTGTGGGCGGTTCTTAATCTATTTTTTGCTTTCTTATTATGCATACCAAGAGAACAAATATTTACGCACAATAACCAAACTACCTATCCCTTAATATTTGTGCCATTGACTTGGGCGACGTTACACATCGCTCCTTTATGTCCGATATTAACGGGTTACGGTGGCACTGACTTTATTATATTTTGTACTGTCCCCATGGTGGTTGCCGGGTTATCTATTGCCGCCGGCCTTTTAGTAAACAGACAGTGGGCTCGTTTTTTGGTAATTATAGGCATGAGCCTTTGGTTTATGTTGGGATTTTTTATTATTGGAGCTTCAGTATGACATAGTTTTTTAGAATTGTTACTAAATAGGGGCGGTGGGGCCGGATGGTTCTATTATCATTTTGATGGATTAGGCAGCGTGGTTGCGATAAGCGATAGCAGCGGTAAAATTGTTGAGCGATACAGCTATGATGTTTTTGGCGAGCCGAACAGGGTAAGCTTAAGACACAAGACCACAGACACAAGGCCGATGGCTGACAGGTAAAGCCGTGGGGTTCCACTGGTTTTTTTATTTTTTTCTTCTTGCATCCGGCAAGTAAATGATTAAGATACCGAAATATCGGGAAAATTGCCTTTTAAAACCCCTGCGTCTTTCCTCCCTCCTCTTCCTCCTTCAAAAGCAGGGGTTTTTTTATCTTCTACCTTCGCAGAAGACACCTCCCTAATTAAATATCCAATATTCAACATCCAATATCCAATGATTGCTTATCCGCCGCACCGGAGAAGCTCGGTGCGGGGTTTAGGTCTGAATTTTAACGGCAATTAGTGCGGGGCTATACCTGCGGAGTCTCTTCAGTCGAGGCCACCACAACAACATTAATGGCAGCCGACAAATCAGCGGCAAATTTAACTGTCACGCCGTGCGACCCCACCTGCTTTATATTATCAGGGAGCTGCACCATTTCGTCGGTTACCTCGAAGCCCTGCTCCCGCAGGTTCTTCGCAATCTCATCCTTGCCTACCGAGCCAAACAAAACCCCCTGTTCGTTCGCTTTGGCTGCGATAACGGCCTCCGCCCCATTTACCGCCGCCGCTGTCTTCTCCATCCGGTCCCTGTCGCGGTTTCTCTGCTCTGCACGCTTTACCTTCTCCTCAGCCAGGGAGTTCAAATTCGCCTTCGTCGGGATAATTGCCAGTCCCCTCGGCAGCAGATAGTTTCTCGCATACGCCGTATTGACCTCAACAACGTCGCCAAACCAGCCGAGTCGTTCGGCATCCTCGCAAAGCAAAACCTTTACACTACTGGAAGACCGTATGTTGCCGGAAGTTCCTTGTTTTCGCATCATTTCACTCCTTTATATCGCCCCGCTCCTCATTGGGGGATGGGGCCGCCCAAAACCACAGGTCCAAACAGCCGCATCAAACGGTATATGGCAGCAGCGCCATATACCTTGCACGCTTAATCGCCTTTTTCACCTTTCTCTGACAGCCGGCACAATTGCCGCTGCGCTTGCGGGAGTATATCTTGCCGCGATGAGTCAACAGCTTACTGAGCGTATCGATGTCTTTGTAATCGATATATTTGTCATATTTGTCGCCTCGTCTGCAAAAACGACAATTCGTCTGCTCTCGAACGCCCGTATATCCTGATTTTTTTCTTTCCCTGGTTATTCTTGCCATTATTTACCCCGTTAGAAATTTCTATTTCTGTTTTCTGTCTTCTGTTCTTCGCAATAGATATTTTATCAGCTAAAAAGGTATATCATCACTCCCTGCGGCATTACCATTCTGCTGCTGCGCATCAACATCCTGCGGCTCTTCGGAGGTCGGCTCAGCCGTCTCTGCGCCCGCCGCCTGCCCCGCCTGACCCACCGGGCCGCCGATAAACTGAAACTGCTCGACCGTAACGCGGTGCTTGCTGCGTCTGCTGCCGTCCTGGGCGGTCCAGCTATTGAAAGTCAGCCTGCCCTCCACAAGCAACGGCCTGCCTTTGGTTAAATACTTGTTTATATTCTCGGCCTGCCGGCCAAATGCCTGGCAATCCACAAAGCAGGTCTCTTCTTTGTTCGAACCGTCTTTGCCCTTCCACCTGCGGTTTACCGCAAGTCCGAAATCGACCACGGCCGTTTGGGTCGGCGTATATGAGAGCTGCGGGTCGCGGGTCAGGTTGCCCATCAGAAAAATCTTATTTAAGTTAGCCATATATAAGCTCCTCTTTGCACTTGACGTCTGACACTGAGTCAATTTTCCTGTTTGATATTTTCTACCCTTTCTACTTTTTCTTCCTGCCCGGCCTGCTCAACCCCGGCTTCCCCTTCTGGGGCGGCCCTATACCTGCTTTTTTCTGCCGCCGAAGCAGGAGTATCCTTCTCGATATCCTGCTGGCTCATATGCTCGGCGCTCAGAATCAAAGCCCGCATAATCCGCTCCGACAACTGAACATCCCGTTCAATCTCCCGGACCCTGCCGCCTTCGGCCCTGAAATAGCAAAGGATATATATTCCTCGCGATTTACCGCTGATGTTATAAGTGAGCTTCCTGTCGTCCCATTTTCTTATCGAGACAATCTCGGCCCCTGCCCTTTCCAGTATGGTCCTGATAAGCGTATTGATACCATCCCAGTCCGCCGTCGCCTCGGCAGAATCAATAAGGAACATCGCCTCATATAACTTCATAACTATCTCTTTCAAACCGATTACCTCCTAAAACTAAATTAAAAACCGCTTCATACCGCACCTACTTGAAAAGTGCATTCACAACAAAAAATATACGCTTGATTGCCAAGGGTTTAATGCCGCTGGCGTCGCAAAATAAAATAGGTGCGGTATTATACACTAACTCATCTACATTTAATTAAAGCTGTTCATCGCAGTTTCAATTCCCTGTTCTATCCAGCAAAGCACGGCCTCTTTTGCCCTGCCGACCGCCTCATCCAGCAGCGGTCTTTCCGCCTTCGACGGCTTATTGAGGACGTATTCTTCAGCCGCTAAGCCGCCGCACTGCCCGATGCCGATTCGCAGCCGAGCAAAATCCTCGGCGCCAAGCTTTTCTATCACGTCGGCAAGTCCCTTATGCCCGCCTGCCGAGCCGCTTGCCCTTATTCGCATCCTGCCCGTCTCAAGTGCGAAGTCATCGCTTATCACAAGCAAATCGCCTAACGCAAGTTTGTAAAAACCGGCCGCCGTTGCAACAACCTGCCCGCTGTTATTCATATACCGCATCGGCTTTAACAGTATTAACTTTTTACCTGCAAACACGCCTTCGCCGAGGCGTGCTCCGAACTTACGTTTGTTGACCTTTATCTGAAGCGCCTCAGCCACCAAATCTATTACACGGAAACCGGTATTGTGCCGCGTATCGGCATATTCATCGCCCGGGTTCCCAAGGCCTACAACCATTTTTACGCCGTCCTGTGGCATAGCTACCTGTGGCCTGCCTACTTGCTCTCTTCCTTCGCTTCTTCTTCCGTCTCCTTTGCCTCAGTGATTACCTCCGGCGTTGCAGGTATCTCCGCTTCCACCTCTTCCGTTGATTTGGCGGCAGCGACCAGGCCGCAGGTGACCAGGACAGTATCCGGCGAGCTTATCAGCTTCACACCCTCTGGAAGTGCGACATCGCTGGCATGCACACTGTCGCCGACATCAACCTCTTTAATCAGGACCACGACGGAATCCGGAATATCGGTCACCCTGCACTCAACCTCAAGATGGTCGATATGCTTCTCAATAACGCCGCCTCCCTGTGCGCCTTTGGCCGTACCCTTAAGCTCTATGGGGACCGTCACCCTAACCGTCTCGGTGACATCTACTCTCATCAGGTCAAGGTGAATAATGTCCCTGCCAAGATAATCATATTGAATGTCCTTGATTATCATTTTTTCCTGCTTTTTACCGACCTGCACGTCCATCAGCCGATGCCCGTGGTGCAGCTCTTCGAGCAGACTATGCGCATCCAGCGAAACAGCCATCGGCTCCTGCTTATGGCCATACACAATGGCCGGTATCCGCCCATCCCTGCGGACCCTTGCCGCATCTATTGAGCCGCTATGTTCTCGTAATTCAGCTTTTAAGACCACTGTCTTTTCCATAATTCCCTCACTTCTATCACGGCTCAAAAACCTTCAAATAAGCTGCTGACCGATTCGTTTCTGTGAATTCTTTTTATTGCCTCGCCCAGCATATTAGAGACCGTTAAAACCTTGATATTGCCGAGCTTCTTTGCTTCCTCCTGTCGCGGTATGGTATCGGTAATCACAACCTCATCAATCGGCGCCTGCTCTAACTGCTCGATGGCCTGGCCCGCAAGCACTCCGTGCGTGGCGCCGACGTATATTTTTTCTGCGCCGCGTTCCTTCACTAATCTTGCCGCACCACACACCGTCCCCGCGGTGGCGATGATATCGTCGCACATCAGGATATTTCTGCCTTTTACTTCGCCGATTATCTCCTGCGCTTCGACCTTGCTGCCGCTGGTCCGCTTCTTGTGCACAATCGCCAGCTCCCCGCCAAGGTGCGAAGCATACCTCGATGCAATCTTCATATTGCCCACGTCCGGCGAAACAACCGTCAGGTTGCTGATTTTCCTGTCCCTGAAGTACCTGTTCAGCACCAGTTCGCCGGTCAGGTGGTCAACCGGTATATCGAAAAACCCCTGAAGCTGCGGTGCGTGCAGGTCTATCGCCAGCACCCTGTCTGCGCCGGCTGCGGTAATAAGATTGGCTACCAGCTTGGCGGTAATAGGCACCCGCCCCTCGTCCTTCCTGTCCTGCCGGGCATAACCGAAGTATGGTATGACCGCGGTAATCCGCCTGGCGCTTGCTCGCCGCAAGCAGTCTAAATATATCAAAAGCTCGACAAGATTTTCATCGACCGGGTTGCAAGTTGACTGCACAACAAAGCAGTCCCTGCCTCGGACGTCATCTTCCACCCTGACAACCTTTTCGCCGTCCGGGAACCTTTCGATTTTCGACCCACCAAGCGGAATCCCAAGGTACTTGCAAACCGCACCGGCTAATGCCACGTTACTCAAACCCGAAAATATCTTCAGATTATCGTTCAGAAACATTCTTTTTAACCTTTCCGTGCGGCTGTTCAGACGCACCTTATTGCGTCCGACCGCCGTTGCCAGATTTATTTACGTTTTTTTCCTGTTATGTCTTCCTGCGAAACCACTTTCCCGGCTCCTATATGCGAGCCGTCCTTTATCTCCAGCGGCGCTATCAGCACCGAACCCGACCCGATATAACAGTTGTTCCCTATGGTCGTTCGGTTTACCTCTTTGCCGTTGAAGTTGGCCGTTATCGACCCGGCTCCTATATTAACGTTCTGTCCAACAGCAGCATCGCCGATATAGCTGTGGTGCCTTACCCGAGCACACTTGCCTAATGTCGAGTTCTTGATTTCTGTAAACACGCCTAAAACAACATTATCTTCCAGCACCGTTCCGTCCCTCAAATAAGCGAACGGCCCGACCCTGCACCCCTGCCCGATTTTCACCTCGCCGTGTATATAAGTGAACGGCTCAATCACCGTATCCTGCCCGATTTTTGCTCTTATATCAATCCAGGTATTGTCCGGGTCAACTATTGTCACCCCGTTGCCCATCAGCTCCCGCTGAATCCTGCGCTGCATAATTTTGTTCGCATCGGCAAGCTCCGCCCTGCTGTTGACGCCCATAGCTTCTTCCGGCCGAACCGCCGTAACCGCCACCACCTTATGACCGGTGGCGATAATCAGGGACAGCGCATCGGTCAGATAATATTCCTTCTTTATATTGTCGGGCCTGACCTTCTCCGCCGCCTCGAAAAGAATCTTATTATTGAACAGGTAATAACTGGGATTGACCTCTTTGATGTCGCGCTGCTCATTAGTGCAGTCCGTTTCTTCCACGATACCTTGGATATTGCCGTATGCATCACGGATTATTCGGCCGTATCCTGTCGGGTCGTCCAGTATCGCCGTTGCCAGTGTCGCCGCCGACTGACTGGTTTGATGTTTTTCTATAAGAGTTTTGAGGGTTTTGGCTCTTATCAAAGGCCCGTCGCCGCACAGCACTAATGTTTCACCCGTAAAATCCTTCAGATGTTCCTTACAGGACAGGACTGCATCTGCGGTTCCCTTCTGCTCCTTCTGCCGCACCCATATAATATCTGTCGCACCTGTGAATCGTTCCTGCACTCGCTCGATGCTGTAGCCGACCACGATATACATCTTGTCCACGCCCGCCTCTCGGCACGCATCTAACACATAAGCTAACATAGGCCGGCCGCATACCTCATGCAGCACCTTCGCCATTTGCGTATTCATTCTGCTGCTGACGCCCGCCGCCAGAATTATCGCCACTCTTTTGGCAGTAATATCTTTTTTGCTTTTACCTTTTAATCTCTTCATATTTTCATTTCCAAAACTACCCGGCCAGGACTCGAACCTGGAATGGGAGGACCAAAACCTCCTGTGTTACCTATTACACCACCGGGTATTTTTAGTTTTTAGTTATGAGTTATTAGTTTTGAGTTAGCAATGCAACTAACTTAAAACTCAAAACTTTTAATCTCTGCTGTCACGGGAGCCGCTTTCGCTGTTGGCCCGGTTTGGCCCTGTCGGAGGCTTGAGTCAGCTAAAGCCGTGATACCGCCGACCCCGTTAGAAAATCAAAAATCCAAAAATTTTACACTTTTAACTTTGCATTTTTAACTTCTTCGTCGGCCCCGTGCGACAGAGTTTCTTAAACCGCAAGACTATATCTTATTCACATCAGATAATCAAACCTTTTTTTAAGAAAAAACGCTGCAGCCCGAATTCGCCCCAAAATCAGCCGTCACAAACGGCAAAATAACGAGAAATCGGTATAGTAGCGAATAAATTCAGCCGATTTTAAGGAAATTAGAGCCGGTATTCTCGAAATCGTTAAGACGGCTTACGCCAATCCGCCTCGCCCCTTAAGGGCGGGCGAGACTTCGCCAAAGGCGAGTACCCTTTACTAAAGGCGGCAAAGAATGAAAAGCAGCAGGGCATTCACGCTCATTGAGCTAATGGTGGTAATACTTATCATCAGCATCCTGGCCGCCGTTGCCATACCCCTTATGCGGGGCAGGATTAATTCAGCCAAGTGGTCCGAAGGCAAATCCGGCGCAGGCACTATCCTTACCGCAGCCAGGGCCTTTATGGCTGAAAAAGGCTCCACCTGGACAGGCGACTGGACTACCGTTGACCTGCCCACCCTCGGCTACAAACCCGGCGACCTCACCGGCAGATACTTCACTGACGCCGCTTATACAATTACCTTCACCGGCTATAATGCCTTCACAATTACCGTCACCGCCGCCGCTTCCGCCAGTCCGGAGAGACCCAGCGCACCAGCGGTCGTATCGCTGGACCAGGCCGGCAGATGGACAGTCGATGGCGTGCCAGAATAACTACGAAATACCAAATTGCCCCCTTCCTCTCGGTTTATCTTATTTCCCCTCTTTTCCAGCCAGAGAATCCCTTATGCCTTCATCTAAACCTCGCCTTCAAGTAAACCCGCCGAAGCGTATCCTCCTTGCCTACTCCGCCGAAGCCCCTTAGGGACGAAGGATGGACGCCAACCTGTCCGCCGTCTTGCCTGTCCTCACATTCCTTTGGTGGGGGTCCGGCGTAGTCCTGATGTAGTGTATCGGGACGAAGTCGGAAGCATTTGCGAAGGCGGGTAAACCTTAACCCGGATTTCCCAGACAATAGGCGCTAACTAAACAGAATTTTGATAGTATAGAGCCCGAGAACTTGAATATCGCATTATAGCAATAAATAAAGCAGGCGTTGGTTCGCCTTCGAATACGGTGATGGCGGTGCTGTAAATTGGTTTATACAGACTGTATAATCATTGTTAGGGGCACAATATATAACGGCATAATGAAAACACAGAGGGCTTTTATTTGCGATATCAAAAGTTAGTATCAACCGTAAAGGAGACGCAGCACAATGGAATATAACAGGAATTTTTCTCTTTATGATGCTTACGACTTTCTTTCACGAAACGGGCTTGTACGAGAAAGTGCTGAAATAAAAAACTCATCGGACAAATTCAAATCTTATACAAGCACGTTAAGACGAGCAAAGATTATCGTTCTCGTTAGGGACAGGAAACTACTCGACGAATTTTGCAAATCAGTTTGGCAATCAGGACTTACGGATAAAGGGAAAAGCAGAATTAGATTTTTTGAGAATCTCGTGGAAAGGTTTAGTGCAGACCAAGAAGGAACAACAAGTGAGGACGAAGATGAAGGAGAAATAGTAACAGAAGAAAATGAGTTTGCTTATGAAAATGATCTTCGTAATTATCTTGTGGGAAATCTTTCGGTAATTGAGAAGGGACTCAAAATCTATGAAGCACAAGACAAAACGACGGGAGAAGAATTTTTTGTTCCAGGCACATCGCGAAGGATCGATATCTTGGCAAATGACAAGGAGAGCAACTTTGTTGTAATTGAACTAAAAGTAAGTCGTGGTTATGAAAAAGTTGTCGGGCAGACCCTTTACTACCAATCAATGATAAAAACACATTTCAATCAACAGAAGGTTAGAGCAATAATTATTGCGAGAGAAATTACACCCGAGTTGAAAGCAGCAACACAATTTTTGCCCGACTTTGAGTTATTTGAGTATCAACTTTTATTGACACTGAACAGAATAAAATGAAAAGGTGCTGATAATGAAAAGTTCACCTCAATCAACAGCATAAAAAAACCAACAAAACTTTCCAGCCGACCATAAACCAAACCCCGCGTGATATGAAATAAAAACAAGCTATACAAGCCCCTGATTATTGTGACTCGCTGTCAACCGAAACGTAGCCGCGCTGCCCTTCCTTTACATAGCTCGGCCCGTGCAAATCCTCATCCTCGCTCTCATCCCCGCTGTCTTCTGTCTTCTGTCTTCTGTCCCGAAGTTTCGGGATGCCGACTCCTTCGGCATCTTCTGTATTCTGTTTGTCCGCATCCATCCGCTCCTGCATATCTTCGTATTCTTCGAGCGTCACTATAACCTCGCGGGCCTGGCTGCCCTTGTATTCGCCTAAAACACCCAGCGCCGCCATCATCTCTATCATACGAGAAGCACGGGCGTATCCGACACTGAGCCTTCGCTGCAACAGCGACACGCTGCCGCGACTGCTCTCCAGGACGACCCGCACCGCCTCATCGAAAAGCTCGTCCCTGACCATATCAGAAACATCGATATGGTCAAGCTGTGTAAGCTCCGGATGGAACTGCGGCTCGGCAACGTCCTTCAGATACTTCACTATCCGCTTTATCTCCGCCTCATCGACATAAGTCCCCTGTGCTCGCACCAGGTCGCTTGTGCCGGGCTTGAGAAACAACATATCACCCTGGCCTAACAGGGCTTCTGCCCCGTTCTGGTCGAGGATAATCCGGCTGTCCATCCTCGCTGCTACACGGAACCCTATCCGCGTCGGCATATTCGACTTTATAAGACCTGTCACCACCGTCGCCTGCGGCCGCTGCGTCGCAAGGACAATATGAATCCCAATCGCACGGCTCTTCTGTGCAAGCCGAACTATATACGCCTCTATCTCCTTCGGCGCCGTCATCATCAAATCCGCAAGCTCGTCGATTATTATCACAATATGCGGCAGCTTCTTCGGTATCTGGGCTTCTTCCTCGGCGCTGCCGGGCTTAAACCGCTCGATAATGTCCTCGGCGCTGAGCTTATTATACTCGCCGATGTTCTTCACCCTCGCCTCGGCAAAAAGCGCATACCGCTCATCCATCTTTACCGTCGCCCATTCGAGTATCTGCACGGCCCGCTGCGTCTCGGTCACTATCGGGCACATCAGGTGCGGGACCGTATTGAACGCCGTCATCTCGACCATTTTCGGGTCAATCAGAATCAACTGCACCTCGTCCGGCCGCTTCGTCAGCAGTATCCCCGCGATGATACTGTTGATGCAGATGCTTTTGCCCGAACCTGTCGTGCCGGCAATCAGCAGGTGCGGCATCTCCGTCAGGTCCGATACGAGAGCATCGCCTGACGAATCCTTGCCCAGAAACAGCGGCACATCCATCCCCGCCGGCCTGTTGCCGGCCAATTGTATCATATCCTTCATTCGCACCCTTTCCTTCTCGCTGTTCGGCACCTCAATGCCTATCGTATGCCTGCCGGGCAGCGGCGCCACAACGCGGACCGCCGCAACTCCCAGCGCACGCGCCATATCATTCCAAAGAGTGCTTATCTGGCTGACCTTCACCCCGGCCGCAAGCTCCAGTTCGAACATCGTCACTACAGGCCCCGTATCAGCCGCTACCACATGCGCATTGATATTAAACTCCCCGAGCAGCTTCTCCAAAGCCGCGGCCTTGGCCTTGATGACCTTCTCCTGCACCGAAGCAAAACTATGTTCCGGCTCCACCAGCAGTTCCAGCGGCGGAAACCGGTAATCATCGTAGCTAACCGGCTTATAATCGCCGGCACTTGCCGCCTTGCTGGGCTGCGCTGGGCTCCGCCCCAGCGAGTGCTCCGCAGGCAGCTTCACCTTCAATTCCCTGTGCTCACTCGCCTCAACAGGACCCGCTTCATCCTCAACAGTGGCACGGACATCTTGTCCGTGATTATCTAAAAGCAGCTTCTGCCGGACGCTCAGCTTCTGCCATATCTCGCTCAGTGCCTGTGACTGCTGTTTGGCCGCCGACCACGCCGGCGCCGCCACTCTGGAAATCGCCCTGAACACAAAACTAAACCCGCCGAAAATCACTACCAGTAAATTGTCCGCCAGCAATATAAAACCCACGACCCACGTTGCCGCTATCAGTATGAAAGTGCCTAACCACGCAAAATGACTCCGCAGAAACCCCACCGCACCGACGCCGAGAACTCCGCCGGAACCAATCGGAAAACTATAGACCTTATAAGGCCAAAAACAGTAAAAACTGCTCGATGCCGCCACCGTCAGCAGCCCCAGTCCTATCGCCCGCAAAATGGGCTGCTCTATAGCCCGATGCACCAGCCGTGCCGCCAGAAAGCAGACTGCCGACACCAGCACCACAATCGCCCCGGGCCCGACATAGTACATCAGGTAATATGCAAAAAACGCCCCTATCGGGCCGCACCAGTTGGCCGTCGGCTCATTATGCGGATACACAAACCTGCTCGGCCAATCCCCGATATCGAAGCTGATACAACTGCAGAAAAGTATCAAAAGCACTGCAATCCCAAAACATTTACCTGCTGCCTTATGCGTTTTCTTCTCCCTCTGCCGGCTGGAAATCTTTCTTCTGCGCATCTCGTTATTACCTGTTCTGCTTTCTACAATTGGGCAAGCTCTATAATAAGTCCGATAAAAAAATTATTGCAATACAAACAACTATTCTCATCCAGAAAGTCACGCCCCGCACCAGGCGCTTCGCTTCGGTGCGGGGGCACGAATTTTATATCGGCCAGTCTTCCCCCTTTTCTGCACATTTGCACACCCTACTAATCGGCTAAACCATCTGATGACAAAAAAAGAATGGGAACCGCAGATGCAGCTCCCATTCTTAACATAAACTCCAAACTATAGAGCAGCTTACGGGTTCACGATGCTACCACAGGTCACATGGTTGCTGCCCGACTGGTACGTATATCCGGACTTCGTCAGATTGCTCACACAGCAGGTAAAGGTCCCGCCGCTCACGTTTATGGGTGAATTCAAGACAACCTGCCCATTGGTACCGGTTGTCCCTGAGCCTGTGCCGGAGACACAGCCGGACCACGTGATATTCACCGTTGCACCGGAAAGCACCGCATGATTCTGGTCGTGAACGGTAATAGTGGCCTGCGCATAATATCCGCGCTGGCTCGGTGACCCAGTCCCTTTATACTTGCCGACAAGGTCAATCGCACCTACGTGGCAGGTGCCGCTGGGCGACGGTTGCGTCGTTGCAGATTGTGCCATTGACCAGCCGGTCGCATTCTGATTCGGACTCTTGTCCCTTGCCTGCACGCGATAAGTGTATGTCGTACTCGGCAAAAGACCCGCATCAGTATAGCCTGTGCCGGCCTGCCAGATGCTGTCGTGACCACCGGTGGTAGTGCAATCGAAGTAGTATTCAACCCCACTGGCATCGGAGGCAGTCGTTGCTACCATTGCTATCGAGGTCGAGCCGGTCGCATACGGCAGAGTTGCCCAGGTCATCGGATTAGGCGTCGGCGGAGTCGTATCGGGAGCACCTGATGTGGTTGCCGATAGCGCGCTTGACCAGGTCGATTCATTCTGACCGGCGCTCTTGTCGCGGATTTTGACCCGGTACGTGTAAGTGGTATTCTGCTGCAGCCCGGTGTCTGTATAGTAACGGCTCGTCTGCCAGGTGCTGTCGCCGCCGCCGGGGTTGCCGCTGGTCTCATCGAAGTAGTATTCCACCATGCCCACCTCGTATCTCGAAGCATAATCATACGAAGGTTGGGCAACCATCGTGATTGAGTCTGCGCCAATCGCCTCTGGAAACTCAGCCCAGAGCATTGGGGTGGGTTTAGGCGACGCGGTATCAGGTTCTTTCACCAGGTCCAGCATAATCGGTGTAGCCGGCAGGCCCTCTACGTTAATGAGGTTGCCGACGCCGTAATTGTAAATATACCGCACGGACGTGGGGCTCGAAACTGAAGCGCTTGAAACAACGACCGTATTGCCTGCTATCTGGGCGGTCGCGTCATAATATACGCCGTTGGATCCTGCAATCTTGAATGGAGTCGGAGCATTTCCGTCGCTTGTCGTAAGCCCGCCGCCGACGTGGTTCCACGCCAGAACAATCTGGTTACCGTTGATGTAAGAGTTGGCCTTGTCAATAATCGGGCCCGAATAGACAAGACTGTCACCATAGCATATCTTGCGGGCAAAAAGCGCCATACGCTCGCCGATGTGTGTCTTGTAAGGCGGATGGCCACTACCATCGGGCCAGTCACACGTTACAGGCATACCGACGTTCGCATCCGACATCAAAAAGGCGTGTAGTTGAGCGTCCCTGACCCATGCGAATTCCTCCTTCGTATGCCAGTGGGTCTGGCCGAGTATGAACGGAAAATCGCCCTGGCCCCAGTCATGACGCCACTCGGAAATTAGGCCCTGCATCCTCCAGTAATACTCCGGCGCCCTGTCCGGCCAGCCGTCTGCCTCGCCCTGATGCCAGATTACACCTCGAATAGCATAAGGCATAGCCGGCATAATCTTGGCTTCGTATAGTTCACCTTCGCCTTGGGCGCCGTCGTTGGTGTGGAACCACTTCAATATCTCAGACCCGCCTTTGGCCAACTGTATAAGCCCGATGGGCATATTCTGGCTGTTGTTGGTAAACCAATGCTGCAATGCATGGGCAAAGTACCACGCAATAGCATAACTATCACCGGCAGTATCCGGGTTACCGTCTGTCCAGAACGTCGTGCTGAAATCCCCTTTTAGCGCGTCAAGATTATAATAGTTAATGTTGTGGTTGATTGAATCAGCAACTGCCTCAGCGCCGCCCGTCGAGCCCCCAAGACCGTAAAGCATATTCGACTGACCGCTGCATACCCAGACCTCGCCTATCTGTATATTGGTGATGGTGATAACGTTGCTTCCTGAAGTGATGACCATATTGCCCGGGTTCGTGTTGACCGACATCGGGTCTAATGTAACCATCCACTCGCCATTTGCATCGATGGTGGTCGACTTTAATTGGCCGTTAAAATTAACGCTTACCTGGTTGCCTGAGATGCCAGTCCCCCACACCGGAACATTTATATTCCGTTGCAGAACTGCATTGTTGCTGAACAAGGTAAACACACCCAAGCCGGGCGGCGGTGGCGGCGCAGCCACCAAACCAGCGCTGCATAAACTCAAAATCATTACAAGCAGGGTCAAACAAATTAGTTTTTTGCACATAATTCATCTCCTTAAATGACTGTTGTGAAAACTTAGAAAAAGACAAAACGAGAATTGTCCCTTGACATTCCTTCTGCTTGCCACACCTCCTTTCTTATAAAACGCCATGAACTGCCTACCATTCATAATTTTAGTGCCGAAGGCGTGGCGGCCACAAAAGCCGCCACGCTCAAACTCCTGTAAACTTATCTATCTGTTCTTTAATAGCTGTCGCACGTCTCAACATTGGCACCTGCATTGTACGTCAACGTCGCATGGGTTACATTATTTACACAGAATGTATAAGCCGGACTTTTGACCTGCGTCGTTGTAGTTATCACCGCCACTCCGCTGCTGTTTGTAACACCCGACCGAGTCTCATTGTAACTTCCTGTGAAGGTACCCGTTACAGTAGCGCCTGAAACAGGATTCCCACAGTTGTTGTTGATGGTCACTGTAACCTGGCCGTACTTCTTGCCCTGGCTGCCTGCAGCAGTGCCGCAAACAATCGACTGGACATGCGTAGTGCTCGCTGTGCACCCCGCCGGGGCCCACGCGCCTGTCGCCGCGTCAATCGTCCACTGGTTATACCAGTCAACCGTTAGTGTCGTGCCGTTGACTATTAGCGGAAGCCATATATATGTCGAGTTGCCGAAATCGCCTTCAACCCAGCGGTCGGCCATAAACACATAACTTGTCGTGGCGCTACCCTGTATCGGCTGAACAAAAGTCGTCTGCGAGTTCCAGGTATTGGTGCTGCCGGGGGTAAAATCGCCGCGCTTTGTCCACGGCCCGCCTATCGCAGAAGCCGTGTGATAGTAATTATCATTTGATGTCCACCACGTAGAATTGGAATTCAAAAGATAATACACTCCGCCTGTTTTGAACATCGCCGGCGCCTCTGCTCCCGAGCTGCTTATCGCCACAGTCAAATTACTGACGTCTAAATAGTCGGCAGTCAACCGATAGATGTTTATACTGCCGCTTATAAGATAAGCGCTCCCATCATCATCCTTGAAAATCGTCATATCTTTGCTGTCGTTACCAAGAGGCTTAAAACCTCTCAGATACGTGTAGTTACCATTGACTGTCGGGCAGGTTGCAACTCCGGCCCTCCTGTCTCCATACCTGTTATTGTCAATGTGCATATACATCACGTATTGTCCGGTTGAATTATTGTAGATGACCTTCGGCCTTTCGACTACCCGGCCCGGCCCCAGGTCCCCGCTCGCTTGCTGAGTCAGCACGTAATTTTCAAACGTCCAGTGCGCAAAATCCGTGGACGAGTAGCACGTATGTGCCACAAACTGGTGGGTGACATGACCCATATAAGAATTTATTACATTGTTCGGGTCGCTGTCTTTATACTCGCCGAACCAGTAGTAAGTGCTGCCGATTTTCAGAATCCCCCCGCCGTGGGCGCTAAGGACGTCACTTGCGCTGTCATACCACAAAACACCCGGCACTATCGTCTGTGGTGATGCATAAGTGACACTGCTTATGCCCAGTAATAAAATTAAAATCGCTAAACATACTGCTCTCTTACACATAATGCACCTCTTTCAAAACCTATAAAATCCTTCTGTTTCTTTCCTTTAACTTTCCTCACTTACTTACTTCCTTTTGTTTCCTTTTTTTTCTCACCTCCTTTCCAGAGAAAGGCTGCCTCTTACAAAACCGATAATTTCAAAATTGCTCCTCGTATTTTATCGCCAGCGTAGTGTGCTATTCTCCTTCTCAACGCAGGTTTTATTTCTTGTGAACTGAAGTATAAGTTTATGTCAATATTTATAACAAAACAACAAAATTTTGCCAAAATCCTGCTCTTTTATACCGTCCCGCAAAACCGCTCTCTGCCGGCAAATTACACAGCAATTTATGTTCCCAATTCCTGCCGTTTCGCATAAAATACCATTACGATGACATTTAAGATATGCTGAACCCAAACCGCTTATGAAATCTAACTTCCAATATCCAAATTTGGCTATTCTCTTCCTCGCCTGCAGGCCGAAGTTCCTCACGGCAAGCGCAGCGCCCGTCCTGGTTGGCTCGACCCTCGGCTATGCCGTCACCGGCCACTTCCAGCCGGCCCTTTTTGCACTTGCCCTTTTGGCCGCCCTGGCCCTCCACGCCGGCGCAAACCTCGCCAACGACTACTTCGACCACCTCTCCGGAAATGACTTGGCAAACAAAAACCCAACCCCCTTCTCTGGCGGAAGCCGGTTCATCCAGAAGGGCATCCTCTCGCCGAAAACCATATTGCTTGAATCACTGATTTCCCTGACCGTCGGCTCTGCAATCGGCCTTGTAATTGTTTTGATGACAAAAAGCATCTTCATTTTAATAGTCGGTCTCATCGGCCTGCTCGGCGGCTTCTTCTACACCGCCCCGCCCGTCCGCCTCGGCTACCGCTCCGTCGGCGAAGTCGCTATTGCCCTGCTGTTCGGCCTGCTTCCGGTATATGCCTCCTGTTATCTGCAGACCTCCGCCTTCGATGCCGTTCCCCTGCTGCCCGCCTCTATCGTCGGCATACTGATTTTCCTGGTGATTTTAGTAAACGAATTCCCTGACCTTGCCGCCGATGCCGCTGTGAACAAAAAGACGCTCGTCGTCCGTTACGGCATCGCCGCCGCCGTCCGCATTTACCGCCTCGCCCTTATCTCAAGTTATGTCCTCGCAATAGTCGCAATGCTGACACATAGCCGTTTTTTCTTCGCAGGATTGTTTTATCTATTTACGCTCCCGATAGGAATCGCCGCAATAAAGTCTGCAAATAAAAACGATTTAGCCAGACCCGGCCAATACCGCGCCAGCCGAATCACCGTCCTGCTGCATATAACCGGCTCCCTCGCCCTTGCCGCCGGCTTCATCGTCTCCGCCCTTCGCAACCCCACGATATAAGTCAATTTCCAATTGACCCGCCTGCCTGTTTGGCTTAAACTTACTGCGGATGGACAGGCGAATCATAATAAATGCGGATGACTTCGGCTTATGTGACGGCGTAAACAAGGCCGTCGCTCAGGCTCACACCAACGGCGTGCTGACCAGCGCAACAATCCTGGCCAATATGCCCGCCGCCGAAGACGCCGTAAAAATAGCCAAGCAGCTTCCTGACCTCGGCGTAGGTGTCCACCTTAATCTCTCCACCGGAAAAGCCCTTTCCACGGACAAGTCCGTTAAACTTCTGCTCAATAAAACCGGCGAGCTCGGCCTGCCGCTGCTTAAACTGCTGCTCCTGTCCTCAATAAGCCACGAATTCAGGACCGCCATACGAACTGAATTAGCGTCCCAGATACAGTGGGTAATCGACAACGGTCTAACCCCCACCCACCTGGACTCTCATAAACATATTCACAGCTTCCCCACCATATTCCACATAGTGTGCGAATTGGCCGGACGATTTAAGATTAAAGCTGTCCGCTTTACCGGCGAGCCGAAAGAAATCTCCCGCCCGCCCTGGCCGCTGCCCACCGAAAGCGGAAGGAAAAATGCCGCAAAAATCAGGATTATGGCAAAAATAAACCGCATCCAGAACGCAGACTTCCTTAAAACCGATGCCATCCTCGGCATCGCCCACACAGGCAAAATAAACGTGAACTTCTTTCGTGCCGTCACTTTATACAATACCGCGGCAACTGCCGAAGTAATGACCCACCCCTGCCTTACCGATGCCAATGTCCCCAACCAGCAGAATGCCGAGCTTGAAGCCCTCTGCAGCGAAAGAACAAGGCAGTTCTTCACCGATGCAAAAATAAACCTCCTCCACTTCGGCCAACCGTAGCACGCTACCTTATCAGCTCGATTATTTTCTCGAGGTCGTTCGGCGCCTCTATCGGCGGATTACTGAACTGTCCCTGTCTTTCTTTATGGTAGTTGACCGTCACATTAGGGTCTTTAAGCAAATGTCCCGTCAGCACGCACGCGACCCGCTCATCCCGCCCGACAATGCCCTCGGCTATCAGCTTCTTTAGCCCCGCAATCGACGCCGCCGACGCCGGCTCACAGCCTAATCCGTATTTGCCCGCCGTCGCCTTCGCGTCGCAAATCTCTTCATCCGTCACCGCTCGCACAACGCCATTGCATAAATCAATCGTTCGCAGGCACTTCTTCAGATTGACAGGTCGTGAAATCTCTATTGCCGATGCGCACGTATGCGGCGAAAAATTACGCGCCGTCAAATCCGCATAATAATCGTCTATGATACCCTGATTGACCCTACCGTTGTTCCACGTCAGTTTCTTGTTGTTGACCAAATCGGCCAATGTGTCTGCGCCTGTGGCATTGATAATCGCTATTCGGGGAATTTTTTTAATCAAACCAAGCTGTTTCAATTCGTAAAATGCCTTGCCGAATGCGCTGGAATTCCCTAAATTGCCCCCGGGCACAATTATCCAGTCCGGCGTCTCCCACCCCAGCCCCTCGATGATTCGATACATTATCGTCTTTTGTCCTTCGAGTCTGAACGGATTCAGCGAATTGAGCAGGTACAGTCCCAGTCTGTTGCAGACATCCTGGACCTGCCGCATACAGTCATCGAAGTCACCCTGTATCTGAATCGTCTGTGCGCCGTAATCCATCGCCTGGCTGAGTTTGCCGAAAGCAATCCTGCCCGAACCGATGAACACCGTGCATTTCAGCCCGCAGCTATGCGCATACAAAGCCACCGACGCCGAAGTATTACCCGTCGATGCGCATGCGCAGGATTTGGCTTCCACCATTAATGCGTGACTGAACGCCGCCGCCATCCCGTTGTCTTTGAACGAACCGGAAGGATTCAGCCCCTCGTATTGCAGATACAAGCGCCCTGGTTTCATACCGGCGTATTTGGCAACCGCATCGTTCTGCTGCAAAATCGTCTGCCCTTCGCCTATGGTCGTCTTGTGCTTGTCATCGCAGAAATTCAGCAGCTCGCGAAATCGCCACACCCCGGAAAAATCCAAAGGATTATTTTTACTCGCCCACCGTTTGCCGAAGTCGCTCAATTTCTTCGGCACCTTAATCTTCTCCCAGTTATACTGCGCATCCAGCAGCTCTCCGCATTTCGGGCATTTGAAAATCACCTCGCCGAGGTCGAACTCCGCCCCGCAGCCCGGATTTATACACTTCTGATACGCCGCACCAGTTTCTCTCATACGCAAATTCCCTTATCCCGAAGGAACGGGATGCCGACTACTTCGGCATCAACCTTCCTTATTGATTCAGCATTGATTCTTTCTATAAGCGCAGGCAGCTCCGAAAGCTGTTTTATCTCCCACGCACCTTCAGGGGGTTTCCTGCCGGAATTAGTATATGCGGTCTTCAGGACCGCCTGCATACCGGCCTTCATCGCAGGCCTGATGTCCGTATCAATTCGGTCGCCCACGAACATTATATTTTTCAGCTCCTCGCCTATCTTCTCCGCCGCTGTCTTGAAAATCCGAACGTCCGGCTTACGAAATTTAACCTCCGACGAATAAACCCTTGCCGAAAAAAAACCAAGTATGCCCAGTTGCTCTAAATGCCTCTCTAACGAGCTGCGGTGCACAAAAGTATTCGAAACTATACCGAGTTTAATACCGAGCTTTTTAAGTGCTGTCAAAGTCTCCTTTATCCCCGGCTCAAGCCGCCCAATCCTGCTCAATGGCTCATACCACAGCCACGCAAATTGCTCCCACTGTTCCGCATCAAGACAAATCCCCTTCTTCGCTCCAATCCATTTCAGCAGAACCAGCGAATCAAAATCCCTCCTTGTTATATTCGAAATCCAGCAACGTATATGCAGCGCAACTAGGTTCTGCAGACAATAGCTCCCGAAGCCGCCTGTCGGCTGACCCAAACTCCTCAGGTAATTATACGAATGAAGCGCGCCTTCCCTGAAAAGCCGCAGCTTCTCAACTCTCCCGAAATTCAGCAGCGTCTCGCCGAGGTCAAACAGCACTGCTTTTATCTTCTTGTTCGCCATAATCAATATCTGTCGCATAAAGAGCAGGATAGTATCGCCGTCATTGCCTCAACGCCGGCAGCTCTTCGCCAAATGCCTCACGCATCCACTCGAACATCTCGTCATCCGATATCGCCGACGCCCGGTCGGCTTCATACTCGGCGTCTATCTTCTCTTTTATCTTCGCTATCCGCGGGTCGTGCTTGGGGACTTCAATCCGATACCGCGCCTCTATCCAGTGCTTGATGCCCGCCAGTCCCGCTTTGTCCGTAATCGCCACGTTCACAGGCCGGTTGAGTAGCTTCTTCGTATCGAAACAGTTATATATCTCCTCGTCTTTCAGCAATCCGTCCGCGTGGATACCCGCACGCGTCACATTAAAATCTTCTCCGACTAATGGATAATTGCGCGCTATTTCAAATCCCAACTCCTTCTTAACATACTCCGCAAGCTCGGTCATCGCCGCATAGTTCACCTTCTCTTTTATGCCCTTGATTTGTGCATGCTCGACGACCATCGCCTCCAGCGGCGAATTCCCCGTCCGTTCGCCGACCCCGAATATAGCGCTGTTGGCGGCGCTGCACCCGTACAGCCACGCCGCCGCCGTATTGACCTGGACCTTGTGCAGGTCGTTATGACCGTGCCATTCCATCCACTCCGCCGGCACGCCGATTTGCCGAAGTCCGCATACAAGCTTCGGAACGCCTCGCGGCAGCGATACGCCGGGCCACGGCAAACCGAATCCGAGCGTATCACACAAACGTATCTTCACCGGCTTGTCATACTCCTCCGCCAGCTTCATCAGCTCCGCCGCAAACGGCAGCACAAACCCGTCATAGTCGGCCCGTGTCACGTCCTCGAAGTGACATCGCGGTATTACCCCGTTATCCAGCGCAGCTTTGGCTATATTAAGATACCCGTCCATCGCCTGTGCCCGTGTCTTTCGCAGCTTAAGGAATATATGATAGTCGCTTACCGAGGTCAAGATGCCCGTTTCTTTAAGCCCCATTTCCGTGACCAACTTAAAGTCGGATGCGACCGCCCGAATCCACCCCGTCACCTCAGGGAACCGGTATCCCCGCTCCCTGCAAAGCTCTACTGCTTTTCTGTCACGCGCCGAATACAGGAAAAACTCGCACTGCCGAATCAATCCCGTCCCGCCGTCTATCTTCTGCAGCAGATCGTATATCCGCAGAACTTGTTCCGGCATATAAGGCGGCCGTGCCTGCTGACCGTCCCGAAAACTCGTGTCCGTTATCCATATATCTTCAGGTATGTCGTATGCAGCTTCTTTATTATCGAATACGACTTTTGGAAACTCCGTATAGGGGAATATCTCCCGATACAGGTTCGGCTTATCTACGTTTACAAGTTTTGGGCTTTTTTTGGCCATATCAGTCTCCAGCCCACCCTGCACCCAACGTGGTGCAGGGTACTGGCCGAGATGGGAGTCGAACCCATACGCCCGTTATAGGCAGGGGATTTTAAGTCCCCAGCGTCTGCCATTCCGCCACTCGGCCTTATGAATATATAATATCAGCCTAATAAATTCCCCGATACTTTGCAATTCCTTTCTCTGTTCTCTGTAGAAACTCCTTGTTCAATGTTCCTTGTTCGATGTTCAATGTTCAACACCTGCCTGCTCTGCGACTTGTGGTGAGCTTGTCGAATTCAGTCGAACCGTCGAAGGGGTGGTGCAGGCAGGTCGGAGGACAAGCTCAGATAGCGGATAAACTATGTAGAAAACAGGACATTTTATTATTTCTGTTGTTTGGTTTTGTATGTAAAATGGGTGTATGAGTGAAGTCACGCGGATTTTGGCTGCGATAGAGCGGGGCGATGTTCGAGCAGTAGATGAGCTTTTTCCGTTGGTCTATCAGGAGCTGCGGCGGCTTGCTGCTTGGCGGATGAGCAAGGAATCGCCGGGCCAAACACTACAAGCGACGGCGCTGGTCCATGAGGCGTACCTACGGCTTGTTGGTGCCGAGAATCAGAATTGGAGCGGTCGCGGGCATTTTTTTTCTGCTGCGGCGGAGGCGATGCGACGCATCCTCATCGAAAATGCACGTCGTAAGAAAAGTCTTAAACGTGGCGGCGGTCGTCAGCGAATTGACCTCGATGAAGCGGTTGCAGCAAGTGATGACAAAACGTCTTTGGATGACCTCATTGCTCTGGACGAGGCCCTCGAGAAACTCTCGAAGAAAGACAAGGTTAAAGCTGATTTGGTCAAACTCCGTTATTTTGCCGGTTTAACCAGTGAACAAGCAGCGGAAGTTTTGGGCATCTCACATAACACAGCCGACCAATATTGGGCCTACGCCCGCGTCTGGCTGCGATTAGAAATCACTAAAGGCAGAGAGGCAAAACAGGGCTGAAACTATTCCAGAGGGTGCACTAATAATTTGCCGTGATTTCCCCATACAATGACATTGACAGCACAGACCTGTCGCCAACAGATACCCTCCATATTTTTTTAAGAAATTTTGATTTTTTCTGGGGTATCTTATCTTTGGATTACGCATTAGATAGTGGAGTAATAGAATTAAAGAAATAGTTTATGGTAATATAACTGCTGAAAAAAATAAATATTTCCTTGCGTGAGCCTGATATATATCAGTGAGAAAGGAGGTGTGCCGGCCAGATTAAGTAAAGTATGTGAGTGTGAAGAAGTTAATTGAAAGAATTCAGAACAAGTAAAATTATGAAACTCAAGGAGAAGACCAATGAAAAAATTAATTACAGGAGTTGAAAAAATGAGAAAAGGTGCGCGTTTAATAATAGTTCTTATTGCGGCAGTCTTTTTGCTGCCCGTAATCGCGGAACAAAAAGCTTTTGCAGACTCGCTCACTGCCTGGGGCATCAACGACTATGGTCAGTGCAATGTCCCCCTAGGCGACGACTTTGTTGCCATAGCAGCAGACATGTTTTACAGTCTTGCCCTAAAATCTGATGGCAGTATCGTCGGCTGGGGCCTTAATGATTTTGGTCAGGCCAGCCCACCTGATGGAAACGACTTTGTCGACATTGCAGCAGGAGGGTATCACGGTCTTGCCCTGAAATCAGATGGCAGTATTGTCGGGTGGGGCCGTAATGATTTTGGTCAGGCCAGCCCGCCTGATGGAAACGACTTTGTCGCCATAGCAGCAGGAGGGTATCACAGTCTTGCCCTAAAATCTGATGGCAGTATTGTCGGCTGGGGCTGGAATAAGAATAAAAAGTATGCTCAGGCCAGCCCGCCTGCTGGAAACGACTTTGACGCCATTGCAGCAGGAGCGTGTTACAGTCTTGCCCTAAAATCTGACGGCAGTATCGTCAGTTGGGGGTGGAAAGGGTATTATGGTGGTCGTAAACCCAACCCGCCTGACGGAAACGACTTTGTCGCCATAGCAGCAGGTGATTTGCACGGTCTTGCCCTGAAATCAGATGGAAGTATCGTCGGCTGGGGCTTCAATGGTACTGGTCAGGCCAGCCCACCTGACGGAAACGACTTTGTCGCCATAGCAGCGGGCCATTGGCACAGTCTTGCCCTGAAATTAGATGGCAGTATCGTCGGCTGGGGCCACGATAGTTTTCTGGCCGGTTTGCCTGCTGGAAACGACTTTGTCGCCATAGAAGCAGGCTATGTGCACAGTCTTGCCCTAAAATCTGACTGATACCAATTGCGTTAAATATATGCGCTTTTGAAAGGGCGTCAGCCATCCCTCCCGTCAGGGATCCCTGAGGGATTACGGGAGGGATGGTTGTAATGACACCAATCGCATTTTTTAATTTCAATTGGTATAAACGGGAAATCCTGAATAAAATGATGTATGGTTTTTTTGAAAAAGCGAGGTTGTTGAGCAGTGAAAAAGGTTATCATTATTACAGTTTTAGCAGTGATAGCAACTAACGCTACAATCACAGGGGCAATTACAGGCACTGTTACAAGCGATTCAAACGGTCTGTTAATATCCGGTGTGGGGTATCTCACCCATAGATTACGCATTATATAGTAGAGAACGAGTGTGAGAGGAGTTATTCCGTGCGTGAAGAGCATAAAAACGAAGAAGCGATTTTCAACGCAGCAATTAAGATTGAGTCACCTGCTGAACGTGCTGCTTTTGTCAAATCAGCTTGCGGAGATGACGCCACTCTACTGGCTCGTGTCGAGGCCTTACTCAAGGTTCACTTTGAGGACGGAAGCTTTCTTAAGTCGCCGCCAGGCGGTATAGCCAGCACGCTTGGGGCACCGCCACCGACCGAAGGACCCGGTACGAAGATTGGCCGGTACAAGCTACTGCAATTAATAGGTGAAGGCGGGTTCGGCGCCGTCTATATGGCCGAGCAAGAAGAGCCTATTCGTCGGAAGGTTGCACTTAAGATTATCAAGTTAGGGATGGATACCAAGCAGGTTATTGCCCGCTTCGAAGTCGAACGCCAAGCTCTGGCAATGATGGAGCATCCGAATATTGCGAAGGTACTCGATGCCGGTGCGACCGATACGGGCCGACCCTACTTTGTGATGGAGCTGGTAAAGGGCATATCTATTACCGAGTATTGCGATAAAAACAACCTCGACACACGGCAGCGTCTGGACCTTTTTATAGATGTCTGCAAGGCCGTTCAACACGCACATCAAAAAGGAATCATCCATCGGGACATCAAGCCCTCGAATGTGATGATTACGCTTCATGATGGCAAACCGGTGCCTAAGATAATCGACTTTGGCATCGCCAAAGCGACACAGCATCGGCTTACCGAAAAAACGCTCTTTACCGAATACCGGCAGTTCATAGGTACGCCGGAGTATATGAGCCCCGAGCAGGCGGAAATGGGCGGGCTGGACGTTGACACGCGAACCGATATTTACTCGCTGGGTGTTTTGCTTTATGAACTTCTCACCGGCACCACGCCGTTTGAAGCTGACAAGCTTCGCAGCGCTGCTTATGATGAAATCCGCAGAATCATCCGCGAAGAAGAGCCGCCCAAGCCGTCAACGCGATTGAGTACACTCGGTGATGCCTTGACCGAAGTTGCCAAGCACCGCCAGGCCGAGGCTGGCCAGCTTTGCAAAATTGTCCGCGGCGATTTGGACTGGATTGTAATGAAAACGCTGGAGAAGGACCGGACGCGTCGGTATGAGACAGCCAGTGAGTTTGCAATGGACATCGGGCGGCATCTCAATGATGAGCCGGTATCGGCTGGGCCTCCAAGCGCAGTATACCGGATGAAAAAGTTCGTGCGGCGGAACCAGGTGCTGGTTACCGGTGTTGCGGCGGTGCTGGTTGTGCTGGTCGCTGGGATTGTGGTCTCGACAGTATTCGCCATTGGGCAGGCACGAGCCCGAGCACAAGCCGACAAAGCTCGAAGCGTTGCCGAGGAAGCAAGAACAGCCGAAGCCGAACAGCGTAAGCTGGCGGAGACAAAAACCGAAGACCTTCGTCGTTCTCTTTATGTTAATAGCATCAACTTAGCTGATTCAAAATACAAAGAGGGCAACATAGCCCGGGTGCGTGAGCTGTTAGATTTGTGTCCTGCTGACTTGCGTGGATGGGAGTGGGATCGCCTCTGGCATATCTCTGACCAGGTTATGATGACCCTCCGTGGACATCAGAATATGGTCTTTTCGGTAGCGATTGATCCAGACGGCGAGCACATTATTTCTGGCAGTCAGGATGGAACGGTTAAGGTGTGGGATGCTGAAACAGGGTCCGAATTGAGGACCCTGCAACATCAACATGGGGCGACTGTCTGGTCGGTAGCATTCAATCGTAAAACCCAACGTATTGTCTCGTGTGACTCAAGCTATGCCTGGGGGGAAATTAAGGTCTGGGATATAGCCACCGGCAAAGAATTAATGACCATTCGGGATAAAGATGTATTATCTGTCGCTTTTGTCACTTTCAGCCCTGATGGGAATCAGATTGTCTCGTGTAGCGATAAGGTCGTCAAGGTCTGGGACGCAGCAACAGGCACCCAAGCGATGACACTCATTGGACATAACAATAACGTCGTTTCGGTGGCAGTGAGTCCTGACGGCAAGCGCATCGTCTCAGGCGGCGCTGACAATATGATTAAGGTATGGGATGCGTCGACAGGTACTGAATTAATGAGCCTGCGAGGGCATCGTCGTGGTGTCAATTCTGTTGCATTCAGCCCTGATGGCAAGAGAATCACCTCAGGTGGTTTCGACACGACTATCAAGGTCTGGGACGTGTCGACCGGGGCCGAGTTAATGACCATCCAGGGACATAGTGCACGCATATGTTCAGTCGTGTTCAGTCCGGATGGTAAGTATATTGCATCTGGTAGTTATGACAACACAATCAAGGTATGGGATGCCGCAACCGGCGATGAGATTATGACTCTTCGTGGACACTCGTCCGCGGTGAGCTCGGTGGCGTTCAGTGCCGATGGCAAGCATGTTGTTTCGGGTGGTCTGGACAAGACAATCAAAGTGTGGGACATAACCATCGATCGCGAACGCTTGAAACTCCGGGGGGACGGCCGTCCTATCTATTTCATAGCGTTTAGCGCGGATGGTAAGAAGCTCGTCTCGTGTGGCGGTAAGTTCGTCAAGATCTGGGACATGGCCTCGGGCAGCGAACTAATGACCCTTCACGGACACAAAAGTACTGTTGTTTCTGTCGCGTGCAGTCCGGACGGCAAGTATATCGCATCCTCTAGTGTAGACGGAACAGTTAATATATGCGATGCTCGGACTGGAGCCACGATTACGACTCTGCGTGGCCCAGAAGGGCCTGTACATCCGATAGCATTTAGCCCTGATGGGAAGTCCCTTGCCTGGGCAAGTTATGACGGGAAAATTAAGGTTTGGGATGTTGTAACCGGTGCTGAGTTTATGACACTGCAGGGACACGAAAATTTTGTGCGTTCACTGGCTTTTAGCCCCGATGGTAAGAGAATCGCATCGGCCGGCGGGGGCACGGTCAAGATATGGGATGCTGCAACAGGAGTTGAAGTAATGCCTCTTCGTGGTCATAACAGGCAGGTCTGGCATATCGCATTCAGCCCTGATGGTAAAAGGGTTGTCTCAGGCGGTTTGGGTGAGATCAAGGTCTGGGACGCTGTAACCGGTGCTGAACTAATTACTCTCTCTGATTACACCGGTGTTATTCATTCAGTTGCATTTAGCCCGGATGGGAAGCGCATCATTTCAGGCGGTCCGGATGCGATAGTTGGGGTATGGGATACGGAGACCGGCGCCGAGTTGCTCCGGCTCAAGACGGCTGATAGTGTGACTTCGGCTGCGTTCAGCCCAGATGGCAAGGTCATTGCTGCCGCTACCTTCTGGAGCGACATCATTGTGTGGGACTCCGTCGCACCCGCCGACGGGTACGAGCCACGAAAAAATGGAGAAGCCGCGAGGAAAATCGTAGATGATCTGTACAAGGAATATGGCTATTACTATGAGGTGATAGATAAAGTTGAAGCTGATAAGATGCTTGATGAGCCGATACGTAAGTTGGCGCTGCAGATTGCGAATTCACGCAAGTGGGAGGATGCTGAAAAGCTCGACAAGCAAGGTTCTGAGTCGGTCGGCCCGGAAGAAGTAAAAGCCGATAGAAGGCTGAAGGTAGATAGAGTTCAATAGTAAATCCCAGCCCATATTCCAATAGGAAGGAGGACATTTTATTATTTCTGTTGTTTGGTTTTGTATGTAAAATGAGTGTATGAGTGAAGTCACGCGGATTTTGGCTGCGATAGAGCGGGGCGATGTTAGAGCAGTGGATGAGCTTTTTCCGATAGTCTATCAGGAGCTGCGGCGGCTTGCTGCCTGGCGGATGAGCAAGGAATCACCGGGTCAAACACTACAAGCGACGGCGCTGGTCCACGAGGCGTACCTACGGCTTGTCGGGGTGGAAGAACAGCACTGGAGCGGCCGCGGCCATTTTTTTTCTGCTGCGGCGGAGGCGATGCGACGCATCCTCATCGAAAACGCTCGACGGAAGAAAAGTCTTAAACGTGGCGGTGATCTTCAACGAATCGAACTCGATAAGGCAGTTTTGACAAGTGGAAAAGATTCAAAGGTGGATGAGTTGCTTGCCTTAGATAAGGCCCTCCAGAAATTGGAGACGAAGGACAAGGTTAAAGCCGACCTTGTTAAACTTCGCTATTTTGCCGGATTGACAACTGAACAAGCCGCTGAAGTTCTGGGAATCTCTACGACTACGGCAAAACGATACTGGGCTTATGCCAGAGCATGGTTATATAGAGAAGTCAGTAAAGGCCAGTAAATGGATTGCCTGTCTGCTATGCCTTGGAGGTTCGGGTAGTGTAAGAGGCGGGCTTGACAAAAAATTTTGGGATTTTCGTCAAAATCTTGGTCCGAAGCAGCTCTTAAAGTCGCATTACTTAATAGAGGGAATAATTATGAAGGTTAACAGGGGCCAGAAAAGTTTAAGGAGACCAAGATATGAAAACGCTACTTACACTTATGTTAATTATGTCAATGTCGGCTTTAACAGCATCTGTTCTTGTTCTTGTAATAACTACCGTAGCTAACGCCAGACCCTGACTTTGAAATGAGAGTGCGACTTCCTACTCAAAATCTGCGGTACATCTTGCGCCAATGCCGGGAGAAATTTGACGTCGAAAGAACATAGCTTTTCAAAAAAATCGGACTTTTGACCGGAATTTTGACCCAAAATAGGCCCGAATAGCGCATTACTTAATGAAATGACCGTTAAGGAGACATCTTATGGGAATAGAAAAAATGAAGCCGGAAGAAATCTTTAACATAGCCGTTGAAATCACAAACAAAGAGGCACAAGCGGCTTATTTAGACAAGATATGCGGCGATGACCAACAATTAAGGGCAGAAGTTGAATCATTGCTCAAGGCCCACGAAGAAGCCGGCAAGAGTTTTCTTAAGGCGCCGCCTGGCATAGATAGGACACTTGATGCTGGGCCAGTTACCGAAGGACCCGGCACGAAAATTGGCCAATACAAGTTACTGCAGTTGATAGGTGAAGGCGGCTTTGGCGCCGTCTATATGGCTGAGCAGGAAGAGCCGATTCGCCGACGCGTTGCACTAAAGATTATCAAGTTAGGTATGGATACGAAGCAGGTGATAGCACGGTTCGAGGCTGAGCGGCAGGCGCTGGCGATGATGGACCATCCCAATATTGCCAGGGTATTCGATGCCGGTGCAACCGATACGGGCCGACCCTACTTTGTGATGGAATTAGTCAAGGGGATACCTATTACCGAGTATTGCGATAAAAATAACCTCGACACACATCAGCGGCTGGAACTGTTTATCGACGTATGCAAAGCAGTTCAACACGCACATCAAAAAGGAATCATTCATCGGGACATCAAGCCCTCGAATGTGATGATTACGCTGCACGATGGCAAACCGGTGCCTAAGATAATCGACTTTGGCATCGCCAAGGCGACACAGCAACGTCTCACCGAAAAGACGTTCTTCACCGAATACCGGCAGTTCATAGGGACGCCGGAGTATATGAGTCCTGAGCAGGCGGAGATGAGCGGTCTGGGCGTTGACACGCGAACGGACATTTACTCGCTCGGTGTTTTGCTGTATGAGCTGCTGACGGGGACGACGCCGTTTGAAGCCAAGCAACTTCGCAGTGCTGCTTACGATGAAATTCGCAGAATCATTTGTGAAGACGAGCCGCAGAAGCCATCTACTCGCTTGAGCACGCTCGGCGATGCGTTGAGTGATGTTGCCAAGCACCGCCAGATCGAGCCGGCCCAGCTCTGCAAAATGGTGCGCGGGGACCTGGACTGGGTTGTGATGAAATCATTAGAGAAGGACCGGACGCGTCGGTATGAGACAGCCAAAGAGTTTGCAGTGGACATTGAGCGGCATCTCAATGATGAGCCGGTATCGGCTGGGCCACCGGGCACATTATACCGGATGAAAAAGTTTGTGCGGCGGAACCGGGCGTTGGTTACCAGTGTTGCAGCGGTGCTGGTGGTGCTTCTTGCAGGAATTGTGGTCTCGACGATTTTTGCCGTTGGCCAGGCACGCGCCCGGTCACGGGCAGACAAGGCTCGAAACCAAGCTGAACAAGCAGAAAAAGTAGCGGACGAACAGCATAAGCTGGCCGAGACAAAAGCCGAAGACCTCCGCCGGTCAATGTATGTAAATAGCATCAACTTGGCCGATTCAAAATACAAAGAGGGCAATATAGACCGAGTCCGTGAGTTATTAGATGCGTGCCCTAACGACCTCCGTGGCTGGGAATGGAATCGGCTCAATTATATCTCAGACCAATCCGTAATGACCCTCCGTGGGCATGGGGGCGGCGTTGGATCAATAGCACTGAGTCCGAACGGTAAGCGTATTGCATCAGCTAGTGGTGACAATACTATCAAAGTGTGGGATGCAGCAACCGGCGCCGAGTTGATGACCCTTCGTGGGCACAAGGAATATGTCTTGTCGGTAGCGTTCAGTCCTGACGGCAAGCGCATCGTCTCGGGTAGTTGGGACAAGACGATTAAGGTCTGGGATGTAGGGACCGGCGACGAACTGAAGACTCTCCGCGGGCATGTGGATGCGGTACGTTCAGTTTTGTATAGCTCAGATGGCAAGCGCATTGTTTCGTGTAGTCGTGACAAAAATGTCAAGGTGTGGGACGCTCAAACGGGTGCCGAAGTGATGACGCTCTGTGGGCATGGAAGCGATGTGGGGTCAGTAGCATTCAGTCCGGATGGCAAGCGCATCGTCTCGGGTAGTTGGGACGAGAAAATTAAGTTCTGGGACGCAGAAACTGGAGCCGAATTGATGACAATCCCCGGCCATGATGATGGTGTCACTTCAATAGCATTCAGTCCTGATGGCAAGCGTATCGTTTCTTCTGGTGAGGATAGTTCAATCAAGGTATGGGATGCGGCAAGCGGCACCGAACTGGCGACTCTGCGTGGCCATCAATGGGTGAATCGCGTGGCATTCAGCCCCGATGGTCAACGCATTGTATCGGGTGGTGCAGACACAACTATCAAGCTGTGGGATTTGGCAACCAGTGCCGAAATAATGACACTACGAGGGCATGAAGCTGGGGTAAGTTCTGTGGTATTCAGTCCGGATGGCATGCGAATCATCTCTGGAAGTTATGATAAGACGATAAAGGTCTGGGACGCTTCAATAAATCGTGAAGTGATCACCTTGTGCGGACACAAGACATGGGTCTGGTCGGTAGCGTTCAGTCCGAATGGCAAGCGTATTGTATCGGGTAGCGCGGACAAAACGATTAAGGTCTGGGACACAGCAACCGGAGCCGAAGTTATGACCTTAGTGGGACACAATGATATGGTGTGGTGCGTTGCTTTTAGTCCGGATGGGAAGCGAATTGCCTCGGGAAGCGGTGACACAACAATCAAGGTCTGGGATGCAGGGGATGGTGCTGAAGTAATGACCCTCCGCAGACACGAGGGCGGGGTCTTGTCAGTAGCGTTCAGCCCAGATGGCAAACGTATCGTCTCGGGCAGTGAAGACAAAACGGTCAAGGTCTGGGATACGGAGACAGGGGCTGAAGTAATGACATTGCGCGGGCACGAAGGAGAGGTTAGGGAAGTTGCATTTAGTCCAGACGGGAAATATATCGTCTCCGGTAGTAGGGACAAAATGGTCAAGGTCTGGGATGCGATAACTGGAACCGAGCTGATGACGCTCCGCAGCGACGAGTTCCGAGGCGTGAATTGTGTTTCGTTTAGCCCCGATGGCAAACACATTGTCTCTGGCAATTATGATGCAACTGTCAAAGTCTGGGAGGTGGCGACTGGCGCCGAAGTGATGAAACTCAGCGGGCATGCGGATGCGGTCTTTTCTGTAGCTTTTAGTCCTGACAGCGAGCGCATAGTTTCAGGCAGTCAGGATCAAACTGTTAAGGTTTGGGATGCCACTACTGGAACTGAACTGATAACCCTCCGCGGGCACAAGGGGTATGTCAGTTGCGCAAGATTTAGCCCGGACGGCAAAGCTATCGCCAGCAGCAGTGGCGATGGTACTATAAAGATATGGGAGTCTACTACCCCTGCCGGTGGATATGAGACACGTAAAACAGGTGAAGCCGCGAGGAAACTCGTTGATGAGCTTTATGAGAAATACGGCTTCTACTATGAGGTGATAAGTAAACTCCAAGCCGATAAGACACTCGATGAGCCGATACGAAAGTTGGCGCTACAGATTGCCAATTCACGTAAGTGGGAGGACACTGAAAAGCTCAACAAGCAAGGTTCTGAGTCGGCCGGCCCGGAAGAAGTAACAGAGCAGCAGAAGACTGAAAGCAGGTAGAGTTCGATAGTAAAGTTCGGTGGGTTTTTGCTTACAGGCCTTTTTTGAGCAATCATAGATGCTGATTTCTTATCTAAAACTGGAAAAACCACGGTTCACATTCCAATAGGAAGGAGGACATTTTATTATTTCTGTTGTTTGGTTTTGTATGTAAAATGGGTGTATGAGTGAAGTCACGCGGATTTTGGCGGCGATAGAGCGAGGAGATGCTCGGGCTGTAGATGAATTGCTTCCAGCAGTTTATGACGAATTACGCTGTCTGGCGGCGTGGAAACTCTCACAGGAGCGGCCTGGCCAGACACTACAGGCAACTGCGCTTGTTCACGAAGCATACATCCGCTTAGTCGAGGCGGAAGCGCGGGATTGGAAGAGTCGCACACATTTCTTTTCCGCGGCTGCTGAAGCAATGCGCAGGATTCTTATCGAAAATGCACGTCGCAGGAAAAGTCTCAAACGTGGAGGCGGCCACCAGAAAGTTGATATAGATGATGCACAGCTCGCTATCGAGGAGCCATCGGAAAACCTTATTGCTCTGGATGAAGCGATGGTAAAACTTGCCGATGAGGATCCAGTAAAAGCCAAACTGGTCGAACTTCGCTATTTTACTGGATTGACCATCGAGCAAGCGGCCAAGATATTGGAAATTTCGCGAGCTACGGCCAACCGATATTGGTCCTATGCCCAAGCCTGGCTTTTCTATGAGATTAACAAGGGTAACTGAGGAAACCCTTTGTTACATTTTTTCAAATTTCTTGAATTTTTCATTTTTTTATGAGGCGTTTGCAGGCCTGATTACGCATTGAACTATAGAGAGCTATAGAAAGGAGCCAAAGCATGGTTGATAAACGAGATAAAATTGAAGAGATATACAATGCTGCCCTTGAAAAAGAGTCGCAAGTCGAACGAAACGCTTACTTAGACGCTGCTTGCGGCAATGATCAGGCTTTACGTGCCCGTGTCGAGGCGTTGCTCAAAGCCCACGAGGAGGCCGGTGATTTTCTTGAGGTTCCGGCTTTAGGGCAAGATGTTACTCTTGAAAGCCCCCTCATCGAGGGGCCGGGGGCTATGATTGGGCGGTATAAGCTGTTAGAGCTAATAGGCGAAGGCGGGATGGGGTTGGTGTATCTTGCTGAACAGCAGGAGCCAATCCGCCGAAGAGTGGCGCTAAAAATTGTTAAGTTGGGGATGGATACAAAGCAGGTCATCGCCCGCTTTGAAGTCGAACGCCAGGCACTGGCTGTATTAGACCATCCCAATGTTGCTCACATCTATGATGCAGGAACTACGGAAACCGGCAGGCCATACTTTGTGATGGAATACGTCAAGGGCCTGCCCATCACCAAGTACTGCGATCAAAACAAGCTCAATATTGAGCAAAGATTGAGATTGTTTGAGCAGGTCTGCGAGGTAGTTCAGTATGCCCATCAGAAGGGAATTATCCATCGTGACATAAAGCCATCCAACATCTTGGTATCGATGCACGGCGACAGGGCCGTTTCGAAGATTATTGATTTTGGGATTGCCAAGGCGATTACGCAGCCGCTGACGGACAAAACCTTTGTTACTTTTCAGGGCCAGTTACTCGGCACGCCTGAGTATATGAGTCCGGAGCAGGTTGATCTGGCGACCCAGGACATTGATACTCGCTCGGACATTTACTCTCTGGGTGTAGTTCTCTATGAGCTTTTGGCTGGGGTGTTGCCGTTTGAGCGAGAGTGCTTTGAGCATGCAGGATTTGCAGAGATTCAGCAGACGATTCGGGAACAAGAGCCGGCTTCACCGAGCGTGAGGTTAACAAGTTTGGGTGAGAAGGCAAAGACTATTGCGGCAAGCCGCAGCACTCAAGCGATAACATTGGCCAGGCGTCTGCACCGTGAGCTCGAGTGGATTCCATTGAAGGCGATGCGTAAAGACCGCTGCAGGCGGTATCGCTCTGCGTCCGAGCTGGCCGATGATGTGCGCAATTACCTGAACGGATTGCCGCTTATCGCTGGCCCTGAGACAGCGGTGTATCGCGTCAAAAAGTTCGTTTATAAACACGCCGGCTCGGTGGCAACGGTAGCTCTTGTAGCAGCGGCGATAATATTGGGTCTGGTCATAAGCACAACGATGTATTTTAGGTCGGAACGCGCCCTCCAGAGAGAAGCCATTGCTCGAAATCAAGCCGAACAGGCAAAGGTTCTTGCTGAACAAGCCAAAAATGCCGAGCAAGAGCAGCGAAAAATTGCCGAGACAAAAGCCAAAGACCTGCGCCGTTCGCTTTACGTTAATAGCATTCAACTGGCCGATGCGAGATACCGCGAAGGGAACATACACCGTATTCGTGAGCTATTGAACTCCTGTCCCAATGATCTTCGCGGTTGGGAATGGAATTACCTCAACTACATCTCTGACCAGTCCATTATGACCTTTGGTAAAGGGACTGATGCGGGGCCTGTCACTTTTAGTCCCGATGGCAAGCACATCGTCTCAGGGTGTGGGACGGATAAAACGGTCAGAGTGTGGGATGCTTCCACCGGTACAGAAGTGATGATTTTACGCGGCCATGAAATGGTAGTAAGATCGGTTGATGTTAGCCCCGATGGGAAACGCATTGTCTCAGGTAGTGCTGACAAAACAATCAAGGTATGGGACGCGTCAACCGGTGCCGAAGTAATGACACTCCGCGGACATGATGGATTTGTTGTGGATGTAGCGTTCAGTTCGGATGGTAAGCGTATCGCTTCTGGAGCAGATAACGACGATGCAATCAAGATATGGGATGCTACCACCGGGGCAGAGATTATGACGTTGCACCATACGGGTAGTCACTCGGTCTGCGTATCATTCAGTCCTGACGGTAAGTATATTGCTTCGGGTGGAGACGATAGTAAGGTAAAGATCTGGGACGTGGATACTGGTGCAGAACTAATGACCATATCTGATGCACATAAAGATTACGTTGCCTGCGTGGCGTTTAGCCCTGACGGAAAACGTATCATCTCTTGTGGTGGCCGGGACAAAAAAATCAAGTTTTGGGATGCAACAACAGGGGCAGAAGTGATGACCCTAACCGGACATCGGGTGGCACCTCTGCATTTTGTGGCATTTAGCCCGGACGGCAGGCGAATTATATCTGGGGGGGCTGACTCAACAATCAAAGTGTGGGATGCGAGCAATGGTGAAGAACTAATGACTCTGCGAGGTCACGAAGGGTTCGTTTCGGGGGCGGCATTTAGCCCGGATGGTAACAAAATCGTTTCTGCTAGCGGGGGCGAAATGAAAGTATGGAACACGACTTTCGAGATAGACCGGACGAAGCTGCGCGGACATAAAGATGATGTTTCTTCTGTTGCATTTAGCCCGGATGGTAAACGTCTGGTGTCGGGCAGTGCTGACAAAACGGTCAAGCTCTGGGATGTGGACAGTGGTACCGAACTGATGACACTCCGAGGCCGCAATGGCGGGGTTGATGATGTTGCATTCAGTCCAGATGGCAAACGCGTCGCTTCCGGGCATGTGGATGGGACCATCAAAATATGGGATGTTGATAGTAGCAGAGAACTTTTGAGTTTCCACGGACACGATGACTATATAAACTCACTAACATTTAGTCCAGATGGGAAGTACATTGTTTCGGGCGGAGGGGAAAAAGACACAACGGTCAAGGTCTGGGATGCACTAACAGGAAAAGAAATTACAACCCTTCGTGGGCACACAGGGCATGTCGATTCCGTCATAGTTAGCCCTGATGGTAAACGGATACTTTCGGGGGGCTGCTGTGACGCAAATGGGAATAGCGATGGAACTATCAGGGTGTGGGATATGAACAGCGGTGCCGAGCTGATGAAATGCAAGCATGGCTATGGGGTCTTCTCAGTAGCATTCGGTCCGGACGGTAAGTACATCGCATCAGGTGGGTCAGATGGCGATAGGACAATTAAGCTTTGGGATGCGCAGACTGGTACCGAAGTAATGACACTGGATGGGCATGATCTTGGCATTTACTTTGTAGCGTATAGTCCAGATGGAAAACGTATTGTTTCTGGTAGTAAGGACGGAACCGTCAAGATATGGGACTCAGCAACGGGTACCGAAGTTATGACTCTCCCAGCAGAATACTCCGTCTGGTCGGCAGAACTTAGTCCGGATGGTAGAACAATCGCTATCACTGATGGGAATATGATCAGGCTCTTCGAGTCTGTTATTCCTGTTGGTGGTTATGAGCCACGAAAAAATGGAGAAGCCGCGAGGAAAATCGTAGATGATCTGTACAAGGAATATGGCTATTACTATGAGGTAATAGACAAACTGCAGGCTGATAAGACACTCGATGAGGCGGTGCGTAAATTAGCGTTACAGATTGCGAATTCACGCAAGTGGGAGGACACTGAAAAGCTCAACAAGCAAAGCTCTGAGTCAGCCCCAGAAGAAGTAAAAACCCGGTAGAAGGCTGAAGGCAGGTAGATTTCGATAGTAAAGCGCGGTGGGTTTTTGAGAGTTTGTTAATCGATTTGGGTGGGGTGGGAGCGTTCGCCGACTTTTTTGAAGTGAGACAGGGCGCTTTGGCGGTCATCGAAGTCTTTTAGGGTAAAGAAAAGGATAGTTGCGCCGATGGTGATGTAGTCGCCATCGCTTAATACGGTCTCTTTTTCGATTTTTATGTCATTGATTAATACGCCGTGCTTGCTTTTCATATCGAGGACGGAATATTCGTTCTTATCGCTGTTAAAACGTATCTGCATGTGCTTGCGGGAGATGTGCTCATCAAGGATTTGGATAGGGACGGCCTCATCTCGGCCGACGACATTTGTGCGGCGACCGAGGGGGTAATAATCGCCTTTTTGTTTTCCAGTGGCTACGATAATAGAAGCCATTATAGCTGCCTGCGATAAACACTCACTTATGTATTAGTAACATCGACAGTTGCCTTGACGCAATCTTGGCTGGGTATTATAGTATTGGCGATTTACAGCGGAGTCAAGGGCTTTTTAGGTTTTGTAGAGAAGTAGATATGAAGGCGTTAGTATTGAAGGGTTATAATAATTTGGTCTATGAGGAGTCTCCCCGGCCTGCGGTCGGTGCGGATGAGGTGCTTGTGGAAGTAAGGCGTGCGGATATTGCGGCATTATGATAAATTGCGTGGAAAGTAAGAAAAGCAGATTGACCAGATGGTTTATAAGCTCTACAATTTAACGCCAGCCGAAATCGCAATCGTGAAAAATAGTTCTACAAAATAAATGCTAATTGATAGGAGATTAGACAATGAATATTGAAGCTTTTTTATTGTGCGATGCTGCAACAGACCAACAAGGCAAACTGAATGTTTTAGGCGCATTCGACAATATTTTTGCCAAAAAATTACCTGCTAAACATCCAGCCTGTGCTATCGCAGCCAGAATAAGATTTGAAAAGATTGAAGAGGGCAATCACCCCATAAGGATTAATATAATTGATGAAGATGGCAAATCTATAGGTCCTAAATTGGATGGCAATATATCCGTGCGGGTTGGTGATAATGTTGATTCGTCAGTTACCAGTCTCATTTTGAATATTCAGGGATTAGAATTTAAGGCTTACGGTCGATTCCGGATTGATTTGGCAATCGATGGACAAATAAAGGGTTCTTTGCCTTTTTATGTAAGAGAATTTGCAAGTCAACCTAACTAAAAGGGATGTGGCAAGTTATCAAAGTCCTTTGCAGTTGCTTTGGCTTTGCAGCGGAGTTTTTCAGGTTTTGTTATGAAGTTTTGCTATTTTGCTTGAGCTGAGCTCTTATTGAGTGGCGCTGAAGAAAAAGCCATTGGAGAAGCAGATATGAAGGCGTTAGTATTGAAGGGTTATAATGATTTGGTCTATGAGGAGGTTCCCCGGCCTGCGGTCGGTGCGGATGAGGTGCTTGTGGAAGTCAAGGCGTGCGGAATATGCGGCAGCGATATTAAAGGGATAGATGGGTCAACGGGCAGGCGGCTTCCGCCAATAATAATGGGGCACGAAGCGGCGGGCGTCATCGCTGAGGTCGGGCCGAAGGTAAAGGAGTGGAAAAAGGCAGAGCGGGTCACGTTCGATTCGACGATTTGGTGCGGTGATTGTCATTTTTGCAGGCGAGGACAAACAAATCTGTGCGATAACCGGCGAGTGCTGGGCGTATCGTGTGAAGAATACCGCTGCGACGGTGCGTTTGCGCAATACGTGGCGGTGCCGGGGCGGGTAGTGTATCGACTGCCAAAAGAGCTCAGCTTTGAGCAGGCGACATTTACCGAGCCGCTTTCAGTTGCGGTCCATGCGGTCAATCGAAAGCCAATATCGGATGGGGCCAAGGCGGTAGTAGTAGGTTCGGGGATGGTGGGGCAGTTAGTCGTGCAGGCGCTGCGGGTGGCGGGGGCCGGCGAGATTATAGCGGTGGATATTGACGAGAGCCGGCTGGGGTTGGCGTGTAAGCTGGGCGCCGACGTCGGGCTGAAGGCCGATGAGTGCGATGTGCGGGGTGAGGTGCTGAAGCGGACGGGCGGGCTTGGGGCGGATGTTGCATTTGAGGTGGTTGGGTTACAGGAGACGGTGAGGACGGCGGAGGTGGTCCTGCGGAAAGGCGGGTCGCTTACTTTGATAGGGAACTTCTGCCCTACTGTGGAGTGGCCATTACAGTCGGTGGTGACACGGGAGATTACGGTTTACGGTTCGTATATTTCGCGGGGCGAATATCCGGCGTGTCTTGAGATGATAGCGCGGGGTGCGGTGAAGGTTGATGAGTTAATCAGCGCTACGGCGCCGCTGTCGGAGGGTGCGGAGTGGTTTAAGCGGCTTTATAATAAAGAGCCGGGCTTATTCAAGGTCATACTTTTGCCGTAAGCAGGGTCTATAAAACAAACAGGCTAATGACCCAGATGACGACTGCGGAGGTGAGGCCAATTATAAAAGTGGAGAAGGTGTGGAGTCTGTAGCCAGTTTTGACATCCATTCCGGTCAGTTGAGTAATGACCCAGAAGATGCTGTCGTTTGCGTGTGAGACGACCATTGAGCCGGCACCAATAGACAGAACAACGAGGGCTTTGGCGAGCGGTGACTCAAAACCCAGGGGCGACATTAAGGGGCCTATCAGGGATGCAGTGGTAATCAGGGCGACGGTGGAGGAGCCCTGGGCGGTTTTGATGGCGGCGGCGACAATGAACGGCAGCCAGATGCCGAGATTTGCTTCTGAGAGGAAGTTGCTGATTACGGCGGCTAAGGGGGAATTTCTAAGGACAAGGCCGAAAGAGCCGCCTGTGCCGGTAACCATAATAATGATACCGGAATTAAGGACGGCCTGGCCGACCCAGCCAGTAGTAGAGAGCATCTGCATATTGAGTTTTTTTGGGAGGCGAAATGCAAAAAGGACACCGATAAGTAACGCAATAACCGGCTCGCCTATAAAAGCGACACAATTTTTTAAGAGACCGTCACCGAGCGGTTTAGTCGGAAAGTCGGAAAAAGATTTTAAGACGATTAAGACAAGGGGTGCAAGAATCGGGATGAAGGCATTGAAGGCTGATGGGGCTTCTTTGATACTGGCAAGGATATCTGCTTCTGAGAGGTCTGGCTGGGGGTCGATGTAGGTTTTTGCGGCGACTTTAGTTGCGAATAACCAGCCGGCAGCGGCGGAGAATATACCAACGAACATTCCTAAAGCAATAACCAGGCCGAGGTCTGCGTTGAGGATAGCGGCGGCGGCGATGGGGCCCGGGGTGGGCGGGACAAGACAATGTGTGGTGATAAGGCCTGTGGATAAAGCAATTGCGGAGCCGGCGAGAGAGATTTTGGCCTTTTTTGAGAGCGCTTTATTGAGAGACGAGAGGATGACAAAGCCGGAGTCGGCAAAGACGGGGATGGAGACGAGGTAGCCGATGATGGACATTGCGAGGGGGACGTGCTTTTGGCCGATGATTTTGAGGACTTTCTCAGCCATTGCGAAGGCGCCGCCTGAATGCTCGAGGAAGGTGCCGATTATAACGCCGGCGATGATAACGATGCCGATGCTGCCGAGGGTTTGGCCGAAGCCATCGTTGATTGACCTGGCAAGGTTTGTGAGAGGCATACCGGAGAACAGGCCAAATCCGATTGCGGCAAATAAAAGGGCGAGAAAGGGATGAAAGTTATATTTGCTGGTAGAGACGACAATGAAGAGGACGCTAACGAGCAGAAGAATAATCAGGAGCATATAGAATCCTTTCAGTAAAGGCACTTTGGCTTTTCAGTTCGGCAGAGACATATCCTTAAGAGCTTTGCTGTCTGACCTGTATTTTTGCCAATTTTTCATAGAACTGGATTATGCCGCCGTGGTCATCGCCGGCATTACCATCGACCTTAAGGGCCCGCATAATCTCCATCACGGCGATAGCCAGGGGGACGGGGACACCGATTTTATGGGCGGTATCGAGGGCATTTTGCAAATCTTTAATATGCAACTCGATTCTAAAACCCGGTTTGAAATTGCCTTTGAGGGCGAGAGGGAGCTTTGCATCGAGGACGGCGCTGCCGGCGAGGCCTCCGCGAATAGCCTTGTAAACTTTTTCGGGGTTGACTCCGGCTTTGGTTGCGAGGACCATTGCTTCAGACATGGCGGCGATATTTAGCGCTACGATGATTTGATTAGCGAGCTTGGTGATATTGCCGCTGCCGATTTCGCCGACGAGAACAGCGGAAGCACCCATAACCTTCAGGATATCCTCGACCTGTTCGAAGATTTCTTTTTTCCCGCCGACCATAATTGAGAGGGTGCCGTCGATGGCTTTTGACTCGCCGCCGCTGACAGGGGCATCAAGCATTTCAACACCTTTTTTAGCAATTTTTGCGGCCACTTCTTTTGAAACGAGCGGCGCAATTGAACTCATATCAATCAGGATAGAGCCGGGGTTTGCACCTGCCAGGACGCCGTGCTCACCAAGAACGGCATCCTTTACATCGGGGGAATTCGGGAGCATAGTAATTATGACTTCGCTTTTTTTTGCGACATCCTCGCTGCATCTTCCTTCAGCGGCGCCCGCAGCAACAACCTCTCTTACCGGTTCCGGTCTGATGTCATAAACGGTGAGTTGATAGCCGGCTTTCAGCAGATTCATTGCCATTGGTTTTCCCATAATGCCCAATCCGATGAAGCCAATTTTTTTCTTTGCCATAAACTGTTCCTTTCCCTGCGTTTAATTAAGGACCTTTTTTACGGCATTTATAATTTCGGTATCAGTAAGGCCATAATGTTCGAGAAGCTGTTCGTAATCAAGGGCTGACTGGCCAAAGGTATCTTTTATAGCAATAGCCTCTATGGGGACTGCGAGACCTCTTAGAATGAAGGTGATAGCACTGGCAAGTCCGCCTATGACAGAATGTTCTTCTGCGGTAACAATTCCTTTTACGCCGTCGGCCAATTTTTTAATAGCGTTTTCGTCGATGGGTTTTAAGGTGCTGACGTTGACGACGCGAAGTGATATACCCTGCTTTTGTAACTGCTCGGCTGCCATTAGAGCTTTGAAGACCATATATCCGGTGGCAAAGACGGTGACATCGTTTCCATTTCGAATGAGAGAGGGTTTGCCGATTTTGAATTTTTCGTTTTCGTCTGTCACATCGGGCATTTCATTTCGATTGATGCGGATATAGACGGGGCCATCATATTCGACGGCTGCTTTTACCATTTTTTTTGTTTCGATGCCGTCTGCGGGCGAGAGGACAGTCATATTCGGTATGGCCCGCATAATGGCAATATCGTCTATACCCTGATGAGTGGCGCCGTCGCCGAAATCTGAGAGGCCGCAGCTTGAGCCGATGATTTTAACGTTTACTTTGCCGATACAGGCACTTACACGGATTTGGTCGTAAGCCCTGCCTGAAGCGAAGACGGCAAAGGAGTTAACAAAAGCGATTTTACCGGAGAGTGCGAGGCCTGCGGCGGTGGAAATCATATTCTGCTCACCAATACCCATTTCAAAAAATCGGTGCGGGAACTGCTGCTGGAAGAGGTTGGTCATTGTGGATTTGCTGAGGTCTGCGTCGAGGGCGACGATACGCTGGTTTTTTCCTGCCAGCTCTACGAGTGTTTCGCCATAAACTTTTCTGCAATTTTGCATATTCATTGGTGTTTTTCAATCCTCAAATAGTTTTCGAGCAGTCTCATACTGCTGCTGTGTCATTATACTGTGATGGAAGTCTGCTTTACCCTCGGCGAAAGGGACGCCTTTTCCTTTGACGGTATGAGCAACAATCATAACGGGCTGACCTTTGATTTTGTCAGCTTTATCGAGGGCGTCGGCAATTTGTGAAACGTTGTGGCCGTCGATTTCTAAAACGTGCCAGCCGAAGGCTTTCCACTTATCCGGATGAGGATTTGTGTCATAGCGTTCGATGATGGGGCCTGTCGCCTGGACACCGTTTTTATCGAGAATGGCTACGAGGTTGTCGAGCTTGTAGTAAGCGGCGGTCATCGAGGCCTCCCAGATTTGTCCTTCGGCGATTTCGCCGTCCCCCACGATGCAGTAAACATGGTAGTCTTTGTTATCGAGCTTGCCTGCCAGAGCTATTCCGCAGGCGACGCTGAGTCCCTGGCCGAGAGAGCCGGTGTTCGCTTCGATTCCGGGGACTCTTAACATTTCAGGATGTCCCTGTAGGATAGTCCCCAAATCCTTGAGGGTGTTTAAATTTTCCTTCGGGAAGTATCCGGACTCTGCCAGGGCTGCATACTGCGTCAGGGCGGCGTGGCCTTTGCTGAGGAGGAACCTGTCTCTGTCGGGCCATTTTGGATTTTTGGGGTCGTGGCGCATTTTGTGAAAGTAGAGGACTGCAACGAGCTCGGCGATGGAACAGGAGCCGCCGAGGTGGCCTGGTTTTCCGGAGCCAATCATTATAACAATGTCATAACGGAGCTTTTTCGCTATTTTTTCCAGCTCTGCAACCTTGTGGTCGGGAATTGACATAACTGCCTAACCCTCAAAAACGGATTACAATTTCATCAAGAAAGATTGATAATAATAGCAAACGGAATTGTAATATGCAACGAACTTTGTATATCCCTTGAGTATTGACGAAGTCCATAACAAGTAACTATATAGGGGGCAGAGTTATTTGGCGAGAAATTTTTCAACAAAATGCTGAGCGGCAGAATAAAGAAGCCGACGGCAATTTTTAAGTGCGTAATCGAGGGACATATCATTATTTCTGCAGCTTATGGCAGTGTCTATTCCCAGCTCTTGATACTGTTTTCGGGAGACGCTGACCTGGCCTGCGATGACAGCGAGGTGAGTATGTGATTGAGAGGCGATTTTTGTAATACCGGAGACGACTTTTCCATAGAGGGACTGTTTGTCGAAAGAACCTTCGCCGGTAATGACCCAGTCGGCGGATTGCAGCTCTGCGCAGATATTAGTATGGGCTATTACAGTTTCAATACCGGACAGGAGTTTGGCGTTCATAAAGGCAATGGCACCGGCGGCGAGTCCGCCGGCAGCCCCTGCGCCGGGGACATTTTTGATGTTACGATGTAGCTGTTTTTCAACAAGAACAGCAAGATGCCGGAGACCTTTTTCGAGCTGCTCGACCATTTGAGGTGTAGCACCTTTTTGCGGGGCATAAACTTTAGCAGCGCCGTGCTCGCCACAAAGAGGATTATCGACATCGCAGAGAACTTCGACGGGTGGAAGTGCAAAGTTTTCGGGTTGGACTATTTTTGTGATATGTGAGAGGCCCTGACCGCCAAGTGGAATTGGATTGCCGTTGTGGTCGAGGAATTTCCAGCCCAGTGCAGTTGCGGCTCCGGTGCCGCCATCGACGGTAGCGCTTCCGCCGACAGCAAGGAGGATTTTTGCCGGTTTATACTTCAGGACGGCTTTGATAAGTTCGCCCGTGCCGAAGGTTGTTGTCTTGAGGGGGTTTAATTTCTCTTTTGGCAGCAGCTCGAGTCCGCTGGCTGATGCCATTTCGACAAGAGCGGTTTTGTCAGGGTCGAACAAGGCAAAGCCGGCATCGACTTTCATATCGGGCAGCGGCCCCATTACGGTTTGTGGCAGCCATTTGCCGCCGGCAGCTTTGAGCATTGCCTGTGCTGTGCCTTCGCCGCCATCTGCCATTGGCTTTATTACGAGATGCGCATCGGGCAAGCAATCCGCTATGGCCTTTGCGACGATTTCACAGGCCTGGCAGGCAGTGAGAGTCCCTTTGAATGAATCCATTGCGATAACAATTTTCATAAGAGCTGATTCCGGCAAAAAAATTTGGCGGCAAGCAGATATGCAAGAGTATAGAGTCTGGATATAACAAATACCAGCGATTTGTAAGAGGATTTGCAGCAGAGTTTTTCAGGTTTTGTAGAGAAGCAGATATGAAGGCGTTAGTATTGAAGGGTTATAATAATTTGGTCTATGAGGAGGTTCCCCGGCCTGTGGTCGGTGCAGATGAGGTGCTTGTGGAAGTCAAGGCGTGCGGAATATGCGGCAGCGACCCCAATAACTGGATAGTTGCCCCGCCCCTGCAAAACTGGTAAAGCCGCACGGCGAAATTACCAGTGTTGATTTTTGCCGAGTGTTAGATTACAATTCCCGCTAAAAGTAGAAACGCGATTTTTTACAATTTAAAAAAGGTGCAGGATAAAATGGCTGAACATAAATCAAAATGCCCCGGTAAGGCAGAGTATCTTTCGGGCAGGCGTATTCTTCCGAGGCCGATTTCCAAATCCACGGATATAGCAAAACTGATAGACGGTATGGACGCTTACAACGGCGGAAGATTAAGGGCCGCCTGCCATCTCCTGAAAGACAGGTATTCACGCAAAGATGTCACTATAGGTTTAAGTCTGGCCGGCGCCCTCACCCCTGCGGGACTGGGACCTTCTGCGATAATCCCCCTGATGAATCACGGCTTCGTTGACTGGATATCCGCTACGGGCGCAAATATGTATCACGATTTGCATTTCGCTTTCAATCTGCCGATGCACAGGGGCAGCCACCTCGTTGACGACGCTGATTTGAGGAGAAAAGGCATCACAAGGATTTATGATATACTCTTTGATTACGAAGATGTCCTGATGGAAACCGACAGGCGACTGAGAAAGATATTGGTAAGGCCGGAGTTCCAGAAGGAAATGGGAACGCGGGAATTCTATCATCATCTTGGAAAAATCCTAAGCAACCTCGAAAAGAAAAACGGGCTTGGGCAGGTAAGTATCCTTGCCGCTGCATACCGGCTCGGAATTCCTGTTTTTACGTCATCGCCTGGAGATTCCACAATCGGGATGAATGTCGCAGGACTGGAACTGCTGGCCGAAGCGTCGGAAATGAAAGACCGCTTCAAACTCAGGATAAATCCGAGCATCGACGTCAATGATTCGACGGCGATAATCCTCAACGCAAAGCGGTACGAAAAGGGCAAAACAGCCGTTATTCTCATCGGCGGCGGAAGCCCCAAAAACTTTATGCTCCAGACTGAGCCGCAGATTCAGGAAGTCCTGATGATACCTGAAATGGGGCAGGACTATGACATAAATATAACCGATGCCAGGCCGGACACCGGCGGGTTGTCGGGCGCGCCGCCGAGCGAGGCCGCAAGCTGGGGGAAAATTGACCCAACAATGCTCGATGAAACCGTCACGGCGTATCTCGATGTGACGGTGGCGCTGCCGATGATGGCTGCTTATGTCATACAAAATACGAAGCCCAAAAAGCATAAAAGATTATATTACCGCGGACAGGAGCTGCGCGAAAAGCTGATAGAATCCTACCTCGAAAATAACAGGGAAGTCGAACAGTTAAAATCGCTTATCAGTAAGCTATAATTTAACACGGACCGACACCCGGCTTTGTTAAAGACTCCGCCGAGGTAGTCGCCGCAGGCAAGGTCGTGGGCGGAGTGCCAAAAGGTCGCCGTGCCGGCGACCGCTAAACAAATCCGTCGGAGGGGGACAAGATTGGGTTCGTTTGGGTTCGTTTTGAATAGTTCGTAGTTCGTTGTTCGTTGTTATAATTCCTTGTTGAATATAAGGTTAAGTTCATTTCTGACTTTTAGGAAATTGGGTTCGTTTCGCATAATTTATTCATTTTGATTGAACTTTTCCTTTCGGCGCAGACAACCAGCGCTTCCGCTGAGGCGGATGAAAGATACAAGACCCCAGACACAAGTCGCCAGACCACAGACTACAGAGGTCAGAAGACAGCAAGCATAAAAATCAAAACCATAAAAGAACCTCTCCGCCAGCCCACCATAGGCGGGTAAAAGGCGGAAAAATACTTCCCTCCCTTAGTAAGGCGTACTTGCGCGTTTTATGCGAAAAAGACATTAGCCACAGAGAACGCCGAGAACACAGAGAATAGATAAGTCGTTGTTGGGTAAAGAGTAAAGAAAGAGTAAAAAATTTTGAAATTAGCCGTTTTTGGTGCGGAGGTATGTGCGCATTTGATTGACCCGCCTTCGCCTACGGCTCCGCCGAGGTCTGCGCTGTGCTACGAGATTTTTGCCCTTAACCACCTGCGCTTTTGATTGAAACTGTTAGCCACGAAGATGCACAAAAAACGCAAAGAGAAATTAACCACGAATTAACACGAATAAGCACGAATTTTTTGCCACAGAGATGACGGAGGACAGAAGACAGAATCGAGAATTTAGAATTGAGAATTGGCGGCCAGCGCATAGCGTATAGGAGAAGAGAAAAAAGGTTGTGGGAATACACAAAAGGGGGTAAAATCTGCCATAGACGAGATAAATTGGGGCGGACTTTTTCAACAGCCCCACTATCACTATTTATCAAAAAAACAGTTTTGAGTTTGGAAAAAGCGGTGGTAGAATCTCAATAAGGAAGTGAGGAAACGCCACGACAAGCAAGCGGGGCAGGTACAGGAGACAGAAGAACTGAAAAGTTAAAAGTAAAACAGCACTGGTCATGGTTCAATAAGCTGAGCCTTTTATGCGGACTTGTTTGGTCAAAAAATATTGAAACAACATAATAAATAAGTAAAATGAATATATGAGTTTAGCAATAAATACAACAACACCAGAGGGAATTGTTTTAGCGGCCGACAGCCGTCAATCTTATAGAAACCAAAAAGGTGTTTCAAGGATAGGTTCTGACTCCGCCTCTAAGCTGTTTCTGGTCAATAATAGAATCGGTGTAGCCGTGACCGGTCTTGCTTTTTTGCAAGAAAATGGCATACCAAAAAATATCAGTAAATTTATTGAACAATTTAAAAGAGAGGTCGAAGTCGAAAAATTATCAGTAAAAGAAATTGCTGATAAATTACATTATCTTTTTGATAAAAAGTTAAATTGGAAAGAACAATTAGATAAATTACCAGATCGGATGAGAGATGATTTTACAAAACAAGGATTTGAAATTATTGAAATCAAGAAAGAACAATATAATGTAAAATTTAAAATCAAAGACAAAGCCGGCAATATTAAAGATGGTGCTGGTGGCATAGATGGTTTAGTTTTATTTGTTGCTGGCTATAATGCAGATGGTTCGCACGAAGTTTATAATGTGTATGTTCCGGGTGAAATAATTAAAAGACGAGATAGCAATCAACGTGGTATAGAGTATGGTGCTAATTGGATTGGCCAAACCGATGTTGTTTCAAGAATAATTAAGGGTTGGGATCCAAGAATTTTAAAGATCGCATTTGTTAATGAGGCGATCAAACAAAAAAACCAGCAAGAAATTGAAAAACAATTGAATAGTTTGGAATATGCTATCAATTGGGGCGCTATGCCTCTACAAGATGCAGTTGATTTTACGGTGTTGGCGATTCAAACCACTTCGGCAATTCAAAGATTTTCGGATGGTGTTCAGGCTGACCCCGGAGATATACCTGGCGTTGGTGGCCCAATCGATGTTTTAGTTCTAACACCGGACGGTCCAAAATGGGTTAAACAAAAAGAATTAAAAATTGAATAATATGGCGACTAAACTAAACTTTATGCATTTTCGTGATTCTGCATTTAGATCTGCAGGCGGACTAAAACACGGACTGACACGGATAAAAGGGAAGATATGAAGGAAAACCTTGTTAAATTAGCTCAAAAGCACGGGACGCCGTTATTTATAATCGACCACGATGTAATAAGGGAAAACTATCGCACCTTTAAGAAGAACCTGCCGAGGATTCAGGCCTATTACGCCATCAAGGCAAATCCGAACCCTGAAATAATCAAAACATTGTTCAATGAGGGCTCAAGCTTCGACGTCGCCTCCTATAATGAGTTTATGCAGGTTTACGAGTTCATCAAAAACTTCGGGAAAAAAGACAAGGATTTCTATATCTGGGACAAGATAATCTTTTCAAACACAATAAAAGACAGGGAAACTCTAAGGAAGATAAGAAGGTATAGGCCCCTTGTCACTTATGACAATAAGGACGAGCTGAAAAAAATCAAAGAAAATTGCGACACGGCCGGCCTGATCCTGAGGTTGAAAGTCCCCGACACCGGCTCGCAGGTGGAAATGAGCTCGAAATTCGGCGCGGAACCAGCCGATGCCTATAAGCTGATAAAAAAGGCCTTCGATGCCGGACTGACTGTCGAAGGACTGAGCTTCCACGTCGGAAGCCAGTGTACTATTATTGATAATTACGCCTCCGCACTGGAAATAACGTCCCAGATTTTCGATGATTGCCGCAAAAAAGGATACAACCTGAAAATAATCGACATCGGCGGAGGATTTCCCGTCCCCTATAATGTGAATGTCCCCCAATTCGGAAAGCTGGCGGAAGTAATAAATTCCGAATGTGAAAGACTGTTTCCCAAAGATATAGAAATCATCGCTGAACCGGGCAGATTCATAGTCGCAACCGCGGCAGTTCTACTCTCGGAAATAGTCGGCAAATCAACCCGGGACGGCAAGGTCTTCTACTATATAAATGACGGCGTCTATCATACGTTTTCCGGAGTTGTTTACGACCACTGGGTTCCTAATTTTCAGGCGTTCAAAAAGGGCAAAAAAGAGGTCTGCACTGTTGCCGGCCCGACCTGCGACAGTTTTGACAAGGTTTCCATCTCGGAGCAGCTTCCCGGCCGCCTGCAAATCGGCGATTATTTATACACCGAGAACATAGGCGCTTACAGTGTTGCTTCTTCGACGAGATTTAACGGCTTTGACGGCGCTGCAATCCTCCATCTGAATATCAGATCAAGAGAGCTTTAGTTTACGGAAGGCGACTATGCTCATACGAAGAAGGAGCCAGCCATGCCGCCAGCGGCTTATCTTGATTTGGCCATAGCTGCGCTGGCGATAACGAATCGGCATATCAATTATTTTGTGATTGAGGCGCGCTGCGCCGAAAAGAAGGTCGAAATCGCCGAACGGGTCGAAGTCGCCGAAATAAGAGCGGTTTGCGGCGATTTTTTCGTAGTCGCTCCGCCAAAGGACCTTCGTGCCGCATAGAGTGTCCTTAATACGCTGGTCCAGCAGCCAGGTGAACAGTCGCGCAAAAATATAATTGGCCACCATATTGAGGAATTGCATCGCTTTTTTTTCCATTGGATAAACCAGTCGGCAGCCGTTGATAAACTCGCCTTTGCCGGAGACGATTGCCTCGTAATATTTGGTCAGCTCCTCAGGCGGCATCGTGAGGTCGGAGTCGAGAATCATCAGGATGTCACCCTGAGCTTCGGCGAAGCCCTGGCGGACGGCCTGGCCTTTGCCTTTGCCGCTTTGTCGCAGCAGCAGCACGCGGCGCCAGCGGCGGCCGTATTTTTCTTTGCACCTTTCGATTTCCTCGAGCGTGCCGTCGTCGGAGTGCGCATCGACGAAAATCAACTCCGTCCAACTGCCGAGATTCGGTGTCCGTATAAAGGCGTCTTCAATGTTGCCCTTTTCGTTTTTTGTTGGGACAACTATCGAGACGGTCGGTTTATCGGCAGCGGATTCGACAGGCTCACCGCGGGCAGGTTTTGGTTGCGGGCGCGCCACAATTCTCCAGGTCAGACAGAGCCAGTTAAATAGCGGCATTTTTGCGAGGAAGCGATTCATAAACCAGCTCAGTACCGGGAAACGAATTGGTAAAAGCGTGCGTCCGGAGATAGTCACCACCTCGAAGTCCGCCAGGTGCAGGAGATTTTCTATGTCGTGGGTCGAGAGCCAGTTGTAAGAAGGGTCGGGCGAACGGCGTCCGAGCAGCGTTGCAATGGCAAGGGCCGGTCGCCAGAGGTTGGAGTGACACGTAATAATCAGGCGGGTGTGCGGCAGGCAGACCATCTGCAATTGCGTCAGCAATTTCTGGACGTCGTGCAGAAGCGGCAGGAGGTCGGAAATAATAATATAATCAAAAGTCCCGATGCCGGAGAAATCCATCTTTTCCACGTCGGCGGTGCGAAACTCCAGCTCGCTGCGGTCGGTGTGGATTTTTTTTGCGGCTTCAATCTGCCGCGGGTCTATGTCGATACCTAATCCGTAAGACGGGTGTGTTGCAGCGAGCAGCCGTCCGGTGGAGCAGCCCAGCTCAAGGACGCGAACGCCGGCAGGAACAGCGGAGGTGCAGCACTTGTCTATTTCGCGGTAATAGGCGGGGTTTTTGCGCCGGCGGCGTTCGAGCGAAAGGATTTGATTTTCTGTAATGAGTTCTGATGCAGCGGATTGATTCACGGCCGGCCCCTATTCGACTGGTTTTTTCTTTTCCATAACAACAAGTAATCTCATTGCCAGTAAGCGTCCTGTTTTTTTGAGCAGTATATCTTCAAATTTCATAAGCGGCTCAATCCACGATGCGGGCAGCCAACTGCGGCGAGAGAAACCGCCTGTCAGAGGATAAACTATTGCGTCTGAAAATTCCAGTTGTATTACGGCCAGTTGAGGCCAGCGGCGGCGAAGCTCGTTTTGGTGTCGAACGAAAAGAAGCGTCGGTATTGCCTCATTGCAGGCCTCGCCGGATTCTTCATCGCAAAGAGTCAGCGGCTCAAAAGGCGAAACATTTCCGTCGAGCGGCTCGTGGTGGAGAAAACGATAAACAAAATAGGAGAAAAAAGAGATATACGGCTCCAGCAGAATCAGCCGACCTCCGGACGTCAGGACCCTGTTTGCTTCGTTGAGGAAACAGCAGGGGTCTGGGAGGTGATGCAGGACGTCTATGGCGACCAGATTCGCACAGTCGCCATTTTGATAAGGCATATCACAGGCGTTTACGACCTCATCGACCCAGTCGAGCTTGTAGATGTCGGTTTTTGTCAGGCCGAGATGACCGGAAAGCGCTCCGCAGCCGCAGCCTAATTCAATCGAGCGTCCCGCGGCGGTCGATAAATGCCGCCTGATGCGGTCTGACCAGTGTCGATAAGCTGCCTGCAGGGCGGGCCGACGGGAATACTCCCTGCGGTGGCGCAGCACGACTTTGTGATAGCCGTGGGAGGAGCTATCCGTGAAGATTTGTTTTTGTGATTTGCTGTCTTTCATTGACCGATTTTCCTGTTATGATTTCATCTTCGCCTGGCAAAAAAAGACGAAGCGTTATATTTTTAGAATCACAAAGAAGAACTTTTTCGTGATTTTGTCTAATGGCACTTCACAGTAGTTTGTTATTTCCAGTCCCTGTAACTCGACGGAGCGTTTGGAATCTCTGAGGACTATTTTGTAATCTGTTGAGGCTATCTGTTTACTCATCAGAGACGAGACATCGTCAGGATGGACGAACAGGAATATTTTAAGGTCGTTTCTGGTCAGGATGGATATCTTATCGGAAGAAGATTTTTTGAATTTGTCGGCGTATTCGGAATGTTCTCTTACATATTCCTCTTTGAAAAAGCCGGTTTTTTTGCGTGCGACCGATGAGTTATCCACAAGAATTGCGCCCCGCAGGGCATTTGGGACATCGATTAACCTGTAGCCCAAATCGGAGCTCCAGGCGGGGAATCCGGGAAAGACGATGCCGACATTTCGGAGAGTGATTGTCTGATTTTTGAATACGAAAGCCGCTATTTTTCCGGTTTGCCTGTAATCCGGGGTGTTGGCCAGCGCCACCTGTGCCGTGATATTGTCATACTTTTCGAGCATAAGCCGACGATATAAGCGATGATTGCCTCCGAATCCTTCCGTAAGCCATTTGTCCTGTCGCCAGCCGTAGTGGTTACAATTGGCATCTATTCTTGCGGGGATGTTGATGGCGTGAGCGCAGTTTGCAAGAAGCAGGGCGATGAGCAGGCCGACCAACAGCAGACGATAGCGAGCAGTTCTGCTGACGAGGAAGGCAAAGTAGAATAAAATCAGGAAGTCGAGAAGCACTTCCTTCCAGAGGATGTCACGGAGGATAAACCTTGTGGCGATAAAGATATTTATAAAGGCAAGAGAAGTAATCAGCAGACACAGGGCGAGGCGGCCTTTTGTTATTTTGACGAATCCGAAACGGCGGCCAATGACAAGGAACAGATTCAAAGCGACAATCACAATAAACAGGACGGGATTATAGCTGACATATAACAGGAAATTAGAGATACAGGTATGCAGTGTTTCGAGGCGGAAGAATTTGGAATCTCTAAGAAAGACCATTTTGAAATCGAGCAGCATATATTGCAGGGAAAGGTCTGCATCGGAATAAAGGAGGAAATGCAGTGTAAAGGTCAGGAGGAAGCCCGCTGCAATGAAGCTGAAAAAGCTCGAGAACCTGAAAATCGGCGACGATGTTTTTTTTCTGACATACAGGACTATCTGAGACAGCAACAGCAGGAGGAAAGCCAGAAAGAAGATAACCGTCATCGGCGTAATACCGAAAGAGGTGGACCATGTGGGGACGCCCCGGGGGACAGAGACCGAATATGAGGCAACAGCCAGAAGTATAAAAGCAACGACGTTGGCGAGACTGACTGCTAATGTCAGATATGCCCGGGTCGTGGCAGCGTCCTGACTATGTTGTTTGCGCTCTTCCTGAAAAAGCGAAAATGCAAAAACTAATAGAAAGAGCAGCTCAAAAAGGTAAATCAGCGCCTGCACCTTCGTAAGGAAGGAAAGTCCCAATAAAAGGCCGGTCAATAGGAGCAGCAGGCATCTGCGGGCGGGCCTGACCGTTTTAGCAGCGAGCGCCATCGTAAGAACTGCGGCGCTCCAGTAGAAGATGCTGTAAAACTCGGTTCTGACCATACTTGAGTGGTAGGTAAGCGACTCCTGAGAGCCGAGAAGAATCAGGAACAAAAGTATATACCAGCGGGATAGATTGAACATCAGATGTATTGCCATACTCAACATAAGCGCTATACCCAGCGCCAGAAAAGGAGAATGAAGCCGGATAAAATCCGTCAGTTCCGCCATTGGCGCAAGGGGGTTAAGCGAGGCAGCGAGTTCGGTGAGATTTATCGCCGAGACGAAGCTGAAGCAGTGGGCGATTTTTTCGCTGAAGGACAAGAGTAAATACATTCCAAAGCCGGGGTGAGCGATATGGTTGGGTAACAAGCCGTTGTTAATTAACACTGTATCTAAGCAGGTGATATAGTCCATATCCCAGATAAAGTAGTAGGGATAATCACGGCAGATGCGGACGTGCCAGGCAAAGAGTAAAACAATTGCTGCCGAGAACGAAACCAGGAACAACGTATTTTTTTGCTGCTGCTCTATCAATCTGATACCCAGTTTTGACTGCCGGGGGCGGTTTATTTTTTATTTTCATCCACATCATAGCGATTTTCAAGCCGATGTCCATAACTTTTGCGTCCCTGCCAAAATTAACCGATTTTTATTGACCGGCGGGTGTCATCAGATAAACTGCTGCGAGATTTTGCGGGCTTAAAATCTCGCAGGAGAAAAAATGACCAAGGGACTGGAAAACTCGCCGGACATTGAGAAATGGCTGAGGCTAATCAGGGCCGACAACGTCGGGCCGGTGACTTTTGCGAAAATGATAAAGCATTTCGGCTCGCCGGACGGCGCTCTCGGCGCTTCGGTCAGCGAGTTAGCAAAAATAGATGGGATAGGACACAAGACCGCCGAGCAGATTGCCAGGAGTCGGGACAAGCTCGATGCGGCGGGCGAGGTGGAGCTGGCTGAAAAATTAGGCATCTGGATAATAAATCTTGACGATGAGCGGTATCCGCCTTTACTTAAGAATATATACGACCCGCCGCCGGTTCTTTACGTAAAGGGCAGTTTGAGCAGCTCGGACAATTTAGCCATTGCCATTGTGGGGACGCGACGGTGCAGTCTGTATGGCCAGGAGCAATCATCGAGACTGGCGCATCTTTTAGGTTCAGCGGGTTTTACAATATGCTCAGGGATGGCTCGCGGCATAGATACGGCGGCGCACCAGGGTGCGTTGTCAGTCGGCGGTCGGACGATAGCGGTGCAGGGGTGCGGGCTGGCGAAGATTTTTCCGCCGGAGAACAAGAAGCTGTTTGAGCTTATAAGCCAGAGCGGCGCCTGCGTCAGCGAGCTGCCGCTGCGATACGAGCCGCTTTCGGAGAATTTTCCGCCCCGGAACAGGATAATAGCGGGGCTGTCACTCGGCACGATTGTCATCGAGGCGGGATTGCGCTCAGGGGCGATGATAACAGCCAGGGCGGCGCTGGAGTACAATCGCGAGGTGATGGCGGTGCCGGGGAAGATTGATTCGCCGCTGAGCAAGGGTCCCCACCAACTGCTGAAGGACGGCGCCAAACTGGTTGAATCCGTAGAGGACGTTATGGAGGCGCTGGGTTACATCGGCGAGCAATTAGAGGATTACGCAAGTGCTGCGGCGGCGAAGGCGATGGAGAAGATAGATGCGCCTTTATTCGGCATCAGCCGGCTCAGGTTCGACGGGGATGAAAAGGCAATATACGACTATCTTGGGAAAGAGCCTTTCCATATAGAGCAGATAATTGCGGGGACGAAACTGACGGTCGGCAGCATCAACGCCGGCCTGGTGTCACTGCAGCTTAAAGGTCTGATAAAGCAGCTGCCGGGCAGTTTTTTTCTGCGAAATTAGCTTATTTGGGTTCGACAGGCTCACCACAAGTTGCATCTGCTGAAGCAGAAATTTTCAGGATGGGATACCGGCGGCTGCGAGGCGAGGTATGAATTTTGACAATTCTGTCAGAAAGGCAGATAATTTTGCCGGAGACGGCGGATTTCCTACACAAAAGTCGGGGATTTTCGGGTCAGGGGGCGTTTCGACAAGAATTCCGGTCAAACCCTTCTTGTCTGAAGAAATGTAACATCTTGTAAATGGGGTAGTTATGCATAATGGAGGATTTTACGAAAATTGGGGGTCAATTCTGCCGAAAATATTAGATAATGCTCTTGACAAAGAAGAGGCCTATCTGGTATAAATAAATGTGTTGAAACACTGTTGGATATATTTCCAAGATAATAGAGCGCCTTGATTTCAATAAGCCGTCGTTAAACGAGGGGCAAGGCTTTAAATCAGGTTGATGACATTATGGAAGAGGATTATCTCAACTATAATAGAAGAAGGAGAGAGGAAGAACTACAAGAGTCACTCCCTGTCAGGCACACGGTTTTGACTACTGTTATAGTAAGATTTTTTATTGAAGGTTTTTGTTGAGTAGATTTTTGTATTGTTTGTATTGTTTGAAACAGGCATAAGAAATATCTAATAGTGAAGGCTGTTCGTACTTGTTGTACGAAGCGTGCCTGTTGAGAACAATAACTGTTTTGGTGAAAAGCCAAAAGATAGTTAATTAAGGTTTTATTATTAAGGAGGAGTATTATGTATAGGAAGTTATGCTTCTTAACGTCATTTATTTTGGTGTTTGCTCTCGGTAGTGTAGCACAGGCTGTGACGCCTATTGATGTCAACAACTTCAGCTTCGAGCTGGATCCCAACGGTAACCGAGTCCCCGGTCATACTGGATACGACGGAATCTTGGCCTGGAAGCACAACTACCCCATTGGCGGAGACTCCAACGGCTGGGTCGGCGTGGATGTGTTTTGCCCTTATGCAGACTCAACGCACTGTCATCACTGGCCCGGACCGACCGACCCGTGCGGCACAGGGACCGACGTTGTCTATTCGTACCTTCAGAACACCAACACCAACGCCTACCAGGTTCTCGATATGAACAACTCGGACGCCAACGCGGTCATTGCCTCGGGCAGAAGGTATACCCTCACCTATGACGCGATGGGCTGGAACGAAAACAAGATGAATGCAACGCTCTTTTACCCCACTATCCTTAGGTTCCCCGACGCAAATCACATTGAGCTGACCAGCAGGACGAATACTCTGGAGGGCGTGGAAAGAGAGCTCTCGTACTGTAACGCTGACAGCAACTATGGAAAGGCGACAGTTGGTGACCTAACAGTTTGTCCGGATTGGACATACAACCTCACGGCGGTATTCGTCGCAGAGCCCGGCAAAGCTTATTTGGGAAAGACCCTTGGCATCAAGTTTAAGGCTACGCCGCCCGGCGGGTACGTTTTCATTGACAATATTCGGCTGGATTGGCAGTGGGCAACTCAGGCCTACGGCCCCAGCCCGGCAGATGGCGCCACTGAGGTGTCCAAGAGTGCGATTCTTAAGTGGTCCAAGGGATTATGGGCTAAAAGCAAAGGCGGTCACGATGTTTATTTCGGCACCGACTGGGCTGATGTCAATAGCGCCACCACCGCAACAGCGGTCATATTCAAGGGCAACCAGGACGCCAACAGCTATGACCCGCCCGGAACAGTACTGACCTTAGGCGAGACCTACTACTGGCGTATCGATGAGGTCAATGCCGGCTACGTTCCCGGCCCTGTGCCAGCGCCTCCGGACGGCAAATGGAGAGGCGACGTCTGGAGCTTCACAGTTTCCGGGCGAGCCAGGAAACCCTATCCTCCTACTGGGGCCACCGACATACCCAGGAACGTAATACTGAGATGGATGTCAGGAGCCGAGTGTAAATATCATGATGTTTATTTCGGCACCGATGGAGACGTGGTGGAGGCCGCAACTACGGCCACAAGCGGCATCTACAAGACCAGGATTAACCGCACTACCGAGGAGCTTCAACAGTGGAACCCAAGCATGAACCTCCGGGTAAACGAGCAGTACTTCTGGCGTATAGACGAGGTCAACACGCTGACAGTCAAAGGATACGTCTGGGACTTCAAAGTTGCGGGCTGGATTCTTGTCGATGACTTTGACTTCTATGCCAGCTCGACGGCGCTGAATACTAAATGGAAAGCCGTCAGCACCGTCACCACATATCTCCTGCTCAACAAAGATGCGAACTTTGCTGTCGAGGACAGCAATTCGATGCAATGGGAGTACACCAACGACAAATCGCCGTATCTTTCTGAGGCCAAGAGGACTTATTCGCCGGCCGAGGACTGGAGTTATACAGGCAACAGCGTTACTCTGTTGGAGTTAAACTTCTTCGGCGATGCAAATAACATTGATGCAGGCGCAAAGCGAGCATTAGACCCGCCGATGTATGTGAAGCTGTCTGACGGCACCAAGACTGCGCAGGTCAACTACCCTGACGCTAATAATTTCATTGAGCAATGGCAGCATACCTGGAACATCCCTCTGAAGAACTTCAGCGACAAGGGTGTGACCTTGTCGAAGATATCGAGCATCGTTCTTGGTATGGGCAACAGTAAGGGCGAAAGCGGCGAAGAGAAAGGCACTATGTACTTTGACGACATCATGCTGCGTCCGCCGAGATGCGTCACTGAGTATGGGCCTGTGGCTGATTTCACCGACGATTGTAACGTTGACAATGCAGACCTTGAGATAATGGCAACCGATTGGCTCATGCCCGATGGCCTCGTCGCCACCGAGGAGCGGCCGGCTGAATTGAATGACTTAACGTTCACGAGCAACCCCTCGCAGTGGGTCACCGGTCATATAGGCAATGCGCTGGCGTTTGACGGCGTTGATGATAAGGTCGATGTTGTTGACCCTCGTCTTATCGGTCTTAAGTCTATGACAATATCCGCATGGGTAAAGCGAAATGGTCTGCAGCCATACATAGGTATAGTGACCAGCCGAGAATACCTTGGTGCGCCTTCTGAGAATTCTACCGAATTGGCTAGTGGCTCCAAAGGCGGTAGCGTGGGCTACTGCTGGAATCAAATTAACGCCACGTGGCAGTGGGATTCCGGCCTTGTGGTACCTGATCTAACCTGGACCTTCGTCGCCATGAGTGTGGACTCAACGGGAGCAACGCTGTATGCTAAACCTACCACTGGATCGCTGACTTCAGCGAGGCACACAATAGCGCTCAGTCCGTTAGAGCAATTTCAGACGGCGTTCTGGATTGGTCGCGGTAGAGCGGCTGACCGCTATTACAAAGGCACGATAGATGATGTCCGCATTTACGGCCGTAATCTGTCGTTTGCCGATATTAACAACCTGGCTTATGAGACAGTAACAGACCCAAACCCCGGTCCGGTGTACTGGTACAAGCTTGATGAGACAACCGGCTTTACTGCGGCTGATTCCGGATTTGGCGGAAAGGTTTACTCCGGCGTGCGATCGAAGGCTAATCTGACTGACCCAGAGGCGGAGTTGAGCAGGTCTGTCAACCTAAGAGACTTTGCGATGCTTGCGGATGAATGGCTTACAAATAAGCTCTGGCCACTGCCGTAGGAATCAGGGTCTGTGAGTTTGCAGCCCGCGAGAGCAACGTGATAAAGCAATTCGGGGCCTGCGTTGATTATTTGACGCAGGCCCCTTTTATGGTATAAATATGTTTTGGGTTTTTGGCAATCTGGGCTAAAATTGTGCAAAAAAATATAAAATTTATGGAACACAGCACCGTTTTTGCGCATCTTTTATATTGAAAACGCAGCCAGACTTTGTTATAAGATAAGAAATTAGTGCGTTTTGAAAAGATTATTATGCAAATGTAAGGAGTAAGGCTTGTGTACAGACGAAGGGGTTTTACGCTGATAGAGCTGCTGGTGGTAATCGCCATTATTGCGCTGCTTATGTCCATGCTGATGCCGGCGCTGGGAAAGGCAAGGAAAATGACAAAGGCAGCTATGTGTATGTCGAACCTCAAACAGTGGGGCTCTTTCTTTGCGATGTACACCGATGATTACAACGGCAAATTTATGGGAGGTCGAAATATTGACTGGACTAAGACCAGCTGGTGGGCTGCGATGGAGCCATACTACAAGAATAGGGCCCTGCTGTGCTGCCCGATGGCCAACAACCCCCAGAAAGTTGCCTATCAGGGGTATGGTAACTACGGAACCTGGGGGCCCCTATGGTTCCCTGACGGGTTTTACGGCAGCTATGGGATAAATGAATGGATCTGTAACCCGGTATTTGCGAAAGGACAAACACCGATGTATGGGGACAACAAAAAGTACTGGAGAAGCACTAATGTCAAGGGGCAATCTACTATACCCCTGTTGGGGGATGCCCAGTGGGACCAGGCCTGGGCGGAAGCCTTCGATTGGATTCCGAGCTACCCCGGTGAGGTTGAGTATAGAGGAGGCGATGATACGTGTCATTTTGCTCTCATGCGGCACGATGGAGTTATAAATATGCTCTTTATGGATTACACTGTCAGGAAGGTGAGCCTCAAGGATCTGTGGGGTCTGAACTGGAACAGACTGAGCGATGCGGAGCAGGCCCCGACAGAGGATGATTTCCCGGGCTGGATGCGGAAACTTTAAGGTTCACTGGAAAATTAAGTGGCGGATAGTTTGTCTGTGAATTTGCAGCCCGCGAGAGCAACGTGATAAAGCAATTCGGGGCCTGCGACGAGTAATTCGGCGCAGGGGGGCTGTTGAAAAAGTCCAGCTTATCCGATAAAATATTATACATCAGATGGAACTGAATTTCATATAAAATCGTTACAGGCAAGGAGGCTTAATCGTGATAGGCACGCAAGACCGCTGGCAGGAGG
>Ga0315289_10000453_pt1 | contig 63083 bp, 76 predicted proteins | sample YL17G11_40_MG_FD_203452 | JGI IMG/M metagenome (GOLD analysis project Ga0315289, IMG submission 203452) | Sediment microbial communities from Yellowstone Lake, YNP, Wyoming, USA - YL17G11_40 | ecosystem: Environmental > Aquatic > Freshwater > Lake > Sediment | place: USA: Wyoming | collected... | reverse complement strand
TGGTTTGCTGGTACTTGGACAGGAGGCACATGGTTTAATGGTAGATGGTATGGTGGTGAGTGGAAAACCGGTATTTGGTATGATGGAATTTGGAATGATGGTAACTGGAGAGATGGTGAGTTCGTTGGTGGAATATGGGTTCTTGGTCAATGGGATAATGGTATCTTTAATACAGATAACAAGCCGGCCTATTGGTTAGATGGTAAATTCTATGGAGGTGATTTTGAAAATGGTATGTGGTATAATGGTATTTTTGATGAGAAGGGTGGTAAGAAATCAAGATTTGGTACCAATGCATATAATAGTAGAACCGCTACTTGGCATGGTGGTAGATGGGTTACTGGTGAATTCCATTCTAAGTTGAATATAGATGACAATGGTAATCCTGATGTCTCTGATATACATAAATTTTCAATTTGGTATACTGGTATTTGGTCATCTGGTAAGTGGTATGGTGGAATAGCATATGATATCGATTTTAGATCGGGTGTTTGGTATGGTGGAATTCTCGAAGACATACAAGTTATAGGTATTAATACATCTGATAATACATTTACGATGAATGGTATATTCAAATATAATATAGGAGACGACTTACACATCATAGATAATCAAGTAGGTAATACATATTCACAATATGGTAGTAATAGTAATGTTGGTAAGTATAAAATATTATACACCGTCGAGGACTCTGTGAATAAGTGGACTAAGGTTTATGTTGCTGCTGATTTATCTGGTGCTAGCGCTAGTGTTCCGTTAAATACGGAATTACGAGCAGTTAGTAGATTTAGGGGATCTAATTGGAAATCCGGTATCTGGACAAATGGATTATTTGAGGATGGTATATGGGAAGGTGGTATTTGGTACAATGGGATATTCAATGGAACATGGTCGTAAATTTAACTCACAATATTAATATATAGATTATGATAAAGAAATACTCACAATTCATAAATGAGGCTGATGAGACAGAACAAGCTGACTCCGGTAAATCTATTGAACCAAATACTAATAAATATACTGAGGTTAGAGACGAAGTTAAGTCTATGATTGAAAAGACTATTGAGAAGTCTGGTGGTGAGTTTAAATCATTTACGGAATCTTTCTTAAAAACACCGGAAGATGTTAAAATTGAAGGTCTTATAAATGATTCGGATATTTATGATTTTTACCTTAAATGGAGAAATGATATTGATGAGATTCTTAATGATGTTAAATTTTTTGATGAATCTCCAAGCGAATCAAGTACTTTTGGTCTATATGATTATTTAATTAAAGGCACCGAGAGAGCAATTGAAGAGTTTGTTAAAGGTCTATAATTTACCAAAAATTTTCCGGAACAGCTGCTTTTCTTTCCAAGAATTCATCCGCTTTACTTTTCGTGGGTTTACTAATTGTTTCAATTAATTCCCATTCAGGTCTACTAACAAACAAACTCTCAACATCCCATTTCATTTTATCCACATTTCGTAAAATATTATAAGTTGCTATAATTTCAACCCCATAAGTATAATGTAGATATTCTAATCCCTTTATGATTTGTTTTAAGTTACATTCGCTTTTATCTTGTACTACTTTAATAAAGTTTAGGCTATCTAGTACGATTGTGTCATAAATTAATTTACCAGCCGATGATCCACCATCGCTTCCTATTATTGAGAACTCCAGATCTATTAGAAAACAGTTTTGAATATATTGGTACTCTGTATTTTTTAATCCTTTTGAGAAAAGGTTAGCTACTGATTTATCTTGGTCTAAAGAAACATAAAGAACATTACGTTTGTCTTTGATAAGATTTAAAGCCTTGGTTGATTTTCCTGAAGAGTGTTCACCATATATTAACTTCATTGTATAAGATTTTTAACTACTTCCCATGTGTTGTAGTGTAAATGGAAGTGGTTTATTATTAAGTATAAATATACGGAGAATTTAGTAATTATAACAATTGCTGTTGTGAGTCTCGATATGATGTCTAGTGACATAGCCTTCTTAGTGATATTTAGTATAATTGTGAGTGATAGTATAAATAGAAAGATATACCAACTTTGTGTTAAAAGACCCAATATAACCCATATGAAGTCCACCACTAGTACGCCAGATACCCCGGTGTACATGCTATATTCTTCTGTTGATCTAAAATCTTCTTGTTTGGGTTTTCCACCAGTTACTTTTTCAAATTTAGAATACCATTCTTTCACTCTGTTATAATCCTTTAACTTTATTATTATAGCGAGTGTCATTAATAAAGGGATAAGTCCTAATGTATAGTATATATGTCCTAACCACATAGATTTAGATGTTTTGTGGATTATATACTAAAGTTTAGTGTTTGTTTGAAATACTAAACCAAACAGAAAGTGAAAATAATTATATATAGTCTATAAAATAATAGTAAAATAATGGCAGCAACACCTTTATATAAGTCACTAAAAAGTAACGGTACTACATTCTACGCATTTCCTGGTGCAGCTGAAGATATATCAGCAGCGTATCAGAATGAAAACTATAAAATGTATTTTTCTAAATATGTTTTATTGAACCTTCCAAAACAACAACTGGTTAACATTGGTGGTACACAAGCTAAACCAATCTATTGGGATTTTGATGTTTTTCAGAAATCTGTTAATGCTACTCCTCCTGCATCATATCAAGATCAGGTAATTGAATCTCTTAGAAATTATGTTGCTAATCAAGAGGTTGTTATAAGAGAATCTAGACTTAATAATACACAATACTATTATGATAATAAGGCTTTAGAGACAACGAGTGAGAAGATATTTTATAAATGGTGTAAAGAGTTGAATTTGATTGATTTTGAACCAGCTACTCCGGAAGATGAATACTTTTCTAACCTTGCTGAATTTCAAAGTAAAAATATAAATGATGATACTTACTTTCCGGAGTATCTTTGGAGAGAAAGAGAAGTCATTAAGTGGAATGCTAGATTGTTTTATCAATCAAGTCAACCAACGTTCACGAATAATTTGGAGATAGAATTTGGTGGAACTACCAATTTTAGGGTTGGTGATATTGTTAAAATATTTAATGTTAGTAACTCCACAATTTATGCTGATGTACCGGGTGTTAATACTGAAGATGGTATTCAAACAACCGTTCTTTCTATATTACCTCTTGGTCCTACACAGGGTCAGAGAGTTGTGTTTGATGTTTCTTCTACGCTATCCGCTACAATGGAAAATGATGGAAAGGCTGAATTGGTTTATCATAGATTGGTTCAATATATTGGTGAGGTTAATGGTATTAGTAATGTACAGGAAGCCAATAGATCATATACTGAGGTATATGCTCATATACCAGATCATACAGGAAGAACTCCTGATATGTTATTTAGAACAATGACTGATGTTAATTATAAACCAAACATGGCATTTCCTATTATTCCTAGTCAGTATCAACCCGAAATAATAGGAGCTGAGTTATTTAATTCTCCTATTGTTAGTACTCCTCAGAACTACCCGGGTAGTTATTTTGGTCATTTTGACACACTTGACTTTACGTATGAGACAGCTACTGGTGATACAATTAGAAGAAGTGGTAATTACTATGGTGTTAGTGGTGATATAAATGTACCAATTGTTAATGGATCAACAATTGATGGTATTTCGGTTGATTTTAATACAGACCACTATGTTAAGATGAATATTCAAGATAGAGTTTTAACTAACTTTGATCAATTTAATGCTCTTGAAGTTAATAATCTACCACCTGAAGATTTTGATTTTAATGCCATACTTTGGTATTATACTGTCAAAGATGAGGTAAATGGTATTGTCAAGACAAATTTATATGGGATATCATTTCTTGATAATCCGGATAATGATGTTAAGGAGTCTGATTTTGATGTAAATGGAAATGGACAAAGATTTCCGGTTTATAAGAAACTTGTTACTAATGGTAACCAAGACGGAACATCTTATGCATTCAGTCTTAATTTGAACTTTAATATTGTTAATGAGAATCCTCAAGATACTTATAATCCAGAGGCTATTAATTCATTATTCAGTATGAATTTGTTTAATGAGGCTATGAGAAGATTAGCATCATTTAATGATAGTTTCATGAATCAGTTAGCAGAGAACCAACGTCTTAAAGACGAGGTGCTTAATATGAAGCAACTTCTATATACACAGACTGATATCTCCACTATAAATTCAAGAATAGACTATTTAAATAATTTACTGAAACTATATAGTACTAACCAGATGGTTACGAGTGATAGTATCAGTGTTAATGTTAATAACCAAACATCACCACCTCAGATATATTTTGAGAATATTGATCCTACTTATTTTAAGGTGGATCAGATAAACACAACTGATATGTATAATGCTCAGGGTGTAATTCCTATTAATATTAATGTTCCTCAGAATAAGAATTTTTTAGTATACATAACTAATAACGACGAAGTCGAACTATCATTGCAGAATAATGACAGATTGACACTTGTTTTAGATAAAGATTTATATTGGAAGCAAAGTGTTGATATATTAATCACATCTGATATTTTAGCATCGCAAAATAAAAAGCTTGATATATACATTGTTGCTGAACCAGGTGTTACAACAAGTAATACCAATCAACAAGTGGTTCTTCCACAAGATACTCCTCCTGACTTTTCGGTTAGTGCTGGTGTTGAAACATTGATTATAAATGATATTGACTTACCTGTGTTTTATAATCCTATTACACAATTACCAAATTCTGCTAAATCTTGGAAAGATTTTAAATTTGAAATAGATTTTAGTCAAACAATCAAGCTTATTACGGGTGGAATATTACAAGTTCCGTTACTTGGAAACACATCAATTATATCGAACTCAATTAAGACCGGTGATACTTTAGTTCTTAATAACCTATTTGTTGGAACTTCATCTACGTTTGATTTTTCTGGACAATATTCCGTTGATTCCTTAGGTGGGACCGGAAGTTCTTATGTCATGCTTGATGTTAGTAGTAATAGTGATCTTATTGCTTATGGATCATCAGCATCTCTACCATTAACACTACATGGGACAGCTTCAACATTGTTATCTAATCTTCCTTATTTCTCCCTTAATAAGGGTAAAAAAATAAGGATAACCAGAATTGAACAGAGTGCTTCTCCTTTAAATGAAAGGTATCATATAGATATTGAAGATGTTAAATAATTACATACTTTAGATTTTAATATATACATTAAAATAAAAAGGAATAATTATGTCATCAGTATGTGGAGGCTCTTTATTTGGTCCTAGTAGCCAGTATATCAAGTTAAATGGTGGAGACTTTATCGCAATCGAGGGGTCTAATACAAGAGAAAGATTAATTGCATCTGACTTAAGGATGCCATATAAACAACTACTTAAGAGTAGAATTATTCTTAAACCGGGACAAGTTAATTATCTATTGAATCACTTGGGACTTGGTGATAATGCTACCTTTGTTGCTATAAAGGCTTTATATGATCCTAAATCTGTTATAGAAGATGATAATTATGTTCAATGGAATTTCTATACTGACTTTTCTAAACTATACTCTTTAGCTCAATTACTTGTATTGACCGGTAATTCAACTCATAGAGTTCAACAAATATACCTTACGAATCCAAATCCAAACTATCCTGTTTATCTTGATGTTATGTGTGCTGTAATAGATGATCAATACTCATTCTTCAGTGATGTTACAAATCAATCTGGTTTATCTTTCGCTGGATTAAGATATACTGATATACTTACACATGTTGTTGATGAGTCTATTGTTCTCATGAGTGCTGACTTAATACCATCTCCTATGGCATATATTATGTTATCTAACATAAATACGATAGAGAGACTTGGTAGAATTTTGATTATAGATGACTCTGCTGTTGGTAAAATATTTTTGGAATTTATAACAGATTTTGATGCTGCTCAAGCACAATCAATATTAAGTTGGGTTATGGAAGCTCCTGGAAGAATTATACAAGACCTAAGTCCTGTTGCGGATTTAGTTATACCTACAATTTACTTTACTCCATTGGTTATGTTACCGGGATCCACATATTCTCCACCATACAACACGACACAAGGAGATATATTTGGTGCTACCGTTTCATTTGGAACATATAGTACAATTGATGTATATGGAACACAAAGCTTATCATTGGTTTCTCGAATAGTAAGTAGTGTCACTGATAATAGAGATGGTGTGATGTTATTATTAAACAGTAATGTTATATTAAAAGATATCACAAGTAATACAGTTTCAACTATTACTTTGGCTGGTACATACTCAATGACATTTGACTTTAGTGATATTGCTGAAAATTATGTGAGTCCGTTAGAAAATGTAATAATAACTGTAATACCATAATATGGCTAATTTTGTACAAGGAAATTTTGTAGTACCGGTTACCCCTGAAGATACACAGGTGTTTATAAAAGACAAATTCGGTAGAATTCGTTTTACTATAGCTCCTTATCAGGTTACTGCCACATTTGTTAAAAATAACCTAATACATGTTAAATCAATAGGTACTGATAATGTTATTTTAATTGATTTTGGTAATGTTGAGGAGGCAAAAAGAGCGTTACCTGAGTTACAGATTCAATTAGATATTGCTAGAAAATCACCAAACAATCCTAGCTCGGATAGGTTCTCATATCATCAGATATTCGCCACTAGTAGCTGGGTGGTTATTCATAGTCTTGGGTATAAGCCAAGTGTTAGTGTAACGGATGAGTTTTTTGAAGAAATAGAAGGACTAATTAAATATATAGATGATAACCAACTTAGTGTTAAATTCAATCAAAGCTTAACGGGTTGGGTATTTTGTAGTTAAATTATGAGAATAAAGAAATATATACAATTTATAAAAGAATCCTCACAAGAGGACTTCCATTCACTTGGTGAGTGGATCGAATCGCTTATTGATGATGAGTATGTTAGAAATATTGTTGCTAGATATACGCAAGAAACAAACCCTGATGTTAACCTATCAAATGCTATAAATATCCTTGATGAAAAAACACAAAGTGAAATAAGACAACAGATAGAAAATTACGTTAAAAACGGGATTGAGAACAGAGAACCGGATATGATAGCATCTACCGAAACTGAGGATTTAATGGAATCTGAAGTAACAACTGCTGGTAGAGGTATATTCTCGTCTTTTATGAAGTCAATAACCGCTCTTGGTGGAAAAGAATCGAAGCCCAATTGGGAGAAATGTCCGAAGGATTATTTAATATTTTACCACTACCAAGATCTAGATGCTCCATCTGTTAAACAAATATTTGAAAGATTTAAATCATTGGTTAAATTTTCAGGAATGATTGATTATGGTAAGAATGAGGTTAGTTTATATTATGGTATTAAGTGCGATGGTACATTTGAATATGGAGTATCATATGATGATACTTTGAGTAAAATGGGTCATTTTAAGTTATCACAGTCAATTGTTAAGTGGATCATTTCAATGGATATATCTTCTGCGTCTTCCTTAAAAAAGGAGTTGGTGAATTTAACATATGCTGATATAGTCACACTTGGTAAAATAAAATCGGATATGGTAGAATTTGACCCAGGATATCATGAGAAAAAATCTTCCCCAACTATTCAAGAGAGAGTTATATCATTTGGATACTATGGTATTGGTAAATGGGATAATGGTAAATTAGACGAGGGTGAATTTATGAATCTTAAAAATAAATTTACCACTTGGTTATTATCAAAGAGATGGGGTAGTAAAGTTTTAATTAATGTTCAACCAAGGTCTTTCTGGTTATATATTCATATAAAATTAAAATAGTATGAGGTCAATAAAAACATATAAGTCATTTATCAACGAAAGTAAAGAGGATTTAGACTTTGAATTCCTTGTTAGTGTCGGTAAGATGAAAGAGGCTATAATTAAAATTGTAGAACTACATGAGAAGCACCACTATAATGATACTAAAATTTCATCCTACGATAAATTTAAACAATCCGTTAGTGATTTAATTGATATGGCTGTTGGTGGGAAACAAGTCATTACTGAGAACTATTTAGCTATGGTTAAAATGTTTGAGAAGGAACTTTATGGTAAACAACTAATATTTACAAGTGAAGAATCTCTGTTTAGTTGCATAGATGATTTAATATTACGATTTAATAATCTCTTGGATAATGAGAATAGAGATGAAGAGGATATTGAGGGATTCAGAGAAGATAGTGAACATTTCTTGGTGAATATGGATGATTCTTGGATATACAAAGATGATGAGGGCGATGAAGACTATGAGGAAGTAAAACCGAAGAGTACGAAGGATATGTCTGCTGAGGAAGCTGAAGAGATGATGAGTAGGTTCAACAAAGTCATGGGTGATATTGAGGATAAACTAAAAGAACCCGATGATGATGTGTGGTCTTCTGAAGAAGAGTTTGAAAAAGATATGTTGGATTATATTGGTAAACCAATGAAAGATTTTGATTATTCTGATAGATTACAAGCTTACAAATATATCGAAAATAAACCTTGGGTTAAATCGGCTTTAGAGGGTGGTAATAAAAGTGATAAAGAATATATACAAAACTTCCTTTCACAGATAAAAGATAATTTTGGAATATGAAGTATCTAAGAAAATACAACGAAAATGAATCATCTTCTGAATTTGATTTAGACTTTGCTATGGCAAAAATAAGGGAACACTTCTCTGAAGATAAAGTAATAAATATGTTTGATAATGAGGTTATGGAGTGGATTGATAGTGATTGGGCAGATGACTATGATAATGAATATGATTGGTATGTTGATCATAATAATGGAGAAGCACAGGATGTCGTAATTGATTCGTTATTAAATTGGTTCAAAAAAGAGTATAATAAAAAACTTAATATAGACCAGCATTGTGATCTACACGATGCTATTAAGGAAGAGTATATGTGTCTAAATTATTAATCAACAATTTCTAATTAATTACTATAATTAGAAAAGAAATTTCAAATGACACAGAGTCAAAATCTTAAGGAAGATGCCCTCAAAAAATGGGCACCTATTCTCGATAGAGTGGGAGTTACTGGTAGTAAAGCTGATTGGATGTCTCAATATATACAATCTGGAATTATGTCAAATACATCAAGTATTCCTACATCAACATCCAATCCATTCGAATCCTCATTATTGCCGATGTCTATGAAAATATCATCACAAACTATTGCTATGGACTTGGTATCCGTTCAACCAATCGGTGGTGTTGGGTCCGAAAGACTTAAAGAAATTGAGAAGGAGGTTAAATCAACTAATCGAGATAGAATAATTGATTCAGTTATTGAAGATAAAGAATATGAGGAAATGAAGGTGGAAGATCATCCTGATTTTAAGAAAGGAATGCCTAGTGGTCAGTTATTTTATCTTGACTATCAATTCAGTGGTTCTACACAGTCCGGATCTAAGAAGAGGAAGTAGAGATTATTATAAATATATAAATAAAAATAATTAAGTAATATGAATTCATTAAAAGAAATGTCAATTAAGGACTACATGGCTAATGTAGATTTTAACGGTGATTGGAGTCTATCCAAAATAAAGGAGGATATGAGAAAATTTTTAGGAGAAGAGCCTGGAATTGATGTAATTTACAAAAAAGATGTAATGGTTAATGAGGTTTCTGGAGAGTCTAAGGAATTTGTGGGTGTTAACAAAGTTCAAGTGATATTTACCGACACTGATGATAAGTTTAAGAAAATAGAATTCATTGTTGGTGATAAAATTTAATAATTATGGAGATTAAATCAACAGTATTAGACTATTTGGGTAAGTTTGAAGGTGGGATTATGGTTCTCATTGCATTGACTTGTGATAATGAGTATTACGAGGGTGTCTTTTTCTATAATGCTGAAAGTATAGTATTTAGTGTTGATGATAGACTAGAGGAAAAGATAGGAACCAAAATCGAACAATGGTCAGGTTATGCTGATCTATTGAAAGATATCCTTAAAAATATTGTTCCCTATACTCAAATGATCTCTCGAATTGATGAAGTTGATTTTTCTCAATATCTTGAGGTTAAAGAACAGTTATCTGGTGAGGAACCAGAAGAGATAGATCCATCTCAAATTATACATGCTACTATGTCATCTATTTAATAAACTATCATGTTATTTTTGATATAATTATTAAAATTAACCATTTATAAATGTTAATAAGTGAGATTGGCGTAAGAGGATTTAAATCATTTGGTAATAATGAGACCATCCTAAAATTAAATACAGAGACCGGAGAGTTAATTCTTTTGGTTGGAAACAATGGAGCTGGTAAAAGCTCATTGCTAGACTCTTTTGATTATGTTCTATACGGAAAATGTCGAGGTAAAAAGAAAAGATGGACAACACTATCTACTCTCCCAAATAGAATCAATGGTGAATTATTAAATAGAATCAAGTTCGTATCAGGTGGTACAGAGATTGAAATAAAGAGAGGTTTATCTCCAAATATTCTTGAGTTATCTGAGAATGGTATTATAAACGAGAGAGCTGGTAAAGTAAACCTTGATGATAAGATTGAAAAATACATCGGTATGGATATCGAGACTTTTAAGTCTTTTATTTCTATGAGTATAAATGACTTCAAGAATTTTATATCACTTTCAAATGAAGAAAAACAACTACTTCTTGATAAGTTATTTAACCTAGAAGTTATAAACCTCTTGAACAACATTCTTAAAGATGTTAATAAGAATAATAAAATTAGAATGGCATCTTTGGATTCTGAGATCAGAACATTAGATGAGTCTATTGAGTCAATTAAAAGATCTATTGAGAAGGCGAAGGAAAGAGAGAAAGAGGAGGCTAGGATTGCTCTTGAGAGAGAAAAAGAAGATATCCAGTCCGAGATTGATAAGTTGGTTGAAGAGATGAACTCTAAAAAGGATGATTATAAATCATTAAAAGAGAAAATTGATAAGATAAAGGATAAAGAAACCGAACTGAATGATGAGATTGATAAGGAGAAAAAACAATATATCAATACTCAGAATGATATTAAAAACGTTCAGAAGGAAATTGACTTATATGATTCTGGTAAATGTCCGACTTGTAAGACTGACTTTGACTCCGATCACTTTGATAGTCTTAGGGCATCATTAGTTGAAAAGAAAACAGGATTTGAATCTATTAAAACCGAAATTGAAGGTAATATAAATCTAGTGAAAGAAAGACAAGTTAAGTTAAAAGTAATGTCTGATAAGACTGTTACTACTTTTAATGATTTAAGCTATCTTCTTAAAAACTACAAATCTCAAATTGATAAATTAACTCAAAAGAAGTCAAGTGAGATAGTTAGTGCAACACCAAGGCCATCAATTAATGTCCAAGAATTTCAAGATACAATTGACGAGCTTACACAAAAGAAATCGGTTGGATCCGATAACTCAACAATTTGTAAAGAGAAGGAGTTATTCTATAAGGAGTTGAATAGAATCTTTGGAGAAGATGGTGTTAAGAAGGCGATAATCGCTGGTATCATTAAACCAATTAATCATTTTATTTCTGAGAATACCAAGAAGATGGGATTGCCATTTGACGTTAAATTAGATGAGACATTTACGGCTGAGATAAGACAGATGGGTTCGATTATTGAACATGACTCTCTTTCAACTGGTGAGACCAAGAAGGTAAATATAGCTATTCTAATTGCTTACTTAAAATTGATTAGAACTAAAAAGCATATCAATATTTTATTCTTAGATGAAGTATTTTCGTCTATCGATATAGAGGGTATAGATTCAATCCTGGCTCTTTTGAAATCATTTGCTAATGATTATAACATTAATATACTCGTTGTTCACCATGCTATCTTAAATCAAGAAATGTTTGATAGAATATTGAAGATAAATAAGGAAATATTTTCCTCAATAGAGGAGGTTGTCTACTAATATGGAGAGCAGTACAGAAATACTACATCTTATTTGTGATATGCTTGAGATAAGGGAGAATAAAACGGTTATGGTGCATAGTCAACGATATGAGGATGCTGCAAAGTTAAGAGACAGTGAGAAAACCTTGGTTACAAAGGTGGGTAAATTGATGACATTATCTGGTATTACTGAGAATTTGGATGGACTCAACTCGCGTGATATTGAGAGTGTCATTGACTCATACCTACAAAATACCTATGGTGTTTCTTGGGATAAGTGTGATCATACCGCCAAAACGCTGAGAAGACAATTGAAATTGGACGAATTATTTAAAGATTAGAAATTATCTACACTCTGGGCAATCTACTCGTCCATCATCACAGTGGTCACATGGGACAGTTTCATCTCCATCACATCTTGGACACGTTACTTGACCATTATCACAATCAGCACAATCTACTCTTTTATTTCCTTTGCATTTTGGACACTCTTTCTCAGTACCATCGTCGTCTGTAACAGTGCCTTCTCCACCACATGTTTCGCACTCGATATCACCATCCCCACCACATGTTTCACATTCAATGGTGCCATCTCCGTCACATCTACCACATGTTCTTGATCCATTACCATTACAGTAGTCACAATCAACATTTCCAGATCCTCCACAATTATCACAGCTAATGTATCCACCATCTGTATCTTCTAATGTAATATCTCCGGTCGATTGTTGGTTATGTATTAGTCCAGTCTTTGGATTATAATATTTTAAAGTATCTAAATATGGATAATTATCGTACCTCTTCACTTTGAGATCTACGTTTAGTTGTAACTGAACTTCTCTTCCATCGGGATCAATCGCTGTGGATTCTGATCCACTCGCGTTACGCTTTTTAGAAAACCATCCATTCTTTTTGGCAAACTGTCTGAATAGTTCAACATCGGAATCTTCATGTGTGTAGATTCTATCCATATAATTTTTACCATCTCTTAGCTTCCAAACTATAGATCTTCCCTTTATTTTGGCTGGATCTTCTGGTGATTTATATATAACAAGACTAATTTTATCCGGATTTTCACAATAGATATCGAAGAAATTTTCATCAACATCCGCCATACAAGACGATCCTAAAGTACCTCTCTCGGTGCCTTTTTCATAGTTATCATATTTATACCAATATGATATTTGATCTCCTTGAATTACTTCAAAATGAGAAAATACATCGTTTATTGAATCTATTGTTGATTTGTATTTATTTACAAATTCCTCGACATCTTTATCAGCAACTTTTACCTTAGCTGCATTTAATATGGCTCTAACTCCTCTACCTACTCTAATTGTTTGTCTACTTATGTTAAAGAAGTTGCCCTCATCTTCACCAGGACCCAGCGTAAGTGCTTCTACGTTTATCGGAATTGGTTTATATTGTGTGTCATCTGGAATAAATACCACAAACTTCTTACCAGATCTTGGTGAAATTGTTTCTTTACCAATGTCACCCATTGATCCAACTGGTGGTTCTGATATATCTTTTCTCTCCAATTCAAGAGCATCCCATATCTGTTGATTTGTACTATCCGAGCTTAAGTACCTACCTGGAGTAGAATATCTCCACTTGTTAGCATTCTTATCCAATATTTCTTTAACTTTCCTATCTGGTGTAAATGATATGGTATCATTACCATCGGTGATATCAAAATAGTTTGATTGTACTGGGTAGTCCCTATTCTCTAGGTCAATGAGAGCATCTGAAACAGATCCGCCAATTTTTCTAAGAACCTTTCTGAATTTTTCAGAGTATTTTATATCAGATTCTAATAAGAATTCAAGATTTTCGTTAATAAAGTCAAAGTATTTTTTTACCATATCGTATATATTAATTTGATTAAACCAAATCGGACATTTTTTATATACTTATATATTAAATGGAAAACCTTATTTTGATAAAATATAACAGAGAAGATCTTGAAAATCTAATAGAGGATGCCTACTATTTGGTTTTATTCGAAAGGTTTAGAGCTAGTGTTATTTTTCCTGGTCCAAAATATATACAGAAGAAATTGGTTGGAACAGTTGAATATTATTCCGAATTGTTGACACATTTTGATAAACAGCAGATATCAATGAGATATAAAGGAATATCTGCTAGAGATCAAGAACACCTTTTCGAGGTTGATCCAACTCAAATAATGAGGAGTAAAAAACTAAACGAATTACTTGGAGAAGATTAAGACATATTTAATAATATCAGATACCACAAGTATCTATGATCCTTTGATTGGGACACAATCATCTTTCTATGATATTGATCAATTTATAGCTCCTGGTGTTGTTACATACAATCCATCAACATTGAGTCCCGAAAATAATGATATGTCATTTTATGTTAATGATTCAAGTCGGATTAGTGACATAATTGATATTTTTATTGATAAGGACTACTTCTATAACAAGAAGAAAGTTATTGTTACTGTTGTTAAATTTTGGGGGAATATCACTCAGGAGTTTTCATTTACTTGGTGTAAATTGATACATCATAAAAATTCTAATTTAGTATTTAAATTTGATGGGATGGTTACTTCTCCAAGGGATAATGATAAGAATAAGTATTGGACCAGAATGATAATTCCTCATATAAGAGATGAGAAATTAAGTAAAATACTTGATATATAAACTATGAAATTTAAAATAGGGGATATTGTTTCACATTCTTATTCATATAACAAATTCTATGTTATAATAGATGATTATAAAAATGGTCAATATGAGGTTGAAGATTGTGATTCTAAGGAAAGAAAAGTTCTTATGGGTAAATATTTCTTAACGAAGTCGGATAGAAGAAATTATGTGATTGATGATCTACTAGATGATAAATCAAACTTTTTATTAAAATAGAGTAAAATGGAGTATGGCAATGATGTTACCTGATATAAGTAAATCGGTTTGGATTGGAAGCGGTGGTGATAGAGTTATCGACACTTCTTTAGTTGATTATGTTGACATACTATTTAATTTAATGGGTATTGATATGACATATGATAGATTTCAGTTAATGTCTGAGGGTGAGAGGAAGCAATTTGTTAGGGATATAAAAATTAAAAGAGTATTAGACTAATATGTTAATAATAAAAATAGATGAGAAAGAGACCATTGAGAAGGCTCTTAAAAAGTATAAGAAAAAGTTTGAAAAGACTAAAGTACTTAAACAACTTCGTGATAGGAAACACTTCAAGAAGAAGTCGATAAAGAATAGAGAAAATCTCAATAAGGCTATTTATGTTCAACAAAAATTCGGATCTGATTAATGGGTTTTAATAAAAGATATATTAGTAAAGATACTGTTATGTTGGAGTTGTCTAATGGTGGTAATTTATCAAAATTACTAAATGCTGATGCTCTAATCATGGATGATTGGAGTTCTAAATTTTTTAAGGAATATAAAAATGACATTAAGTATCGTTCAGATAGACAGAGGATATTGGATGATACATGTTTTAGTTCAAATCATAATGATACATATAAACACGATAATTTTAATAAACTAAAGAATATTTCCAATATTTTGGAAAATCTGTATTTAGACCCACAATGGGTTGATATATTATTGACATTTGATATTCTTAAAATTGATGGTGTTGATAAGTCAGCTGTTGGTAAATATGAAAAGTTGAGAACCATTTGTATAAATAAAATCGAAAAATATTTTGATGGACACTAAAAAGAATTATTATTCAATATTAGAGGTAAATCATGACTCTACTGAGAAGGAAATAAAGAAAGCTTATTATAAACTATCCTTTACTCATCATCCAGATAAACAAGGCGATCCTATTATATTTGCTGAAATTACAGAAGCCTATGATGTTCTTTGTGGTGAGTCTAGAACAGATTATGATCTTAAGAGTCGTTATGGTAAAAACTATAATGAATATTTTGAGTTATTTGATGTAAAGGTTGATTTCTCTTATGATGATGGTAAAGAAAAATTAGAAGCATTTAAAAGAAATTCTATACTGAATATTCAAATAGAGGTAGATGATACATTCAATGGATCGGTTGAATATGAGAGATGGGTAAAGTGTAAGACATGTGATGGGAGTGGTAAAGACCTCTCGTCCAAGATAGTTGTCAAAGATAACGATGGTAATGTACTAAGAACATTTGACTCTGATGATGGTTGTGATTTTTGTGACGGGACAGGTAAGGATTTTCGAGGAGGTCCTTGTTCATTTTGTTCTGGTCAAGGTAAGATTGGATTAACTCCTTGTAAAACCTGTAAGGGTGAGAAAAGAATACTTGGTAAACAGAAACTATCTGGTCTTAAGTTAGAGGGTAAGGAGACAAAGGTAGATGCTATGGGTCACTACTCTAAAGATGAGGCTGGCAAGGCTGGATATGTTCTTCTTATTAAGAAGGATTAGTTTGGTGGATTCAAGTATATTCCGTATATTTGTATATAACCACTAAAACCAATCACTATGTTTAGCTCAAAATTAAAGAATTTCGGAGTACTTAAAATCGACAGAAACATTGTAAAGATGTTTGAGTCACAGTCGCAATATTCTAATCTTAATGTTGGTCAAGAAGTAATCGATGCTCGTTGGGCAGGTGATTGTGTCGTTGTTCAGTTAAAAGATGGTAAATCAAGGCGATACTCCACTCTTAGTCAGTATATAAATCTTTAATTAAAGAGACCAAGTGGTCTCTTTTTTTTTATCCTCCAAATCCTATTTGGATTGTCTCTGTATCATATGTTGGATTCAAGTCTCCTCCTCCAATTCCTATACCAACCCCACTTATTGGAACAAATGATTGTTGAGTTTGAACACTTCCTAATCCAATATTAATATTATCAATAAATGAGAAGTTAGAATTTGTGTAATCTATAAATGGTGCAATTCCCTGCCATGGAACCGAAACACCTTGATAGATATTATCAGCAACGAAGTACTGGAAGAATGGAATCATATCCACTTCATAATATTTTAAATTATCTAATATTATTTTGGATTGGTATGTTCCTCCAAATCCAGCCGGTATTATATTGACATCCGCAGATCCCATGAATCTAATAGACAGAGTTGGCTTATTGAAGAAATACTCATACTTCTTTATACCTGGTGTTTGTAAATGATTTATATTAGCATATATCGGTAAATACGCCATTGGTGTGTAATATGAATATCCAACTCCACCTGATACATATGAATATTTAAATTGATTTATGTTATTAAAATTAAGTGATGGTATGGGTGAGAAGAATCCCATCTCAGTTAGAACATCCGGTACATAGTATGGTGATACTGATATACTTGAATTGGTTCCAATTGAGTATGACTTTATATCCAATTCGACAATAGTATATCTATCGTTCTCTATACTGATATTTGTATTATTTAATATCGATCCACTCATTGTTGAAGATACAACCAATTCTTCTCCTTTTATAGCTCTCTCTGCCGATACATTTGTATTATATTCTGTTTCTTCAACAGTTCTTTCAAACTTAGAATATGTTCCGGAAAATGTCCAACCATAATTGAGAAAGGCATTTAGTCCAACATAACTTGATGATGTTGGTGATGCCATGTTGAATGGCTTCTCGAATTCGGATGCTTTGCCTATACCATCTGAGTATATTTTATACTTGGTTCCTAGTTTATAGTTTCTGGTATTGAATGTATATGAGTCTCTAAATGTTGACTCACTAGATAACACATCATTCGTTGGATATCCATATAGATTATTCTGAGTATATTCTAGTTTTGATTTTGTGTCATAAAGAGATATTGGCTTCCCGATATTTACTGCGCTTGTATTGTAATAATTGACATCTATCCAAGAATTAAATTGAAATACCTCAGTGGAGCTATTATTTGCTTGTGATGAAATTTTTCCAGCAATATTATTATCAGTGAATTTAAAATTCTGTATAAGCCCTTTAGCTGCTCTTGTATTTATAGATGATCCGCCTTCGAGCACTGATGAGCTTCCAAATATCTTATCTGTTATCAATAAGTGATTATCAACTACCGCTACTACGGTCGTTTCTCCATCATATTGTGGATTTATAAGTTTATTATCTTTATTGATGCTTATGATATCGCCTACCACATATCCATGTGGTGTACTGAATGATAATCCTAAGTTACCATTTAGTGTAGATGGAAGTCCTAGAGATAATCCATTTGTGTAATAGCTATCAACGAATCTAAATGATTCGTATATTGAATTAAAGTGACCTCCATCAAATATGCCGTCTATCCATTGAGTATCAAACATTTCGGTTATATCTGGGAATCCTCTAAATAGGCCATAATTCCAAATACCTGTATAATATCCGTTTAGGAATGCTCCACTTAACCAAACATTTTTGGTTACTTTAATTCTGTGGTTGGTTGAATCCCTCTCAATTCTTCTGAATGGAAAAGTTACATCCGTCTCAACGATAATAGATGTATCTGATTTATTTATTATTGTAAAGTATCCTTTTAATAATTTTCTCGTCTCGTTGATATCAATGGCTACAATATTTCCAATAGAGATTCTATTTCCTATTGAGAAATTCGCAACTGATGATGTTGATCCTACTAGTTGTATTCTCCATCTTCTATCTGCGATGGTTCTAAAGGCAACACCAACACTATCAAATGTGTATATTCTGGTATCAACTCTCCACCCGCTATTCCATACTCCGTTTTCCCAAACACCCGCTCTGAATGTACCATTACCAAATTGAGCATTTATTAAATTTAGGTTCGTAGGAATTGATCCTATTGATGATCCATCACCAACAACAAAGCTGAATGTCATTCCGCCTATTGCTGTTCCTAATATTTGTAAAACTGTTGGATTTGAATAAGATCCGCTATTTGTGAATAAAAACTGTTGGTTGTTATTTGGGTGATATCCACCTTCTACCTTAATATTAGTTAAAGCTGCTTGAAATCCACCAACGTTACTTGTTGTTGATCCAACAAAAAATAGGTATTTACCATTTCCTTGTAGACCGTATATTTGATGAGCGATGGCGCTATTTGTTGCTGTGCTCTGTGTTAGAGTATATAGTGTGGTTCTTGCTCCATTTAGTGATGCTGCTGTTTGTATCTTTATATTATTTGGGTCTGATCCAAATGCTCCCGTAAATGTTCGATACTCAAAGGTTAGATTAAAGTATTTATATGTAACCGCCTTCACAATATAGTTTGATGAGATAACACCGGTGGCTAATCCGGTAGCCCCCATTGTTGGGTTTGGCTTGTTTGTCCACCAAAAGGTATCCACTTGCTTATCATATGACCACCCATCATAGTTTACATTTGATAAAGTATTGAATGTTGGTTCGTCTGATTGGATGCCGGGATTAAATCTTTTGTATCCTGAGATTAGCCAATCCACCTCAGTTATTTTTAAATTGGTTATTCTAGGTGATGCTACATTAGTTCCAGATAGAACCCCTTTCGCTAGTAGGTATATTGACTTATTGGTTGTCATGTTTGCATTTGGACTTGAATAAAAGTAATATCTTGATCCTGTTCCAGCATTAACACCTATTATTTTTTCTTGTCTGGTGTCATTATACATAGAACTTCCTGTCCATTGATATGATGCAAGCATATCAATTCCTGTGAAGTTGCCTTTTACTTCAACTTCATATTGGTATGTTTTGTTCTTCTTAAATGTGTAATTGGAGCTCAACTGATACATTAATATACCGTTCTTAGTAGGTTCTACTCCCGGATCTCTTTGTAATCCAGAAACAGTTGCGCTATAAAACCAGTGGAGAGCACTCGCGGTAAACGATGACTTCCAATTACTTGGTGGTATAAATACCACTGGTGGTGGACCTCCTATCGACATTATCTAATATATTTTATTTTCATTAACTATATATAAATTTATTTTCATCCTTATAATGGTGAGAATTCTGGATCAACAGGTGGTGGTGATGGTATTGTCATCAATAGTCCCTCTACTCCAGATGCTGTAACATTTAATATTATTGGTGAGTTTGTTGCTTCTTCTAAGAAGATATTCCAAACGTGACAAGAAGATGTACCTGACCAAGACATACCTCTGAATAAAATTTGCTTTAGATAGTCATCTGTTATTTGACCACTTCCTGCTAGTGTAAATCCGGATCCATACCAGTTACCATTTCTCCAAGTACCATCCTCCCAAAATACATTAAATGCATTCATGTAGTTAGCAACTCCATTTTGCCATATCATACCAACTCCTGTCCCGAGTAAGAATTTACCATCGTTCCATTTTGAAATATAGAAGTCGCTGCTATCCAATGTACCATTCTCCCAATAACAAGTGTTATCATTTAGATTGAATGTTGATTGACTCGATCCATTTCTTTTAACATATGGATTGAAAGAACTTGACTTAAATTTACCTGACGTAAATCTACCATCTAACCAAACAGAATTTACCATCTGACCTGATGTATGACTAAACGTTCCAGTGTTCCAAAGAACATTTTTAATATTGGCTTCTCTAACCACCTTTTTCTCTGTGAACCTTCTCTTAATATCTGTATAGATTTTTCTATCCTTTATGAACTTATCTTTGACATCGGTTACTGTACCGTTTCTCCATAGTCCATGATATTTCTTTTGATAGACCGACATCGTTGCTGGTGACCAATATGGTAACGATGGTGCTGGTCCAGCTGATAATAGGAATGGTTCAATATATTCGAATAGTACTCCGTTATACCAAACTGGGTCGTTTCCTGGGCCATATCCTGCATATGGTACAAATTCAAAGTAATGTGGCATCACGAGTCCTGATTGATTAAATGTGTTTGTGAAGTTGTTTGGACTTGCACAAGTTGTTCCTAATGGTGATATGGCTGAGTACGTAGCACTACCTTCAAAGTTACCGGATGTGAAAACTCCGTTATTCCAGACCCTTCCTTGGAATTTACCACCATTAAACTCACCTGTGTACCAAGTAGAATTCCCTTTTGTGTAAAAATCCTTGTCTACGCTGAAATATTTTGATCCAACTCCAAATTCTCCTTCATTAAATATACCATTTTCCCAAGAATAATCTGTTGAATATGTTGATGTACTCATCGTCCATCCGTATCCGGATGTAAACTTGCCTCCATTGAATGTTCCGTTTTTCCATCTAGCATTTGATGTAAATTCACCACCATTAAATGTCCCATTGTTCCAAATAGCACTTGAGAGTTCTTCAAGATCATATTGATTATACATAACTGATCCAAATACACCAGATTTAAAAATACCATTATTCCAAGTTACTAATCTTGGTGGTGTGGTTGAATATGGTGCAAAATCAGTATTCTTGGCAAATACGCTAGCATTTTCAACAGTACCATTGTCAAATGTTCCGTTATAGAAGTTTGTATCGGTAGTTGATATACCCACATCACCTAATACTCCATTACTAAATGTTCCGTCAAACCAATCAGATAGATAGAATTTACCGTTTTTAAATATTCCATTTTCCCATCCGCTTTTATAGAACTCACCGTTTAAGAATATTCCATCTATCCAAGAATATCTATCATTTAATAAGGATCCATTTGATACATCTCCCGATCTCCAAAATGACTGTATTTTATCATATTGATAACTAGGTGAAAAGTATGATACTCCACCACCAGCATTTGACTTATAGAATATTCCATTAGTGAATACTCCATTTTCCCATCTTGATTCTCTCAATACTCCATTTGAAAATGTTTGTCCTAACCAAGATGAGTTATAAAATATTCCATCATTCCATAAATCATTTCCTTCCGTTATGAAGCTCTGTGCGATCATGCCCGAGTTGATAACATTCCCCTTTTTTCTAAATATCATCTCAGCCATTAATAAACTCTTTATGGATGGAATGCTATTAAAATTAAAATCTCTGTTATTGTATCCTTGATTATATACTACTGAATTGCTTATATATGTTCTTCTGAACATACCAGACTTGATATTTGAATTATTTATTTTTGCTAAATGTAGATAGTTATATCTATTGTTTATCGGATTCCCATTTAAGTTTGTTGAGAAGCTACTTGAAAATGTTAGTCCCGCAATAACTGATGATGTACCGGTGGATACTTCTTCTAAAATAAGAACTCTTGGTGGTAGAATATTTGATACCTTATAAGTGTCGGGTAGTGTTGTTATATTTGATAAAACATCCACCTGATCAATAGAGTTTAGATATACTATACTTCCAACTTTTATCAAATCATCATCAATAGATACCGGAGATGGCATTGATATTGTTAGCTTATTACTACCAATCGATGTTATTGATATATCATATATACCACCAATTGTAGCATTTAGGTTGGGTATGACATTATCATAATTGTGATTAATATAACTGCCGCTGTTCCAATCTGATGTTTCGAATAAACCACTTCTGAAATCAGAATCAATTATATAAGCGTTTGTTGTGTTGATAATTCCGTTAGCTAAACCGACTGTATTTATAATTACATCAACGGATGGCATCTTTTTGGTATTTAATGACGTTGATGATGTTCCTGATATCATATATTCATTTTCCTTAGTGGTATTTAAATTTACTGTGTATTCATATACGTTCTTAGTAGCTCCTGGTCCAGGGGTAACAACATCATCATGATATTGATAGTCGTTTAATATAAATTTCTTATCAAATAGATTTAGGATAGCATTATCACTCACCAAGATACCATTTATATAAAATTGATCTTTGTGTTTTAATCGGTTATAGTTCTCCTCGGATATATAAAACTTATAGATTGTATATTGAGCAAATGGATTGGATGGATCTATATTAACAATCCATTCATCATAATCCAGAACTTTTATTATATTGTCGCTATTAAATTTGGAACCATAAAATAGTGAGTCGGTGAAGTGTGAGTTTATCGACTTCGATCTGATGATTTTGGAATTATTTAATCTAGAATTTTTTATTTCTGATGTTTTAACATCAGCACTTTCAAATGTACAATTGTTAAACTCACCGCCCAATATACTAACATTTAGTGGTGATGTCCATGACCTTATATAACTCTCAACTGATGAGAATGTTGCGGATTGTGTACCTAATAAAGTACCATAGAAATTACCATTTGATATAATAGTTGTATTTATTTCAGAATCAACAATATAGTTATATCCGAATCCTCTATTATTTGATGGATTTATTTTCTGATAAGGTAGTCCAAATTCATCAATACCAGAAAAGTAACTTTGGTTAGAAGTAAATATAGAATTTATACTACCCTTGTCCCATAGTGTGTTGAGAATGGTTCCGATGTTCCAAGTGGATTGAATCCCCTCCCACTTTATTTTCTTGTCTTGTCTACCAAATAAACCAGAGTTCCATGTCCCTTTAAAGTTACCATCTCTAAAATTAGCCTTTGATATAAATGGTCTAAAATATGTTACATCAACAACCCATTCGTTGTTTTCGTACTTATATACAAATCCCTCTTTAAATTCTTTACCACCATAGGTAAAAGAGGCATTCATTATTTTTATTTTTTGATTAGTCTCATTTGATGTATATGTGGATAAAAATGTCGAAAAATTGGTAGTAAAATCACTTGTTACATTTGTCCAACTTCCTGTTCCTCCTTTAATAAAAAATCCAGGAGATCCTGATAATCCAGTATTCTCTCCAAATCCTGAGAATCCAGCATAATTACTATTTGTGAATATTACATTATTTTGATAGATATTAAATTTACTATCCAATGTACCACCGTATTGTGGTGTTGCCAATGGTTGGTATTCAGTTGTTATCATTCTATTGACATATCTGAATTCCGAATTATCCCTTACAGGATAAACCCTAATAAAGTTATCAAGAATTTCGTCATTCCAAGGCAATACCCCAGTGAAGTCTAGATCTAGAGTTATCTTACATTTATCAACTTCGATAACTTTGTACCCATCTCTGCCTTTCCTATATTTATCTGACTTAATTAAAAGATCACTATCATAATTACCATTGATTATAAATACTCTTTCTCCGGCCTTAAGATTGGAATCAACCTCTGTGTAGATTACGGTTTTTATATATCCCTTAACTTCAACCGGTTCTACCCAATTAATAATTCTTGGACTGAATGGTTTATTAGCATTATTTGTACTAATGTCCAGAGGATTTATTGAAACTAATTTAGCCATTATCTATGATATAACTCTTTAGAACTATATATAAATTTAATTATGGCATCTAACTTATCTTAATTTGTTAATTTACATTATTATCCGTATATTTGTATATTAAACCACTAAAATTAATTATTATGAGTTACGCTGTACAACACAACTTACCGATATTTCCTAAGAATCAAGTTATTTCATATAACGGAAAATTTTACATAAATGCTATACTTGGACACGAAACATATCTTGGTGTGATGAATACAAGTCCTCGTAAGGATTATTTCGCGGTTATAAATTCCTACAATGGAAAAGATGGGTATTTTAAGATTGGTCGACTTGATTTGGTGGATGTGACTAAGAAGATTAAGAAAGATTCAATTCTAATTGAGGTTATCCCAAATATATATGGTGGTATTATTGATTTTACAGAATATATTCCGAAAATGAAATCTGGATATCTTGCATTCCGCGCAGAAGACGTTAGGATGACATTTTTTGAATGGGTTGCGTCGATGAACTAAAAATTAAATATGAATAAAAAGAAAATATTAATATTCACTGGTGCTGGAGTTTCAGCAGAGAGTGGGATAAAAACATTCAGAGACTCACAAAATGGTCTCTGGTATAACTTTGATGTAAATGAAGTAGCATCAATCGATGGATGGAAAAAGGATAGAGCTAAGGTTCTTGATTTCTATAATAAAAGAAGGAGTGAAATGAAGTCTGTTGAGCCAAATAAAGCTCACCAGATTATCGCTGCTTTGGAGAAACACTTTGATGTGACAGTAGTTACTCAGAATGTTGATAATCTTCATGAAAGAGCTGGGTCAACTGATATAGTTCACTTACATGGTGAATTGAGTAAAGTTAGATCTACGTTTAATGATGAGCTGATACAAGATTGGGATGGTGATGTTAATATTGGGGACAAGTGCATTAAGGGTTCTCAATTAAGACCTCATATCGTTTGGTTTGGGGAAATGTTGAATACTTCCGATTTACATTATGCGAAGGTAAAGGCTACCGAAGCTGATATTTGTGTCGTGGTTGGTACGTCAATGCAAGTATCTCCCGCAAACACTATTCCTTTCTTAACAAAAGAAGATGCTCTGATATACTATGTTGATCCAAGTGAGGTTGACTTTCGTGTTTCTGATTACAGAAAGGCATTTTTCTACCATTTTAATGAACCCGCATCAACTGGTATGCAAAGGGTATATGATGATTTAATGAATATATTTATTAACAAAGAATAATATGGATACAAATAAACAAATGTTGTTAGAGTCGGAGATATCCGATTTTATCAGAAGTGATAATGGTTGTAGTACTCACTTTGAATACAATAAATTAGCGATTGATAACTCTCTTAAATCAATTAGAGTAACAACTTTTAACCCCAAAAAACAGGAGTCATTTCTCTTAATTGAGATATCTTGTTCTGATCCTGTTGATGGTTTGATACAGGTAAATAACTGGATCAAAACACATAATATATCAAACCAAGAGTACTCACATACTGTTTTGTGGTCGAAGAGAGGTGACCCCCAGACTTATAAATCCTACTTTTACGCGGTTAATGCTAGAAAGGCTTTGGATAAGTTCTTCTATGATAAGAGTGAGTCTGAATATAATATCCTTGAGGTTAGAATTAATCCCATTGCGTAATGACTCAAAAGTATTTCTACGCATATGAAGATGCTCAAAAGTGGCTGAATTGGGTTTCTTGGAAGAAAGATAATGTCATGATTATCAAAGTTGGTGATAAATACCTCGCTAGCTTTGATCCAGCTCTTGAATATTTTGAAACCACTTTAGAGACAAAGGCTCGGGAGCGGGATGAGAAGATTGACTTAGTTCTTGGAATATGATACATCCCTGGATATCCGCATTATTAATTGTGTTGTTTGGTGTGGTGTTTATATTAATAGTCATGTCGACAACAACTATGTTTATAATTGGTCCAAAAAAATATTTTATACAGATAAGATCTCTAATAGGATTTAAAGTGCATAAATCCTTTTATAAAAAATATAATTTTCCTGTATCATCTGCATCTGGTCATATTAATATGAAAATTTCCGATACCTATTACTTTTTTGTGAATATTAAAAGTGATAATCGAGTAGTGATATTTAAATCACTTGAAAAATATTCATCATATCCCACTATACACTATATCAATAAAATTGATAATGATTGGAAGTTCTATGAATTTAAAATGTCCTATTCAAGTGCTTGTGCTTTCACTCATATACTAAAAAGTTTAGTTTCTAAAAAAATGGAGAAGTCTATGGAGAGTGCTACTTTAATGGAGGATGGTGAGATTGATAGCTTTATAAATACTCAATTAGTTCAAATGATTAGGGACAAAAGACTTAATACTTTATTAAAATGAAAATGATACTATCGAAAGCCAGACAAACCGGAAAGAGTCACCTTATAACTATGAATCTTCTAAAACATCAGATGTTTATAATGAGAATTTCTAGAAGAAAAGAAAAAATTAAAAAAATACTTTCAAATGAAAATTAGAATATTACCCAATCAACTCCCAAGTCAGGGAAGATACTATCGTTCAAATAAATATTTTGATGTTGTAGTCCTTGATCATTGTGATATCCTTAGTGAGAAAATAACAAAGGATGGGCAAGCAAATTTGGCAAATTTACTTAATAGTATGCAGTCTCGAGTTAAAGCCCTTAGAAGAATGGTTAAAATAAAAAAGATATTAGTTTAATTAATATATACTCTAACTAAAAAGAAATAAATTTATGGATTTACAAGAACTTCTTAACAAGTGGAATATCAAATGTGATATTAATACTGTTTTATCTATGTGGAACGAAAGTCATAGACACTATCATAGCTTAGATCATCTTAACGACCTAATTAATCAGATTAATGAGGGTAAATCCAGCTTCTCCGAAAAAGAATATGAGAAGTTATTAATTGCTTCTATTTTTCATGATATCGTTTATGATCCAATGAAAAGTGATAATGAAGAGAAGAGTGCTGAGTTTTTAATGAATTGTGCTCTAGAAAAGGATAGCTCTGATATTCTTGATATTAAACAAATGATCCTTGATACCAAAACACACAAGGCTAACACAAAACTATCCGAGTCCTTTAATCACTATGATATGAATATTGTTGAGAGAGATTTCAACTCTTTGTTAGAATGGGAACATGGTATTTATGAAGAATTTAAAGGACATGGTAAAGAAGCCTATAAATCAGGTAGATTGAAGTTTCTCGAATCTCTACTTGATAAGTATGTTGATAATACTGATAATTTATTGAAGCTAATCGACTGGATTAAAACAAACTACTAAAAACAAAAACCACTCAAATGAGTGGTTTTATTTATTTAAATCTATTAAACTTTTTAACTACAAATCCTTCTTGAACAGGTTCTTTCTGTTGTAGTGTTGATTCATGTTTACTGATGATATCAATAATATCCTTTCTCTTATTTGCCTCATCTATGAAGGATTGATATGTAGTGACTAACTCTTTGTTAAATATAACTCCATTAAATGCTTCGACTAGATTTTGCTCACCCTTTTCTATCTCACCATCTAGTGTTTCTACTTTAGACATATGATCCACTTTCTCGTTTTTCTCCCATTGTCCAGTATTTATATTGAATAATAATGGATCTGATATAGTGAAGGTTGGGTTTTCTAAAGAAGTGTCAAACTTATAGTTAAATTTTATAACAGCACTTGACCAAATTCTACCATGTTCCTTCACTCCCTCTTTTTCCTCCTTATCAATCATTGGTATGATATTGACAACTTTTTTATTTTTTAACTCTTCGTCTACTAGGATGAGCTTACCATTTTCATTTTTTAGTTTCCCCTTATTCTCGTCTTTGTTAACAAGAAATGATATAGGGTGACTATTTTCTTCGTGTGTTAGATCAGCTCCTCCAGTATATTGGAAGCAATACGCAAAACCCTCTGTCGTGATATTGTTTTTCTTTAACATCTCTTCTACTATTTTGCCTTTTTCTGACTTACCTTTTAATGCGTTTTCTAATCGACCCAGGAAATTCTCATTAAATTTTTTAACATATTTCATAAATAAATATTTTATTTTTGGTATTTTAGTATATATTAAATCAATAATTCATTATTAGGTGTTCGGTTCCCATTATTGTTTTCTTTGACTCAAATCTACAATTTGGATAGAGGTCCTCTAATCCATCAAACCAATAATAACTTAGTGCAAATTTACCTTTTATTCCATTGAGAGTATCTGATAACTCGTTGTGGCTATTTTCTGTGAAGTTATGATTAATGTAGTACTTTTCCCTACCATAGTATGGTGGGTCTATGTAGAAGAATGTGTCTTCTGAATCATATTGATTTATAACCTCTTTGTAGTCTAAGTTAAGAATATTGGATATTCTATCAATATGATATTTATATGCTTTGTATTTAAGTTTGAATATTTCGAATTCACTATCACCCTTATATAATTCTTTACCGACTTCATATGGGGATCCACAACACAAGACTATCAACCAATTGAGTGATATGTCTTTCTCATTTCCGTTGTCTATTAATTTATGTAAGGATGATTTATATACATCTCTGTTAACTGATGTGGATCTAACCAATTCGATAAATTCTGGATCCTTGAGACTATTAAATAATAGATAATTTAACCTATTCACATCATTGTAAACAAATTTAATGTCCTTAAACTTGGTCTGGTCTAGTGAAAAGAAAACGCCGTACATGCCACCAAACGGCTCGACATATGTAGAGATGTTTGGTGGCATGTACGGCGTTATAAAATCAGCGAATCTTGTCTTTTCGCCCAAATATGGTATCAACATTACCTATATATTATATAGGTGCCTCCAAATTACTTCTTAGAAGACTTCTTTACTTCCTTGTGAAGTTTTTTGAACATTTCCTTAACTTCACTGAACTTCATCTTACCATTAATTGCGGCTGTATATGCTGCTCCAATTTTTGATAACTCAGAGGTTACATTTACGTTAGATTTAGCTTCTGTTTTTACAGGAGACTTCACAGGAGCCTTTTTTACTTCTGATTTTACCTCTGATTTTGGTGCGGCTTTTGTTTCTACTTTTGTTGTAGTTACTTTTTTAACCACTGGTTTTTTAGTTGTTGTTTTCATATATTTTTATTATTTACTTTTTGTGAATTCTTTTTTATCATTAGAAATGTAAAACTTGTCGAAGTTGTAATACTTTTCGTAGACGTCCTTAATATCCTTTAATTTAACGGTGTCAAGAATATCATATACCGACCAACCTTCTGGATTAATCCATTGGTTAACATTCTTGTATCTTAAAATTTCATCTTTCTGCATTCTTACTTTGTAGTAGTCTTTAACAAGATCAAATCTGTCCTTTGTTAGGTATTTATCTGGGTTTGAAATAACGTCTTTAACACACTCAATCACTTTATCAGAATTCTTATTAGAAGTCTGTGTCGATATTGTGTTGATTCCTTGTTTGTTCATTCTGGATTGGTAACAATTAACAAAATATACAAGTCCTCTTTTTTCACGAATCTCTTGATATAAAGGAGACATTAGTCCTAATGACAACATCGCATTGATGAAATGTACCTGAGCAAAGTCTTCTTCTATTAGTGGTGATAGAATTGCTATTGAACTTTTATCCTTAAAACCACCCATGTTTCCTAACTCTAAATCAACCTTGTGATTTCCGAATTCCATTCTTTTATCGATTTTTCTCTCTGCGAAATCAATCTTATTATTTTTATATTTCTTGTTTTTTGAAACATTTATAATTTTTGAAGGATTTGCGTATTGTGTCTCGAAATAGTTAAGACAATCCATATATTTTAGATTTTCTAAATCACTTCTAAGTCCAATAGGATCATAATCCTTAAATAATTTTCTAGATAGATTTAACATATGAGCTTGTGATTGGTCATTAAAACAATCCATATACTCTTCTAAAACGATGTTTCTTTCGTTTTCGAATTGTTCTTTTGTCACATTAAACTGGCCAAGTAAGTTCATAAACTCACCCTTCCACTTGTTTACCTTTTCATCAAGTCCTTGTACATAGAACACAATCTCATTTCCTGAGGTATATGCATTCCAATCGATACCATCCTTATCAAAGTCTTCTTGTAGGTGGTCAAAGTTTTTACACATTAAGTGCTCCATTAGATGGGATATTCCAAAAATTCCAGGTTTTTCAAGATTTGTAGATCCTTCATAAACGACATAAAATCCTGATAAGTCTGTTTCTGATTTTAAATTTGTAATCATATTTTTGCGGTATTATTAGTTTAAGGTTATATCCAGTTTGGGTGTTTAAGTTTAATTTTGTTTTTCAATTAATTGTCCGTATATTTGTTTTTAGATGGTATTAGACATATATACAGATGCTGGGATTCACACCCGTTCCAAATCGATTCAGATAGCAGCTATAGCTGTTGATGAGAAGGAGAATGTTTATCATTTTGTTGAAAAGACCTCAGCCGATCAGATTAAGAATTTATGGAACGAATTTAACTCAGTTAGTTTCAGAGCTGACTCTACTATGGGTGAAATGTATGCTATCTATAAAACCTTTACCGAATTACACAAACTAAATGTCTCTATAAGTGAAGTTAATATTTATACAGACTCTTTAAATTCATTTAACTTTATCAATGAAGTCAATAAGGACATTCTAACTAATCCCGATTCAGTTACCGGGTATATATCAAATGCTAAGACAATAGTTCCTAGATGTCGTTTAACCAAAATGATCAATAATCATATTAAAAAGTTTAAGAAAGAGTTGGAATCAAAAAATATCAAGGTTAATATAAGATGGATTAAGGGACATGGTCCTTGTTATTTCAATTTAGCTGTTGATAAATTATGTAAGCCTAGAACCAAACAAGTAAATAATCTACAAGAAATTAAGGATTAATTCTCTTACCACAATCACTACAAATAAAAACCCCGTTTTTGAATTCTATATCACAAGAGATACACTCTTCTTCAACTTCACTTTTGAATGAGACTAGGGTATCTTTTATTTCTTTTCTTACTTCCTCAACGAAGTAATCGTCAAAATAATAACCAATGTCGCTATCATTGTAGACATTGTTGGATAGAGATTTGTTTTCCATATTGTGTGTTATTTTTTTAATTATTAATACTTTTATCTGTATTGTACTCTATTAGCTTTTCAAATCCAGCATCGATTAGGAAAGGTATATAAATTTCCTTTATAATGGGAATAAGTTCTGAGTAAGTTAGTCCCTCGTATTCCACGCCGGGATTTTTTTCCTCAACTTCAAGATGTTCTTCATCATCAAAGTATATAAAGACATCGTAATTATTTACTTGATTTATTTTTATACCAAATCCTACTGTTATTCTATCATTTGTAGCAACGAATGCCCAATATCCATCTTCTTCATCATCATGACTTACGTAAATTCTAACCCCATCTATGACCAGGTCTTTTTCGTCTTTTACTGTCTGTTCAAATGCTGTGAAGAATGGGTAATGATAACTTGATAACTTATGAATGAATTTGGCAATTCCTTCGTCCTTAAAGTTATAATCGAGTGTCTTACCTAGGTTACTAAAGTTTCCGGACAGGTAGTCTATTTCATGAGTTGATTTAATATCTTCTGTATCAAAAAGCTCGAAAAATCGTTTAATCTTCATAGTAAATTTGGTTTTTTGAATTATATGTTATATATTTGTATTTCAAAGTGTAAATAATGATTAAAGTAGGATTAACAGGTAATAGATATTCAGGTAAAGACCGAGTTGCTAAGTTGTTTGAACATATTAGTATTCCCGTTTTTAATGCTGACGTTATTTTAAAATTTATTTTACAATATAACCTTGACATCGATAAGCAAATCAAGGTTCAATTGGGTTCATCAATATTTGACCTTTCTGGTCATTTAGATCCACAAAAATTCAATACAACGGAAAAATTCAATAGACTTATGGATATTGTAGAGCCCGAATTATTCAAAGCTTATGAGAAATTTCAACTTAAGCATCCGGAGAGTATTTATTGTATATTCCACTCGTCTATTCTTTTTGAAAGAGATTGGAATAAGAAAATGGACTATACTATTACTACTTTTTCTCCAAAGAAAGATAGAATTCAGAGAGCTAATTCGGTAGAGCCTGTTCTTCTAACTTCTGTTATTTATGATTTAATGTCAAAGGAAATTGAAGATTTAGAGAAGAATAAACTATCAACATATATCGTTCATAATTACGAAGGTACGATTGATATCACTAAACAAATTGATGGTATTGATCAACAAATAATTGATAGATATTTGAAAGATGAACAGACAGTTAAGATAAATGAAACTATCAAATCTGTTAATGAGATTACCAAGTCAGAAGATATTAGAACAAGGTACCACGGAAAAGCACCACTAAATGTATACCCTCTATAATGAGTTTTATTTTATTTATAATAGGCGCATTATTTGGAATTTCTGCGTATATTTATATACCTAAGTTGGTACTTTTTATTTTTGAAAAAATCAAAAAGGAATACGAAGTTACGTTTACTTTAATGTACTTTTATCACCCAACAGAGACTTCAAAAAAGGGAGAGTACATCAGAATGAAACCTATTACAATTCATATACTTGCTAACGATGAAGAAGAGGCGAGTGAATTTGTTAAGGATGTGATACATGATAATATCAAAATTGAAATTGACTCAATAGAGGAAAGGATATGATAACTTTTAATAAAATAAGAATAACACAAACTCGAAAAGAGGATCATAGACTGGCTTTTGTTAAGGAGTTAAAAGATGTCACTGGATTTGGTCTTAAAGAGGCCAAAGATGAATCTGATAAATTACAGAGAGGATTTGATGCAACTAAAGAACCATTCTCTATTGAGATAGACTTGGCTAAATCAAATCCTGGTTGGGTTAAGTCACAGTTAAGAGATTTTGCAATTTCAATAAATGAAAAATGCACTGGTGGATATTCTGTAAATGGTGGAACTGAATGGGAGAGAGAAGTGAAGTTATTATCACTTGGGTTAGGTAGTGATGATGAGTATGTCAGATTTATTTCCGAATTTATAATGACAAGACCATCATCAGTAATTGAGAAGTTCATATCAGAACAATTATCCGTAATGGATAGAACAAAACTTGAAGAAACATTTAATAAACTAATAGAAGAATAATATGGCAAACGCTTGGATACATTCTAAATCGTCCGCTCGTAGGTTCGGTGGAACTCCTGAGGATTATTTAACACTCCATATTAAAATGGATTGTTCTAAAGCTTATGTGGCTGATAATAGACACAGAGCACTTACACACACAAATTTTTGGATACACGAAGTAATGATACCTATTTTTGGATACATCATTAAAAATTCCGAGGGTAAGGATGTTAGTGTAAAAGATGTTTGTGAACAACACGTACTCGAAGATTTCGGTATGAAGTTTATTCCCACTGCTCAGGACTACCTCGAAAATATGACATTTGAGGATTGGATGCAGAATGGTATCAAAGGATGTCCATCATCATTTAGATTAATTAAAGAGAAGGGTAATATTAAAGTAAACGCTGATTAAGTATGAATGTTATTGCTATAAAAGAATCAAAGAAGATTGTTAAAGGTGTTAAGTATGAGATTGAATTTCTACGAAATTCAATAAGGTCTACTACTAGAAACAATGGAAAGATTGTTAAAGGAATAGTTCGAATTAAGGGAATTGGTGATTATGTTGTTACTAATTTTACTGATTTGAATGGAAACCCATTGCCAAAAGAAGATTGGAAATCATCTGTTGAGAGTGAGAAGAGGTTGGAGTTTGGAGATTTGAAGATCAATGACATACTTATTTGTCGAAGAGACGACTATGCGACACTTGTAAAAGATTCTATGTATCGAATTGTTGATATCAGAGAACGGAAAATAAAATTTGAGGGATGTAGTAGATACTTCAAATTCTCATCTTGGAGATTTAGTAGAGTTCCCCTTGGTCAAGTTAGGTCACTACAATTATCATCTGTCTTGGATGGAGTTGATCAATCATACTCAGTAGATATTGATAGTAGGAAAATTGATATCATCAGTGATAAAAACCCAGTTCTGATTAAAGCTCTCGCGAAGTCTATTCTTGACGAATATAGACATGAGCTTGATATTATTGATTGGACTTGTAGAAGGGGGTCCAAACTCAAAATAAACCGAGACGATTATAAGAAATTACTAAAGATGTCTCTAAGTGAAATCTTGAAGATGGTTGAAACAAAATAAAAACGAAACATATAAATAAATCTATAATGGAATTAATGAAAGAAAAATTAGCAGCTCTTGATGAGAAGAATAAGGAAATTGCTAAGCTCAAAAAAAGTCTTCTTGAAGAATCTGGTAAATTTTTTGATGAATTTAGAAAAGACATCTTTAAGTCTTATCCTGAAATTACATCGTTCTCTTGGACACAATACACACCATACTTTAATGACGGTGATAGTTGTACTTTTAGTGCGAATACTGATTATATTACCGTGAATGGTGATAGTATTGATGATTGTAAGTGGTATAACGAGAATAACGTTACAAACTGGGGTACATATGATCGTAATCTGAAGCAATATATTGGTAAGGTTGAAGTTCCTAATCCAAATTTTGATAAAAGAAAGGCGGAAGCTACTGAAATTATCCTGGATTTCCTATCTAAATTTGATAGTGATTTTTATGAGAGTAGATTTGGAGACCACGTTTCAATTACAGTTACCGCAGATGGGATTGAAACCGACGAATACGAACACGAATAAGAATATAAATATAAAGGAGGAACCCGAAAATCCTAAATAGAGTAGGGAAACAAATAAAACAAAAAACAAATGATTAATTTATTAGCGAGTTATTGGTGGATTGGTGCAGTCGTAATGGCACTACTACTTTACAAAGTAATTTTACGAGTATTTTTCGGACTGGTTATTGTCCCTGAAGACAAGATTGGTTTAGTAACAAAGAAGTTCGTGCTTTTCGGAGCTAACAAAGAACTTGGTGGTGGTCGTATCATCGCAACAAATGGTGAAGCAGGTCTTCAAGCAAAGACGCTTGGTGCAGGTCTACATTGGTTTATGTGGGTTTGGCAGTACAGTGTTGATATGCAAGGATTCATTGTTATCCCAGAGGGTCATATTGGATTGATTTCGTCTAAAGACGGCTCTGTTCCTCAAACAGGTCGTATCTTAGGTCGTACAGTTGAATGTGAAAACTTCCAAGACGCTGAGGCGTTCCTTAAAAATGGTGGACAAAAGGGTCGTCAATCATCCTTTATCCCAAATGGTAGTTACAAGATTAATACACACTTATTCGAAGTATCTACTGTAAAACAAGCTATCATCCAAGAGAGTATGGTTGGTATCGTAACAACTCTCGATGGTGAGCCATTAGAACAAGGTCAGATTGCTGGTAAGAATGTTATAGGCCACAACAACTTCCAAGATTTTGATAAATTCCTTGAATTAGGTGGTAATCGTGGATTACAACAACAAACAGTACTTGCTGGTACTTACAACCTAAACCCTTGGGCTGTTAGTATCGAAGAAGTAGCTATGACTGAAATTCAAATTGGTCACGTTGGTGTAATTATTTCCTTCGTAGGTGCTGAAGGAGTGGACGTAACCGGAGATGGTTTCAAACATGGTAACCTTGTAGGTGATGGTCAAAAAGGTGTATTGGCTAAACCACTTGAGCCAGGTAAGTACGCAATCAATAAATATACTACCCGTATAGAGATTGTTCCTACTACCAATTTAGTTCTTAACTGGGCATCGGCTCGTACAGAGTCACACAACCTTGATGCTAAATTAAGTACAATCACAGTTCGTTCTAGAGATGGTTTCCCATTCAATCTAGATGTGTCTCAAATCATTCACATTCCGATGAATGAAGCTCCTAAAGTAATCGCTCGTTTCGGTAATATGAATAATCTTGTTTCTCAAGTACTTGAGCCAACAATTGGTAACTATTTCCGTAACTCGGCACAAGACTCTGATGTTATCGCTTTCTTAACCACCCGTAAAGAGCGTCAACAATCAGCTAAGTCTCATATCGAAGAGGTTCTTAATGAGTATAACGTAAAAGCGGTTGATACGTTAATTGGTGACATCACACCACCAGAGTCGTTGATGAAAACATTAACTGACCGTAAGATAGCACAAGAGCAAGAGGTTACTTTCGAAACACAAAAGAAAGCAGCTATCTCTCGTCAAACTTATGAGAAAGAAACAGCAATCGCTGACATGCAGGCAGAAGTTGTAAAGGCTGACCAAGGAGTTCAAATCTCTGAAAGACACGCTGATGCAGCTGTTAAGAAAGCCACTGGTGAGGCTCGTTCGGTGAAAATTGAAGCAGAAGCAGCCGCTGAATCAACCAAGATGAGAGCAGCCGCGGATGCTACTAAGACAAAGCTTATGGGTGAGGCCGAAGCGAATGTTACACTTGTTAAGGGTCAAGCAACTGCTGAAGCTTACAAGTTAGCTGTAGATGCAATGGGTAAAGAAAACTTTACTACATTCAAAGTTACTGAAGAAATTGGTAAGAGTGGTATCAAATTAATGCCGGACTTACTTATCACTGGAGGTAGTGGAAGTGGTAATGGCGTTGAGGGTTTAATGGGACTACAAATGTTAGAAATGATTGGTAAGAAGGTTAAAACCAATTCTGATAACCAAGTAGTTGATGTTACTGCCGAAGATGTAACAAAAGGCAAGAAGAAGTAATTAATCTTCTTTAAGATAGTAAACCCCCTAAGTTGGTCACTTAGGGGTTTTCTTTTGTCAATAATTTTCCGTATATTTGTATAATGAAGTATAATCTAAAGATAACAAGTAAACAAAGCTGGATAATTCAGTGTCATATCTTGGACCTCTGTAATTTTATGCTTTCATATGATAAATCTTTTGAAGACATTAAAAAGAGAACTAATAACTTCAAGTCCTGGGATGAATATGATGTTTTAAGAGCAGGTATTTACTTCAAAGAAAAAAGAATTAGTAGATCCTACATACAATATGTTGGGTTGACTAAGGAAGAATTGGACTTCATAGGACACGAAATAGACTATTGGGTTTTTAGTGGGTTTGATAGAGAACCAAAAGAAAGACAAATGGCTAAAAGAATACTTGATAATATTAAGAATATTAATGACACTCAATACCAAAGAAATTTAATATTGGAGGATATACTGAAATGAAAGCAAAAACTAAAATAACAAAAGAGGATCTAATGGATATGCAAAAGTCTGCTCATCGCAAAGCGTTGATTGAGGCTGGGTTATACAATATTCATAAGAATAGAACTTTCAAAACTAAGAAAGACTACACAAGAAAGACCAAACATAAATCTTTAATAGATAATTAATATATACACTATGTATTCAAAAATATACGACTTTTGTAAAGTTAGAAATACCGGAAGCGTCTTCGAAAACGATCCAAATGAGCCTACTCCAAGAGTTAAATTCTTAACTGATTTACTTGAGTCAGAGGGGATCGAATATGAGTTAGATAAATCTCTACATAGAGAAAAATCAACAATCTATAATATAATCCTGAAAGGAACATCAAATAGAATGATAGTTGCTCACCACGACATCAACAATCCAAATATTGATAATGCCAATGATAATTCCTGTTCAGTTATTAATGCTATTATGATTAAGAAGTTAATGCCTTCTATTAACGTAGTATTACTTGATGGTGAAGAGTTTGGTGGATTTGGTTCACAGAGAGTATCTGATCAAATAAATGAAGGTTATTTCGGTGATATTGAGTGGGTTCTTAATCTAGAATTAACTGGTAAGGGTGGTAAAAACTTCTTTATTGGTAATTACCCAGGTAAACTATATGACCATATTAAGTCATTGTTCGACTGTCCAATAGTACAAACTCCTTTTAATGATTCTGTGATATTTAGAAAAAACAAGATAGACTCTTGTGTTATAAATCCGTTACCTCCATTAACTGAAGGTAAAACATCAAGTGTTAAGTATGGTGAGGATTACTTAGACTATGAGATGTTATTCAATTGCCATTCTTCTCGAGATACTATTGCAACAATAGACCCTAAAGACATGCAGGAGTTTGTTGAACAAGTTGTGATGAAGATATTAGCTTAAACAGCTTTACCGTAATCCCTTTTGCCAATTTTGATAATTTCGCCAGGATTAACTATATAGTCCATACTTACTTTAGTAACATTTCCATCTTCGTCAACAATACCCACTGCATTTGAGGTAACTAGTCTTCTGGCTTCTGATTTAGATCCACCTTTAACAGATATGATGAAATCAATAATATTTGTAGCTTTAATTTCCTTAATACCCTCTGGTAGTTTTTTTGATTGGAATTGTGTCTCAAATGATTCCCTTTCTTTAATACCTGCTTCAGCTCCCCAAATTTCCTCGGTGATTTTCTGAGCGAGTTTCTTCTTCTTTGTCATAGGATGTTCTTTGATGTCCCACTCAGGTGCGTCAAAGAATATAGGATACCACTGATACATAACAGCGTCTGAAATGGACATTGCTTTACCAAAAACATCTTTTGGTGTATCGTTGATCCAGATACAATTATTATAAGATTTGGACATTTTTCTACCGTCAATACCATTGATGATTGGTGCCATAATACAAACTTCTGGTTTCTGTCCAAATATTTCTTGGGTTTGTCTTGTCGTGTGGAAGTTAAACATCTGGTCACTACCACCTACTTCAATATCTGATTTTAATTCTACTGAATCCAATCCTTGTAAGATAGGTACTATTAGCTCGTGCATACCGATTGAGTTATTACTTGATATTCTCTTTTGGAAAGCATCTCTTGATAGTAAGTTTCCAACTGTGAACTTGGATAGAATTCCCATAACCTTTGGGAGAGTATAGTTGTCAAACCATTCGTGGTTTCTATGAACTGTTATATCATCACCAACAATTCTTTTTACTTGACTAAGTAATGCCTCAGCATTGGCCTTTGTTTGTTCTGCTGCCAAAACGGGTCTCATTGTGTCTTTACCAGATGGGTCCCCCATTTGAGCTGTGAATGTTCCTAAAATAATATCAACTTGACACCCTTGTTCTTTTAGTCTTCTGACCATCCTTAGTGGTATTAAGTGTCCCAAGTGCATTTTATCCCCAGTTGGATCAATACCAAATTTAACTTTTCCTCTGAGTGATTTAATATCTGTGTCTGGTGGAATTGTTTGAAATGTTGAGGTGTTTGATTCAGTGTCATCGCTCTCGACTAACAATCTGAACATACCAAATGATTTATTAATGTGTCCCATATTATTTCATTTTTATTACATTTATATATTAATTTGAATTGGTGATAATTTAAAAATAATATATACTAAGTGAAATTTATAAAGACATATGAGGAGTTTAGATTTAAGGATGTTGAGGTTTTAGAACCAGAGACAGAAATCCTTGTTGATAAGCCTGTTGATGATTCAATACTTGGTGGTGATAAAGGTTCCTTTATAGACGCAAGTGGTGTTATTCACATTAAAAATTGGAATGTTTACTAATTTAAAATCTAAAAAAAATGAACAAAATGAAACATCTAAAAAAATGAACAAAATGAAACATCTAAAAAAAATAAATGAAATATTTGGAATGGAAGTCTCTGATAAATTAATGAATCTTGCTAATGAGATTTCAACCTACTTAAATAGTAAAGGATTTAATATAGTAACCTCTCAAGGAGTTATTATAAATAATAGAAATATAATAAGCCTAAATCATTACTTTTCTGATGGTGAATATAATAGTGGTATTAAACTAAACTTTGAATTATCAAAAAAATCGATAAAATATATTGGTATGGGTAAATTTGGTTTCCGAGATAAAAAATATGAGACGACTGAAAATTTAAATACTATTAATAAAATAGTTAAAGAGGTTGAAAATTATACTGGTAATTTATAGAAATAAAAAAAACCTCACTAAATTTAGTGAGGTTTTTTTTGATTGTATCCTAATTTCTATTGATTTCTTTTCTTAGATACTAAGTCCTTTAATATTGAATTATATTTATTTGCTTTATCAACCTCTTTATTTTGTACAGCAACATTAAATAATTCTCCATATTTTTTAATCTCCGCGTCAATTCCACTTGGGATAATTTCTTTGCTATCTACTTTAGGTGTTGTCTTACTAGGCAACATTTTATCTAGATACATATAGATATATTTTCTATATCTATTAAGAACTCTCTCATCACATGCTCCTTTTATTGCTGACCATAGGTTGAAATGTTCTTCTCTTCCCCATTTATTCTTATCTAAATCCTGAAAAGCGTCTTGTATAGTTTTATTCTTCTTTGATAATCCATTAGCTATTGACCATGAAAAGGCCATTATCTCATCTTTGTCTGAGAAGTATTCTTTTCTCTTCATCGGATTTGGTAAGCTAAATGTTAGTCCTTTTCTTCTCAGATTTTGTTCTCCGTGTACCTTTTCGTGACCAATTATATCATCTACTATTTCTTTAAAATTTGGTATTCTTCTAACAACATTCTCATCATTTAATACGAACATTGGTCTTCTATTGGTTGGGTGAAATAGTGCGAAAAATGGCATACCCTTTGGTGGAGCCGTTTTCCTATTGCCTTCGCTTAGTGATTCATAAAACTCTTCATATAAAACAACATCAAATCCATTATTCTTGCCGTATTCTACCAAGTCGTCATATGATCCTATTGTTCTGTCATCATTTGTTTTATTTGGTATAATAACTGATTCGAATAATTTGAATTTCTTTAGATACTTCATAGACTATATATAAATAAAAAACCCCCGAATTTCTTCGAGGGTTTTGAAATGAATGTTAGTCCTATTATGGCATCGTTAAGAAGATTTTGCGATTGGCTCTATCAACTGATAATACTTTCACTTTTAGTTGTTGACCAGATGTGAATTTTTTACCAAGTTTCTCCATTTCTGAAGTGTGAATCAATCCAACAGTTTCAGAGTCTAGATTAACTAAAGTTCCAAACGGTTTTGTATCTCTTATTGTACCATCTAGAACTTGACCATTCTTAATAGTGTCCCAAAGGGTTTCTCTTAGAATTTGAGTAAGGATAATTTTATCCTTAATAACTTCTTTGATGTAAAACTCAATTTCGAATCCTGGTGAGATTGAAGTAAGTTTTTCCTGCCATTCAGGGTTAACATTCGCTTTGTGAATCATTCCTGTTAAACACTCGTTGAACTCAACGAATACTCCAAAAGGAGTTGTTCCGGTTACGTGACCACTCTGAACCTCACCATACTTTAATTTCTTAATTGCTGATGGGATCAGTGTTTTTAGATACTTACGTCTGCTCACGATATAAGTACCTTCTTCCGCTGAGAAGGATTCAATCATAACTTCAAATGTTTTACCAACTATTGAGGTCTGATCGTGTAATTTGTTAATGCCGGCTAATGTGTTCGGCATAAAACCTGGGAGAGTTACTCCATCATGTAGAATATCGATATCATATCCTGCTGGGTTTAATGACCTAATAAAAGCCACTACTGGTTTGTTTAAGTCGATAGTCTCACGAGCTTTACTTTCGTAAAGTGTACTGATGCTACCTGTAATCATGAAATTATCATCGTTAATTTCAGAAATTAATACATCAATAATATCTCCAATACTAGTGTTTTTGAGATATTTTGATTCACTTTGTTTGACATCAATTCTGATGTCATCTTTGTACCCACCTACGTGTAGTACATACTGGTCTCCTTGGATACCCATAAATTTACCAGACACCACATCACCTATTTTAGGTACCTTGATGTCGTCCAATTTATAAAGTTTTAGGATTTCTTGTTTTTCTTTTGAAGCTTTCATATCGAATTCATCGAATAGATATGCTAATTCTTCGTTTGCGTAAACTGTGTTGTTCATATTTTTGGTTTTTAAGTTACAAGATGTTATAAGATAAAATAAATTATAAGTTTAGGTTATTTGGAATTATTTGTTCTTTTTATTCCATTTCTTACCATATAGTCCCTTATTCTAACAGCATCTTCATAGTTTTCACTTTTAATGCAATTATCTAACTTATTATTTATTTCTTTGGTTAATTCTTCCATTGATGTGTCTTTTGATGATAGTTTCATATCATCCACAATTGAGTTATAAAAATCATTCATCTGATTTATATCATTGAAATATACCGGAACAACAACCACATTTTCATTTAGTGATTCTTCTTCCTCTTTTGATATATCCTTTAATTTATCACTTTCGAGAATCTTCTTAATAAATTTTTGATTAAAAGCAGAATTATCACTTAAGTATTTGGCTAAATGATAGGGTCTGTTCTTAAACATTTTAAGAAGAATAACTAGGTTTTTGTATAGGCGATCTTTATCCTCTTGGTTCATAAAAAATATATGACTTTCTTTGATGAAAGTTTAAATCTTTTCGAATATCAGATTGAAAAAATATTCAAATGAGTATTGACTACTTGGTTGTTCTTGTGTGAACATTACGTTTATTGATGTCTCGGTATCTCCTGGGTGACTCATTAAAGAATCTGTCTCCGTTTGGATTTTCTTTAGAAGATTATCTGGATTAATTACATTCGGGTTCCAGCTATTTTGATATCTCAATACATTTTGGTTGTGTATGTCTCTGTATTTGATATAGAGATCAATAGTTTTGTATTTGTATCTACTCATAACATTGACTCTAATATACTCTTTTATGGCAAAGTCAACGTCATTATATACCGTCATATTATTTTTAACTCCCTCAAATGTCCTATATTGTTTTAGTGTCGCAAATAGATAGTTTGATAATATTCTATTTACATTGATATTCATTATCCATTTGGTGTTCTTATCCAACTGATAAGATGATTGAGCATCATCCTTGGATAGTGTGTGGTTTTGTAGCTTATCATCTGATGAGTTATAAATAATAGATGGTAGACTATTCTCAACTGATATGTCTAGTTGCTCTTTATTTGAGGTTTGATAGTATAGAATATTCTGATTTGATATTGATATAGAGTCTTCGATTTCGAGCATTTTAGATCCAAAGAAAGAGCTTTGCTCTAACATGTTATATGTACCATATACTTTATCATATTTAAATTCGGGGCTTATATATGTTCTTCTCATAGGCTTAGATTCGTGTTTATATTTATTATTTGTGGGACACTAACCATCTGAACATCGGTGATACTACTTAGTACCTTTGTTCTTGATTGTTCCGCTTTTTTACACTCAATATGATATTCATAGTCCCAAGTTGACTTGAAGATAAAAAAGTCGGTATATGTATATCCAAATTCATCAACCATAGGATAAATGGAGTTATAGCTACTATTATCTTTTAGTTTTAGAATATTCTCTTTCCTATTTACCTTTGATATTATTCTTTGTTTGATAGTTCCAAAATTAGTATATGATGTGTCGAATTTATAGTTTCCTATTGATGATGATGTTATACCTGGCTTTTCAAAAAGTTCTATATTATAGAATAGAGGCATATAATATCCACTGTGTCTATAAATTTGATTCTGTGTGATATTTGTCATACCATGATATGTAGGAACTATCTTCGGATCATTTTTATTGAAAGATATATCAATACCAAATGGTATATCATTATAGTAGTTTAACTCTGATAGATTAATAATTTTCCCATCTTTTAATATATTAGTAACTTTCATAACGTTTTTCCCAACTGTAATAGGAGTTTTGATAGTTGATTCTATCTTAGTAAGTAATTCGTCTGGGTACTCACAGGTTATCACATTCTTTAGTTCTGATATATTGTTGATATTATACTTCTTAATTACTCCACTTTCATCGATTATTATGTAATTTAGATAGTCCGAAAATCCGTATTTATTTGAAATATTACTTATGCAGTGTATAAAATTATTCGCAGTTAACTTCTTATTCAAATCTGTATAAAGAGCATCCCTATCAACTCCTGATAGGTTGGTGGTTGTGTTATCATTAACAAATATATTAATTAATATATTTTTCCACTTTTTGTTAATAAAAATATTAATTCCGTTCTCTAGTGTTGAATTGCTAGAATTCGATTTTATTAAATATATTTTATTATTAATCTCTATGAATGGATTGGATGATGTACCATATACATAGTCGGTATCTTGTTTAATGCTATATTTTCTGGTCCATGTTGTTGATATTCCCGGTTCATCACCTGTATATCCTGTTCCATAATAGATAATATCATTGTGTACCACATATTGTGATATGTATGATAAACTTGGGTTCCAAAGTTCAATAGGGTCCCATCTTGGGTTCTCCGAATCGGCAGTTTGTTGCCAGTAATCTTTCCAAGATCCACTTGATCTATACATGATGCTAGCATTAGGTGGATAAATATTGTTTGATATACTTGATGTATAATATTTTTTATTATATAGAACAACATCACCAACTGAATATGTTAAATTGGGATTCCAAAATGATTGTGTTGTTGATGGATAATTACCTAATAGTCTATAATATTCTCCTGTATTATAAACAACATCATCAATACTATACATGCCACCTATCTCTATATCTGGGTTCCAAAAAGGACATGAGTTTGATGATACGTTTACGACACCATATGGATATGTATATGTGATCCAATGTGGATCATTGTATGGAGCAGACTTAACTTGCTCACCCGAAACAGTTCTCGCTGCAACTGTTGTTAATGTATCTTGTGTTGCTTTGTATAAAATATCATCTAATAGTACAATAGAGCCACTGGCATAGTTTTTATCCATCTCCCAGTTCTCGATTATTTGCCACTGCATATTATTGGTTGATGATAGTAATCCACCAATATCAGATACATTATAATCATTGTGTGATAATAGCACAGAGAACTTATAATCCTCAAATGAATTTGAGTTTTTGAGATTCATATTCTCTATAATTCCTTGATTGACTTTCACATTCTCAACATCATAGATCCTAAATTTGAGACCTCTAAATACAGTGGTGTTTGGTACTATTTTATCTCCTGTACTTAGTAGTGAATATTTACTAACTCCCTTAATAATGTTTCCGCTATCAAAAGTTGCCTTTCTATTAAAGAAATACGAAAAGTAATCAAAACTATATGTTCCTCCCGAGTATGTTCCTAGATTTAGATATTTATCTATTTCAAATTTAAAATTTGTATCTGGTAGACCTCCTGTGTTGTTCTCAACATGTAGAGTGTGGTGGACATAAGATGTCGTGGCTGCATTTATTGTGTAAAAATAATCTAAATTCCTTTCAATTCTTTTAGGATCCGGATCAAATGGGTTTGTTGATCTGTTATAGTCCTCAAACAGCGCTGAGTTATTCATTAAATATGGATAATCATTTGCTGATAGTGAGTCCTGATAAATCCATCTACAATATGTGGAGTTTTTTCTCCATAGTTCCGTTAAGTCCCTATTTACTATTCTAAATGTCTCATAATCAGCAGTATATTCTGAAGAGGTTGGTATATGAACCACTTTCTCTTTATAGTTATAATCATTGAAATCTTTGGGATTCGAGGTACTTCTTAAATCCACTGTGTGCATTTTAGTCTCATCCGTAACTGTTAAATCATCTTTTTTCTCATATTCAAATTTAGAATACTCTGTATCTACTATACTCGTATCAAAGTCCTTGATATCGGTTAACTTTAACCTATAAATCTTAAAATTATTAGGTGGGTTGTTGGAGTCTATAACTAAACTTACGGTCTTTTTATATGACGCGTCGGTTTCATTTATCCAATACTCATACTTATCTGGTAGAAATCTAAATCCGTAATCTGTGTTGATTTTTAACTTAGTCCCATCACTAATTAATTTGTGGAACATTCCACCAATTTCAATTAGCCAAATATCAGCAGTATTAAATCCATCAATTTGATAATAACTTAGATCTAATTTTACTATAGCATTATTAGTCTCGTCGATGTATATGATTCTGTTATTTAGTTCCGATTCCTTACCAACTAAGCTAATATCAGATATGATTCTATACTTTGTAACTTCCAATTGAACAGGCTCATCAACAACAACAAGGGATTTAGATCTTCTTTTTGGTCCAATGGTGGTGGTTTGTGTTTCTGTGAACTTTTCTACTTTATAGAAGTTTCCTTTATACTCAACATAGTATACCAAATTATCTTTCCACTCTTCTTCAAAAGGAGATGGGTTAGATATAGACGACAATACGTTACCTGTTGAGATAACCACATCACTTCGTAGTTTGTGTAGGATATGTGGCGATACCATATCATATAACTCCATATCATCGATATAGAAACCAAAATATCTATTTATACTCCACTTTCTTAAAGATAATGGAGTAGCTGGCGTATCATCAAATAGAAAAGATAAATTGACTATATGAGGGAAAACAATTTTATTATTCTTGTATCCATCAAACACAAATTTATCCAAATCGAATAGAGGATTTTCTTTTTCCAAAGTTTCATCTAAGAAAAATGATTTATATGTGTATCCTCCTGTATCGTAATTTATACCATTCCATTTGGAAAATTCCAATCTTTTATAATCTAACTCAAATGGAGTAGCTGGATAGCTTAGGTTTGTTATGAAATTTTTGTCCAACCATTCACCTAAAGGTGTTTTTTTGGATAGGTCAAAAATTTTAACACATTTGAATTTATCTACTATTTCTGATTTAAAATTATCCTTTGATAAAGTTAGAAGACCGGGACCATCAACCCTAAAAATAACATATCCTTTGGGTATTCCAGATTTACTAACATATAGAGGAGCAAAGCATTCAAATTCTTCCTCATAATTTTTATTATCAATGATATTTCTAGCTCCCATCTGGTAGATATCATCATATTGCTTAGAAAAGTTGTTAGACATATTATTATTGTCCTTATCATACTTTATGGCAAATGCTGTATCGGTTGGTAGTTTTTGGTAGAAATAGGATATCAACTCATCAAAATAGTTATCCTTATTAAAAGGAGACTTTTTATATTTTGAGGCAGATAACTCCTGAGCAGAGTCAATGCTCTCCAAATACATTCCGTATTTAGCATCGACCATAATTTTTAGATTTGTGGTCAATCCTGTATTGGTTCTTAGTAGTGAAAATGATCTCATGATTATCTAATTGACATATTTACAGCTTGCACATTCTTTTTAAGAATTACCTTGTTTCTATTGATATTAAACTTCAATGTAAATGTAAATGGTCTATTCTCTGACTCATTCTCCAAGAAGAATTTTAACTTCTTGATGTGTTTAACAGTTTGTGTAGATCCATTTAGGTTAATATATTGGTAGTTTAGTCCTGATTGATTTGTATCCAAAGCATTCATCTTAAAGTAGATGTTAATTGGGATAATTATGGCATTCTTCTCACCACCATTTACCGTTTTTACTTTCTCAGTATTGTTCTCTACTATTTTCTCTAACTCTTGCACAACGGGGTGTATAGTGGTTAGAAGTTTAGTTGTAGAAGCTACACTTACTGCTGAATCTACCCATTTTGATGGATCTAGTAGTGAAATATTATTACCAACAAATGATAATATAGATGTTTCGTTATATCCAACATTATATTCGGTTGATGCTAGGATATTTGTTATTGAATTCTTATTGTTACTAACAAATAGATTTCCAATATTTTCTGATAACTTAGCAACTGTTGACTGATTAATTGTGTCGTAGTTAACTGACCAGATAAACTGATTATCTAATTGAGCTCTTGTTTGTCCGGTTATTGAAGATGACATCATTTCATCCTGATCATTTACCCAGAATACTTGTGGTGCGTTTGTGCTATAAACGTCTGTGTTATTTAAATAAGTTCTACCAGATAGTAATCCAAGTGGGGACTCAACCGCTTTATTTCTAACTTTTAATACAAAGTCTTTAATAACGTGTATGTTATTAGCATATACTCTTCCTGTTGGAACACCAGTTCCACTGAATACATCTAAATAGTCTTCACATTCAATATTGAATACTTGTTCAGAGTTATTATTTATAACAAACTCTTGGTTATTTCTAAGAAGTATAACTTCAAGTTCACCCTTAGCTCTTTTAATCTTCTCTTCTAAAGCAGTTAATCTATTTGTTAGAGTTGTTAGGTACGCAAATAAATCCTGAGCTACTCCATTATCATCTTTAAATCCTGATAGAATTTTATCCGCATCATGGTGTATGGTTTTATTATTAACTACGGTTGTGTCTTTTAAGTGATCATCTAGTCCTTTAGCTGATAAATCATTATTCATTCTAACTCTAAGATCCTCTTTATGGGCTTCTTGTAGGATAAAATCATTTTCATTTAATACATTATTTAGATTATCAGGGAATTCAATAGTTAACACCTCTGACCAATCTGATTCAACTGGTGATTCTGGCCAACCAACTTCCGATATTGATTTTATTCTTATATCCACTTTCTCATTAACATTGATAGTAATATCTAACTGGTTAATATTTGGTGTATCTGCACTTTCAATATCTTCAATCTCCCAAGTATATTCTCCTGTTTGTGGATTGAACGTTCTTTTTCTAGCATCGGTTTTGAATTCATTCCAATTGGAGAATGCTCCAGTTTGATCTTGGTTAGAAGTACTTTTTATTCTAAATGTTTCAACAGGAGTTTCTCTACCATCTTTACTTGTGTATCTGTACTGAACTCTAAATTGAACAATTTCTTGAGGTGTTGTTCCTCTTGTTATTACCGCTTCTGGCATATTCCAAAAACCTCTAACACTGAATTTTGGATCAACCTTAGTCATTGGAGATTTAGATATATCAATAATCTCTTGTGTTGTGGTGGCTAATAGCTTTGACTTTCCATCTTTCTTGGTCTGTAAGTCATCTAGCTCCAATTGAAATTGCTTTTTAGAAGCATCTGAAGTAAACTGAGTTACCTTGGCCTTCTTATTCCTGTCTTCAATAGCTCCTGTTATCTGACTAACCTCTGATTGAAGAGACTGTTGGAAATTATGCTTTGTTTTAATTAAATTCGCGTTAGGAGTATCCGTTAAGTGTTTATTTATCTGAACAACTTTGAAGTTATCCGCATTTAATGTAGGTGAAACCGGAGTTCCCGCTAACTTATTTGGAATTTTCTTAGCTACTAAGTCTTGTAGAACGGTACCATAATCATATACGAAATCAATATAGAATTGTTCCATAGTTAACCCGTTCTCTGGTGTATCTGATTGTAGTCTTAAATCATTTGACCAAAATCCTGATCCTAGACTCCAATTTTTAGCCAATAGATAATTCTCTGTATTTAATGGTTTAACAAAAACCACATTTCTTTCATTGTATCCAATGCTTATTTTAAGTGTCTTTACATAGACAACTGGTGAGTAGATTTTTAATACCCCAACTCCAACTGGAATTGGATCTAGTCCTTCAACTCTCTCGAATCTAACTCTAAATAGTGATTCCGCGGTCGATACTTCAATTACTTTATATCTAGTATTTGATATAGCTGAGTTGATGATAACTTCATCCTTTATAGCCAATTGTTTGATATCATTTGTTCCGGTAACTAAATAGTCCAATGTGTCTAATACATACCAAAGTTTTCTGTTTAGTCTATCCTCTTCTATCCTTAATATACTGAACTGACCATCATATAACAAATCGTTAGGGTCTAAGTCAAATACCTGCTCATCAAAATTTGGATTGTTTGGTTCAACAAGTCCCGGTGTGGCTCTGTGCCATCTTTCGAACTCATCTAAGTTTATATCAGTTTTTCCTCTAAATAGTTCATTGAAACTGTTTAGTGCTGATTGTCCAAGTGGTGTGTAATTTCCCGCCTCATCCTTAGCAAAATCAACAATATATCTTCTGGATAAACATTTCCTTACGTTATTCTCTACTTTTCCTGTCAAATCAATTGATACCCAAAGCATTGGATTTAATAGACCATCAAAAAACCAATTTTTAGTAGACCTGAAAGACGTAACAGTATTTAATTGTTGTATAGAATTTGGTTCTTTGTTTAAATCAACAGTTATGATTTTCTTGAACTTATTTTGACTTGATGATTGAATCATTGATCCAGCGGTATCAATGCTATATAATGAATTGATATTATTATTTAATCTATCGATTTCTGCTTTTAAGAAACTAAAAGAAGGCAACGCATATGTTACCAATACTCCCTGTTCATCATATACTTGTACAGTTACGGATGAGTCTGTTGTTGTTGTTAGAGAGCTTATCTTTGATAGTATTTCAACAAGATTTTTATTAAATGTTAAAACTTGTTCTGCTACTGTTGGAAATGAACTTTGAATAGGCATTTTTGGTCTATTGATTTTTCTTATATATTAAAATGTTCTCATTTCTTTAGGTTTGTTTTTTTGAAAATTAAAATGTACTTTTGTATATGGATAAATTACACATATATGACGTAACACATATGCATGGTGGATGGGTTACTAACGGATATCCCACCGAAAGGGTTATTGCTAATTCAAAAGAAGAGGCACTTAATATGGTTCTATCTGATAATTCTTCCTGGGATAGAAGAAATACATACGCGAAAGAGTTCAAAATAGATGGGTATGTTATCGAGGTATATGATGAAAAGTCATATAATAGAAACAAAAACATCGAAAAACTTGATATTTAAATAAATTATTACTATATTTGTAGATATGATAGATCAATTACGCACACGAATAAAAGAGGCCAATAAAGCTTATCGCCTTGGAAGACCTTTAATTTCAGATTCAAAATACGACCAACTTATTGATGAACTAACACTCCTATCACCCAATGACGAATTATTGGATCAGGTAGGAGTTTCTATTGCTGATGAAACTCGTAAGAGTAGACTTCCAATAGAAATGGCTTCTATGAATAAGATTAAAACTATGGAGGATATTAATGATTGGGTTCGTCTTAAGGGAATCAATCGTAATGAATTAGTCGTAATGACCCCTAAGTTTGATGGATTGTCTCTTTGTGTTAAAGAAGATGATAATGAAGCTTGGACTCGTGGTGATGGTGTGTTTGGTCAGAAATCAGATGAGCACTATAAATTAATTCAAAATCATTTATACGAAGATGTCTTTGAAAATGTGGATCCTTTTGGTCCCATTGAGTTTAGCTATTCATATGGTGAGGTGATGATGCCTAAGAAGGTATTCATTGATAAATATTCTGCTGACTTTGCTAACCCACGAAACTTAGTCGCTGGTCTTATTAATAATAAGGAAGCAACAAATCCTTTGTCGGATTGTCAGTATATTAAATATGGTGGTATTCCTAAATCACCATTTTTCCCAAAAACAAAACAAGAAATACTTGATACTTTGAACGAAGGTCAGAGAAGTAAAGTAAACTATCATATTTGTAAAATTTCTGAACTTACAGAAGAACTATTAATTGGATTATTCCATAAATGGTCTGTTGATTTTGAAATTGATGGTGTTATTATTGAGATTAATGACCTATCTAAACAAGAGTCGCTTGGTCGTGAACGTTCAAGTAATAATCCTGTTTGGGCTCGTGCTTTCAAACACGCTAGCTTTGAACAATGTGCTGAGACAGAAGTTATCGGTATATCTTGGAATATTTCTAAACAAGGTTTGTTAAAACCTATTCTACATATTAATCCTGTTAAGCTTGATGGTGTGACTGTATCTAATGTTACTGGTAACAATGCCCGATTTGTAAAAGATATGGGCCTTGGTGTTGGTGCGGTTGTTGTAGTTAAGCGTTCTGGGATGGTTATCCCTTTGATTGTTGATGTTATTAAAAGTGTTGAATTCAAACTACCATATATTACGGACTCTAAGGGAGAAGTTGATTATATGTGGAATGAAAATGGTATTGAGTTGGTAACTCTTTATGAGACCGATGATCAAAAATTAAAGAAAATTATATCCTTCTTTGAGATTCTTGAAGCTGATAATGTTGGAGAAGGAGTTATTAAACAATTATGGGATGCTGGACATCAAAGTATCAAAGACATTCTTAATCTGAAAGTAAGTGATTTTGAAAAGATTGATAGATTTGGTAAAAGAAAATCTACTATTGTTTATAATGCAATACAAGGATCGGTTAAAGATGTTAGTTTGTCTAAACTACAACATGCGACCGGTATATTCAAAGGTCTTGGTTCCAAAAAACTAATTTTATTGGAACACTTTACGACCAAACCTACAATCAATCAAGTGATGTCTATTGAGGGATTTGCTGAGACTTCTGCCAATTCTTATGTTGATAGTTATGATATATTCTTTGACTTTATCAAAGACCTACCCGTTACTATCGAGGAGAAAGTGGAAGTTGCTGCAGTTGGTTCTGATTTGGAAGGACAATCATTTGTCTTTACTGGAGTTAGAAGAGCAGACTTAGAAGAGGTTATTGAGTCTCGTGGTGGTAAGATTGGGTCTGGTGTTTCTAAAAACACGACTTATCTTGTTATGAAGTCCGTTGGTAGTGGTTCTTCAAAAGAACTTAAAGCTATTGAATTAGGAGCTAAGATTATTACTGTTGATCAGTTAGAAACATTATTGAAGTAATGAGTACATTTAGTGAGATTAAATAACAAATTCTATATGACTGATAATCCAAATAAACTGGGTAATGAGGTCACTTTAGAATGTTCAAAATCCAATGAGAATGAATGGTGTCTTGAGATAATAAAATATGGCGATGTTGATATGATGATTGGTAGAACTTCATAGAATAATTTCAGGTGTAACAATAGAAATATAAAATATATGAATAAGGATAAAAATTACGTGTATAAACACATAGGTACTGGTAAGTTCCTTGAAATGTGTTATGTTGGTGATGGTGAAGTCAACCTTAACTTGGTCGATGATGTCACTAAAGATTGTATTATAAATGAGGATATTGATTGGCCTCTTGATGAGATAATTCAATGTGGTGATGGTGGTGCTGAAGTTAATGGTGTATTCATCGAGTTTACCACAAATGATTTTACAACACAAAAAGTAAAAATCGAATTAGTATGACATTAAAGGATATACAAAATCATATGCTTAAGTATATGAGTAGTGACTTCCCAGATGATGGTGAGTACTATGATGAAGATGGTCATTGTGGTAATGGAATGTGGAATGAAATAAAGAGATTTTGGAAAAATTTCAAAACCGAAGATGATCTTCTCTATGTTGTGTCTGGTAGATATATGGGTGATGATATTGATCTAGATGGTGGTAGAAGTTACATACTCACACAATCTGGTGTTATCCCATTGTTATTTGACTATCTTTACAATACGATGGGTTACTCTTTAGAAAAATACCAAGATATAATCCATAACTCACTTGATATAACTGATGAGATTGAGGATCTATATGATAGTCCTGATGTTATTAGAGATCTTAAAATAGATAAGGTTCTTGATAAGGACGAATCCTATACTTTTTGGAAGATAGGTTATCTCAGTATGGATCCAAACGGAGTAAATAAATCAGAAGATGAGTTGTGTCAAATTTTTTTAGAGGAACGGGAAAGAAACAATGCTGACTTCTTTAATAGATTTGCAGAAGCGGATCGTATAGAAAAAAAAGAGAAAAAATCACCACTTGTAGTTAAATATCCTGCTCACATGAAAGAGGTGTGTGATTCTGATGATAACTTGGAATTTATCGGGAAATCAAAAATAGATGATGGTTTTATATACAAAGTGATGGTACCTGGTGGATGTGAAGTTGTTCAATCAGTTGATAAATTATTAAATAATAAATAAAAACAAAATATATGACAGAAGAAATGGATTTTGACAACTGGGGAAACTATATACCACTTGGAGACACCGACCTAAAAACAATTGCACCAAAAGAGGAGAACAATCCAAATTTGATTAAACTATCAATAAATGATGAGCTTGAGGTACTTGGTGGTGATAAGGAATACTTTGATGAGACATTCGAACATTACTCTGAACAAGACTACCATGAGAATGTATTTATGAGATTTATAAAGGATGAGGAGAAAAATGGAGTAGCGGTATTTATCTCTCCTAAAAACGAAGATATCTTTTTAGTAGTTAAGGATAATAAAAAGTATATTGTTAATAATTATCAAAATTCAAGTTACTACTTTGATGATAATAAGCTAACATTTGCTGGGTGGGATGATAATCTAATTATCGATACCGACAATATGACAATGAAAACTAAAAGCATAAGATAATATGGGATGTGATATACATTTTTTTACAGAGAGATACACAACAGATGTTGATTATGAGGGGCCAAGAAGTACCTCGGAGAAAAGAGAATCAAAATTAAACACCGTTTTGTTGAATCAGGAGGTTGATCCAAGATGGGTATCAGCTGATAAGTGGAAGTTTGAGAATGACTATTGGCAAGCAGATGAATTATATGATGGTAGGGATTATCATCTATTTAATGTACTTTCCGCTGGTGTTAGAGGAGATGGTCCAAGTATTTCGGAGCCAAGGGGCGTACCTGATGATGCTTCTTCAGCTTATCGATACATTGTGGACCAAATGGATGGTGATGGTCACTCACATTCATATTTTACTCTGAGTGAGTTAGTGGAGGTTGATTGGAAAAAATATGATGCGGAATACTTTACTGAAATTATTGAAAAGATGAAACTAATCGATCCAGATCCAAATAACGTAAGGTGTGTATTCTTTTTCGATAACTAAAAACAACTAAAATACATTTAATTTTGTCAAAAAGACGATAAACTTTCCGTATATATATGACTATAAGTTTTATTAGACGGCAATTATAATTAAATGGCAAAAAACATATTGAAGACTTAAACGGATTCAAATTAAAAAAAATAAACGGCAACTATGGAATCAAAGGCATTATTATTTTCCGAACAGGAAAAAGTCTTTAAAGAGAGAACGGGTAAAGACTTCTCTTCACTTTACACAAAATATTACCCAAAGCTAATCTACTTCACAGCTAAAATGTGTAACAATCAACAAAAAGCTGAGGATATTTCAACAGACTCATTTATGATAGCTTTCGAAAAAGTCGAAAAGTATGATAAAGAGAAATCACAATTTTCTACCTGGCTATTCACGATAGCAAAAAATCTAGTCCTACAAGATATCAAAAATTCAAAGAAAACAATGTCATTAGATATTGAACTCGATGAAGAAGGTACAACTATGAAGGATTTTATTCAGGATGAAGAAGGTGATGAACACATGCACGATCTGACATCTAAAAAATCAGATATAATGAAAAAACACATTTCTAATTTGAAGAACCCTTACAAAAAGGTTATAGAAATGAGAGAAATTAAAAAGATGGCCTATAAGGACATTGCTGATGAACTGAGACTCAATCTATCAACGGTTAAATCACAAATCAGAAATGGTAGAGCTATTCTAATCAGAGACACACAGAAAGAATTTGATGACCTTGAAGAAATGCACATGTAAGTGTATTTCTATCAATTCTTATTATTAACACATTAAAACATTTAAAAATGGCAGAACTATTAAAACTCCCAAAGAACCGGGATTTATTTTTCATTAAGCAAGTAGACCAAGCGTCTATTGGTGAATTAACACAAAAAATCATCGAGATAAACCAAGATGATGATCATTTAAAAAAGTTGTACTCTGTTTATAACTTAGACTATAAACCAGATCCAATTAAAATATATATTGACTCCTATGGTGGTCAAGTTTACCAATGCTTTGGTTTACTTTCGGTAATGGAAAGATCGGAAACCCCAATTCATACAATCGTTACTGGTTGTGCTATGTCTTGTGGTTTTATGATATTAATTACTGGTCATTATAGATATGCTCATAGACTATCGACTCCTCTCTACCATCAGGTATCGAGTGGAGCTTCCGGGACTGTTAAAGAGATGGAAGATAAGATTGAAGAGAGTAAAAGACTTCAGGCTCAGTTAGAAGATATTGTAAAAGATAAAACTAAAATCTCAAAGAAGAGATTGCGTGAGATTTTTGAAACTCAAAAAGACTGGTACATGACTTCTAAAGAAGCACAAGAGCTGGGAGTAATTGACGAAATACTTGATTAATATGAAATTTATTGAATTATCAATGGAAAGTGGTGAAATGGTAGAGTTATCAAATTTGCCAGAAGAAGCTAGTGGTCTTATAACAGATGATAACACATCTGTTATGGTTATAAACTATCCTTTATCCGATACTAATAATTTAATCATTTCGCCAGCTTTGGATTGGGATATGGGTGATGAGAATATCAAAAGATCAATCATTAATCTTAAACCCGTTACGTCAGTTGGTGTATTCAATGGTCCATCCTGTGATATCTATCAAAAAATAGATAATAAACAAGATGCTTGGATATATTACAGTGTGATGGATGAAACATTTTTACTCAAAATATAATGAATATAGAATCATTAGCTAGACAAGCTATCAACATAATAAAGGATACTTGGGGATTACCCAAGAGTGGATTTATTGCTGGTGGGTCACTCGCAAATGTTATTTGGGAGTTGGTTTCTGGTAATAAAGCAAGAGTTAATGATATTGATATTTTTTTATTCAATGGTATAATTGATGATGAATCCGCACTGGCTATTACATCAAGTGGTAGGAAGTTGAGTTATGTTGACAAGGAGCTTTCATATCATGAGGATTATAATGGTCTTAGTTTTAAGGCGACTCCAAAGGAATATTATACAATAGACTCCTCTGAAAAAGAAGGGATTTTCAACTATATAAAATATAGATCAAGTGTTGAGAGTCCATCTATTGTTATTAATTCATTTGATATCAATTGTACTGCTATTGGTTATAGTATAGAAGAGGATAAGTTCTACTGGTTAAAATCATTTGAGGACTTCTTGGAAACTGGTGATTTGAAGGTAACTAGTCTAACAACACCTTGTCATACTACTATACGAATATGTAAAAAACAAGATGAGTTAAATGCGAAGTTGGAAGATTTTGAATACTCTCTATTGAACTATGCTATAAGTAATAGATTTATTGATACTAATAAAACAAAATTTAGTACAAGATACTCCGAACTGTTTGAAAAATATAAAGATAGAATCCCATCTTTCTCTATTGAGAGACGAGAGGGAGACGAGGAGTACTTAAGAACCAAAGGGATAGATATTGAATTATATACACTTCTTGTTAATAATAGATTTGATTTGTTATTATCTAGTGGTGAAGTTTTCTTTGATGATAAAAATATTACAAAAATATATAGTTCTAAACACTTCTTATTCTATATGAGAAATATATATAGAAATGAAAAGTTAAAATTAATTTGGGAAAAAACAAAGTATTTTCTCACAACAGAAGATTATATAGATGTCTCTATTGTGGATGAAAAAAATCTTGATAGATTGGCTAGATTGACGGAATATGCTCCCGGTACAATTGAGAATCTTAGAGGACATAGATTATCCAAACAATTAGAATTTGTTGATAAGATGTTTAACAAATTTAAAGAAGATCCTTTAGTGGGTATTTCAATTTTGGAAAAGTATAAGATGGATGATATTGATTTGAATGATGATTCTTCATTACTATTACAGGAGTTAAGTGTTAGACGGAAAGTAATTGATGATGTAAATCATAAGGTTGATAAAATACTTGATGGAAAGTATGCTAAATTGGACAACTTAGGTGACTTCAGCTTTCTTTGATAAACTTATTTCATGTTTTTTGATATATAATAGTAATAAAAAAATAAATAATTATGATAGCATTTATAACAGAATTGAACGATAGTAATTACGACACAATAATTAAAGATAACTCAATGGTACTGGTTGATGTTTGGGCTGAATGGTGTGGACCTTGTAAAATAGTTTCTCCGTTGGTTGATCAAGTATCTGCTGAATTTCAGGGTAAGATTATCGTTGGTAAATTGGACGCTGATGTGAATAAAGTAACATTAGGTAAACTTGGGGTTAGAAATATACCCACCATTCTTCTTTATAAGAATGGCCAGGTTATTGATAAATTGGTTGGAATTTTTGATAAGCAAAAATTAGTTGACATGATTAGAACACATATCTAATGGATATAGATCATCTATATGAGCTTATAAAAGAATCAAACCTAACTCTAATTGGATATACCTCTCGATACGAGGGGTTAAAAGACGCATTTATTTCAAAATTAAATCCTTATGTGATTGATGAAGTGGATGAGTCTTTTTCTTTGCAATCATATCTGAGGGATGCTAAGTTAGAATCTGTTTTATCAAATACATCGCTCGATATAATTGGGAAGAAGAGTAATTATATTGTTGTGGATCTAGCGAGTATTAAATCCAATACACTCCCGGAAAGTAAAGGAATCTTTGATAGACCCAAATATACTAAGAATCTTTCAGAGAACTTAAGATTTGAATCGATTAAATTTGGGATTATTCCAATAATGACATCTTTCATGTATAAGACTGTCGATAGTAGTGAGAGTTTGGTTTTCATGGGTGGTAGTGGACCCATGCATGCTAGTGATTTGGTTATTCGGTTTGATGAGAAGGGACTTAGTGTTATTAAGAACAGAATGGGTGAGAATTTTGAAATACCCTATAATAAATTAAAATTTTCTTTGTATATTTGATATTATGTTTAAAATAGTAAATAGAAAAGCCTATCACGAATTCTCAGTATTGCAAGACTTTACTGCTGGAATAGTCTTGGTTGGTTCTGAAGTAAAATCGATACGAAAGGGAGATGCTACTATTTCCGACTCATTTGTCTTTTTGAAAGATGGTGAGATATTCATTAAGAATATGAAAGTTGCTAAATTTAAAGAGAGTCATGTGGTTGAAAAGCATGATGAATCAAGAGATAAAAAACTTCTTCTAAGTCGCCGAGAGATATCACAAATTGAAAAATTGATGCAGGATAAGGGCACCACAATGGTACCACTTGAAGTATTCTTATATAGAAATAGAGTAAAAGTTAAAATAGGAGTTGTTCGTGGAAAGAAGCTATGGGACAAACGACAAGACATCAAAAAGAAAGACGCTGAAAGAGAACTTCGTCGAGAACAAATCAAGTAAAATTATGGAAACAGAGAAACTCGAATCGATTATTGAATGTTTGGAACAATCCACCACAGAGGAGGATATATTAGATAATCTTATGAAGATAGTAAGAGGATTTAGTGTTAGTCAATATAAAGGTATAGTATTGTCCAATCCTTATTTCAAGTCATTAATTCCTGATATCAAAACTGTTATCTATGAGGAAATAAAATTTTATAGAGATAGTATCAAAGAAGAAATTGAAGAGATCGAGAAGGAATTAAATAACTCAGAGAATAAATATGCTGATAAGTTAAAATCCTTAAAGAGAGATTGTGTTTCATTATTATATGAGATAGATCAAAGAGAAAAAGATCTTCGAGAATTATAGAATGGACTTCACGTATCTCTCAATTAGATCCACTCTAGCATTAGCCTTTTCAAACCCCTCACCTTCTTTTATTCTACATAAGTAGTAATAAGAATTATCCTCATCGTATATAAGGTTCTCTAATGTGTCTCTCATAGATCTTGTAAGAGCCAAATAATCATTGTTCATTACGGTAGCGATAGAATTTATTTTTATATGAACAAGTCGCATGTCTTCTAGTGTATTTATTGGATTGGATAATAGCGAGTTATTGATATGGTCTCCAATTAATAATATTCTTTCGAATATTTTATATTCGTCTTCCTTGCCATTTTTCTTTAACTTTTCTAATAGCCTATTTGATGCATCTCTTGATGCGGTGTATGTTGGATCATTATAATAATCTTTTATTCTATTAGAAAGGATATCATATCTTTCCTTAACTCTCTCCTTACCTCTACCAGAGAGCGGTTTTGGTTGGTCATTGTATTCATTTACAAGATATGTTATATCTTGTATAATCCTATTTACTCTAGAATTTGCTTCCTTATATCCTATAAAATATAAAGATAGTCTCCCGTTTAATAACTTTGTTATTAATTTCTGTAAGTTTCTAGGACTTAATTCATTTTCATAATCCAGCCCAAGTCCTTTACATAGAGCATCCATATACCTATTGATATTTTCTCTTTTTATGGATTCATTATCAAGTAAGGCATATGCTCCACTTTTCTCTTGTTCTCTTTTCCTCTTTATTGAGGATGGACTTTTTCCCATAACCGCTGAGTCATACAATTTATCATAATATAATATGATGGCAAAATCTGACTTTTCAAAACTATCTAAATCTATTGAATTGTAACTATCTGTCCACCAAGATCTAGCGGCCTTACCGGACATAGGTAGGTTAAATTCCATTGGGTTTTCGGTTATCACAACTTCCTTTTTTGTTACATCAAACACATCAACACCATCTACATTTAGTTTACTTCCATCGTTAGTGTATTTCCCTAGCTTGTGATTGTCACTTTGTCTAGTTCCACTGCTACTTCCTATATTCCAAGAATACCTACCATAGACTCTCCATTCGTTATCATTTCTAACATCAGGATTACTTCCTGAGCAGGTATCTTGTATAGCATAGTATCCAGTTGGTTCTCCTCGACTGTTTCTAGTAACAAAAGCGGTCGCTAATTGGAATGGTTTCTCCCATTCACTACTGAATATACCAACTATTTGATCTCCTGTATTTAATTCACGTAGGCTATTTCCGAGTGTCGTTATTGTTCCTGATGTAATTCCAGCATCATTTAGGTCTTTAATATCTATTGACTCTGATCTCCCTGATGGTGATCTTCTTTGTTCTACTTTCTTTTTAATTACATTTCCTGTATATGTGTGTCCCGTAAAACCTTTAGTAGTAGAGAACCAAAATTTTAAACAATAAATACCATCTGGGTTATCCACCATCTGATTAGTTCTTACTTCAAGAGCATCTTTCTTTGATAGATAGTCAAAATAGCTGTCATCAATTTTATCAATAGGTAGATCGTATCTATCTTTTAGATCTCTTAGTGATGATATAAATTTTTCCCTCTCTTTTTTACCAACTTCTTTATCTAAATAACTAATGGTTTTAGATATTGTTCTAGCATTGAAGGCTTCGAATAGTAATATGTGTTTATTTTTGTTCATCTTTATAATACAACTCCTTTTATTAAAACTGAAATTCCGTTCTTTTTTAATTTATTAACATATTGTTTATTTTTCTCATTCTTAAGCAAATCACCTGATATCACTAGTTTTTTAATATTTAGTGGTTGGCGGAAAAATTCACCTTGTAGTAGTGACTCTAGATCTTCTTTAACTGATATCGTGTATATTAGTTCCAATTCTTCTAAATTTTTGAACCTTAATAAACTCTTCAACTCTTTAATATCAATGCTACCAAGTGATAATTTTTTTAAATTTGGAGATATCTTGTATAAGTCATCTATGAAATTTTCATTCAGTTTACATTGGTAAAGAGCTATTGAATCTGTTATTACATTACTGAATACACTAAAGTCATTTATTTTCATATATTTAAATTTAACCCACTCTGGTTTTATTTTAACATCAAAAAAGTTCTTTGGTATGTCTGGTGTTTCTATTATCAATTCTCTAATATTTGCATTTTTATCAATGATTGTTTTTGACCAATCATATTTGTTACTTAAATATAAAAATTTAGTGTTTCTTCCTATTCTAGTCCCTTCGGCTATTGTTAAATGATCCATATAAGGTCTATTCATTACCTCATAGTCTTTCAATTCAATATCTGGAGCAAATGGGTAGTGTCTTATATAATCTCTATCAGCTGGTTTATTACCGCTGTACTTTTCTATCATCTCAGCAATAACATCCGCCATTCTATCTGGATAAGTTTTATCAAAGTAGAGCTTGGTTTTACTCACTTCTCCAAATGGTTCTATCGACCTGATCAATAATCTACAAAGTGGAAGAACATCTGATAATTTTTCAATTTTTCCTCCCTCTTCAGTCTTGTTGTAATACGGTGTGTTGAATATTAGAAATGCTGGTACTGTGTTTGGATCAAATACATTTACTAGCAATCCCCTCATATATTGATCACCATGTCCGCCACCAAAATACATTTCTTGACATGATTTGTAAAATTTGGATACCGACATATTCATAATATTAACTGCATTATGTTCAATTAATAAAGACATTTTATGTTCTCCGAATAGGTCAAAGTCAATGATATCTGGATTATCAGCTATCATACTAGTGATGTTTTGGATATTATTATGTGTGAATACAGATGCGTCTACTTTCATTTCTGGGTAGGCTGCGTTATATCCTGTTATAAATGTATTTATATTGCCGATGTTATTTGAGAATGATGGTGCTCCTGGTTCTTTGGATTGCTTTATAATATTATCATTCTCATCCCTTAGTGGTCTACCATCTTCGCCTTTAACAACAATACTATCCGCCTTTGTCTCGCCTGCATTTAATGTCTTGAATATTGGATAATTTAGACAGGATATTTGTCCTATTTTTAGTTTTTTAATATTGAATAATCCAATATCCCCAAACCCAGAAGATACCCTATTCTTTTGAGATGAACTCAATTCTCTATTATCTAAAGATAGACTTAGTGTTAATACTTCTGCAAATTTATCTGGAAGTGCATTTAATTTCTCTCTCACCCAAGCGTAATCAGTTCTGAAGAACTTATTTATGACCATATCTTTGTCCTCTTCAGACAAATCCCACTTACCTTGATTGATTCTATCAGTAGCTTCAATCTCTTCATAATCTAGGTATTTTTCGCCCCAAACTTTAGCAACCCTTCTTTTTTGAGGGTCTGATAGTACATCTCGAAGTTTAGCTTCAAGAAATTTATCTCTGGAAAATAGCCATTTCATATAGACTATATATTAATTGTCATGATTCAAAAAACATTTTTAAAATAGTTTTATTTTAAAACTTTTACCTATATTTGTATAAAATTAAACATAAGTTAGATTTTCAAGAGAACTCAAATCCATGGGCAACCATCACCATATACTAATAGACGAGAGGTGTGAGGAATTCTAATGTTTATGGTAGTAAGTAGCGACAAAATAATTTATTCCTTTAATAAATTTCGTGAACTACCTCGTATAATCTCAAT